>Ga0310121_10000607_pt1 | contig 38905 bp, 35 predicted proteins | sample CB27_Tmax_986_MG_FD_203504 | JGI IMG/M metagenome (GOLD analysis project Ga0310121, IMG submission 203504) | Marine microbial communities from Western Arctic Ocean, Canada - CB27_Tmax_986 | ecosystem: Environmental > Aquatic > Marine > Oceanic | place: Canada: Western Arctic Ocean | collected...
CGATGGCTTGCAGTTCAAACTTGAACAGATCGCCTTGCAGGTCTTCGCACGGGGAGGGCTTGGGTTTCATGGCGCCAACTTTGGCAAGGTTTCGGCGGCGACTGACCGCTTTTCTTGCAAAACTATAGACCACCCACCAGCGTTTTGATCCCATTGTTGTTGGGCAAGGGGTCTTTTTCAGGATCGACTATTTTGTCGCGGGGGCGCAGTTTACGGCAGGGACCCCATTTAATATTGCGACGGGATATCTGGCCAAAGTCGAAGTAAAAGCAAGAAACTCCGCCGACCCCATTGGGGCTCTATACGACTAAGTTCTCATTTTAATGGACATGAATCCGGAGGCGACGAATTACGGCGGCGGATGATGAGGCATCCTGGGAGGTGCGAGATGGTTTCAAATGATCACGACAAGGCACGCGGATTGGACATCGACCGACTCCAAAGCCGGACGGCGCAACCATGTGGTACATGCGGCCAATCAGGGCGGATTCGAGTTAGAGGGAACCTCTAAGAATCCGGTTTGCAGTCATCCCCACGGGACTCCAATTCATTATCGGTTTGATTTCCCGCCTTCGCTGGCCTCCTTCGCCAAAGTAGCTTTGGCTACGGCGGCTGAAAAACTACGGCGGGCTGAAAGCAATCGTCCCTACCGGGACTGAATTCCAAGAGGCGCCTTGATCCCTCTGCCTCAGCGTGAAGTCTCCGGATCCCCCTTCTGCTTCCCCTCTTCGAACTCCCTGAGCCCCGGATCGATCCAAGCCTGCCAGGGGTAGTCGCTCAGGACCTGGTCGGTCGTGCGGACGAAGCCCTTGTAGGCCCAGATTTTGACCGCCGCGTCGTGCAGTTCGGGGACGCTGGAGTAGGTGGCGTCGGAGACCAGGATGGTTTGGTAGCTGCGGTCGTAGGCGCCGGCCATCGTCTGCGAGACGCAGCATGGCGTGTCGTGACCGACGAAGAACAGCGTCGTGATGCCGTTCTCGCGCAGGAGATTATCGAGCGCGCTGGTGGAGAAGGCACCGCTCGAGAACTTCGCAATGAGCCTGTCGCCAGGCTTGGGCGCGATCCTGGAATTGAAACCGGTCGGTTGCGGCGCCCCCCCGATCCCCAGATAGACGACCATCATCTTTTTCTCGCGAAACATGTTGACGAGCTTCTCCACGTTGGGCAACAGGACATTGTCCATCTGATCGCCCCAGTTCGCGGCCTGCTCGGCGTCAAGCTCGGCGATGCGGCGACACCAATCGCTCTGGCTGAAGGGCAGGCGGCCGGCGTTGAGGTCGACCACAATCAACGCGCAGCGCCTGGGTTCGATCCTCTGGATGTATTCGCGATAGCCCCTGACCGTAATCTTCACCCACCCATCGATGCCCGATTCCGTCCCGCCTTCGGTAAACGGAGAGAAGAACCGGTTGGGGTCAAACGTGTGCGTATTCCACTCGGTCGCGTCCGCCGGGGGGCTCTCGGACTCTTGGGCGGGTTCTTTCGCCTCCTCGGCCACCGCCGCCGCGATCAGGGCGACGAGCAGCATTGATTGCAAGAACGGACGAATCATGGTCGCGCGCATTTTATTGTGAACCTCCGTAACTGAGATCGATTTTTCAAACCGTGCCTGGATCCGGTCACGGTTGGGATGTTTGGGCGTCATCAGCGGTCCGCAAAACCGCTGGTACTCAAAAAGCGCACAAGCCTATACACGGTTGTGTGGTGAGTCAGACCACGGGTATCGGGTTGATGCGTGCCGCAGAACATCAAGAGTACCCGCCGGCGCCGCAAAAGGTCGTCGGTCACTTTATCTTCTCGAATCAACTCGTAGGGAACCTCCCGTTCTCCCATCTGAACCATCATGTCAACGTGTTGCCAGCCGAAAATATCGGTGAATACACTGAACAGCCGTACCCGCCGGTTCCGCGCCGCCCAGGCGACCAATTGGTCATAACGATCATGGCATCCGTCCAGGATGTAGACTTCTTCAATGTGGTCTTCCAGACCCCCATGCTCCACGCAATACGTGATCACCCGATAACCCGCGCTGTGACCGGTCAAGGCGATCTTCCCGAGGCGGGCCGAGTCGTCGATTTTGCCTTCCTGCTTCAGCGTTTCCACGACCTCGAGAACCAGTCGCTTCAGGCCGTCGGGATCCTCCAGTTTGCCCCCGCCAAGGTCGGCCGCGATACGGGGTCCCTGCGGCACGACCATGATCACGTTCTTGCCGCTCTCATGGACTTGTTTACGCAGGTTCCAATCTTCCTGCTTGAACGAATTCTCCACGTTCATGTAAGCGCCGTGAAAGAAGATCAGCAAGTCAACCTCATCACCGGCGCGATATCCCCGGGGAATGAAAAGGCCCACGCTACTGTCCACATAATGCGGATCGCGCGGAAAAAACTCCTCCTCAAACTTGGTCACCCAATGTCCATCGCGCGGCGGTTTGTACAATTGCTTAAACGTAAAACCGTCTTTGCGACTCTCGTGGGGATACGGGGCGTTCTGCATCTGAAAGACGGAGGTCTCTCCATATTCGTTCACCTCCCACTCCGCGCTCGAACGATCGCTACTGGAACAAAAACATAGGAATCCCACGAGGAGTAGCAGGAATTTTGTTTGTCGCATCATCATCGGCTCCACGAAAAGAAAGTTATGGCGAGTCTCCCCCAGGGGGCTCGCCGGCTTCGGTCAACTTGTCAACCTTGCTGGATTCCAGCTCCCCTCTTTACGCGTGGACACTCGACACTCCCACTATCATCGACACGAAAGATACGCTGGATTCTCTCAATGGAAGAGCAGCCACTTAGAAGAGGAGACTCCGTTCTCGGGACCAGGAACGTAGTCCACGGTATTTCCCGGGACTGAGACCGTCTGATTCATATTATCCCGCGCCACGACACCGTAATATTGCGGGCCTATCGCGTACGGGTAGGCGGAATCGCCGTCCCCGTCAATCGTGGCGAAGTAAGCGTAAGTCCCATCTAGATTTTTGGGGGTGACCGTGGTTCGTCCGTTGTGTTCGTCGAGATCGCCCAAATCAGGCACGTACTCGAAATCCTCGATATAACGGCCGTCGAAGTTCCCCGACGGCGCGGGCTGCGGCGTCCGTTCCCCGGATCTGAGCCGATAACTGCTCTCCATGCGAGTAACCCCACCCGTGCCGTCAGGATTGGTAAATCCGTGGGGGCCGTAGACGAGAAACCCATCAAACGCGAAACCAAGGATGGGAGAGTGGGAACCGCCATCGTCTCCGAGCTGGGCGCGAAGGCTGGGCGATTGTTGGTGATGGTGATATATTCCGGAATCGAAACCATTGACCGGGGGCTCCGGCATGGGCCCCGCGATAGGCGCTGGGTGCTCTAAAGCGGCATCGAATCCATTATCCGTGTTTGGCAATAGTCCACCCCCAACCGTTACGGCATTCTGGTGCCAAACGTCGAAATCCACATGGCCGTCCTCGGCATTGAAGAGGGCGACTCCATTAACCCAGACGCCAATCGCCCCAAGTGGCACCTCGGTTTTGGTTCCGATCTCCTCCATGGGAGTTTTCGGTATGCGAAATAGCCAGTTTCTGTCGGTGGCCACGGTGGGATTGCCGTCCGGCCATGGCCCGATCGGGTAGGATGGTACACCGGTTGCATTGATATAGACATCGGTATCATTGTAGCGCACTCGCTGTGCATCAGCATCGATTTGGCCAACCACGGCATGAATCGTTTCGCACCCATCGCACTCGCTTCTTCCCTTTTCGCCAGCATCATTGAGTTGCCACGCACTGACGCTCGGCGTAATGGCTTGGGCTTTTATGGATATGTTTATCAAGGCGAAAGAAGATCCTGGTAGTAGAATCGTCGGAGGAGGAATTCTAAGAAAGCGCATGCTTCAATCTACTTTGGACAATTCAACTGTTACCACGGTCAAAGTAATTGAGCCGACATTTCCCCTTGAACTAACCAAACCGTTCGATTCAACCAACCCTGAGTGGATCATCCTGCCATGCGGAGTCCCCTGCAAGGGATTTCTCCCGGAACTCGATTTATGGTGGGTCTGCCATGCTTTCGCGGGCCGAAATATCAGTGACCACTCGCCTGTTTCGGTGGCTCACGTTGGTCGCTATAAAATCGACGCGGGGGAATCGTTCGTCTCAATGGCATTGGACTTTCGCCCCCATGCGCCCGCGCCAGCTCTCGATCGTGTTCGACAGCAGCATGGCGATCGTCATCGGCCCCACGCCGCCTGGGACTGGGGTGATGGCGCCGGCGATGGGGAGGACGGCGTCGAAATCGACGTCCCCGACCAGACGTTTGCCGCTTTTGGTCGAGGGGTCGTCGATGCGGTTGATCCCCACGTCGATCACCGTGGCGCCGGGCTTGACGAACTCGGCCGTCACGAACCGCGCCCGGCCGATCGCCACGATCAGGATATCGCCCAGGCGGCAGGCGCCCGGCAGGTCGGCCGTGCGCGAGTGGCAAATCGTGACCGTCGTGTTCGCCCCCTCTCCCTTGCGAATCATCAGCAGTGCCATCGGCGTCCCCACGATGTTGGAGCGGCCCAAGACCACGACGTGCCGGCCTTCGGTCGGGATCCCGTGGCGAATGAGCAGCTGCTGGCACCCCAGCGGCGTGCACGGCACGAACCCCGGCAGCCCGGTCGAAAGCCGCCCGGCGTTGATCGGATGGAAGCCGTCAACGTCCTTCTCGGGATCCAGGGCCATGATCACGGCGCTTTCGTCCATCCGCGGCGGGAGCGGGAGTTGGCAGAGGATGCCGTCAACGGCGGGATCGGCGTTGAGCGCGGCGATCTGCTCGAGCAATCGCTCCTGGGGCGTCTCGGCGTCCAGCTCGACCTTGACCGAATGGAACCCGGCCTCGGCGCAGGCGCGGTTCTTGTTGCGCACGTAGACGGCACTGGCGGGATTGTCGCCAACCAGGATCGTCGCCAACCCCGGGGGCCGATGCCCTCGCGCGACCCCCTCGCGCACCCCCTCGGCCACTTCCTCGCGAATCTCGAGCGCCGTCGCCTTGCCGTCGATGATCTTGGCCGTCATAGAGGCACCTTATTGCGAAAGTTAAGCGATGTTGGCGACATGAGAAGAAGCTGTCAAGCCCGCCGGGAGTGAGTTGAACAAAGGGGTGTGATTCAGTTTTTGGGAGTAAGCGCCGTTTCGCTGAAGGGTTCCGATTCTCCCTGATGATCGGTGCTCGGCTTCCGTCCTCGAAATCTTCAATCGAAAAGAAAGAGCATCACTCAGGGGACACCCAATCGAATCCAGAATAAATCCGAGGACGAGGGACGAGGACGGGAGCCGGGAGCCGGGAGCCGATAAGGAAGTCCGCACCCCGATTCAGCGTCTCACGCTTGCGGCGCGGCGCAGCTCGCGCTCCTGGTCGCGGCGTTTGAGGTCTTGGCGTTTGTCGTATTGCCTCTTGCCGCGGGCCAGGCCCAGCAGGACCTTGGCCCACCCGCGCTTGAAATAGACCTGCAGTGGGATCATCGTGTAGCCCTTGCGCGCCAGCAGGCCCGCCAGCCGCTCGACCTCGCGCTTGTGGATCAGCAGCTTGCGTTCGCGCACCGGATCCACGTTAAAACGGTTCCCCTGCTCGTAGGGCGAGATATGAAACTGGCACAGCCAGGCCTCGTCGCCCTTGATGCGGGCATAGGCTTCCTGCAGGCTGCCCTTGCCTTGGCGCAGGCTCTTGACCTCGGTCCCCTTCAGTCCGATCCCCGCCTCCAGCGTTTCCTCGATCTTATACTCATGGCTCGCTTTGCGGTTCTGGCAAACGATCTTGAGGGCGGGTTTGGTTGCCTGTTCGGTCATGAAACTTGGATCCTCCGATCCAACCATGGATTGTTGACCGAATCCTCATCGCGCCGCAATGTCTAATCGAGCCATTGTGATCGATGGGTGTGATGCAGACTTGGGAGTATAAGCCGCTCCGATGCAATGTGTCCGTTCGTGCTCGTAATCGTAATCAGTTTTTTCTCGGGCCAGAATCGACGTGGGCCATAGTGACGGGTCCGATTACGAGCACGAGCACGAGCACGAGCACGAGCACGAGCACGAGCACGATTACGAGCACGAGCACGAGAGTTGGGAGCCGATTATCAACGAGGCCCATGGCGACCAACATGACCCGAATTCAAGCCCCGTCGCGCCCAATCATCCGCCGAACCCGACTCTCACGTTTACATGCCCCCCGCCCGTCTGAGACCATATCGTCCGGCAAATCACCGAACGTCTCATGATCACGGATAACCAAACCCAGCCCCCGGCCGTTGACCTGGACCAGATTACCCTGTGGCGGGGACCCAACCGCCGGCGGTTGATCGACGGCGTGAGCTGGCGCGTGCTGCGAGGGACGTGTTGCGCCGTCCTGGGGCCCAACGGGGCCGGCAAGTCGACCTTGCTCGCGGTCATCAACGGATTTCTATGGCCGCAACGGGGGACGGTCAGCATCCTGGGCGAGCGTTACGGCCACACCGATCTGCCCAAACTACGCGAGCGGATCGGGATGCTCGGCCACTCGCGCCTGCCCGAGTTCCATCCCGAGATGACGGCGCTGGAGACGGTCGTGGCCGGCCGTTGGGGGACGATCGTCATCCCGCCCCACCGCCGTCCCACCGCCGACGACCTGGAGACCGCCCGCCGCGAACTGGACACCACGGGCATGTTGGAACGCGAGCAAACGCCCTACGGCCAGCTGTCCAGCGGCGAGCAGGTCCGGGTGCTCCTGGCCCGAGCCGTGGTCGCCCGGCCGGACCTGCTGGTGTTGGACGAACCGACCGTCTCGCTCGATATGAATGGTCGCGCGGCCTTCACCGCGGCGATCGACCGTTTGCTGAGCGAGCGAACCAGTCTGAGCGTGGTTCTGGTCACCCACCATGTCGAGGACCTGCCTCGCGCGGCCCACGATGTCCTCCTGCTGCGAGCGGGACGGGCCGTGGCCTCGGGTCCGATCGCCCGTTCGCTCACTTCGCTCTCGCTCAGCCAGACCTTCGGCTGCCGGGTCGAGCTGTTCCATGAAGACGGCCGCTACTGGACCCGTGTCCGCCCCGGCAAGCTGAGATGAACCGCTGCCCCATCCTCTGATCCATCCGCAATAAGCGACCGACGGGAGACGATCCCCGTTGGAATTCCCTGCCCCATTGTCGGCGCGGCATCTCGACGGCGGTCTCGGCCTCTCCTCACGAACGAGAATTTGCGCGTCTATTCGATTTCCTCCGTAGGGGCGGTCGTCGTTCCCCGCCGGCGCAATTCCCCGGCTGCGCGGCGCAGGCCCATGGGCGCCCAATGCCACGCGATCAGCCCCAACAGGCCACCCCCCACGAACATGACAAGGAAGATCGCCATCCCCAACGCCACCGCCTGAGTCTGAGACAGCGGCGGATTCAACGCCCCGAAAAATAAAATCAAACACGCCTCCCGCGTGCCCAGGCCCGAGATCGAGATCGGCACGAACGTCATCACGTTGGTCGCCGCCATCAACATCGCCATGTCGACATAGGGAACCGTGAAGCCCAACGCACGCGCGCAGCACTCGCACTGGAGGAAAAAGATCGCATAGGAGCACACGGTCAGCGCCGTGCAGATCAACAACCGCGGCACCGAGAGCACCTTGAGTCCATCGGCGAACTGACCGACCCGCTCCTCGATCGTTTCCCGATGGCGGCAAAGAACCGGCAAGCCCGCCGCCCACGCGCCCGCGCCCCGCGCCACTCGCTCGTTCAGGAACAGCAACGGCAAGAACAGAACCACGCACGCGGCCAGGAAAACCGGCCAGGGCAACAGTTCACCGACGACCGTGAATCGCACGACCCCCATCAGCCCCAGCGTGATGAGCAGATAGAGATCAAAGAGTCGGTCGGCGAGGACGCTCGAGAACGCTCCAGCCAGCGGCATGCCGTAATCGTGGCGCAGCGTAAAGGCCTTGGCCATCTCTCCCAGCCGCCCGGGCGTTAGGAACCCCAACAGCAGTGCCCCGCCGTACGCCAGAATCGCCCGCCCACGAGTGAGCCCCACACCCTGCCAGTGCACCATTCGCTGCCAGCGCAATGCCTTGAGCCCCAGTTGCGGCAGATTGAACAACCAGGCCAGCCCCAGCCACTCCCATCGCACATCTCCCAGAGCCGCCAGCAAATTGCGCGGCCCGGCATAAAAGATCAATCCGACAAGCAGCAACGGCCCCAACCAGCGCAACAGTCGAAAGGCGCGTGAAGCGGATTGGGCCATCAGGCGGCTCTCTACTCGTAGGTGGTTTCGATTTTGGCGCGTCCCTCGGCGGGGAGCACCCGCCGCTGCACCGTCAGGCGCCGGTCGCGGTTGAGCCGATCCAGGGCCTCTTGGGGCAACTCATGCCCCTCGACGTCCAACTCCTGGGGCTGAAAGTAACGCGACTGGGGGACGTAACGCACCGGCATCTCGTCGCCGACCAGGAGCCGCCGGACGTTGCCGTCCTCCAGCCGGATCGTATCGCGGACAGTCAACTCCTCGCCCTCCATCTCGATCGTGCGTTCGAATTGCAGAGGGACCGTCCGCGCGTGCGTCATGAGCAGCCGGCGAATCAGCCCCTTGATCCGATACGCCAGCCAGGTGTTCCACCCCAGTGCCAGCATCACCACGCGGAAGACGATGAACTTGACTGGCGTGAAAAATTTCGTCGCGATGCGGTGGGCCTGGCCCTCGACCGTCAATCGGCCCGGTTTCACGTCGGTACGATATTGCGGGTCGATCCACTGCGACGTGGCCAACCGCCCATCATCCATCGCGGCCAGCAACCCGCAATCATTGAAGACCAGCTTCTTCTCCCCCACGTCGAAGCACTTGATCACGCCTCCCTTGGCCAGGTTCACCACGACGTAGGTCCGTTCGGTCTTGCGGACGAAGATGTCGGCCCGTGGGAAGTGACTCTCGAACGGCTCGCGCTCATACGGCAGGCGCGGCCGGTCCGCCTCGCCTTGATACGGACGCTCCCCATAGTCGGCCCAACTGAGCAAAAACTCGGGGACGCGGTACTGGTAGTAACGGTCGCCCTGGATCTCGGGCGGGACCAACGCTCCCTCGCGCAGTCCTTCGAGCATCCGATCGGCGACGGCGGCGGCCAGCGGGTTTTCGGGCGCGAGAATCTCGAAGCCATGCGGGTAGAAGTGGAGCGTCTGGCGGCTGCCGACCGTCCCCGCGTAGTGGCCGTTGGGATAGACGAAATACGCACAGAACTCGACCGCCTTGCGCAGCACTTCGCGCATCCGCTCGTCGTCGTTGACCAGCGCCACCTCATTACGATGCTTGTAAATCTTCCCCAAGAAGCTGACCGTCGCCGACAAGTACCCCGGATCGGCCCCGTCATATTCGAGGCACCATCCCTCTTCGTCGCAGAACGTGTAGAACTCATCCAGCTTGACCCGGTACCCGTCCCAAAGTTCGCGGGTATCCAACAACCGGGCCGCCTCGAAGACCGGCAAGACCGCCATCGCGTGGTGATTGGCCAGCACGCCTGGCTCGTCATACCGAATCAGGAACCGCGCCGACCGTTCCGCGCACTCGAAGAACCGCGCCTTGAGCGATCCGGGGAACCCGTCGCCGAGCAACCGGTAAGAATCGATCATCGCATAGAGCAAAAACCCCGTCGGCCCGGCCCACCCTCGCTCGTTGGGATAGAATTCATCGTACGAGCCGTCGCGCTTCTGGATTTTCATCCAGTAATCAATCCCCGCGACCGTCCATTCCCGAATCTTCTCGCTCTGATAATAGATATTGCCCGGCATCGGATGACGCCACGCAAGCGCCAGAGCGTGAATCCCGAATTGCACGATCGAGTTCGGGAAATCGGTCGACCGGCACAGCCAGTACTCGCGATTACAACAACCGTAGGTCGGCGAGAACGGATTGCGATCCTCAAGCGAGAGCAGCCGCGGAACCTGGCTCAGGGCCTTTTGGGCGTAAACGTCTCGCAATGGATTCATCTCGACCATTGAGCGAGACGGGCCAACAAGCAATGACTCTGAGAAAGAATTAGACGACTCATTCTTGGGGTAGGGACCTTTAGGCGGGAGGGGATGCATGGTCCATCATCCGTCTTCGCGCCCTTCGCGATCTTCTGTTGATTATTGGAACAGAAGCGCGCAAAGGACGCAAAGATGATGATCGATCCGTGCCGGAACCTACAACGGCCGCGGCTCAATGAGATAAACCGTTGCCGAAATCGGACTCCATTGATGGGGTGTCAGGCGGTCCGCTACTTGGATCAGCCGACTCATCTTAACTCGCAATGCTCACCCGATGCGCTTCGTTATCAAATCCGCCAGCGCCCCGATGGCCAGCATCTGCATGCCGGATAGGAATAGAACGACCGTCGTCACGTCCATAAACTGACCCAATCCGAACCACTTGCTCACGATCAGCGACCCGACGCCGATCATCGCCCCGGCCGCGAAAAGCAGCAGGCTCAGCGGGACGAAGATCTTCATCGGGTCGAAGTAGAGCACCGTGCGCAGGATCAATTTGACGAACTCGATCGTGTCGCGGATGGGCCGGATTTTTGAGCGACCCACGCGCCGGCGATACTCGATCGGCTTATACTTCACTTCATGGCCGTTGGTCAGGGCGGCCAGCGTGATCGTGGTCGTCAGCGAAAAGCCATCGGGCAGGTATCGCTCGTAGCACCGCCATAGGTCCCGACGCACGACACGCAAGCCCGAGTTCAGGTCGGGGATCGGCGTGTCGGTCAGATACTTGGCCAACGCCGTGAGGGTCCACTTCGCCGGCCTGCGCGCCAAGGGGACCTCGACGCCCACCCCGACGCGCGCGCCGACGATCATCTCGGCCTCGCCCAGCTCGCGCGCCATGTCGACCAGCCGGTCGGCCGGGTAGGTCCCGTCGGCGTCGATGATGGCCAGCAGATCGTGGGTCGCTTGCCGCGCGCCGGTCTTGAGCGCCGCGCCGTATCCTCGGTTGACCGGAAGGCGAATCAGCCGGCACTGAGAGGCGTTGATCATCTCGGCGGACTGGTCGGTCGACCCATCGTCGATGACGATGACTTCATACGCGAAGTCCCCCGTGTCGCGCATCGCCGCGTGGACCGCCTCGACCGTGGCGGCGATCGCCCCCTGCTCGTTATAGCAGGGAACGAGGATGCTGATCCCGTTAACCGATTTGCTCACAGATGCTCCCTATCCATCAACCCGCGCGCCGTGGGACGCCCGTCCGCGCGCGCCGTTCAATTAAAGTAGCAGGGACCGGATGGATATGCAGGCCCTTATCGGGCCGGATCGACGGAGGGCCCCAAACGACCGAACCGGGGGGCGGACACATTTGGAGAGTCTGGGAGGATTCGGATCAGGTCTCGGCCAGCCAAGTCTCGATGGCCTTGGTCATGGAGCCGCCAGCCGAGTCGGCCCAGTCAGACGCCATGATCCGCGCATCGCCCTGCTCCCCGATCTTTTTGCTGATCCAGGCCGCCGTCGCCTCGCCGTCCAGGTCTTCCGGCGTCAGCGGCCGAACCAGCCCGCTCACGTCCCCTGGCGGGTCGCCCGGCTCGTCGGCGAGCGCGGCGACGGGCTTCCCGCTGCGTAGCGCCTCACCGGCGATCAGGGCCGAGTCGGTCAGCACCACCCGCGTTCGGGCAAGCAGAGAGCGAAAGACGGCATAAGGCAGGGGCGGGACGATCAGGAGGTTGGCGGGGCGGTCCTTCAGCGCGCGCAACGGGCCTTCCATGCGCATGTTGAGGTTGCTCGACACGAGCCAATCCACCTCCGGCACCCCCGCCGCCCAGCGCGTTGCGGCCCGCGCCAGGACTGAGGTCGTCTTGGAAAGCGTTCCCCATTCACGGCGCAGGACCGCGATCAGGACCGACGGTGCCTCGCCCCGCAGCCCCGGAACCTCCTGAGTCAAATCCGCCCTCAAATCCCCCCCGCCGCCACCGTGCCCGTTTCCCAGCGGCGGCATCTCGGGCGCCTGCCAGGTTTGCACGACCGGGGCGGTCGCGCTGATAAGCCGTTCCAGGCCGGCCTCCAAGCGCAGCCTGGGGACCAAACCGGCGGGGTCGGGAGGCCGCAGCCACAGCCCCCGGCAGCCGCGCGCATGACAACAGATCGCCGAGGCCGCCGCCGTGGGGCCAAAGCCGCTGAAAACCGCGCACGAGACCTTGCGCCGATGCATGAAGACTTCCACCCGGCGCAGCACCTCGATCAGGCGGATCGCGGGATCGTCGGCGGGGTGGCACAACGGACTATGCTCATCCGCGACCAGTTCCAGGGCGTCCAGGGCCTGATAGGCGGCCATCCCGTGCTCGCCCGTACAAAGCAGCCAGCCCACCAAGCCAGGCCGCGCGGACCCTCCGGGTCGGCATAGTTCGCGAAAAGAGGTCCCCAGCAGGAGCAGCTCCCCGCGCGTCCCCGCCAGCCAGGCGATCCGCTTTCGGCTCGGTGGATCGGAACGGTCGGTTTTAGGGGGTGAGGGGGCAGACATTGACCGCGCGGCTCAGGTTTCGAGCCGCTGGCCCATCAAATCGGCGAAGAAGCGCGCGCCCGCCTCAAGGCTGGAAAGCTCGATGAACTCATCGCGCGTGTGCGCCTGATCGATGCTGCCGGGTCCCACGATCACAATCGGCGCCCCGCGCTCGACCAGCGCGCAGGCATCGGTGGCGTAATCGACGCCGACCGGCTCGGGGGATATATCGTGCTCGACGGCGACCGCCTGCGCGGCCTTGACCAGCGGCCAGTCCATGTCCGTCTGCACCGCGCACGCCACCAGGACCGGCTCTTCCTGGACGGCGCGGAACTGGGGAAAACGGCGTCGCGCCCCTTCAAACAAGCCCTCAAACTCCGCGAATATTTGCTCGCGCGTCTCGCCGGGCAGGAAGCGCCGGTCAAGCTCGATCCGGCAGCTCGGCGGCACCAGGTTGGCCTGGACTCCGCCGTGGACCTGCGCCACGTTGATCGTCGGTGGCTCCAGCAGCGGTGCCCGCCGGCGGCCGAGCTGGGGGATATAGACCTCATCGATCTCCTGAATCAGGGCCGCCGCGGCCGAAATTGCATTGACGCCCAGCCGCGGTTTCGCCCCGTGGGCCGCCTGGCCCGCGATCTCGATCCACCAGCGCATGGTCCCCTTGTGAGAAGTGACCAGCCTCAACTCGGTCGGTTCGGCGATGATGATGCCAAGCGGATCGATCCCGTCGGCCAGCAGCCCCTTGGCGCCCCCGAAGCTGAATTCCTCGTCAACCACAAGGGCCAGTTCGATCGGCTGGGGAGGGCACTCGTCCGATTGGGCCCAGGCCGCCATGGCGTGCAGCAGCGCCGCCGCCTGCCCCTTGGCGTCGGTGGCCCCCCGGCCCCACAAGCGACCGTCGCGCGCCTGGGCGCCGTGGGGATCAATCGTCATGTCGCGCGTTGAGACGGTATCGACGTGGGTCTCGAACAGCACGGGCCGGCCCGGGCGCTCGCCCTCGAGCCGCACGCGCAGGTTGGGCCGTCCGGGCATGGCTTCGGTCGACCGCGGCGCAAGCCCGAATCCATTCAGAAACTCCGCGGCCCATTCCACCACGCGCCGCTCCCCGCCCGCGGGACCGCCGTAGGAGGGATTGACGCTGTCGATCCGCACCAACGCCGCCAGCGTGTCGGCGACGGCGTCACGCGTGAGCAGGCTTGAACCGGCCGGCGCGCTGGTCGGGAGACTCATCAGTCCCTCGGCCGCCGATCTCGTGGTATGGCTGATATCAAACGAGGTCTACCAATCGCTGACGGGTTCAGGAGGACCATTCGTCGATAGGGAGGCGTATTCCATGGTCGATGAGGGGTCAGGGTAACGTTTTCTTGGGTTGTTGTTGCATCCTCGCCTCGATCCGTCGGATCTGATCGCGACAGCGGGCGGCCTCGACGAAGTCCTCATTGTTAATCGCCCGGCGCATCCGCTTGCCTAGCTTGGCGATCTCCAACTGGGGGTTGGCCAAGGTGGGCTTGACCGGCGGAGGGACCGGCTGGGCCGCCTCGGCTTCCAATTCGGCGGGGTGGATGTCGATCTCTCCCCGTCCGCTTCCATGGTCCGGCTCCTCCATCCCGCCCCCCGGCTTGCGGCCCACGTGACGGATGTCTCCGTGAAACTTTCGAAGATAGGGAATCAGGTAATCATGAAAAGAGTCATAGCAGTGGCTGCAGCCAAGCATCAGGGTTTTGCGATATTCATCGAACTTCACCCCACAGTGCCGGCAGCTCAAGCCGGGGGGCGTGACCAGTCCGCCGCCCTGTTTGACGTTCTCCTTGAGCAACCCCTCCAGGATTTCGGCCAGCGGGATTTCGGACTTAGGCATGTAGGGACTGCTCTCGGTGGCGTGGCCCTCACAATAATAAAGGTCATAGACCTTGCCATTCTCGACCCGCGTAAATTTATGCGTGGCCGCCTTGCCGCATTTCATGCATTTCTTGTTGCCGTACATCGACCTCTCGTCCCTAAAGATTCTGGCGGGCGTCGCCGGTCTCCAGACCCATTCGCTCGCGTCCCAAAAGGCGCATATAAACGCCATGAGCTAGTATAGCCGGTTCTCGCGCGTGAGGAAACCTCAAAAAGCGAATTTCGCGGGATCGTCCCCCCTTCTTGCCGTCGGGTCCGTACTTTCCATCGCGTCTGGGTGGGACGGCGCCAGAGTGGATCGGACGGCTGGATCGTCAGGGGGTGTCCGTGCCCTCGGTCGCTGAAGCCGGCTTGGGCCGCGATTTCCAGCGCCGATGCCACCAGAAGTATTGCCCGGGGGCCTCCCGTATCACCTCTTCCAGATGCCGGTGATAGGCCCTCATCAGGCGCAGCTCTTCGGCTCGCGGGTCGGCATTTGGATCCGGAACCAGTGTCTCGGGCAGCTTGATGCGGAAACGGCACGGACCCTCGCGGACGCAGAACGCGACCAGGATGGGGACATTGAACCGGATTGCCAAGCTCGCCATCCCCAACGCCGTCGAGGCGGGCCGGCCAAAGAAGGGGATGAATGGGCCGCGCCGACCCGCGTCCTGGTCCGATAGGATCGCCACCACGCTCCCCTGGCGCAGACACTGGACCAGTTCGCGCGGCATCCTGGCGCGAGTGGAGAGATCGCGGATGCCGCAAGACTTGTGCAGCCGCCGCAGGAAGGCGTTGATGCGGATGTTGTGGATTGGTTTAGTGACGAGCCCGAGGTTTCCAATGGTGTGGGCATACCAAGCCCCGAGCCATTCGAAGTTGCTCATATGTGCGCAGGCGATCAGGTGTCCCTTGCCCCCCCGGCGCAGTTCCTCACAGCGCTGTTTGGTCTCCTCGGTGTTGACGATCGCCCGTTCGATCTCCTCCGGCGAGGCGTGGACCAATCGGGCCGTCTCCAGGGCGAAGAGAACCGACTGCTCGTGAATGTCCCTCACGAGCAGTTTCAGTTCACGCGGTTCCAGTTCACCGAAGGCGATCCGCAAGTTTTGAGCGAGGACCTTGCGCCGAAAGGGAATCAGCGGTGCCAGCGCACGGGCGATGAAACGGGCCAGCGGACCGTACCACGCCCGGGGGAGCCGACCGAACAAACCGACCATGGCGCGGAATGCGACGTACTCGAGCTCCGCGAGCAGCGGTTTGATGCGAGACGCTTTTTTCTTCCTCGGGGCCAATGCGTTTCAGAGTTGATCAGGCGGAGCGAGCTCGGTTTGGACGGTCACACCCCGTCTCCATTCGTAATAGCGATCGTCGGGGTGATCTCAAATTCCGGGTGGACCAACTGCAACCGCGTCTGTTCGGCTTCGATGCCCCCTCCGATCGGGACCACGGAGTCCATGCGGAAGGATTTGAGCATTTTCATCTGCTTGGGTGAAGGTGAAAGGAGCACGAGCTGGATTTGGCGCTTGCGCCCCTCGATGTGCAGGTTCATCAACACGCCCAGCCCGGCGCTATCAATGTGGCTTAGTTCCGTGATCTTCAAATAGACCTTCTCGACGGGCGGCACCATGGTGTCGATGATTGTCTTGCGGGCCATCTGCGAATTGGACAGCCACAACTCGCCTCCCAATTGCCACAGCAGTTGCGCATCACGCCGGAACACCTGGTATCTTAGATCGGGAATCCCCAAGTTCCAACCCCTCCGTGCAGCGCGACGGTCGCTTTATTGCGCGTGAACCAATTTTAAGAGTGAATCCAGGTGCTTCTGGGCCCGCATCACGTGCCGGTCATCCTTACACCGTTGGCCGACATCGAGCACCCTGCGCTAGGTCTCCAACGCATTGGGGTACCAATCGGGCTTCTTTTCATAAACGATCGCCAGGTTGTTGAGGGCCGAGAGGTTCTCCGGCTCCAGTTGCAGGGCCTGCTGGTACGACTCCACGGCCTTGGCATAGTTGTCCTGGCGGATATATTCGACTGCGTCCCCGCACCAGTGCCGCGCCTGGGCCACGGCGTCTTCGCTTACCGATTGGCCGCGAGCAGGCTGGTGATCCAGCGCGTCGTCCGCATTGGCGGAGGAAGAATCGGAGGATTGGTCCTGCGTGCTAAAAGCCGATTGCCGGCTGTCTTTGCGATCGCTCCACATCAGGTGTTCGTCACGTTGTAATTGACCACGGATGACCTCGGCCTCCGGGCCGCCGCGCACCTCGAAGATCGAGTCCAGCTTGGAGACCCGGAAGATGTCCTCGACCCGAGATTGGGGCGCGAGAAAGCTCAGCTTGGTGCGGTGCTTGTGCGCCGTCATCTTCGCCCCCACCAACACGCCCAGCCCGGCACTGTCCAGGAAGTTTAGTTCGGCGAGGAACAGATACATCTGGTCGATTTGGGGGCTGAACAGGCTGTTGAGTCGGGCCTTGGTGTTTTGGCAATGCTTCAGCACCAGCTGTCCGCGCAAGACCAAGAAAAGTTCGCGGCCCTTGCGATAGGCGTCGATCTCGAATTCCTTATCCATCTATCCTCTTGCCAATCATGACGGGATGGACCGGGCCTCAGGACCCGGCCGGCGCAGCCTGGGCGGTCTCCGCCGTCGTCGTGGGAGCGTCCTCTTGCCTGATCTCTTTCAGGATCGAACGCACGATATCTATTGTATCGAACAATTTGGGCACGATGATAAATGTTGTTTCGGCATCGATGGTCTGATCGGAGGGATTGTATTCGGACATCGAGCGAATAATCAGGCGGTGAAGTTCGGCCATGGGTTTCTCCGCCAGGACCTCATACATATAGGCGAACGCGTCGCGGTTGCCGGCGCGGAAGCGGATTTTGATCGGCAGGGCGTAGCCGATGTCCTCCTCGCCGGGGGTCAGGTCGGGCCCCGCGTCGGGTTTTTTCTTTTCTTCCTCTTGCTGCCCCCACATGCCGCCTCCCCACATCATTCCGGGCATCATTCCAGGGAAACCCCCGCCGCCCGGCTGGCCTGTTGCCCCTCCTTCAGCGCCTTCCGCTCCGCCCGCCGGCCCCATGCCGCCGCCCGCCGGCCCCATGCCGCCGCCCGCCGGCCCCATGCCGCCGCCCGCCGGCCCCATGCCGCCGCCCATCATCCCCATCCCGGGGAACATCCCCATCCCGGGGAACATCCCCATTCCACCCATCCCAAACGCATTCTCTTCCTTCTTGACCGGATCGCTGACAAAGTTATCGAGTTCGTCTTCGATCGATTCGATCTCCGAGGCGACCATCGTCCCCTCCAAATTGGGATCGCCGAGCTCTTCTCCCTGGCGCAGGAAGCCCCACCCGCGCAGGGTCACCTCACTGACGTCCACGACGTCAAATTTAAGCAACATCTCCAACAAGTTGTTCATATTGCGCAAGAATTCGTAAGCGAAGTACATCTTGCTTTCCTGCAGCCCCTTCAAGCGAGCCGTGGGAAGCTCGATCTCGAGGATCTTAAACAGATACTCGCGCGTCAGATCCTCCTTGGCGAGCTTGATCGGCGCCTCTTCCCAGTTCTCGGGCATTTGATCGATGATGAGGTCGGCCACCGCCAGGCGGTAATAAAGGGGAACGAATTCGCCGAATTGCTTCATGTAGGTCGCATGGTTCACGTTGAGCCCGACCTGAGCCAGGTAAGCGTGATAGTACCGTTCGGTTTCGTCATATTCGGCCGTACGCGTGGGGCGGAAATCGAGCACCCCCTTGTACTCGGCCACGGATTTGAGCATGTCCCATAGTTCACCGGTTTGCATCCGCGCGGGCAGCTCCACGGGCAGGTCCCAGTTCCAGTTTTGCTGAGTATTGGGCCCCAGAAAGCTCATGCGATCTTGATAATCCATCCGTAGCCGGCGCAGGCGTCTGATTTCGGTCAACAGGCTGTCCAGTTGAACTGCATGCTTGCCGTCTTCGATTTCACCGAGCCTTTCCACCCTGAGCGCCTGCAAGGCCTCGTCGTCAGTCCCGGGAGGGGCGTCGAGGTCCTCATCTTGAATTTCGTCGATGATCACCGTGATGAAAGCCTCGTCCTGGCCCAGATCCAGACCGATGATGCCTTTCTCCAAGTCGTCAACAAGCTCCTTGTTCCCACCCTTATAATCATCGAGTTGCCGGATGTCGCGCAGCGTGCTCAGATTGCGGATGGTATCGACGGTGCTGTCGTAATCATCCTTGGCCGCCTTGTAGGCCTGCGCGCTGGGCGAGAAAATGAACAGATGCAACAAGGCAACGATGATGATCGTAATGACCACGCCGATTACGATTTGTTCGCGTTTGCCGATAGTCATGGTCCAACACCCCCTTGACTTTTAATCGCTCCGCGCCGCGGGCGGGAAGCAGTGATAAAATCAGTCTATCGTGGTGAAAAGATGGAACTCCGAATTGGTGGAAATACATCGTGGGGCGAGAGCGAGCGGGCTGAGAAACGGGCCTCAATCCTGCAACGCAATCCCATTTGCTCACACCTCTACCGGATGCCCTATACCTATTTAGATATGCCACGAACCCCACTTGTCAACCAAAATCGCGAGGCCTCAGCCCCAGTTCGGTCAGTCGCTGCTTGCTCTTGCGCCATTTGGGAACGACCTTGACCCAAAGTTCCAGGTATACGGGACGCCCGACGAGCCTCTCAATTTCAAGCCGGGCGTCGTGCCCGATTTTTTTGAGCATCGCGCCGCCGCGGCCGATGATGATCGGTTTGTGCGCTTGGCGTTCGGTGATAATCATGACTCGGATGTGGACTGTTTCCCCCTCTTCCTCATCGTACCGCTCGGTCTGGGTGGCCGTCGCGTAGGGAATCTCCTGTCCCAGGCGGCGAAAGAGTTGCTCGCGGACCAATTCGGCCACCAGGTATCTCAGGTCGCGGTCGCAAAGTTGCTCGGGATCATAGAGCAGCGGCCCGCGAGGCAGGGCACCGCCGATCGCCTTGCGCAATGGATCGAGGCCGCGCCCGGTCCGGGCCGAGATGGCGAAAACCTTGTCGTACTCGACCGGCCCGCCCGCCCCGGATGGGGGTGGACGGTCGAGGCGATCGATCTTGTTCCACACCAGCCAAACCGGCGCATTCGACTTGCGAATGATATCGAGCACGGGCCCTTCGTCTTCGGTGTCGGTCCGGCGGGCATCGCGCAAATGCAGGACCAGGTCGCACTGGCGAATCCCCCGCACGACCCAGTCCATGAGGCATTCACCCAGCGCGTCGGTCGGCTCGACGACCCCGGGGATGTCCACGAGCGCCACTTGCATCGACTCATCGGTCACGATGCCGTGGATCCGCTCGCGCGTGGTTTGCGGGCGCCGGGAAACGGCGGAGATTTTCTGGCCGACCAACCGGTTGACCAACGTGCTCTTGCCGACGTTGGGCAGGCCGGCCAGGCCGACGAAACCCACGGCGCGCCATGGCGCGGAGCCGGGCGAATTATCCTCTGGCTTCTGATTGTCAATCATTCGCAATGGTCCGGATCATGGCATTTGGCCGGGATGCTCGCCTTTCCGGGACTTCAGCAAGACCGTCGCGGCCCGCTCCATGCGCCGGTGCGCCCGGGTCGACCCATGATCATATCCCAGCAGGTGCAGGAGTCCGTGAGCGAGGAGGCACTCGAGGTGCGCAACGAGCGGCGCGTCCTCCCGGCGGGCCGCGACCCGAGCCGTCGGGAGCGAGATGGCGATATCACCTATCGGCCCCGATGGCGGGGATTGTCTCGGTTGGAGCGCTTGAAGGGGAAACGACAGCACATCGGTCGGCTGGTCCTTGCGGCGCCAGCGGCGGTTGAGCCGCCTTATGGTGGGATTGTCGCAAAGCAGCAGGCTTAACTCATGCTCGGGACCCAATCCCGCGCGCGCGCCCAGCCGGCCCAGGCTCGCCGCCGCCAGCCGCTCGAGCCCCCGGGCGTACTGTCCCATCCGACCCAGCGAGCTGACCAGGACGCGGGGGCGGGCTCTCACGGCGCGGCCTGCTCGCCGCCCTCGGGTGCCTCCGTCGTCGGCGGGGAAACCTGGATCGAGGAGGGGTCAGCCTGCGGGTCCACCTGACCTAACGCAGGTTGCGTTGGCGCGGGCTCGCCGGGCAAAAGCGGCCCCTGCCCCTCGGGCTCGGGGGCGAGGGACGGTTGCAAGAGGGTCCCGGTCGTGGGCTGGAGACCCTGCAATGCGCCGGTCCGAATCGCTTCGAGCATCTGCGAGGCCTGATTGGACTGCGGCGAATCGGGATACCCCTCGATCATCTGTTGGAGCATCTCGGTGGCCTTCCCGGTCTGTCCTTGGCGATGACTTAGGTGGGCCGAGTGCATCATCGCCGTGGGGCGGAGCTGGCTGACCGGGTATTGGTCGATGATGGTCCGCAGGGCTTCCTGGGCGGCCTCGACGTTCCCCCGATTGTCCTTCTGACCGGCCAGTTCCATCAGCAGACGGGTTTTCTCCTCGGCGCTGAGGGCCGCTTCGAGCTGACGACGCACCTCCGCCTCACTCGCTTCGTAACTCTTTTGGGCCGCCTCGGCCTGGCCGTTGCGCTCCTGGTGTGTGCCCAAAAGGAACAGGACGCGCGATTTGAAGGGGGTCTCGGGGTAGCGGTCCAGATAGTCCTCGTAGATCTCAACGGCCTTTTCGGGCTCCTCGCGCTTGACGTAGATCTCGGCCATGCGGTCCAACGGTTCGGCGTGACGCTCCGCTTCGGAAGGCTCTCGACTGATCAGGCCGCGGCAAATCTCCAGGACCTTCTCCTCCTCGTTATTGATCATGAACAGCGTCGAGATATTAAACTGAAACCAGTCCTGCAGCTGAGGGGGCAGCATCACCAATGAGTTGGAGGTGGCGACGGCCTCTTCAATGGCTTTGTCGATCTTTTTCTCCTCGACGTAGGAATCGATCTTGAGCATGGTGGCCTGGAGCCCCTGGTCCGTCGCGACCCCCCCGACGGCCGGGATGAACAGGTCTAATTGCTCGCGGGCCAGGTCGAACTGCTTTTCCGCGCGGTAACAAGCGGCGAGCCAGAATCGTGCCTGGGCGGTCGCTTCGCTGTCGGGGTAACGTTCCAAGATTTCCTGATAATTGAATTCGGCCTGCAAGACATCCCCTTCCTGGAGCAGCCGGTGACCCTCGGTAAGCAGTTCCTCGGGCGTCTTCTTCGCGCAACCGGCCGTGAGGAGCAAGGCGAGCGAGAGGAATCCGGAGACGCACCGAGCGAACTTCGGTATGCGAGGCGCGTGAACCCAAAGACGCCTCGCGAGTCGACTTAAGACGGATAGAATTTGCATTATTTGTACAGCGGGTATCCTTTGAGGTGATGCGAACTGAACTTGCCAATGGTGGTGTCGATGATACGCGGAGTTCTCCCGTGATGTCAAACGGTTCCCACTTCCTCGTCTCCTGTGGGCTTCGCGGGGCCGTGGAGGAAATCCCACCGACAATCGCCCTCGGAAGAAAGCCTGGCCGCTTGCGGAACGGGATGATAAATTTCACGAGTTGGATTGTGAGTCCAAACGCAGGGGCGTGAGGTTGGGGAAAGACAGGTTCTCGTATGTTTGACCAGAGGCTTTTGAGAGAAGACGTGGACCGCTTGAGACGGGCCATCCAGGCCAAACGCATGAGCGTGGACCTGGATCGGCTGATCGCGCTGGACGAACGCCGCCGCGAGCTGACCCGCCAGATCGATTCGATCAACACCGAGCGCAAAAGCGCGACCAAACAGATCGGCCCCCGGATCAAGGCCGGGGAAAACCCCGAACAGGCGCGCGCTGAGATGAGGGCCCTCGGCGAACGCGGCGACCTATTGGAGGGCGAGCGGCGGACGGTTGTCGAGGAGTTCGAGGCGCTGGCCCTGTATGTCCCCAACACCCCCCATGACAGCACCCCCGAAGGGGCGGGGGAGCAGGACAATCAGGAGGTTCATCGATGGGGCGAGCGGCCGGCGTTCGATTTCGAACCCAAGCCGCACTGGGAGATCGGCGAGGCGCTCGATATCCTTGACCTGGCGCGTGGGGCCAAGCTCTCGGGTTCGGGCTTCTATGTCCTCAAGGGGCTGGGCGCGCGTCTGGAGCGCGCCTTGGTCCACTGGTTCCTGGACGTGCACGTGGAGGAGTTCGGCTACGTCGAGATCCTGCCGCCGCTCGTGGTCAACACCCAGGCGATGACCGGCACCGGCCAGTTGCCCAAAATGGCCGAGGACATGTATCAGTTGACCGAGGGGGAAGGCTGGCTGATTCCCACGGCCGAGGTTCCGGTCACGAACCTCTACGCCGGAGAGATCCTGGACGGGCTGAAGCTGCCGATCCGCCACTGCGCGTTCTCGGCCTGTTTCCGGCGCGAGGCCGGCAGTTACGGCAAGGACGTGCGCGGCATCCAGCGCGTGCATCAGTTCAACAAAGTGGAGATGGTGAAGTTCGTCCGGCCCGAGACCTCGTACGAGGAGCTGGAGTCGTTGCGGCGGCAGGCCGAGGTGCTGCTCGAAAGATTGGGGTTGGCCTACCGAAGGCTGCTGCTCTGCGCCGCGGACCTCAGTTTCGCCGCCGCCAAGTGCTACGACCTGGAGGTGTGGGCCCCGGGGATGGATCGCTGGCTCGAGGTCAGCTCGTGCTCAAACTTTGAGGATTTCCAGGCCCGGCGCGCCGGCATCCGTTTCCGCCCCCAGCCCAACGCCAAACCGCAATTCGTCCACACGCTCAACGGATCGGGGCTGGCCCTGCCGCGCACCGTCATCGCGATCCTCGAGAACTGCCAGCAAGCCGACGGGACGGTCTTCATCCCCGAGGTGCTGCGTCCTTACATGGGTTGCGACGTCATCAAGCCCCGGGAGTAGCCTACCCCGGCGGTTGCGGCGCTTGGTGGCGGTAGATGTTGAGTCGTTCGCCGAAACTCGTTTCAAAGGACCACGCGAGTTGGAAGGCGGGGACGGCATCCAGCACGTCTTGGATCAGCGGACGTTCGTCCGCCAAGTCCCAGGTTGCATCGACGAGAAAGATTGGACTGGCCAGACGCCCGGTCTGTCGGAGGTGATCGAAGATTTCCTCGGCCGTGCCGGAGACGGACACGGGCAGGCAATCAATTCGGTGAGCGCTGAATCCGGAGCTGGGATTGGCCAGCGCGGCGGTGGTCGGCCACGCCACGATCACCGAGGGATCAAGACCGCTCTCGACGATGCGGTCGGTCGCCTGATGATAAAGTTGCTTTCGCTCGGCCAGGTCCAGCGTGAAATCCCTGTGGTCCGAGAGGTGCCGCATCTACCGCGGCGGGTTCGTGCTTGCGACAACCTCACGCCAGGGCTCTTTTCAGCGCACGCCCTGCACCAGACACCACGCGAGCATCCAGGGCACAACCCAAGACCGCCCGGACCCGAGCAACCCTCGCCCTCAGCGCGTGAAACGCCGAGACCGTAAGGCCCAGCGCGATGGGAACCAGCAACAGGCGGAAGCTCATGAGGGGCGTGTCGAACGTGAGAAACTTAACATGTGGGACCCGCTCCCAGAACTCGTCCCACCCAGGCACCACGACGTTGTGGTTCCCGTAGGTGCTCAGGGGCCGCCCCAGAACCACCAACTTGATGAGTAGAAAGAGCCCGAACAGACCGATCGGGACGGCAAACGGGAGCATCCGCCCGAGGAAGGGGCGCCATCGCCGCGGGCGGGCCACGATCCAGAACCACACACCCGAGTAGAAGGCGAATCCGACCACCGACAGTGCCCCGGTGATGCGAGTGAAACACAGCAGCGTCGCCCACAGAGCCAGCCAACCGGGCCGGCCGGCGGCCCAGGCCCAGACGGCCAGAAGCGTGAAGGCGAGGTTCGGGATGCCACTCAGATACTGAGAACAATAGGCGATAAAGAGCGTCGTCGAGTAAAGGCAAACGGCCGCCAGCGGACCGCCCCAGAAGGGACTGCTCGTGCCCAGGGACCGCATAAGAAGCGTCCGAGTCAGCCCGTGCAACGCCAGCAAGGCCAGCGAGCCGTAAAACCACATGCCGACGTTGGGGACCAGGTTGCTGGGCCCAAATAGCCTCCACAGCCAACCGTTGATCCACGTGTAGAACAGGGGGTACCCGGTGTCGTTGCCGGGCGGAAACGGGTCGAAGGGATGCTCGTAGACGTGCATCGTGGCCGGTGCCACGTAGCCGGCGGCGTCGTTAAAGAACCCCAGCCAGGCGTGACCCGCCAGTGCCGCGGCGATCATGCTGAAATACAAGAGCCAGTAAACCGAGAACCCAAGCAGCGGAGGCAACGGCGTGCGCGGCCCCCAAGTGGCCGGTGCGCAAGGAGGGGCGTCTTGCGAGAGATCCCCTGGGAGTGCCGCAGTGTCAGCTTGAGCGGTCATGGTTCGGCTCGGTCGCGGGAGGGGACATTCTCATCGCCACGGATCGGATTGATGCGCCCCGCTAAAATCGAGCTTGAGGGTGCGAGGGGGTTTGGGGTTGTAATGATGTCACCATCGGCGGTCTCCTTATGGGCGTTTGGGTCATTCCCAAATCAAAGTACCACAAGACTTCCGATGGTTCGTTTCTTATTTGCGGCCTCTTCTCGGACGGCCCACTGGAGGATCAAGGGAGGATAGGGGGTGCCAATGGGGTAAACTCGAATGGGGAGATGGGTTTTTGCAGATTTTGAGCCGGCCTGATTTTTTGTCGGACTTGTGTCCCCGTCGCCGGCTGGACTCCGGGACCGAGCACCTAGCTCCTGGGATTGTTCTTATCGCGGCGCTGGCGCTGTTGGGGGGCGGCGAAGTCTTGGGCACCCCTAAGAGCACGCTGCCCGACCCCGAGAGCGGCAGGTATATTTTCATCCAGTCCGAGCTTAGCGAGGATGAAGAGGCGTTCAATCACGAGGAGCAGCGGACGCGGACGGTCGGCATCAGCGGCAAGACGGTGGTGATCGAGGCCGACTCAGCCAAGAATGATATCTGGAACCAGTTTCATAACGCGCGGGACATCACCGAGCTGACAATCCACGCCGAGACGCTCATCGTTCGCAGCCGGTTCCACCTGATGGGAACCTTGCTGCGGATCCACGCCCGCGAGCTGCGGATGGAGGACACCGCGGGCAACCAGATCGCTTCATTCGTCACCACCCCCCGTAACCTGGACACCCCGCTAGGGGACACGGGTGACGGCGAGGACGGGGCCGGCGGCCTGGAGGCGGGTCACTGTTTCATCTTCATCGAGACTTTCGAGGCGGGCGAAACGACCAAAGTGCGATTCGACCTCCTGGGCGGAGACGGCCAAGAGGCCGGCGAAGGCAGGGACGGCGAGGACGGAAAGGATGTCGAGGAATGTGACGACTTGGGTCTCCCCGCGACAAACGAGCAACCCGCGGGAACGGTCTACATCTTCGAACGCGACATGCTGGGCCAGATCCTGCCGCTTTGCGGGGAGCCGGCATGGCCGACCAACGGGGAGGACGCCGTCGCGGACGGTCGCCCGGGCAGCGGCGGTCATGGGGGTGACCTGCGCGGCGCCATCGATTTGGAGGAGTTCATCCGTTTTGACGGCGGCCTGGCCGGCCAAACGGGAGAATCCCGCGCGGGCGGCAAGGCCGGTCGGCCCCAAATCGCCCGCCATGTCCGTTTCCGGGAGACGTTGGGTGGGGAGTTCAGGTTCGATATCGACGAGACGCGCCAGACCCAGGACGGCGCGGACGCCGAGCCGCCCGAGGCGGACCGGGCCGTCGGAGTTGACGGTGAGTTCGGCGGGATCGGCTCGACCGATGATTGGTTTCACCCCTTCATCCTGCGCGGCATCTACCTGCACGCGTTAGATGCGAGCGGCCCGGAGCACAACAATCCTTGGTTCGCCCACGCCACGATGATGGAGTATCTCGACTTGCTGGCGGCCTTCAAGCAGACAAGCAAGTGGCATGACTTGACCGATGAAGATCGTCAGGAGATAGGGGAGGTCGAGCAGGATATGCTTGAGCTGTTGGCGCGGACGGAAAACGCGGCGCGGACGTGGACGGCGTATGATTGAGTGGGGTCAGGCGTGAGTCGCTGACGTTTTTCTCGCCGAGATGGTGACCCCTGACTCATGGAACGCGGAACCGCATCCGGCGAACGTTCGGTGAACAAGTGACCCGAATCCGGCGGATTCGCGCGGATGATTGATTCTCTCTCGGCGCCCATTTACACATGCGACCAGGTTTTCTGAGACTCTATCGCTGTCCGAAATGTCGGGCCGAGCTCGAGCTGGTCGGCGGGTCGGTGGTCGAGGATGCGGGTGAGGTGCGAACGGCGCGGCTTCGATGCGTGGCATGTGATTCGCGCTTCGATGTCCGCGACGGGATTGTCCATCTACTCCCCGGTGAACGGGAGCTCGGCGAGGTCAAGACCAAGGAATTGAAGGGTTGGGAGGAGGTGACCGACGCCGAGCGGGACCTTGAACGTCATCACGGCTTTTGGGATAAACTCCCCTACGTCGAGGGACTCGCGAGCGAGGGGGACGATGGGGCGACGCACTGGATTCAGGCTTCGGTGTCGTTCCCGGTCGTGCCGGCCTTAATGGGTTCATTGGAGGGCAAGCAGGTTCTCGACGTGGGTGCTTCGTTCGGCTGGGCGGCGCGGCGCTTCGCGGAAAAGGGAGCGCGCGTGGTGGCCGCGGACATGAGTTCGCACTTCCTCGGGCTGGCGGGCTATTACCTGAAGGACGGGGTCTATTTTGAGCGCCTGTGCGCCGACGCGGAGGCGATGCCGCTGGCCGACGGGACGTTCGATTTCGCGTTTTGTTGCGCGACGCTCCACCATTTCGAGCATCCGGGGCGTTCGCTGCGTGAGATCGCGCGCCTGCTGCGACCCGGCGGGCGGTTCTTCGCGATCAACGAGGCCTATCGGCCCCTGCTGCGACGGGCCGGGAAGGTGTTGGACGAGTGCGGCCAGTCGCGCTTGCACCTCAGTCATGGGATCAACGAGCAAGTCTTCACGCATCGCCAGTACAAGCGCTTTATCGCGGAGGCCGGCATGGACGTGGAGGTTTACCACCCGCGCTGGGACGTCGCCGCCGAGGGGGAGGGACTGCTGCGCGTGGAGAAAAACATCGGCTTAAAGCGGGCGGATTTCCAGATCTCCGAGCAGGGCGGCTCGGCCGCGCGCCGGCTGGCCCATCGGCTCGGGATCGCAGCGCTCCTGCGGAAGAGCGGGTTGGCGGCGGAGTTGGCGCGACAATGCCTCTTCCAGTTCACCCTCTCGTATCGCATTCTCGTCGGGCGCAAACCGACGACCACTCCCCGCTGAATCGAGCCGCGCAGCATGTCCAAACGCCCGATTTTCAGACTGATTCCCTATCGGTTGCTGCCAGGGGTGGATTGGGTTCTGATCACGATCACGCTCAGCCTGATCGCCCTGGGGATCCTCACGCTGTGGGGGGCTTCATCGTTGGGCGAGGGGCCGGTCCCCCTGATCGGGGAGGCGCGCAAGCAGTGCCTCTGGGCGATGATGGGCCTTCTGACGCTGCCGGTCCTGATCCTGTTTGATTACCGCCGGCTGCGGCGCTCGGTCTGGGTTCTGTATGGCGTGTTGTTGGTGTTGCTGGTGGGCCTGCTGATCAAGGCGCACGCCATCAAGGGGGCCCGCTCGTGGTATGACCTGGGATTTGTCAATTTCCAGCCCTCCGAGGCGGGCAAGATCATCATCGTGCTCGCCTTGGCCCATTACCTGGCTGGGCGGGCGTTGGTTTTCCGCGGGCTGCGCCAGACGGCGATCCCGCTGCTGATCGTGGGCGGCCCGATTCTGCTGATCATGGCGCAGCCCGACCTGGGGACGGCCGTCGTGCTCGTGCCGATCTCGGGGGCCATGTTCTGGGTCGCCGGCATCCGCAAGTCTGTCGTCGTGCTTTTCGTATTCGTCGGCGTGGCCGGCGCGTTGCTGGCTTATCCTCACTTCAGGCCCCACCAGAAGGAGCGGATCAAGACGTTTCTCAACCCCGGGGCGGACCCGCTCAAGGGGGGGTGGCATATCCACCACGCCAAGACGGCACTGGGCTCGGGCGAGCTCCTGGGCAAGGGTTGGGGTCAGGGGACTCAGACCCGCTTCCGTTTCCTTCCCGAATACAAGACCGACTTCATCTTCCCGACCATCGGTGAGCAATTCGGCATGTTGGGATGCTCGTTGGTTCTGGTCTTGTTGACCTTGGTCATTTGGCGGCTGGCGCGGCTGGCGGCCGTGACGCAGGAACTGTTTGGCCTATTCGTGATCGCGGGCCTGACCGCCATGTTGGCGACTCACATCATCTTCAACGTTGGCATGTCGGTGGGCCTAATGCCCGTGACGGGGCTGCCGCTGCCCTTCTTCTCCTACGGCGGGTCGTTCATGCTGACGTGCATGGTCTCGATCGGCCTGGCGTTGAGCATCGGCGCGCGGCGGGACCTTTAGCGCTTGGCTCATCGAGGACTGGCGGATGGGGAGCTTCGTGATTCGCCGGGCGTGGCAATCCCCGCGAACCGGGTGGGGTGCTCGTGGATGGCACGGTGGGAATCCGAGCGTCAAGCGGTAGGGGCGGTTTGATGCTCAGGGGGTCGGCTGCGATGACCGGAGCAACAAGCAACGCAGGTAGATTTCTTCTCTCTTGCCCCTGAATGTCCGCATCAGTTTATCGATCTTACTGACCAGATCGGGGGAGGGCTGGACCATATGAACACCAATCTCCTTGCCTATTTCATCATTCTCTTTCAACCACACGCGCCGTACTTTTACCGTAAACGGCTCGATCGCCAAGGCCCGGTAGGGATATACGACGACATCGAATTCCTCATCGGCGAATTGATCTTCTGGATGGTGCCAGATACGCATCCCTTCCTGACTCAGCTCGAAAATCAGCCCACAGACGTGCGGGAGATCGGCGTAATGGTCCTTGGCCTTGAAGAGGTAGACTGGCTCTGAAGGGCGAGCGGGATCGATCTTCAGGTGCAGAATCCGCACCCGTTCGCGCCGTCTCCTGTCATCTTGTGACGAATCCACCGGCAGTGGCTCTTTCTTGCTCATCCGCTTGTCGCGTTCCAAGCCGAGCTTCTTTTGCAGACAGCCCACACCGTATACCATAATCTGAAATTATGGGATTTTCACCAGGATGTTTAACCCGCGCTTGGGGGCTGATTTGCCGCGGGCGCTTCGCCCCCATCTGGCCGGCTCTGCTGCACGTGGTCGTGGCGGGCGTGGAGGCCGCGCGCGGGCTGACATTCGGCGTTTCACCGGAACGGCGCGTCTGGGACTACTTCTGGCAGGCCGTTCCCCAACAGGACCTGCTCAAGTGCCCGTGGCAGAGCCTGTGGCATCTGCACGCCCAGCCGCCGGGGTTCTCGCTGTGGGGCTTGGCTTGGCTGCGGCTGTTGGGCCGGGACCTGTTTCCCGACCTCATCCAGGTGGCTTACGTCCTGATGGGCACCGCCGTCGTGGCGATGAGCTGGCGGCTGACCCGCGCGCTGACGCGCAGCCCCACATGCGCCGCCGTCGCCGGCCTGCTCATGGCCCTCAACCCCGCTCTGTTATACTTCGAGGCCTACTTGCTCTATGAGATGCTCGTGATTTTTCTGGTCGTGGGGTCGGTTTGGTGCTTGTGGCGAGCGCGGCTTGCGCGTTTCTGGGTCTGGCTCGCGGTGTTCGCGGGGGTGCTCATGGCGCTGGCGTTGACTCGGAGCCTATACCACTTGCTCTTCCTTGTTGGCGCCCTGGTTCTGGCCTGGCCGGCGTGGCGGGCGGCGGGGCGTCGCGCGAAGCGGCCTTGGCTGGGCGTCGCGCTGATCATTCTGGCGCTCGCGCTGCCCACGCTGTGGTACGCCAAGAACGCCGCCCAGTACGGCTTCTTTGGCTCATCGAGCTGGTTTGGCTTGGGGTTGTTCAAGTGCGTCCACAAGGGGTTCAGTTACGAGGAAATCCTGGATTTCGCCGACCAGGGCGTCATCCCCGAATACGTCCAGGCGCGCTATCCGTTTCAACATCACCCGGTCGAGTACGAGCCGTTCGGCTTCGACCGGCGCAGCGACGTCCCGCTGCTTTCGCGCGACGATTTCCACAACGTCAACGTCCCGGAGATATCCAAGGCCTACGCGGGGGCTTCGCTCGCCATGATCCGACGCGCCCCGGGGCGATACCTGGGTGCCATCCATGACAGTTACGCCATCTTCTGCCAACCCCCCTCGCGTTTCGAGCACCTCATCCCGCAACGGATCGGCCATGTCTTCTGGGAGCCGGTCTATGCCCACGTCTTCCACGGCTTCTTTTTGGCCGAGTGGGTCGAGTATTTCTTCCGCCTCAAATTCGGGTCGATCCTATATTTCATTTTTCCCCTCCTGATGATCGGGGGGGCGGTGGCGTGGTGGCGCGATCGACGACGCCTATCGAGGCCCATCGAGGGTGCTCAGCCCGATAACGGGCAGGCGCGCGAGGAAGAGGCCGCGCGGCTCCTCACCCTCGTCTACATGCTCTATGTTTGCCTATACGTGGCCGTGGTGTGTTGCCTGTTCGAGCAGGGCGAGAACATGCGGTTTCGCTTCGCGACCGAGCCGCTCACGCTCGCGCTGGGTCTGATGCTTCTTCAGCGGTGGTGGCGCCGTTGGGGGCGCTCATGGTCCGGACGGCTGCGGCCAGGTCCAGCGTCTTCTCGTAAATCGCCCGACCGCTGATCGCGCCGATCAGGTTGGGCCGGCCGAGCTCGCGCAGCCGAAGCAGGTCATTCACGTCGCGGATTCCGCCCGAGGCGATGACGCTCATCCCGACGGTCCGCGCGAGCCGATCGACGCTTGCCAGGTTGGGGCCCGAGAGCATGCCGTCGGTATCGATGTCGGTATAAATGACGTTCGCCACGCCAAGCTTCTCGAGCTCGCGGGCGAAGTCCAGCGCCTGCAATTCGGTGGTCTCGACCCAGCCCTCGATGGCCACCTTGCCGTCGCGCGCGTCGATCCCGACGATCAGCCGCGCTCCGACGCGGCGGGCCAGGCGCGAGACCAGTTCACGGTCGTGCAGGGCGCTGGTGCCCAGGATCGCGTAGTCGATGCCCAGATCGAGGACCCGGTCGACGGCCTGTTCGGAGCGCAGCCCCCCGCCGACCTCGATTTCCATGCGCGTGGCCTCCCGGATCCGGCCGATCGCATCCCAATTGCGCGGCTCGCCCTCGAAAGCCCCGTCCAGGTCCACCACGTGAAGCCGGCGGGTGCCCTGGCCCTCGAACTCGCGCGCCACGGCGACCGGATCGTCTGAATAAACCGTCTTGGCCTCGGCGCGACCGCGACTGAGGCGCACCACCTGGCCTCCCATCAGGTCGATGGCGGGAATCGGAAGGAACATGCTTAAACTCATGGAACTGAGGACTGGACGGCCTTGCCGGTCGTTTTGGCACCCGCGCTAATCCGCGATGATCACCATATAGCGTTCAGGTTCATCGCCCCGGCTGAAGGTACTGATCCCCTCTTCGGTGCTCAGGATGTGGTGGAGGTACTTGCGTTCGAGCGGGGGCATCGGGTCCAGCTCGATCTCATTGCCCGTCTCGCGCGCGCGGCCGATGGCGCGCTGCCCCAGTTTGTCGAGCTTGTCGAACTCGCGGGTGCGATAGTGCTCCACGTCGATGACGACCAGCGGGGCCTCGCGCATCGAACGCAGGAGCATCCGGGTGATCAGGTGCTGCAGGGCGTCCAGGTTCTGTCCCTCGCGCCCGATCAGAATCGACGCCGCCGTCTTCGACGCGATCTGGATCACAATGACGTCGTCGCGGGTCTCCTCGAAGATCTCGGCCTCGATGCCCAAAATGTTCAAGATCGACTCGACGTGGTCCATGGCCTGATCGGCCAGGTACTCGGGGCGAACCTTCAGGTGTAGCTGCAACATCGGCTTGGCCCCGGGCAGCAGGTCGGCTTCCTCCTCGGTGGTCACGTGATACGTCACGGCCTCCTTCGGCAACCCCATCCGCCCCAGCGCCTCGCGCAGCATCTCTTCTTCGTCGGTTCCGGCGATTACAATCTCCTCAGCCATGGCTACTACCTTATCGTCCCGCCTTTTCTCGATATGCTCGACCCAGTTCAGGCCTTAGCCGGTGCCGTGCTGGGCGCGACCGGTGGCCGCTTGATGAGCTTATTCACCCAATACTGCTGAAGCACCTGCCACAGGTTGGATATGAGCCAATATAGCATCAGGCCCGAGGGAAAGCTATACGTAATCACTAGAATGAAAATCGGCATGAAGTAGAGCATCATTTTCTGCATCTGGGCCTGCTGGGGGTCGGTCGGGGGGGTGACCGTCAACTTGCTGCTGGCCATCTGCGTCATCGCCGTGATGATCGGCAGCAGATTGAAGTAATTGCCGATCAGCGGCAACGTGAATCCCAACTCGATGAGCCGGTCGGGCTTGGAGAGGTCGTCAAACCACCAGAAGGGCGCGCCCCGCAGGTCAATGGTCTGATAGAGCAACTTATACAGCGCGAAGAAGATCGGGATTTGGATCATCATCCACATACAGCCCTTGAGCATCCCCAACGGGTTGACGTTGTGCTCGCGATAGAGCTTCATCATCTCCTGCTGCTTGCGCTGTGGATCGGTTTTGTACTTTTCGTTCAGTTTGTCGATATGCGGCTTGAGCTTCGCCATTTCCTGCGTGACTTTGGCCTGGGACTTCATCCCCTTGTGGACCAGCGGGAAGGTCAATAGCTTGACCATGACCGTCAACATGATGATGGCGATGCCCCAACTGGCGAAAATCGAGTGGAACCACCCCAAGAGCCGCATCAGGACCAGGCACAAGCCTCGGGTAATCGGCCAGGAGTTGTAGAACAGCACGCGGTCCAGGTCATGCCCCGCCTCGCGCAGGATCCGCTGCTGTTTGGGCCCCATGTAGAGCAGGTAGCGGAATTCCCGGGAATCGCCGGCCGCGAGGTCCAGACTCGGGGTGTAGAGCTCGAGGACCGGGAAGTCCTTGAGCGAATCATCATCGGCCGCCGACCCGAGCAGGCTACCGGGGAGGAACGCATCGCCCTGATTGAGGGCGGTTTGCTCGTCGGGAACCAACGCCGAGAGGAAATACATGTTTTGGATGCCGCCCCAGTCGATCGTCGCGCCGCTGTAGCCGGCCGTCTCCGACTTGCGATCCCCTCCGCTGTATTTGAGCGTGTAGTATTTGAAGACGTCGCCGCTCTTGATCAACGCGTTGACCGAGAACCAGCGGGCCATCGCGGCGGATACGTCCATCTTGCCGCCCAGCCCCGGTCCCAGCGTCACGCCGAGCCCGGCTCCTCCCAGGTCGAAGCTCAGGTTGGACTCCCCGGTGTTGGTCAGCTTGATCTCAAACCGACCGAGGAAACCATCATCGGCGAAGAGGTAGGTTTTCACGACGCCGAGGCCCGCCGAGGCAGGCTCTTCGAACGTGAACTCGATACCCCTCAGACCGTCGCGTGTGATCGTGCGATGGGAGTATAGCCCTTCGTTGAGTTCGTTGCGGAATAGGCCCCCTCTGCCCCGCTCCTTGAGGACGATCTCAAAGGGCAACGGGGCCTGGTCGATATCGGCGAGCTGGGGATCGATCAGCGAGACCCCTCGGTCGGCGACCTTCTCGCCTGCCTCCGGTTCGTCCTCGAGGGGCGGGATGAACTCGGGGTCGATGATGTCCCACTTGACCGGCACGGCCCCACGCGTGGAGAACTCGATGTCAAACTTCTCGGTGCGGAATGGGACCAGCTCCGCGGGTTCCCTCTGTGGGGGTGGTGAGGACTGTCGCGGGGCGCTGGGCCGGGCCTCATCGGTCGGGGAAGGGGCCGGTTCGATCGACGCGGGCGAGGTCCGGGCCGAATCCGAGGCGACGCCGGGAGCCGGTTCCTCGCCCGGCGGGGGCTCGGGCGCGGTCACTTGCATGTACTTCAGCGTGAGCTGGACAATGATCAGGCTGAAGATGAAGAACAGCAGATAACGCTTTTCCATGGGTTAGGACCTGGGTGCCTCCGGGCCCGCGTTGCCGGGGGCGACCGGCTCCGCGGCGTCGGCCGGCCCGACGCTCGCTCGGGGTTCAGGCACGGGGTCGAACCCGCCGGGATGAAAGGGATTGCAGCAAGCAACCCGCCACACGATCAACCACAATGCCCGAGGCCAAGCATGACGGTCCAGCGCATCCAGGGCGTACTGCGCGCAACTGGGATAGAACCGGCAACAGGGCGGCAACGCCGGCGAGACCAGGCGATGCCAGAGCAGGATGGGAAGTCTTAGAATTCGGGTGATCATCGATGGGGGAACAAGGCGACCACGTGCGCGGCCGGCCCACGGGAGTTGGCCGGGCGCGATCGGGCGTGGTGGCGCATGGGCCTTTGACTCGTGTTCAGGGGGTTGAGGCCAGTGGGAATCGCTCCAATTCAGAGTCTAGAACTGACAATCGAAAACTCAAATTCTTCCGGTGGGGGCGCGTTTGTCAGCGTTTCCCCTCTTCCCGTTCGGGGTCGGGTTCGGCCGGGAAGCCCAGGCGTCTCAAGATATTGGTCAAGTCTCGTTCAAATTCCACGAACGGTGCCGTGGCGGCGGGCCGCTTGAGGTTGACCACGAAATCCCAGCCCGGCGGGATTTCGAGCCGCCTGCGCCGGAAAAACTCGCGCGTTCGACGTCGCATCCGGTTGCGCGCCACCGCCTTGCCGCTCTTGCGCGTGGCCGTCAGGCCCAGCCGCCAGGGATCCGCCGCGCCGCGCCGCAGGCAAAAAATGACAGCCATGCGCCCGTGGGCGCGCCACCCTCGCTCGTAGACCCGCAGGTATTCCGGGCGTTTTCGCAGATGGTGTTCAGCCGAAAATCGCTCGTCGCCCACCTCACGGCACTGCCTTTCATGACCTTTCGGTCGGCTTTAGCCGGAGACGGTCAACTGCTTCCGACCCCGCGCACGGCGCCGAGCGAGCACGGCCCGACCCGCCTTGGTCTCCATCCGTGACCGGAACCCGTGTTTATTCAGGCGTTTACGCCCGTGCGGTTGATATGTTCGTTTCATCGCTTGATGTCTCCCGCCGCGCGGCTCTCAAGAGGCCGCCCGCCTATCTCCTCGGCTCCCCAGATTCAATATTAATCCCCACGCGCACACGCTGAGCCGAGGGCCAAGCCACCCTTCTACCGCTTTCCCAGCGCCCTGTCAAGAACGGCGGCTGGCCGATAAGGGGTGGTTTTGTCCGCCCATCCATGGAATCCTCCAAGGTCATGAAACGATTGCGCCGCTGGTATCGCTCCCCGGAAAAAGAATTCCTGCGCCGGGAGGTCGCCTGGACGCGCCGGTGGATGTTGCGCGGCTGGCCGCTGGTGGGACTTCTGGTAATCACAATCTGGGCACCGATGTATTTAAGGTGGGCAATGAAGTCCGCTTCGACGATGGTGAATATGCCGCCCTCTAGCGCCGCGATTCACATCGGCATTTCGGTTGCGGCGTACGTCGTCCCCGAACTCGCCATCGTGTGGTTTGGATGGTTTGTCCTGATGAAGCGCCGGGCCCTTTCGCCCGTTGCGCCCGGTCGACGTGAAGAACTGCTCGTCACCCCTCTCGATTTCTCAAGATACGTGCCCGCTTTGTTGACCGCCCCTCTGTTGTGGCTCACCATCGTCAACGCATGCCGAACAATCGCCCAATTGCTCGTCGACATTGTCTATCCGGACCCGTTCTTGACGGCCATTTATACCGCTGTATCATGGGAGGCCGCTTATTATTACAAGATCGGCACCGAGTTATCGGGCGCGCTCGAATCCTTGGTGTTCTGCTGGTTCGCGACGATCGTGGTCTTCTGGATCGTCTTGACGAATCCGCGGCCCTATCGCGTCGCGCTTCTGGCCGTTGTCTTGTACATCGCTTTCTGGGTGATCGAGGGCCTCTCCCAGGTTCTTCCACATCTATTCTTTCGGACGAGAGCGTCGGCGGAGTTTGCAGGCAAGGGACTGAGCGCAATGCTGATTTGCTCCCTCTTTGGCTTGGCCGCCCGGCGCTTTCTCTTGAAGCTTGGCCGCCAAGAAACGCGCGATCGACTCGCGACGGCCAGTTCCAACGTGAAGGGGTGATCCCAGCCAAAACCGAACTCAGCCCGGCCGCATGGGCCGAAATGGACAGCGGGCCATCGTTTGTGTAGGATGGGCGGCGGTCCATGTCGCGGAGGTCTAGGGCGGGCGATGCATCAGGTTCTGACGATTATCATGGCTGGGGGGAAGGGGTCGCGGCTGCTGGTGCTGGCTGATCGGCGGGCCAAACCGGCGTTGCCGTTTGGCGGCATCTACCGGATTGTTGACTTCCCGCTCAGCAATGCGATGCGCTCGGGCGCGCGCCACCTGGGGATCATCACGCAGTATCGGCCCTATTCGCTGACCGACCACGTGGGGCTGGGCGAATGGTGGGGCTTCAACCGCTTCGGCAGCAAGGCCAAGGTGCTCTCGCCCTACACCGGCGAGGACGACTCGACTTTCTATAAGGGCAACGCCGACGCCGTCTATCAGAACATCGAATTCATCGAACGCTTCCCGCACGTCACCGAGGTCCTCGTCCTCTCGGGCGACCACATCTACAACATGGACTACCGGCCGATGCTGGCACTGCATCGCGACAGCGGTGCCCAGCTCACGCTGGCCACCCAGGCCGTCCCCTGGGAGGATACCTCGCGCTTCGGCCTGGTGGTGGCCGACCAGGCGGGCCGCGTCACCGCCTTTCAGGAGAAACCCAAGTTCAACCCGCTCTCCAACCAGGCCTCGCTCGGCATCTATATCTTCGACCGCCAGGCACTGATCGACGCGCTCGACGCCGACCACGATGACCCCCAATCGGGCCACGATTTCGGCGGAGACATCATCCCGCGGCTGATCGAGCGGACGACGGCCTGTCAATACGAATTCAAGGGCTACTGGCGCGACGTGGGGACGATCCGCTCCTATTACGACACCTCGATGGAGGCGCTCGATGCCCGGTCCGGCCTCGACCTGCAGGCCTGGGGCGTGCGGACCAATCACCGCGAAATCCCGCTGGGCAGCCAGCGCCCCTTGCGCCTGGCGGGCGGGGCGCACGTGCGCAATTCGCTGGTCAGCAAGGGTTCGCTCGTCGAGGGCGAGGTGGTCGATTCGATCCTCTCGCCGGGAGTCCACGTCTGTCCCGGCGCCCGGCTCAAGGGTTGCGTGATCCTCCACGACACGCTCGTCGGGAAGGGTTGCGTGCTCGAGAACGCGATCGTCGACAAGAATTGCGTCATCGAGGCGGGAGCGCGCGTCGGCGACCCCGACCTGGGTCCCGAACCCAACCGCCTCAAACCCGAGCTACTCGATCAGGGCACGACCGTCGTCGGCAAGGGTGTCCGGCTGGGGCGCGGCGCGCGGATCGGCCGCAATTGCCTGATCTACCCCGGCACGGTCCTCAACGGCGCCGGGCCAAGCACCATCGAATCGGGGATGACCTGTTTCCAACAAGTGGATGGGAGTCCGCGGGTCGTTTAGTGAATCTAAAGGAATGATGGATACATTCAGTCCGAAGAAACGCTCATGGATCATGGCGCGGGTCAAGTCCTTTGGGGCAAAGTCGACCGAGGAAAGACTCCGGGCGCTCCTTCGGAGGGAGAAGCTTTACGGCTGGCGTAGAAGGTACCCGCTGCCAGGAAAGCCGGACTTCGTATTTCCGAAGGAGCGTGTAGCCGTGTTCGTCGACGGGTGTTTCTGGCACGGGCATCCCAGGAATTGCCGCATGCCCAAGACAAACCGGGCTTATTGGGAAAATAAAATTGGGCGTAACGTGGCGCGAGATAAGGAAGTGACTGGCGACCTGCGAAAAGGGGGTTGGACTGTCATCAGAATATGGGAACATAGGGTAACGCACAAATCCACGGTGACACGACTACGGAGGGCGCTATCGAGAAATGGAGAATGACCGTACAGTCGCGGAGTTTTTCGCCGGCATCGGCCTGATGCGCATGGGACTGGAGCGGGCCGGATGGAGCGTGGCGTGGGCCAACGACATCGATGAAGACAAGTTCAAGATGTATCGCGATCACTTCCATGATGCTGGCGAGCGCTTTCATCTCGGAGACGTGCATCTCATTGATCCCGGGACAATCCCCACGGTTGCACTAGCAACCGCTTCCTTTCCATGCAACGACCTTTCACTCGCGGGCGCTCGCCGCGGCCTTGTTGGCCGGCATTCGTCTTCTTTTTGGGGTTTCATTAGTGCGATCAAAGGCATGTCGTCCCGGCCACCACTCGTCCTGCTGGAGAATGTTACCGGATTCCTTACTTCGCGCGATGGCAACGACTTCCGAGACGCTTGCCTCGCTTTGAACGATCTCGGCTACTCAATTGATGCCTGCATCATTGACGCCGCGCTCTTCGTTCCCCAGAGCAGGCAGAGGTTGTTTTTGATCGGTAAGCGCGAAACGAGGAGGCCTGACCGGGTCGCGGAATCACCAGTGTTCTATTGCGCCTCCCCCCAATCTTAGACCACGAACCGGCGAATTTAAGGTGGAACCTGTGGTTGCCTGTTGCGTGTTTTGAGCGGTCAACAAACCGCCCCTGCTGATGCCGTTGCGTGGCGCGGCCCGTCCCCGAAGCGAAGCGACGGCATCTCGCTCGATCATGTCCGACCCCCTCCACCGACAAATACCTCTGCCGGGGTCTTCTTGTCCAGAGCCCA
>Ga0310121_10000608_pt1 | contig 38802 bp, 27 predicted proteins | sample CB27_Tmax_986_MG_FD_203504 | JGI IMG/M metagenome (GOLD analysis project Ga0310121, IMG submission 203504) | Marine microbial communities from Western Arctic Ocean, Canada - CB27_Tmax_986 | ecosystem: Environmental > Aquatic > Marine > Oceanic | place: Canada: Western Arctic Ocean | collected...
TCCACTGGCAACTGCCGCAAACCCCTTGTTTGATAGAGTACCAGAGGAGGGACTCGAACCCTCACTCCCCGAAGGGAACTGGATTTTGAATCCAGCGCGTCTGCCAATTCCGCCACTCTGGCAAAGTACTTGCAGCAAGCAACTTGCAAGAATTCCTTGATGTTGTCAATCGCACTGAAATGATTCTTCATATGATCTCTAGATGATTTCCTGCCTTTTCAATTTGTCTTGGGAGTCGGAGGCTTGTAAAAAGGCTTGGGCAGTGCCAATTTTGAAAGGGGATAAACGCAATGGACCCTCGTATTTATTGCCTAAATGAAAAAAACCAGCCGAGTGTTAACTCAACTGGATTGAATCGACCGTACCATCTTTTAAGTTGTTGGCTTTAAACGATGCAAAGGTGATTCAAGACTTGTGGCTGCCGAAAGTGTTTCGAGGGTAACTTTGGTTCTCTCACGACCGTCGCTTGAGCTTGAGACCTTTCACTGTAGACAGTTTCTCCTATTTGCCTTTTTCAGACTTCCAAATAGGGCTGTCTGAAGCAAGTACACCATTGGCAACGGTCGCGCATAATTGGTTGCTCGATAAGCGCCTGACAAGTTTCCTTTTTTTCACAAAATGCAGGGCAGTCGAACGACTTACCATTGGTGACGGTTGTGTCTTCGCTGCATGACTGGTTGGCGAGCCGGCTTAAGTGTAGAAAAACCATTCGGGAGTTGGTAGACTGAATCCTATACGCAGCCTGTTTAGTGGCGACGACCATGCCTACCGTGACCCAATTGGTGACGCATTCCGAGGTATGTAAAGCAGGAACAATTCTGAGTCACCGGATCCTGGTAGTGCAAACTCTGGTGGCGACATTGATTGGAACGTTGCCGGTTTCAGAAAGCACCAGGTCGAGCTGCGAACCAAACAAAATGCTTTTAAGTGTCGCCATGTCGCAGCTCAACTCCAGCCATTCGTAACGGAACGATTACAATGCCAGCAGCTTGGTGGGTTCGTCGCGGTGCTGTGGTAGATGGGCCGTTCACAGTCGATCAACTAAAACAAATGGCCGGCAACGGTAACCTCGATCGAAAGGCGCCAATCCGCCTGGGGAAAACAACCAAATGGGTAGAGGCCCAACGAATGGGTTGGTTGTGTGAATATTTTGAGACAACTTCCCAAACCGTGACGGACCAAATCCCAACTGAAGTTCCTTCAGCACCCGTTGCACCACCCGATCTTCCAAGTGGATTTACATATCCATGGTACTTGTACGCCATCATTGGGACCGGAACTATGATCGTGTTGGCATTGGCATTGCTAATCATCTTCGAGCACCCAAGAGCCGACGTCAATTCATCTGTTGGCGATGTGACAACCAATGATCGGGGTGGCAACAACACCGATGAAGAGAATATCGACGACACACCAGAACAACAACGTACTGACCATGAGGACCCCAAGCCCCATCAGCCGGTAGGTTCACCAACCGAAAAATCTAATGCACCAACCACCAATAAAAGTGGGCCGGAACCGTCAGTCAAATCCAGGACACTGGATGCCGAAAGTGGAGTCGCGGCATCGTCTCAGGTGGCTGACCTCTTGATTGCTAACGGAACGGATGAGAAACAAATTTCCCAAGCTGTGGGACTTGTTGTCTGTGGATGGAAAGGTGTGTTAGAAAGCGGGTCACACTTTGAAGCCCGCGGGACGCCAATAGTCTACGATGAACGCGAAGTGAAGTCGCTGGATGCCAGCCATCAAGAACGTCTGTGGATTTCTGATGATGGCAATGGTTGGGAATTGCTACTAGGTGGTTCTGGATCATGTTTCATGGTGTCACCGGACGGCTATATGCTGACCAATAAGCACGTGATCGAAGATTTGTACTCAACGCTGAATGACCCATCGCCGGTGGGAAGAATACAGAAACAATTCGCTTATCAGCGATTGCAGCCCACCGTTTGGGTAATACTGGAAGGCACGGCTCGTGAGGCCGAGATTGTTCAAGTTAGTGCTAATTTTGATTTGGCAATTTTAAGGATTGATGTCAACCGGTCCCCTTATTTCAAATTGGCAGCAGCGGACCAGTTGCCACGACTGACCTCAGTATTGTCATTCGGGTTTCCAGCAGTTGCGAGGCAGGGATTAAACGATGAAGAAGACATTTTGGAATGGGAGAACTCATTCGATCAAAAAAAGAAAATTGAGTCTCTGTTTAAGCCAAGCGATTTTGAATACGTCGTCACACGTGGAAATGTCAACGTAATACAGTATCGGGAATTGAGTGGCCACCTAATTCAGCACAATGCGGATATCAGTGCTGGCAACTCGGGTGGGCCTCTCGTCGACGAGAACGGACTGGCATGGGGAATAAACACCTATTCAATGACACAAGCTAGTGGTGGCATCGCATCAGGTATTTTCCACGCACTGATGATGCAACAGTTACGAAGTGAGATTGACCACCATGTACGCCGTTGCAAGTGGGAGTAAGCCCGTTCAACCATCGCAGGTATCAAGACCAAGCTGTAAACGAGTTGGCGGACTTGATCATTGGGAACTGCATGTCGAATCCAGCGCATCGGCCAATTCCGCCACTCTGGCAAAGTACTTGCAAGATTTCCTTGGCGCTGTCAATCGTTGATGCCTGATCTCACCCGGTTCGTCATAGACTCTTGTCGCCCCCGATGAGAACACCAACGAACGTATCATGGTGACCGGTGTGACCTCCAGAGATTCCGGCTGCGGGCCCGTCGAGGCTACGGCGGAGCCTACCTGAATCGAAAGGAGTACAGGTCCGCGTCCCGCAGGGCCACCTGCAGCCGTAACGTCTTGCCCGCCAGTGCGCCGACTTCAGTGCTCCCCTTCCAACGGACGACACGCCCGAGCTGGTCCCCGTAGATTTCTTCGCAGTCCTCCAGCGCGTAGCCCTCCAACGGCGCGCCACTCTCGTCCAGCAGGGCGCACCGCACGCTGCCGACCGCGGAGGTGGCGTAATTGATCTCGAGCTCGTTTCCCAGGAACCTCAATGGCACCGTGATCACCTGGCCACCCTTGTACGGCGCGTTCACCGAAACGAATCCGTCAACCCGCAGCGTGAATCGACGGAGTCGGCAGGGATTGTTGTAGTAGTTTTCAGTCGCGTAGAGCGAGAGTTCCGGCCGCTTGTCCGGAAGATCGCTCACGGTGGTGAGCAGACCCCAGGCGATCTCGTTGTTGCGCTGCCACCAGCGATGAACATTCTGCCCCGGCCGCAGGAACGCCTCGTCCCAACGCTTCCACTTGACACCGTCGCGGCTGGCCATCAGCACGCCGTCGCTGACGCCGGGGAAGTCGTGCTCGGGTCGCGGCTGGTAGGCCTGCTGGCGACTGGGAACGAAACGCTTGGGAAAACTGAGAAAGATGTGTGGCGCCCGCTCGTAGGCGATCGTCGCGTTCGTGTAGAGGTGCTGCGGCTCGGCATCTCCCAGATCAATCGCTTGCGTGGCACTCCAATGTAGAAAGTCGTTCGAAGTACACGTCCGGATGGCACGTACTTGGTTGACAGAGGCGCGGTGGAAGTCGACGTAGCGGCCCCGCACGGCATCCCAGAACGCGAGGTTCTGCGAGTCGAAGCGACCCTCGGTGATGACCGGTTTGTCACTCAGCCGGCGCCAGTGGATGCCGTCGGGCGATCCGAACGGGTGGAGTCCCTTCGCGTCGCTGCCGCCGACCGCTTTGTACCGCGCGTCCGCTTTGCAGGCCGGGTTCGTATCCTTAAAGGGCGCAAAGTTGTGAGCGCCGCGCCCAGTCCAGACGATGTTATTCCGTTTGGAACCGTTAAACTCAAACAGATCCAGTTCCGGGCGCGTCCAGTGGATCGCGTCGGTACTCTCCGCGTAGCAGGTGACCTGATGGGTATCCTGGCCGGTCGGCCAGTCGTAGTGCGACCCGCGGTAGTACATACGAAACCGGTCACCGTCGGCAAACACGCGGACGTAAGAACTGGTGTTGCCCTCGTTGGGGGCATCGTAGGTGATGGCAACTTCGCGTGGGGTGGGATGATGGAGTCGTAACTGGGCACCCTGTAACGTGTCGATAATAAATTCATCGACGAACAGTTCACGCCGCGAACCGATTTCCACAACCGGCGGGGCGGCAGCGTCAACAGCGGCTACCGTGAAAATGACCAGCAGATAAACAGAACACGGCGCGAGCCACATCAAACGGTCTGAGAGACGCTTACCCATCATAACACGTGTCCTTTAAGATTGAACTTCGAAGGTGAGGCGCAGCCTGGCGAGCTGACAACAAGTTCCTTCAGATTCCGAGCCCGTGACAACAGCTTACGTAAGGTCGATTCATTGTTAAAGGGTAAAAGTCTTGCCATCGGTCCCTTGGCCCCCCAACACGGCCTGGTCTTGCCAGACTTCGATGATCCAATGTTCTGCCGGGAATGTTTTGAAGTACCGGACTACACGGGATTGGCTGACCCGATCAGCACCAGTAGCAGCACGTGCAAGCCTCCCCTGATCATAGTGGTGATGGCCAAATAGAGCGGTAGCCCGGCACGGGATCCGGCAAATGCCGGCACACACCGGGTCAAAAGCAGGGTGGCGCCCGGTATCTCTCTTGTTTCAAATCACGCTCGGTTGATAGGATCCGGCCTGACGCACACGATCAGGAGCGCAGTTCGTTAGCTCCAACCGGGCCGGAGGATGGCAGGAAGCGACTGATGGCAGACACACCTTTTTTCTCGGTTCTTCTACCGACACGCAACCGGGCCCAACTGCTCAGGTTCGCGCTACAGACTGCCATCGAACAGGAAGATTTTGAAAACTATGAAATTGTCGTTTCGGACAATCACTCCTGCGACGACACGCGACAGGTCTACGATCAGTTGGCCAGTTCTCAAAAGAATTGTCGATACGTGAACCCCGGCCGCGACCTGTCCATGTGCGAGCATTGGGAATATGTCCTGCAGCAGGCGCGCGGCGATTACATTCTGTACCTGTGCGATGACGATGCCCTGGCGCCCAACAGCTTGAACATTCTGCATCGGCTCATTTCACAGCATCCCCTGGAAGTCCTCGTCTGGCAACGCGCCTATTACCACCATCCTGATGTGCCAGAACGGCACAAACGGGGTGAACTGCGGTATGAATTGGGTTCCGGAGAGGTAACACGGAACAACACTCGCCAAATGGTCGCTGATTTTTACAGGTTCGATTCCGACGTGCACGCACACCTGCCGAAAATGTTGAACTGCGCCGTTTCCCGGGATCTGATCACACGCTGCTACCAACGCTCTGACAAATTTTTTCTACCGCCCTTCCCTGATTATTCAGCGGCCTGTCATCTGCTGGCACAATCACAGTCCTGCCATATGCTCGATCTTCCCATTTACATTTGTGGAATCAGTGGTGTCAGCAATGCGGGTATTCAATACAACCGAAAACAGAAATTTGAGGATTATCTGTCGCTGTTTGAGGACAACCTGCTGCAGGATGTGCGGTATCCGATGCGATACTTGATTGGGCCCTACTTTCTGGCAACGCAGCTGCGCTTCCACAAGCTCTACCCCGACAGGTTCCCGGGTTCTGTCGACTACGACGCCTATTTTCAGACGCTTTTCACAGAACTGGCACTGTTTGCAAAAACCGAAACGGTCGGTCACGAACTCAAGTCGCTCCGGCAGTACATGTGCGACCACTACAAGGACAACCACCCGTTTCAAACATTGCTCCGGCAACATCGCCTGGGATCAGGAAAACGTTGGTTGCGACAGCTTTCCCGAACATTTCCGCACGTCCAACGCTGGGGCAAGTCGGGAGAAAAACTGTTCCGCAACCTGGCAACCGGCCTGTTGGGAAAAAAGCGAGACCCCAATCAAGTGGCCCACCAGGCTGCCTCCTCGCGCGAAGCGTCACAACTTCTGGCGGTTGATCTTCACCGGTTAACGCCCCGGACGTTCACAATCCTGGACAAGACGCGTGACGTTCTCACCACAGAGGCCGCTTGATCCTGGCAGAACGGGGCGGTAGAGAATCGCTTGCAGGATGCCACCTTTCTTCTCTGAACGGCGGTCATGTTGATAAGCCACGGCACGGGGAAATCTCCCAGCGCCGGTTCCAGCGGCCAATCAACGAACCAAAAGTTTTGCACGCCGGTACTATTCCCATCCGGCAGATGTCAACTAAGCTGGTAACGTAATGGGATGAACTTGTTTGATTACCACCACCCGTCGCACCGACCTGACCCGATACTGGCAGGTCCAACATTCATGGGCGCGGGGTCCTTGACTTACAACCCAGAAACATCCGTTATGAACATTCGCAGTACAACGTTTCTACTAATACTGGCTCTGCTGTTTACCTCCAGCCATGCTGCCGAGCAGACCCAGGTGGCACGTGGTACCGTCTATCACGACGCCAACGAAAACGGCATGCGTGATGCGTCGGAGTCACCGCTACCCGGCGTGTACGTCTCCAACGGTCTCGATGTGGTCGCAACCGACAAGATGGGCAGGTATGAACTGATGGTCGGTGATGACACGATCATATTCGTCATCAAACCGCGGGATTGGATGACTCCGATCGATGAACAAAATATCCCCCGCTTCTACTACATTCACAAACCGGCTGGTTCTCCGGACGAACAATTCAAGTTCAAAGGGGTCCAGCCGACGGGTCCGCTACCTGCTTCGATCGATTTCCCTTTAACCCCGTCTGCTGATGAGACAAATTTCTCGGTGATCGTCATGGGCGATCCACAGCCGGACAACATCGACGATGTGAGCTTGTACGCGAATGATGTTGTCGCGGAGTTGGTCGGCACAGACGCCCGGTTTGCCATCGCGATGGGCGACCTGGTGGGAGATGACCTGTCTCTGTTCGAACCGATCAATCGTGTCCACGCGGTGCTCGGTATTCCCTGGTACAGCGTCTACGGAAATCACGACATGAACCTTTTGTCCCCCAATGACAAATACGCGGACGAAACGTTCGAGCGGGTGTACGGTCCCCCCGACTACGCGTTCCAATACGGGCAGGTACACTTTATCTTCCTGGACAATGTACGGTGGAACGGTCCCCAAGGAATCGACCCCCGTCCACGGAACAATAATTACGGCGGATACAACGGCTGGTTGCACGAGGAACAACTGACATTCGTCGCCAATTACGTGGCAACGGTCCCCCTCGACGACCGGATCGTGGTCTGCACGCACATACCACTTCCGACCCTGTATTCGTTTACCGAGCCCCACATGACGCCGCAGTTTGGCCGACTCCTGGAAATCCTGTCGAGCCATCCGCACACCATGTCCTACTCCGCGCATACCCACATCAATGAACACTACCTGGCAGGCCCGCAGGACGGTTATCGTTCCGCGACTGGATCGATCCATCTTCATCACAATGTGGCCACCGGTTCGGGCAGCTGGTACCGGGGCCCTCACGATGAACAAGGATTTCCAGTCACAACGATGCGCGACGGCGCGCCCAACGGATTTATCAAGGCGAACTTTCAGGGCAACGTGTATCGAGAACGTTTCAAGGGTTCCCGCATGCCTGCCGATTACCAGCTGGCAATCCATGCTCCGAGCGTCATTCCGCCGGCCGAGGCAGGCAACACGATTGTGCTTGCGAATGTGTTCAACGGTAACGAGAAATCAACGGTTCACCTGCAGATCGATCAGGAAGGTGACTGGATCCGCATGCAGCAGCGGCCACAGACCGATCCGGGATACACGGCTCTCCGGGATCAACAGTACGCGTGTCCGCCACCCGGCAGAAGGCTGCTGAAACACACAGCCATGGTGACGCCCCACATCTGGGAAGTGAGTCTTCCAGACGATCTGGCAGTCGGGGTGCATGTACTGGAGGTAATGGTTACAGACATGTTCGGGCAGAAAGAACGTGGCACCCGATTGATCGAACTGCGACCGTGATTTTCATGCGATTCATCAATAAGGATTGGACGGCATCATGTCCCACGCCTTCAAGCGGACGACTTTCGTCGACCCCCCTCTGGAAAAGGCCCTCACGCCAACGCTGTCCTTCCGGCTGGGATAGATGCGTCGCGTGACCGCTTGCCGTCCGTTGGCAAACACCTCGACCACGGATTTATCGACAAACAGGCGCAAAGTCAATCGTTCGTCGTTCTTTAATTCAAGCGGGCCGGCTTCCACCGACTTGCGCCCCTGGACAAGACTCGATTGGTTCGTGTCGATCTTGAGTTTCTTCTCCACCGCGTCATAGAACACCAGAGTTTGTTCCTGGCCGTCGGGTGATACACAAACCTTCAACCCAAACTGCCGGGCGCCGTCGGGTTCCATTTCAATGAGAATTTCCAGGCTGTTACCGTTGATTTTTTCCAGCGGTATTTCAACATCCTCTTGAATTACAAACTCGCTTTCCTCGAGAGGATTGTAGCGCAGCGCCTCGAGTTCCTGCGGTGGCCACATACGCAACGTGTTATCATCGCCGAGTGACAGCACACGAGGCAAACTGAGCGTACCCGACCATCCACTTTTTTCGATTGTCTCCTCCTGGCGACTGTCCACTATCCAGGCCCACATAATTTCCCGGTCTTGATCATCTCTCAGGCTTTCCGGTGCGAAGAAATCCGCGTCCACCCAGCTCATACGGCGATGAATCTCCGGAATGAAGCGCTCGTTGCGAAAGCTGCCAACGTAGTACTGGCACCCTCGTGTGTGACTGATAAATAACAGCACGTGCTTATCACCGAGCTTGAAGAATTCGGGGCAGGCGTTGTCCTCGTCCGCCCGGGTCCACTGACGATTCGATCGATAGAGCGGATGCAGATATTCCCAGTGGACAAGGTCGTCCGATTTAAAAAGGAAAAGACAATCCCCCGCCTCTTCCGGCTTCAGGTTCTGCCCGAAACAACGCAAGTGGTAAAGATTACCCAACGCGGCGTAGTAGTGCCCGTCATCAATCCAGATGGTCGGGTCAAAGACACTCCAAATGCCGTAACCCGGATCCTGTTCTAAATCAGCGTCGGGAATGACCGGATTGTGGGGACTTTTGGTCCAGGTTGTCAGATCGTCATCAGTGCTGGTGGCGATGCAAGTCCCCGCCATAAAGCCGTGATAGGCAATGGTTGGCACGCCCTGCTTGTTAATGAAAGCACATCCGCTGAAGATGCCACGATCGGGACCGTCCGGCTCGCCTGTCAGCGCCGTAGGATGATGCCTCCAGTGGACCAGGTCCGTACTGGACGCATGGCCCCAACAGTCGCCTGCTTCATTTTGAAACATATAGAACAGATGGTAGCGACCTTTCCAGAAAACAGCGCCGTTGACATCAAAGGGAGAGGCGGCACCATCGAGAATCGCAAAGTGATAACCGGGGCGATGAGGATCCCTCAGCAATTTTTCTCTGAGCGTGCGGCTGCCGGATACCAATTCAGACAGATTCTCTTCAGCCTTGCTGATGCCGCCTGAAAGCATCGCGGACAACGTGATCAACGCCCAGAAACAATGGACAAATTTGTTTGTCATACCTTACCACCTTCCGGCCTGACCAAACCCATGTCTGACAGCCCACCGTCACTTGCGGACTGCAGTTCGAATCGCTTTCGCAGCCGCTTCTGCACGATAATTGATAATCCGCTTTCCCCATTGAATTGTTTTTTCAGCGGGAGCCAGATCAATTCCATTGATGCGGAAGTTGCCGGCTGCAATGCGTTGTGCCGTACGGACGCTTTGCGGGTCGACACTCATCATCACGGCAGTCATACCGAAATCGTCATGCAGTCCTTCGGGTACCTGGTGAATTCCCTGCTCTTCCAACCACTTTCCCACCGCCGGAAAATTGTAGTACTCCTCGATGTAGTGGAGTTGTCCCCCTCGGGATTTCTTATTCAGTTTGACAACAACCGCTTTCATCCCCTCTTGATTGCCGCCACTGTCTCCAATCAGCACGATGTGTTTGAAACCGTGAGTACGCAGCGATGCACAGATATCGCTCAGCAAAGCCTCGTAGGTGGCCGCCGTCACACTGATCGTACCCGGATATCTCATGTGCTCGGTCGGAGGATCAATTTCGCCTTCCGGAACGAAGGGGACCAGTGGAGCCACCAGCGCGTTGCCCAACTTGCGTGCAATGGCTCTGGTCGTACCTCGCAGGACAACGTTATGTTTGCCCGTCACCAGATACGGTCCGTTCTGTTCGACTCCTCCCGTGGCAACGATCACGGTATCCTTTCCCCCGCGAATCGCGTCACGGACTTCCATCCATGTCATGTCCTCAATAAAAACGGTGTCCACCGCTCCGATCGGTCGCAGCGTGTCGGGATCCGGATTCACGGGGTCGGGCGTCACAGCCAAAGTAGACATAAGCAGGGAGATTGCGGAAATTGCGGGCAGATAGAACATCGGATTCTCCTTGTGCTGAGAGTTCTGGTGGACGTTCAAACTACCCTGGCTGCAATCTGTCCGCAAGTATTGCTGGAAACCACGACCTGCATGACGACCAGCAACCAGTTAGACTAGGCGCGACAACTCTCATCGGTTATTGGATGGGTTGACATTCACACGGCAGTCCTGGTGCCACGTTGTTGCAGAAGATCAACGGACTCGCCGAATCGTGAACACGGCTGGCGATGGAAGGGTTCGTGTCGGCAGGTGAATTTTCTCCTTCGCCAAGCACACCTGGCGGGTCTCCGGATAGCACACAAATAATCACGCCCGGAAACATCGACAAAACAAGGCGGGATACATGATGGAAACCGGACTGCTATTTCTGGCCGCCTTCTCGCTGTACTTTGTTCCCGGCTACCTTGTGCTTGGAATGTTCCGAACCTTGAGTAGTTGGGAACGTGTCGGTGCGTCCTTCGCTGTTTCCATGACTCTTTTTGCACTGATTGAATTTTTCGTCTACCTCTACGGTGGACCTCAACGAAGTCTGAACACCGCCTGCCTGGTACTCCTGATCTTTTTCGCGGGCCTGGGATGGTGGCTACGGGGTGCCCCCGGGCTGGACAGGCCGGGAATCTGGTTATTGATTTCGTACTTTGGATTTACCATACAAATCGTTCTTTTGGATGCCGTGCTCCCTATTTATCCAGACATGTGGACCTTCGATTGGATCGAACATTACTTCCGCTCCATCTTCTATCTCAATCAGCTACCCACTGACAACAGTTACTGGATTTTTTCCGTTCCCACCCGCCTCCCCGGTTACAACTTGAACGGAGCATTTTTCTTGTCACTGTTCGGGGCCGAACAGCCGGGAGTGGGTCACGGTCCACTTGGCGTGCATCCAACATCCGATGTCTTGACAGACGCCCGTGTCGGCTCCGGGTTCTACCTGTTTCAAATCTGCAATGCGATCCAGAACGGAGCCTTCTTCCTGGGTGTGATCCTGCTGGCCCGGCGCCTGCTGGGCGCACGCGCGGCTGTCCTGGCGGGACTGCTGCTGTTTTTCAACGCAGGCCTGCTGCACAATGCTCGTTTTACCTGGCCCAAGTTGTGCAGTGCCTACCTGAGCCTGTTGGGAATTTACTTTTACCTGTCCGCGCGCGACGCTTACCGTGGCACCAATGGTAGAACAGGAACCGTATTGGGACTGCTCGGCGGTTGCTTTGCAGGTAGCGGTTACATGGCCCATCAGATCGGCGGACCCGTACTGGGAGGTCTTTTGATTCATGGGTGTGCAAGTCAGTGGTGGCAGGACCGGCGCTGGCTCATCGGAGCCTATACCCTGGGTGCCTTGTTGATCATCACGCCCTGGTACGCGTGGTCGATTTCGACTTACGGTGTGCAGGCGACCACCGGGGGCCCCAGCCAGGTACTCAAACAAAACACTGCGCCAGATCTCCGCAGCGTCGAAGCAAAGCTTGCCACCGTCAAGGCCAGCTTCTGGCCACACAGCACCTCAACACTAAAACGATGGCAAGGCAGTGACGGCAGTGTTCCATGGAAGGTAAAATTTGCCGAGTGGCACATGAACGGAATCACCGGCGCACTCACAATTCCGTTAACACTGTTTCTGGTAATTGCCGGAATCGGGTGGAGTGGTTCGTGGTATGGCCGACGAACCGGGCCCGGGATATTGAAGATCCTGCCGCGGGATTGGACGTCCGATGGAACATGCCTTGCCCTCGTGGGCGGATTGCATGTTGTGGCAGCGTTTACATTGCATGCGGTCTATTACTCGTCGGGGATTGTCCATTCAACCATGACGCAAGCCGTGTTGCTGCTGTTCCTTCTGGCAGTGGGGGTTCTTGCCCGTACTACGCGTCCTGTCACTCTGCTGATATTCCTGCTGATCGTGCTGGATTCCATGACGCACTGGTGGTTACACGTGATTCCAGATATGGACTCCTTACTCTGGACAGCGTCGGACAACATGCAGCACAAGGTGTCGCACCAAATTCGAGTTCTGTGGGATGAACATCAGGCCAGCGGGTCCGTCACGCTGATGAAAGCGATTCTTCTCTTGATCCAGGGTGCGGCCGCCGTCGGGGGCTGTATGTATCTGCTCAGCGGAACATCTAAAACTGTCGCAACACCAGGACCTCCCGAACATCCCTCTGCGGCGCGCGCCTGAGACTTTTTTAGAATCCGGAACCATGCCAGTTGCACACCTGGTGTCCGTAACCTTGTTCAACCAGAGTCACCCAACTTCTGGATCGCCTCCAGCATGCGGTCTATCTGCGGCACGAGGTATGCCGGTGTGAGGGCTGGCCAGTATTCGTGTCCACCCGTGCCGTACTTCTCAATGGTCTCGCGGAAAAACTCTCGATTCTGCTCCATCAACTGGATTGCCTGACTGTAGTCGCGGCCCTTGTTGATTTCTTTGGTCAAATCACCTGGTCGGAACAAGCGGAAGTTGTGCACGACCTCAATACTCGCGCGACGTTGGCCCCACAGCAAACCGTCACGTGCAAACTGCACGCGGTCTCGGTACCGTTGCGGACTGTCGACGGCTAACTGGACTGCCCGATCGAGATGGCGAAACAGTTCCTCGTACAAACCCTGGCGCCGGGCCACTACCAAATGCACATTGGAACCGGGTCGAGTGAGCGCCTGCTGCCGGTCAATCGCCTGCCAGTACTGTCTCATCGGTTCTGCGGCGGGACCGTAGAACTTCCGACAAAATTCATCCACCAAAAGATCAACATCGAGATCAACATCCCACGCCAGGCGGGACGCAATGTACAGGTTCAGACCATGCATTGCAAAATTCGGTTGAGACTCGATCATGAGGTAGGTGCCGCCCAGGTCTCGAAAAGCGGGCAGATCCTCGCGCATCTTCTGAACCATTCCCCAGGGCCCCCAGTACGACCAGTGACCATAGTAGTCATAAAATCCGTACTGCGAGAGAATCTTTCCCCAGCCTTGAAGCAAACGGTGAAATTCGAGGTTGCGCGGCGACGTCGGATCATTGAAGGGCCGCGTGTGATCATACTGCCACGGCATGTTGCAGATCAGCCCGGTGTGATTCGGATGTGGCCTGACATTGACTGGCAGTTCCATCTGAAAACCATACACCAGGATGCCCAAGAACTTGTCCTTGTTCTTTTCGTCAAGCCGCTGAAAGACCTGATTCGAAAAATGCAATAAGCGGTCGGTGACAAACGTACCATCCGGCTCGCTCACCCCATAGGTTTCGTCAAGCTTGCGACATCGTTCACACAGGCACATCGGCGCATAGTCTTCGGGATCGAGTGACGTCACCAACGCATCGGGACTGGAAAGTCGTTCGTTGGCCTTTCGGCTGACAACATCAATCACTTCGGGGTTGGTCGAACAAAAATTCGTCTGGGCATACGCGGTGTGAAACACGCGCACTTCGCCATCCACATCCCGGGCCCACATTTCCGGATGCTGCTCATAGGGATATTCGTTCCTGTTGATGAAGGAACTCCAGGCGTGTCCGAAAACCATACGACCCCGATTGATGAACGCGCGATTGCGCCGGTCCCAGCGGCGGGCGTTGCTCCAACTCATTCCTGTGGCAGAAAAGAAGCTGGGAGTGTGCACGGTATCAACGCGAGGCAGACGTATTGTCTTCTCTGCGGGCAAGATGATCTCTTCGCCCAGGCCCCGGGGCAGAAACCAGTGGCAGTCCATATGATTAGTAAGCAATCCGTAGATGCCTTGCTGTATCCCTTCCAGGGTTGAACTTTCGATCAACACATCGCTGTCGATCGCCAGTCGGTACGATTCAACGTGTGGCCACTCCTGGCCACCAGGCGCCGTGTCGCGCAGCCGTAAACGAATCCCCTGCTCCGCCTCGGCAGAAACCTGTAGTTTCGCACCGGATTGTAGTTCCACAATGCGCAGCAGATCGTCCACGGCGTCGATCAATTCGGGTTCGCCACGTCGCCGGCCTACTTCTTTCCAACGGGCCAGGAAGGCCGGGTGGTCCGCGGTTGGCAGAGACAGTCCTTCCGGTGAGGGCTCGATGACCAGTGCAAACTGGCTGGCACCATGCGAAGCGATCACCACATCAGATTTTGGTCTTGCGGCAAGGGAGTCCCTGCGAACCTGCTCCACGGCTTCGGCGGTGCGGGGTACGTAAACAGCAACAGCGTTTACAGCCTCGGTCAGTCGCTGTAGTTTCTCATTCTCGAAATCAGCCGGATCCGGACCTCGCACCGCGATAAATAAATCACGACTCCCCTTGTCGCCCAACTTGATTGATCCCGTCAGCACTTCGCGCGTGATCGGTTCGGTCGGAGCGACATCCAACCGCCAGACAGACTTTCCTTTGGACGGAATCCGAAGTGAAACCTTGCCACCGGCAAACTTCAGCTGCCGGGATTTGTTAATCACGACTGTGGCCGGAAGGGAATGCTCGCCCCGGTTGTGCATGGCCAAGTCGATATGTATCCGCGAGGAATCCGCTGCACTGGGTGTGCTAGTCACGTAAACCTGGAAGTCGCGGTAGGGGAGAACATGTTGGCCATCGGCAATAGCCGATGCGGCCGCAAAACATATAGGCAGTGAAATTAAAAGTGACTTCGGTAATGGCAACACCATTTTCATTCTCCAGGTAGGTCGCGTTGATTTGCGGTTCGGCAAACCATTTTAATCCCCCCGCTCTCATTGGACTGCGCCCCTCCTGGACGCTCCCTCAACACCGCACTTTCCCGGCCGAAAGTCTTTTTTCGTGAAGTTACACCGGCCACAACCCCACGGATCCATTCCTATGTGGCTGACCTTTCGCGTCAGAGAAGTCAACCGGCTCGAAAACGAAAACACCATGGCTACGGTCGCTCTGCAAAATGGAAAGTCGAAGCGATCCGTCTTGAGGACAGGCACGCTTTGCGCGCCGCTTCGGAACCCATCCGACTTCCTGCGAGGGTTGCTGACACGCTACTGAACCTTTCCCGTTTTTGCACGGCAACTGACCAAGGTTCTGTTGGTAGATCGACCCGTTCGACGGCAGGCACACCTTCACCGGCTTCATCGAACAAAGCAGGCAGCTGGTCTTTCCAATCGGTTGCAAACGTCAAATGCTTCACCTAGGATGGCGGACAACCGTTTCGTGAACACTTGATTCTGTAGAAGAACTTCCCACAGCATCACTGAACAAGGTCAGGAGAGGAACAGACGTGACCCGAGACGACATCAACCGTCGACGTTTTCTGAGCGGATCGACCGCCACGATTCTTAGCTCACAATTGGCAGTCAGGATGTGCGCCACGGCACAAGCTGCGGAATCGCCGGCAGAGACAGTTCGTCGACAAACTCTCCTCCAACGCGCACCGGAGTGTTACACGGACGACTGGTTGCGCACGAATCCGGACTACGTCATTTACCTTCCAAAAATCCCCGGGGAGCGCGACGAATATGCTGACCACATTCATGTCTTCTACACCCCCGGCGGTGATTTGATGTGCCTCTGGACACAAGGAACGTACGAGAGTGCGCCCGACATGAGAGTCGTCTATTCTCGCAGTCGTGACGAAGGCAGGACCTGGTCGCCGATCCAAATTATCGACGAGCCGAAACATAAGAACGTGACGCCGGCACTTGGCTTTCCCCTGATCAGTCGTTCGGGGCGCATGTATTGCCTGTACAACCAGAATTTAGGCTACACCGACCAGGGGCTGTTCAATGGTCCGTTGCGCGTGAAATATTCCGACGACGATGGCCATACATGGATTGCCAGTGGCGTGGATATTCCCTGGCGCCGTACTCGGTTCGATCATCCTGACCCCAAAGTGTCTCCGACAGGGATCGTCTGGCAACAGCCCCTCAGAGACGGGAAGAACCGTATGATTGTCGGCTTCACTCGTTGGAGCAGTCCCATGGCCTATCCGCGACCGATTGGAGGAAATCGGAATCATAGCGACTCGCAGTGTGAGCTGATGCGTTTCGAGAACATTGACGACGGTCCCCATCCCAGGGACTTGAAGATCACCTGGCTCCCGGACAAAGAGGGCACTATCCGCGTTTCACCAGAAATTGAACCTGACGCCTCCAACGGATACAGCCTGGCACAGGAACCGGGAATTGCGCTGTTGCCGGATGGCCGACTGTTCATGACGATGAGAACCGTGACCGGTTACATTTGGTACACCGTCTCGGACGATCATGGGCATAGCTGGCGAGCGACACAGCCACTGCGATATCACGACAACGGTGACAAAATCGAACACCCCAAATCACCGGAGCCTTTGTACCGGTTGGAAGACGGGCGTTATCTGTTGTTCTATCACAACCACCGAGGTTATCGCGATGGAGCCACCGGTCCCTGGGATATGGACGCGCGGCGACCCATCTATATGACCGTGGGTGAATTCCGGCCACTGGCAGAGCAACCGATCTGGTTCAGTCAACCTAAGTTTCTGTTTGACACACAGAAGGTAAAAGTGGGGCTGACTCAATTGTGGTGGCTCGCCATGTACGCCAGCCTCACCGAACATCGGGGTCAGCGAACCTTCTGGTACTCCGACCGGAAGCAATTCGTGTTGGGAAAGAACATCACCGATGAAATGCTTGCTGACATGACAGTCCCTTCTTGAACGGGTCGGATGCTTCCCTTGGCCGCTGGATGCCAGGTGTAGCGGCTAAAATCCCCGTCAGACGCGGATAATCATGGCATCTTCCGTCTTGCCCTTTGGAAAGGTTTTGACAAGAGGGTAGAATCAAGACACACTAGCGTTGCGTTGGAAAAAGGGGGCCGTTCGTTGGGCCGAAAAAAAAATCGCAACCATGAGGACCTAACCGGTGCTGGAACTAGTCACAGGCCGAGCCAGCCGTAATTGTGCGGGCACGACAAGGCGGGAGTTCCTCGAGGTCGGTACACTTGCGCTGGGAGGCATGCGCCTGGCCGGCCTGTTGTCCACCCGGGCCAGCGCGGCTGACGCAGGCCAGCCAATCAAAGATACTTCGGTCGTACTGCTGTTCTTGACTGGCGGACCCAGCCAAATTGAAACGTTTGATCCCAAAACAACAGCGCCGTCGGAATATCGCAGTGTCACCGGATCCGTGGCCAGCAGTATTCCCGGTGTTGCCCTGGGGGCAACGTTCCCTCAACTGGCCAAGTTGACCGACAAGCTGGCGCTTGTCCGCTCATTCACCCATAATGCGAGCGATCACACGCTTGCGGTCCAACAGGTGAGCCGCGGTGGTGATCTGATTAACCGTGCAGGAATGGGCGCCACGGCCACACGCATACGTGGAACCGCTCACCCTTTAACGGGCATGCCAACCAATATCTACCTGAGTGCCAGGGAAGTGGATCGGCAGTTCGACAAGGAACGGTTACGTCTATTCGATGCTGCCGGACCAGGTGAACTGGGTAGTGCGTACGGCCCCCTTCAAGTCGGCGGCGACAACCTGACCAGCCAAGGCATGCAACTGCGCGTTGCGCGCACTCGTTTTGAAGATCGCCTGGGATTACAAAAATCGCTCGATGGATTAAATCGCCAATTAGAAGCACGGGGTAAAATCCAGCAACACGACCAGTATGAACAACAAGCACTGGAGTTGGTGCTGGGAAATTCGCGGACTGCTTTTGACTTGTCCCGCGAGGATCCACGCATCGTGGAACGCTACGATACGAGCAGCTACCTGACCGGCATCCGTAAAAAACGCCGGTCGACACTTGGCAAACAACTTCTGTTGGCCAGACGGCTGTGTGAAGCGGGCTGTGGGTTTGTCACGGTCCACAACCCCGGCTGGGACATGCATGGGGGTAACACGCAACTAAACATTCCTGACGGAATGGAAGAGCTGGGTCGCCCCGTGGATCATGCCGTCAGCGCTTTCATCGAGGACGTCGCAATGCGCGGTTTGAGCGACAAGATCCTCTTGATTATCACGGGCGAGTTCGGTCGCACGGCTCGAGTGAAAGACAACGGTGGTCGCGATCACTGGCCACGGTTGAGCACCCTGGCCTTTGCCGGTGGCGGCCTGCGGATGGGACAAGTGATAGGACAATCGAGTGCCATCGCCGACGAACCCCATCGTGATCCTGTCACGCTGGACAATCTGTTTGCCACCGTGATTTACACGCTGCTGGGTGATCCGGTGCTGCATTCTCAACGCAACCTGCCACGTAACGTCGCCACCTCCCTGATGCGTGGTCAACCGATTGCACAACTGATCTGAGATTTGCTTGCGCCAGCTCAGAAAGTCTTTGCATGTCGCGGAGGAAATCTAGTTCCTTGCAGACAGCGTCAACCGGGAACAAGAGGCGACAAGAATCGACTTCCACGCCAGAAATTGCGCCTCAGCGATCCGGAAAGCCTTCGATCCATGAATAATGCTGTCGCGTTTGTTCCGTGAGCTCGTTCGGAAACCAGCGATGGCCATGTCGTGACTGGAGACGGTCACGAACCGGGTTAAAACGCCGCAAAGGCACGGGAGTCGAAGCCTCGAAGACTCCCTGGTGGAAAGCGCCAAGCCGCACATTCAACATTGCGACAGGCAGCAGTTCCAGATCTAACTCGGGGTGAATCGTCTGGAAAGGAAACTGGAAGATCGCGCCCTCCGGGCCGAAGTCCCGGCCCTGAGCCCTTACGCTCCAGCGCTGCAGATCTGAAAACAAGCGCTGACCATCAGGCCTCCGCTGCCGTTCTCCGATAAGCCGCATCATCACCGATCCGGCAACCGGTACGATGTTGCGGTCACGGTCCAACGGCAAGACAGACACCTCAAACCCGTCCGGCTCGACGTCCCGATCCCAATTGGCCAGTTCCGCAAAAATCTGCAGGCTGAGAACCTCACCAACATCAACCGATGGCCCGGTTCCGGGCTGTTGAGAAGAAAACCCGGCCTTGTTACCGGACGCTTCCCCGGCAGCCGAATCTAAAACCGACTCGCTCGCAAAAAACTCCTCCGGCAGTTCAGTCTTGATCTGACCAGCCAAAGCTCGAAGTTGTGTGACCGAAAGTAACTGGTCGGCCCGCTGTGCCCTCTGCACCGACGCCCACGAGACCGGCATACTCAGGGCAATTCCAGGTTCGGTAAACCTTAGCCAGAGGTCGTGACCGTTGCTGCGAGCATCGACCACGCCTTCCAAGGTGCGACCGTCCTTCAGGGTGACGGAAATCCGCTCCTCCGCCTGGAGAGGCACGGAGCCAACTGATGAGAGGAGACCAACAACCGCGAAGAGCGTCACGGCTGTAACAGGAGAGAGTATGTGACGGTACACGTCGATGTTGCCCTACCAGCAGGAATCAAGGAACTACGGGTTAATTCCAAGACTACGCAACAACCGTGCCCAGATTTTTAGAAATTCATTTTTTCGATGCAACGCCTCATCTGTCAGTCATTTGGAAGAATGATGCCACCCCGGTTCCGAGGCATTTCTACACAACGATGTTTCCTTCCGGCAACACGCGCGCAGTTCTGGTAACGCCACGGCTAGTCTTTCTTACGACGAATCCTTGTTCGTCGTTCAGCTTGACTGCAAAGTTCACTGCCCGATGGTTTTTTGGCGGCGGCGGCCGAATTATCGACCCCATTTTCCGGGTTCAACTCGCCATCTTGTTGCTGACCCGCGGAACATTCTTTTTCACGCCGCTCTTTCTGTTCTCGTTTTTCGATAAGGTGTTGCAGTTCTGCTGGGACTGTTAATCGCCTTGACATGACCGGACTGCTCCTGGAAAAATCATCTGCGGTAAGAAGATTGAGTGCTTCCTCGCCTGCGAGCGAAGAAGGGTTTGACGTGGGTGCGGGGGAGGTCAGATTCCATGAAAACCTCACGGTGCACATCGTTTTCTACTGACCGGATGGTCCTCGACGGGAGATCCGGGTGCGAAGTCCGATTCCTAAAAACCAAACCTCCTGGACCGCCCTTCCTCGCCAAATGATTCGCGTGGAGGCGGCACTTCCGGCAACGGCATTTTGTGCGCAGCTGCTGCGGGATGGTTCTCGGATGATCAAACGTGTCCGGAAGTTGTGGTTCAGGCCGAGCAACCCGATGCAGCGATCCATACAACATGGGTGTGGAAGCTCGCTGGACCTCCTCTTCGTCTCGCTGACTGTAGTCAGAGTCATAGGGAACGATGTGTGGAACGAGTACAATGATGATTTCCGAGCGGGATTCCTTGACTTCCCGGCGCTGAAAGAGAGCTCCGACATGCCTGAGCTCTCCCAAAATCGGAATCTTGCTTTGCGTGTTGCTGACCGACTCCTTGATCAGACCTCCAATGACCATTCCATGTCCGTCGCGTAGCAACACGTCAGTTTCAACTTCCGTGGTTTCCTCGTCGGGAAGCCCCGTTTCAGGATTGACCTGACCGTTCGACACTTCAGGTTTGACTCGCATCAGGACGAAACCATCATGCGTGATTCTCGGTGTGACCCGGAGCACGACTCCCACATCCAGAAACTGGACATCTTCCAACGTGCTGGTCTGAGTGTTCGTCAACACACGGTAACCAAGTTTTTCGCCAATTTGAATCTTGGATTCCTGACCATTCAGACACAACACTCGTGGTGAAGCAAGAGTTTTCGCGTCCGTTGTGGTCTGCAAAATCTCGACTAGGGCATTGATGTCATTTCCGGTCACGTTAAAGAACAACGCCTGGGAGGAATTCGAATTGGCAAAACCGCTTTGTTGTATGGAAAGCGCATGTCCACCCGTACGAAAGATCTGTTCAAAATTGATGCCGTGTCGCAGGTTGTCATCCAATTCCACCTCGAGAATATGCGCTTGAATCATTACCTGCTGCGGCGGTTGGTCGACTTGACTGATGTATTGCCCGATCGACCACAAGTACGAGGACAAATCCTCCACAACGATGATCTCTTCAGTTCTGCGATTATCTTGCGAACTGCTCTGTGTCATAAAGGACTTCCCCACGGGGGATAGCATTCCTTTGACCGCCTGGTCCACGTCCACCGCCGACACGAAAGAAAGTGTGAAAACCTTGGTTTCACGTCCCTGGATGTCGGCCGGTACGATCCCTGCGCGGGTCAAACTGGTGACATAGATGATTCCATTTTTTTCTGACCAGGTATAACCGGCGATGACAAGAATCGCATCCAGGGCATCTTCCAACCGTACTGCTTCCAGCGACAGGGTGACTCTCGAGTCCGCTGAACCATCACTCCCGGGATGCTGCGAACAGACGATGTTGACGTTTTGCGTTTGGGCGATGAGCGCCAGGACATCCTTCACAGCCGCATCACGTATCACCAGCGAAAGCAGTTGCCCGTCGCTGCGAATGGCCAGTTTGTGGACTGCCTCTGGAACGGGCTGACCCGCTAGTGGAATCCTCAACTCCGTCTGCGCCGGTGAGGGTAGTACCTCCAGACTGTGAAGGTCTTCCGTTTCGTCGGCGGAGGCCTGACGACTGGAAGACTGGTGGTGGAGACGACGAGTCAGATCGGTCCGACCCGTTGCAACCTGGCTGGCAGGTGAAACCCGTCTAACAGGCCGATTTTTCGGATCGCCGAATTGCTCTTCGGCCTTTTTTACATGCTGCTGACCAGTCTCCTGCAGCCAATGCAAATAGGTTGGTTCATCTTCCATCCGCTCGCGTTCGGTGCGCTGCGTCTGACCGACCACGCTGTACTGGTTGGCAATGACTTTTTGTGGGCCTGATTGTAAGTTCGGCTGCGGTGAAAGTCTCGGTGCGGCATCATCTTTTTGACCGTAGCTGGACCGAGACACAAATAGCACCAACAACGCAATAAAAGTCCACGTTATCGTTCGGATGTGGTTCATTTTGGATCGAACTCCCTTTCGATCAGTCTGTCGAAACAGCACTTTCTTCCACGACAATACCATTATTGTGGATCTCCGTAATGATGAATCCATCGAGTACGTCGCCCACCTGTACGGTGCGTGATCCCACCATCGCGACGCGGGTCCTGTTGTTGATCAACACCACCTCGACTCCTTGCTGTTGCAGGTTTTTCAACAACTCCGCTCTCTGTTTCAATTGCAACAGGCTTTTCTGCTTGACTGCTTTCACAATTTGTTCCTGTTCGAGCGCAGGGATTTTTTCGGAAATCGTCGTCCGGGGCAAGAAAGAGGAAGGCAAGGCAAACGGGTCATATTTCAATACCGTGTCAAGGGACAACAACGGCCAGCCTTTCTCTGTCCCTTGGACTAGTGCAACGTCGTGACGCAGAACACCGCTTTCAGCGTCGGTGATCGTCTGAAGCTGAACAGGTCGGCGCGGTTTCAACACTAGCTGTTGCTGAGGCCCAAACTGGTAAATTAACACGATGACCAGAATGACTGCCAACCCCGTCACCAGGGCCAGTTGTCCAACTTTGAGCGTACCCCTCGCGGGATGTGTCGACTCAGCCATTGATTGTTTCCTTTTCTGTAGCCTTTTTCTCAGCAACGTGGTAGTGGAGCAAAAAGGTCATGTCGACGGGATACACATTATTTTCTTTTTCTGTGCTGATGCGCATTTTATCGATGGCGACGGCTCTTGGAAGTTCGTGAATGCGTTCCAAAAACCGACAGATGCTGCCGTAGGAACCTTCCCCCAAAATGCGCACCTCCAGTTGGAAATGACTTGTCATTTCCGTGTTCTCGCCTCGACGGTAGTCGCGAATTGTCAGGCCGGTCTGCTGGGCAGCCTCGGTCATTTGGCCCAGGAACTCGGCTTCACGAGCGTCGTCGGGCATGCGCTGATCGATCTCTTGAACCCTTTGCTTAATGCGGGCCAGTGCTTGCTGCAACGCTGCGTGTTTTTTGCGGATGCTTGGCGCCCGGTTTAAATATTTTTCTAATTCCGCAATCCGTTCGGCCCGTCCAGATATTTTCCAAGCAAAGGATGCAGACAGCCCAAAATATGAGACCGTCAAGAACATTGCGATCACCGCCGCACCCGCCAGATGTAGCAGCCAGCCAGTCGTGTTCAATGCTTTGGTTCGGTTACTGAACATGATGCACCTAAAAAATACACTCCAATTCATAATTGCGAATTTTACGATCATTTTTTTGAGTCGATTCGCTGGCCTTCAATTGCACCTCATGAAATACTCGGGACTCACGAAGTGCGGCAACGAACCGGGCCACGGACAAGTTATCCTCTCCCAATCCTTCAAGCTGAAGCTTGCGTAGTGACACATTGCCAGCTACACCAAGGTCGCGCTGCCCGGAAGCGGAAACTGTTTCGACAGATAGTTGTCTCACGCACACTTTTCCAGCACTTTCGTGCGCTGCGCGGCTGACCAGTCCAATCAACGAGAGCATGCTCCTGTCGTCGACCAGTTGCGCGGCAAGCGTTGCCCGAGCATTACACTGGTCCAGTTGTTGTTGCATGTGGTCGACTTCCCGTTCCAGGGTTGGTAGCGGAACGGCTTGATTCTCCAGTTGTTTCAACCTGACCTGAATGGATTCAACCCGTTTCCACTCCACAATTGACCCCACAACGACAAGGGACAGGGCGCTCAAGGCCACGAAGGACCATTGTCGAACCCGTCTCAAAAGCAGGGTCGCAACAGCGGTGCGCGTCGGAAGTAGGTTCACATATGTTTGCATATCACCCCTTGGCCCAGGCGAGTGACGAAAGCCCGATGGCCGCTCCTAAAAGGGGAGAGGACGGTGCATTCCAAACGGACTTTTCTCTGTTCTGTGTGGATAAATTCCAGGGTTGGATCTCAAGTCTCACACGCTTTGTCAGATGAGCTGCTGCGTTCTTCATCGTGGCTCCACCACCGAAGAGAACCATCTGCTCCGGAAACAGGCTCGGGTGCTGGGTGTCGATGTACGTCAGTGTCCGGTTGACCTCCTCTGCCAAGTCGTGCAGTGTTTGGGCCGCCATCTCTGAGAGAATCTCTTGGAATTGGTTGTTCGTCGTATCGCCCTGCTGCAGGTCCGGCAAACCGTGCTGGGTCAACAGATGCTGTGCCTGATCAAGCGACACACCCAAACCACGCTGGACATTTTTCACAATGTGGTGGTAACCACAACGATTGATCTGCCGCGTGTAGAGGGGCTGTCCTTCGAAAAGAAAACCGAGACTTGTTCCACGATATCCCCAGTCGAGTGCTGCTATCGGTCTGTTGAAATTGCGAGGTGACATCATTTTGATGGATCGCGCCAGAACCATCGGTGGACCATCAAGCACCTGGCAGCGTAATCCGAGCTGTGCAATGTCCTGAACGACTTGGTCACCCCAACCCGAATCCAGTGACAAAGTGTTGACATTCGACTTGCACGGTCCACCATCCCGACCATGGAGTGTTGCTTCCCAAAAGTCAAATTCGGACGTAGCGTGACTCCCCTGTCGGACAGTTGCCAGTTCATGAGCCACCATCGCCCGCCGCTCGGACGGGCTTCCCGCGGGCAGATGAAGCGGGCGAGATTCGTAAAGGTACGAAGGGAGGACGCAAGCCACTTTGTCACCTCGAAATCTGTGACCGGCTTCGATGGCTGCGCCGATTTCTTCACGAGAGCTGACGCGGGACATCAAGTCGTCCCCTTGCCAGGAAGTGGCCCGGGGAAGTACCACCCCTTCACGAACGCGAAAGGTTGGTCCGCTACGTTCAACTTGTGCGAGCTTGATCGACTGGGATCCTATGTCCACTCCGATCCAACCCGTTTGTGTTCCCAGCAGCATTTTTAAACTACCTAGAATTGCTTAACGTTGCCATATCGAACATGGGCATCATGATCGCGATCACGAGCAGTCCCACGACCAGACCCATGCCGACAATAATGGCAGGTTCCAAGATTGTGGTTAGCTCTCGCAGTCGCTCCTGTCCCTCTTCTTCAAAGTGTTCGCCCATCAACTGAGTAACGACTCCCATCGTTCCCGTTTTTTCTGCCGTGATGACCATTTCTGCGGCCGTTGGAGGTACGAATCCTGCTTCAACCAGCGACGGTCCAAGTTTGCGCCCGTTGAGAATGTCGTTTTCGAGTTTCTGAAACAGGTCGCGGTAAAGCAAATTCTGTATCGACCTGCGTGTCAATCGAACTCCCTCCAATAGGGGTACGCCGCTTTGAACCATCATTCCTAACAATCGAAACGTGCGGCCGATCAGCAAAGAACGCATCACACCACGGAGTAAAAACGCGTTCAACTGCGTGCTGTGCCAAAGGCGCCGTCCACGCTCTGTGCGAAAATAGCCCACCAGGCCAGCCCCGGTAACCATGACCAACGGTAACCAGAGAAACAGATACGCCGCCACTGCATCCGTAGCCGACAAAAGTGCTCGGGTCAGTGTGGGTAGCGCCACGTTGGCGTCTTCAAAAATCTGGGCAAACTGCGGCAGGACAAAACAGACCATTCCGGCCATTACAAGCAGGGAAACGAAAGCCAGCACCAGCGGATAGGCCAGCATCGCTCTCAACATTCCTCGATTTCGAAGTTCTGTTCTCTGCAATTCTCCCAAACGTTGCAGGATTTCAGGTAGACGGCCGACCGATTCTCCTGCGGCCACCATGGCGGCATACATATCGTTGAACGTTTCTGGATGCTTTTGTAAAGCGTCCGAAAGCGACCCGCCGGCGTTCACGTCAGAATGCACCTGTTGTAGTATTTGTTTCAGCAGCGGGTTGCAGCACTGGTCCGCCAAGGTGCCGAGCGCTGCGGCGGCATCAATGCCTGCCCGGGTCATGATCGCAAATTGCGTGGTCAGGTTCAGCAAATCGCGCCGTGAGATCCTGGCCCGAAAGGACCTGGAGAGGGCCCCTGGCCCCTGAACTGCGTGAGTCACCGGCTGCAGCGAGAACACAAACAGGCCTCGGTTCCGCAATTCTTCTCGCGCCAAGAGAGCACTGCCTGCCGCCAGAAGTCCCGTGGCACTTTCACCCTCGATCGATTTGGCTTTGTATGTAAATTCCATCTGGCTCAACCCATTACTCAAAATAGGCGACTCGCATCACTTCGTCCAAACTGGTTTGCTGTTCTTCAGCCAGCCGAATGCCTTCCTCAAGCAACGATCGGCCTCCCCCCTCCTGGTGACATTTCCGGAGGGTGTCCACGTCAAACTTCTGGCCAATCATTTCTCGCATCTTCTGATCGACAAGCATCACTTCGTAGATACCCGTCCGCCCTTGAAATCCGCTGTCGTAACAATCCACACAGCCTTCGCCGCGAATGAAACTACGTCGTTGGTCGCCCTGATAATGAATCGTCTCCAGCAGTTCGCGTGGCGGGTAGTAAAACGTGCGGCAACGGGGGCACGTCGTTCGCACTAATCGTTGTGCAATCACCCCGATTAGACTGGCCGCAACTTTGAACGGTTCTAATCCCATGTCCATCAAACGCGTGACAGCACTCACGGAATCGTTGGTGTGCAGTGTACTGAGAACCAGGTGCCCGGTAAGCGCTGCTTGTACAGCGATGTTTGCAGTTTCAGGATCACGGATCTCGCCAATCATGATGATGTCCGGGTCCTGCCGTAAAATGGAACGCAACGCGAGGGAAAATGATGTTTTGCGGGCTTCGTCCACTTGAACTTGATTGACCAGATCGATTTGATACTCGACTGGATCCTCGACTGTCACAATGTTTCGGTGGACCGACTTCACAAGCTCCAACGCAGAATAAAGGGTCGTTGTCTTTCCACTACCGGTAGGCCCGGTGACAAGCAGCAGACCATAGGGTTTGGTCAACAGTTGTTTGATATTTTTGAGCAGCTTGTGTGGAACCCCAAGCTTGTCGAGGTCAAAGTTGAGGTTCCGACGGTCGAGAATTCTCAAGACAACTTTTTCACCCAGTACGGTCGGGAGGGTGGAGACGCGAAAATCAACACTGCGCCCTTCCATAGTCACCTGGAAACGGCCATCCTGAGATTGACGATGTTCGGCAATGTCCAACTTCGCCATCACCTTAATACGGGACACCAATGCTGCATGCATATCGCGTCGTGGTCGCAGTACCTCTCGCAGTTGCCCGTCGACGCGAAACCTTACGACCGAATAATTACGATCCGGTTCCAGGTGGATATCGCTGGCTCGCTGACGCACCCCCTGGACGACAAAATAATTGACCAGGTTAATGATGGGGCTGCCTTCGACCAAAATCTCAACCGAATCGAGATCGATGTCGACCGATTCGGCCTGTAACTCCACCGCATCGTCTTCCAAGTCGGCGGTGACTGCATCGACTTCGAATCCCTCCTCATAGCAGCGAGGAATCATGCGATCGATGCTCGACCTGAACGCAAAAATCGGCCGGATTTTCAGGCGCGTGATTCGCTCCAACTCGTCGATCTTTTGCAGGTCTTGCGGTTCGTCCAGAGCAACGCAGAGCTCGTCGTGGACCCGAAACAGTGGAATGGCGTGCATGCTGTCAGCAACATCGCGGTCGAGCAGCGACACAACCAAAGGATCAATAAGCCCTTCGCGAAGGCGCACAGCGGGAACGCCCAACTGCCGCTCGAAAAAAGGCAACAGATGTTCTTCCGAAGTGACCCCCATCTCGATCAAGGCCTCACCCAATTTCAGACCTTTTTCGGATCGCGCGCCAAGAGCCTCTTCCAATTGCTCTGAAGAAATAAGATTGGCCCCGATTAGCTGTTCACCGAGACGGTTGAAGAGCGCACGCGCAGGGTCCTGCAGGCGGGCGGGCCTGCGGTTCAACTCGGCAGCCTGTTCCAGTAGGAGTCCCTCGGCACTCACTCCACAAAGCTCCTCACTGCTTCACCCGTGTTTTCGTAACAGTTGAATTGGTTCCCCACCCCAGTGAGGGATAAAATTTCGGTGCACAACGGGTTGGCACCTGCCAACTTCAACATTCCACCTCGTCTTTGACAATCCTTTTGAATCGTCAGTAGAAGTTCGAGACCTGCACTGTCAAATAACGCCATGCCGGTGAGGTCCAGGACGATTTTTGGTTGTCCCTCTGCCACACACTGACTGAGAACCCCGGACAAGGTGTCCACATGATCGACGTGGATCGGAACTTCACCGGTAACCACATCAACCGCGCCCTGACGGGATCGCTCGAACATCTACTCTTCCCCTGGTATTGCTGAAGTGATGTATCTCATAGTGGCAGTGTTAACGTAAACGTTGTTCCCTTCTCGAGTTCGCTGTTCACACGTAGATTGCCTCCGTGCAGACGTGCAACTTCACGAGCCAACGACAGTCCCAACCCGCTCCCCGCCTCTTGTTGCACACGCGGATCCGCACTCCGGAAAAACTTGTCAAACACTTTTGGTAGCTCGTCTGCGGAGATGCCGTATCCACTGTCGATGACCTCGATGACAAGTGCCTGTTCGGTGACCTTGGTCCGCAGTGCAACTTCCCCCCCCTGTGGTGTGTACTTTGTGGCGTTGCTTAACAGGTTTACCAGGGTGGCAGCCAGTTTATCTTTGTCGACATGGAGTTTCGCCAACTTGGGGGGCAGTGTTGTATCCAACCTGATCTGTTTTTCGTCCATTTGTGGTTGAACCTTGGTCGTAACCTCGCCCAACAAACGAAGCACATCTGTTTCCCTGCGATCGACCGTGAGCGATCCGACTTCCATGCTATTGACGCTCAAAAGATCGTCCACAAATCGAGCTAAACGACTGGCTTCCGTGTGGATCGTATTCAAAAACTTTTTTTGCTGCTCGGGATTCAAGACCTCGGTCAGTGTCAAGGTTTCTGCGTACGTCTTGATATTGGCAAGCGGGGTGCGTAACTCGTGCGTCGCTGTAGTGACGAATTGGTCACGCATGCATTCTGCATTTTTCTGTTGAGTAATGTCCCGAAAGCTCCAGACGTGACCACCGGACAACTCGTCCTCAGACGTGTGCACCGGATTTCTGGCCACCCGAAATATTCGGGGAGTTGCACTGTCCTCCAACTTCACCTCAGCAACCACACTGCGAGCATGCAGTTGCGGATCCAACAGCACCTGGCCCGGAGGAAGGTCCCACACCCCTTTCAAATGAGTCGCCAGTGAGCGACCTGTCAAGGATTCGGCGGTCGGTAGATCGAGGAGCGCCAACAAGGGCCGGTTTGCAAACGTCGTGGCACCCTCTCCGTCAGTGACGGCGATTCCATCCGTGAGGTTGTTCAGCAGGTTGTCCATTTTTCTGTGACGGTACTCCGACCCAGCGTCCGTGATTCGCTGCTCCAAAGTCTGGTCACCAGCACCCAGGCCCCGTTGCTGGATTAGCCGGTTCCATCCCACCGATGCCGGGCCTCGAATCGGTACGGAACTTAAAGTGAGTTCCTCCACAGAAGCAACCGTCGCAGCCTGGCGCAATTGGCCTTCGATGTCACCAATAGGACCCACCATGCGCCGCAAGGTGATTCCACCAGCTAGGATTAACGTCAACGGAAACACGATCGCCAAAGGGGCATGCCGGGCTGCCGTCATCCAGGTACCGGCCGTTCCCCTCTCGGCGATGGTCATGCGGAACGACCCCAGTTGCCGGTCTCCCGCCCGGAGCGGGGTACAGTATTCCAGCAAGGTACGGGTTTGCTCGTCCTGGTAACGAACGCGCTGCACATCTCCCCATTGATCTCGAGGACCCACTGGTTCTATGGCGGGTCGCCCAATTTTTTCGGGCGACGTGTGTGCCACGTACCGGCCATCGTTAGATACAACAGCGCAAAACAGGCATGAATTTTTGTGATGGATACGGTCGATCAGGGACTGCAGATTTTGCTCGCCGTTGCGTAAATAATCGACAGAAATCAATGGCGCAGCACGGCCCATTTGATGGACGTGAGCATTTTCAGCACGCGACCCCAGCACAGAAATCGCAACAAAAACAACGCCAATGCCCAACCAAAGGATGGCCATCAACCCAAAAAAGAGATAGTAGGCTGTAACTCGCTGGGGTAATTCGAGAACATTCTTTTTTGAAAACATTTGCTCTCATCGTGGCCAGCGCCATTAGGGCGAAACCTGCATTCCGAGACACTCTTCCACCGTACCAACCAGGTCCGTAGGACTGAAAGGTTTCGCGATGACTGCCGCAATATTGAACTCGTCCCGCAGTCGTGTCACGTCAAGTTCCAACGCTTTAGCGGTCAACATGATGACGGGTGTTCCTGAGTACTTGGCATCTTGTTGCAAATACCGCACTAACTGTTCCCCCGAAACGTGGGGCATTTGTTGGTCGGTAATGACCAGATCAAACAGGTCCGAACTGTGTTGGATCCGCTGCCTGGCCTCACGTCCGTCAAAAGCAACGGTCACTTCGTAACCGACCCGCTCCAGATGAAATTGAACAATGCTGGAGAAGGCCGGGTTATCTTCAACGACAAGGATCTTCTTGGTTTCTGAGAGCATCGAGTTAGCCTGTTCTAACGATCCCAATGACTCGGAGCCGTCAATCACTTCTTATCGACCCGATACAACCGGAATCTTTGTTACTTTTCCCTGCAATTCGTGCGATCGACAGAGCTGCCCCAAGCCCTCCATTTTCTCCATGCCGGGACAGCATGATAGCTTTCTTTACAGGTCGTCGTAATTAATGCTGGGATCCGTGATGGTTCCACCGTCATAGTCCACAATAAATTCGCCGGTGACGTAGTTGTAAGCCCAACCCTGTTTGGGAGCTGCGGCACCAATCATTGGGCCAGGCACGCTGGACATCCGCACTAAATCGTTCATGGAGGTGTCTACCGCCAGGGGTCCCACATGAACGCGGGGAAAGGGCCCACGCAAGAACAGACCAACGTCCGTTTTGAACGTGGCTTGAGCGCCATCGGAACCGGGCAACGTTCCACCGTTTTCAGCCGTGTACATGGAAATCGCGTTGCGAACGTTATTGACCGCTTTAATGACTTGGGAATCGAGCGCGGATTTTCTTGTATTCAATAACCGCGGCGCCGCAATGGCTCCCAAGATCGCAATCAGCATAATGACAACAACCAATTCAACGAGTGTGAACGCATTTCGCATCTTTGACATAGGTTAACCTCCAAAAAAAAATGTGCCGGCAATCACGATTCATCCCGCCTCTGATTAGCTTGGGCATCCTGAGCTTGGTCTTTCTGTCCCGTGGGATGCGTCATCTCAACAATTTAAACCTAGCTCACCACTGCGCAAGTCAAGCAAAAACACTGCGAGTCGTGTCCAAACTTGGGACTCCCGGCATGGATACGGCCTATGATTAATAAAGATGGATTTCGCAGGTGTCTTGTGATATTTTCTCGCGCGTGGTCCCTACAACCCGGGGTCTGCCTGTGCCAGATACACGTTTTGCTGTTTGTGGCGATTATGGCTGTTTTTCCACAGGGGGACCTCGGCCACAGGCCCCACCCGAAGCAGGCCCCAAGATGACGGTTACTGAAGAAAAAACTCGACAAGAGGTGCCGTTGGAACTGGTCGACCAGATCAACCAGTCCCTGTCTGCAACCTTCGACATGAGTTTCGACCTCTGGGTCCTGTCTGGCGGCTGGCACGGTGTTAACCACCTCGTGATGTCCCACGATCGGAACCAGCACGAATCGCCATTTGAACGGGATATACCAGACAACTTGCGAGACGTGAGCCACGAAAACAGCACCTGTCGCTTAGCACCGCTCGACGCTTCTCGGTGCCTGCTGATCATTCCGATCACGTCCGATCACGGTCCTCTGATGGCCGCCACCGCCAACGTACCCGCGTCGTCCGCAGAGGACCTGCTGAAGTTGGGACATCTTTTTCAACGTCACCATGACCAGTCCAAACTTCTGGTGAACTTGGATCGTCAGAACAATGCGCTGATCGTACAAATCAGTGACAGCTTTGAGGAGTTGAGTCTATTCCGCAACTTTGCGGAGCAATTGGAAATCTCCGAAGCAGCGACAGACCTGTCAACGACTTTTCACACGGCGCTGCCGTTGGTGTGTCGCACTGTCAAAGCAGAATGTGTTGTCTTGGTGCTCGAACCCCGCCTGCAGGATGGAGAGTTGCCTGATGGATCGAGAAGGATTTCTGTCGATCGTTTTGTTTGGAGCGGGCAACACGCCATCGAAAATAATGTGTGCCTGCAGGTGATCGAACATTTTAAGTCGCATGCCACAACCCAATCGGTTGTTGTCAATCGTCTGAATGAAACGTCAAAATCGGCGGACCTGCCCGGCGTGCGCGACCTGATCCTCACCCGCATGGCAAAAGGTGGGTATCAGATGGGATGGTTGATTGCGTTCAATCGAACGCTTCGCCAAGGTTTGGATGAATTAGGCGGTCGTTTACCTTTGAGCCAGTTTGAATTCGGTTCGAGCGAGGCCAACGTGCTCTCGTGTACCGCACGAATGCTGGCCGCCCACTGGAGAAACGTTCAACAGTTTCGGGAAAAGGAACAGTTGCTGGTCAACATGGTGCGGGTCATGGTTTCGGCCATTGAAGCCAAGGATGAATACACGTCGGGCCACAGTGAACGTGTGGCATTGTACAGCCGCCGTTTGGGTCGGGCATTGGGACTTGATGAGTCCGAGTGTGAACGGCTTTACCTGACCGGACTTGTACATGACGTGGGAAAAATCGGTGTGAGCGGCACAACGTTGCGCAAAACTGGAAAACTGACCGACAAGGAATTTGAAGAGATCAAACGCCATCCTGAAGTCGGTTGGAGCATTCTTCAAGAGCTGGAGCAACTGCGTTACGTGCTACCCGGCGTGGTCTACCATCATGAGAGTTACGACGGAAAAGGATATCCGGACGGCCTGGCCGGCGAAGACATTCCACGGGACGGCCGTATCATCGCGATTGCCGATGCTTACGACGCCATGACCAGCGATCGACCCTACCGTCAGGGCATGTCGTACAAACAGGCTCTTTCCATTTTGTGCGACGGAGCCGGAAGCCAGTGGGACCCGCACATGGTGCAGACTTTTGTGAACATATCGGCAGATATCATGAAAACTCAACAAAATTATTGCCGAACGAGTCCTCCCGTGCGGTGTACTGGAAACACCAACGCACAACCAGGCAACGAAAAAAAAACCCGGCGCCAACCTGGTTACACCCTGATCGAAATGGTCACCGTCCTGATGATCACAACGATTCTCGCCGTCGTGGCGTTCCCTCACTTTTTGGATTCCCTTGCCCACCATCGTCTGGAGTCAGCAGCGCAACGGATTGAGTTGGACCTGAAACTGGCTCGTGACCGCGCCATCGCGTCCAGCAGCAACTGCGGGGCAACATTTGACGTCGCCAGGGACCTTTATGTCTTGTATCCCGACATCATGAACCCGGACCATCCTACGGAACCATATTCGACTCGACTTTCACGTGAACCCTATTATTGTCGCCTCGTTTCCGTCGATTTCGGCGGTGATAACGAAGTTGTCTTTAACGGCCACGGTGTGCCGGATAGCAACGGAAGCATCCGGGTAGAGCACCGGAAGAAACAGCGACTGATTTCATTGAACGGGTCAACCGGGGAAATTCTCGTTCAATGATTTCCCAACTGCGGGCAGCGTAAGAAAAAATGTTGAACACCACTGAAACATGGTGCCACGATCGCCCTGCGAGCCACGGCACTTCGCAAGATACGCCTTATCCCGCAGAGCGAGAGGGAAACTCGGCAGGCGTGAACAGTACAACCATCTGGCGAAGACCGGGACAAACGTTGTTGGAGTTGATGGTCAGTATGACAATTAGTTCCGTCTTACTGAGCGGCATCGCTACGTCAATCTACCTGGCAGGACGGTCAGCATCTTCGTCCGGCGCAACATCGGACACCATGACTGCCACGCGCCTCGCGGTCCAACTGAAGGACGAACTGCGATTCGCCACGTACATTATCGAGTTGAGCGACCAGCGAATCGACTTCGTCGTTGCCGACCGAACCAATGACGGAGTCCCCGACCGCATCTACTACGAGTGGGATGGACACCCTGGTGGTCCCTTGCTGAGGTCCATCAATGGCACCATCCCCCAGGTTCTAGCCAATGATGTGATGGAATTCGAGGTGAACTACGTGTTGCAGCGCCAGAATGAAGACCTCTCACCCGATCTTTCACCCGTGGAGAGTGGCGAGATACTCGTGATGGAACAGGCTGTACCGGCCGAATCCAATGTCACACCGACCTCGGTCCGGTCCAACCGCTGGTTGGCGCAATATATTCATCCCGACTCCTTTAACCCACCTCTGCCCGCCGATGCGATCTCCTGGAGAATGACAAAAGCTGAACTGCGTTTGGCAAAAGCCGGTAATCGGGATGGTAGAACTCTCCTCCAAGTGAGGCCGGCAACCGGAGATAACGAACCTTCGAGCGTCGTCTTGGAACAGTTTGAAATCAACGAAACCAACCTCAGCAAGGATTTCGAGTGGGAAGATTTCCACTTTAAATCCCTGGTGGGCTTGTCTCCACGCCAAGGCCACTGCCTGGTACTTCAATGGGACGGGGGAATTAAATCGGCCAGGGTCGAATCAGGAAATCAAGCGAACCTCTCTGGGGAACTTCATTCAACTGACCAGGGATCGACATGGACAGACCAGACTTCCAAATCGATGTTTTACCGGGTTTTCGGTACCTACACAGTCCCCGAGCCATCCCCAGTGACAGTGAGTCGATATTACCTGAACGGCGTCCAGTTTTCGCTCAGATTAGGAAACAATCCGTTGGCACGCGTACAAACCGGGTTGCAGGTGTTCAACCGTCCCGAACTGCTGTCCGCCTGCTTTCGCGCAAACTTTGACAAAGACCCCGGCGGGGAAGACACCAATCTTGATGCGGTTGCAGATTGGATGTGGAACAACGGATCTACGAACCCAGCCAAGTTGGTGAGCGGGATCTGGATTGCCTCTAGCTCCGAGAACCTCGAGTTGAGAACCCATCCTGTAAATGATTTCACACAACTTACCACCGTCGAAATCCAATGCCGTGCGACGAGTCCAGGTGGCTGGGGTCCTACCTTCCGGATGCCCGTAGACCGAGACACCTTCGGTTACGGTGAAATCTTTGCAACCCTCGAACTTGAACTTGATGGAACACAAACCTTCTGTCTCTTCGACGGGAACGCGGTCACAAATACACTGCTTGTCGAAGTGAAAGATCTGGAGGATGGTTTCCTGAACATAAGGCTTGTCATTGATCCTGCGACCGACCGAGTTGCCGTTTGGCTGGAAGACATCTTCCAGGGAGGTTTTTCCTTCGCACGCTACGCGAACCACCACCACCGCTACTTCGCTGCCAAGGCCCACACCGTTGATGCGGAATTTAAATCCATCAACGTTCGAGTTTCCCAAACAGCACCATGACACACGTCAGAACACATCAGCAACGTCGTCACATCGGCATCACGATGCTCGAGGTAGTCATTTCGACTTTCCTCGTGGGTGTGTTACTGGTGACTTCCCTGACCACTCTAGGAGTTGCCACCCGAGCCGGAACGTCCTCCAGCCGTCGTGCACAAGCTGTGCTGTTAGCCAGTGATTTAATCGACGAAATACTGCTTCAAGGTTACCTTGAACCCGATTTGACACCCAACTTCGGCACCGAAGGCAGACGCGAGCGCACAGGGATCCGGGCCGCCTTCGACGATGTAGACGACTATCACGACTGGACCGCAGCACCTCCGCAAGCCAAGCACGGAGCGGTCAGCAAACTATCTTCCACGTGGGCTCGAGAAGTCACGGTCAACCACGTTGACCCCCATGACTTGACGACCGTTTTGAAGCAAACCGACGATCGAGGCGCGAAACGCATCCGAGTCACCGTCAATTTTGACGGCCAGAAACTGATCCAGATGGACGCGATCCAGACCAGAGCCTGGCTGGATATGATTCCCCGCCAGGAAGATAACCACACCACCAGCAATCTTCCTTAGGCGACACAGAAAAGTTGCTGCCAAAGACAATGCAAACAGAAACACATCACAATCCGCCGACCTCCTTATCAATGCTCCGCCACCCCCTTCCTTTTTGTCCATTGTCTCGCACCACACGAAACAACGCGTGATGCTGGCCGACAGAAAACAGTTTGATGATGACCAAGCAACCGATTTTGATGCGCCGCCGCGCCAGCACCTACATCACCGTGCTCGGGGCTTCTTTTCTTATTTCACTGCTGGTGCTTTCAGCAATGCTTTCTCATCGAATTCAGCGCATCCGCCTACAAAATGCCGACGACTTGCAGCAGGCTCGATTGTGCGCCCAGGCGGCTCTCAGGATTGGAATGCTTCGAATCGAGAACAACCCCGACTGGCGGTCCAGCTATTCAAACGGCACGTGGGAATCCAATGTCGAGATATCTTCCGATGGAGGCACCGGAGTCTTTACTCTGGAGGGTATCGACCCGGCGGACGGTGACCTGCGCGACGACCCCGAAGATCCGTTCCAGTTGACGGGAGTCGGACAAAAGGGAAACGCGACCCAGAAAATGCGCGTGACGTTGGTTCCAACAACTCGCGGCTTCAATTGTCTGCAGGCGGCGCTTCACGCAAAGGGAAACGTCGAATTTAAGACTGCCGTTGTACACGCAGATAAAAGGATCAGCTCTAACGCCGACATCCTGGCCAAGCGTTCCTCGGTGCGTGCGGACGTCGAGGCTGCGGGAGCGATTGTTGGAGGGAGGTTCTACGGGGGTCAGACAACCGGCGAGGACAGCAAGGATTTGCCGGATGTGAACACACTTTTCAGTTATTACGTTGCCAGGGGAACCCCCATCGATATCCGTGACATCATTGGCCCGGTTCGGGTGCCACAAGCCCCGACACGGAACTTGTTGTCAAATCCAGGAATTGAAAATGGAGTTTCTCCCTGGGTCCCCTGGCAGGAAACGAGTTGCAACTTTGCCGAGGAACGGGGCAAGGTCCATACGGGCAAGGTGTCTTTGAACGTAAAGAATCGCGTCAGTTTTCAGGCGGGGCCCGTGCAGGACATTGCCGATGTCGTTCGAAGTGGCGGCTCCTACCACTGTCAGGCCTGGCTGCGCATGAAAGCTGTGGATGAGAACGCACGGTTCGTCATCGATGTAAATAGTGCTGATAGTGGATCGCAGTTCTGGGCCAGTGAAACCACCTGGTGCGCCAAGGACCAGTGGACCCTGGTGGCCGGTACGATTTCTCCGACTTTTGCCGGCACACTTCACTCGGCATCCTTGAGAGTGGAGACTCGAAACGGAGAAGAGGTGAAGGATTTTCTTATCGACGATATTGTCATGCAAACAATCCCACCCGCACAAGGTGAGAACATCCTGGACAACGGTGACATGGAAGCCGGTGCCCACCAACGGCCGTCGCCCAACTGGCTCGCTTCACCGGGCTGTCTGGATGTTCACTGCAATGGGGTCCAGGCCTACTCGGGCGCTAAATCCACCTTCGTCGGTTCTCGACTTTTCCCGGAGTCCGGGGCCCTGCAGAACATTTCCAGTGACCTCCAAAATGGCAAGGAATATGAGATTGAAGTCTGGACCAAAAATTCGACCTCCGGAGAAATTCAACTAAAACCTGTCCTGGTGATTAATAAACGCAGAGGAGAAACCCAATACATTTCCAACCCCTGGTACACGAACGTGGCCCATGAGGGATGGACAAAGGTCGTCCAACGGCTGACACCAACTTGGTCCGGAAGGATTGAGTCGGCCTACGTCACCTGGCAAACCTCAACGAGTACTGACAGTTTTTATCTCGACAACGCATCGGTGCGCACGGTCGCTCCACCGTCCATCCCACGTCGAACCATTTATCGAAAAGTCCTCAGCCCGAATCACAACCCCTACGGACCAGGAATTACCAATCCAGAAGGTATCTATGTCATCGACTGCCGAGGACTGGACATTCACATACAAAGTTCCCGCATCGTGGGGACACTCGTACTGCTCAATTCGGCTCGGACATCTTCGGTCCGGACGGGACCTGTGAATTGGCAACCGGCTGTCCCGAACTTCCCGGCGCTGCTGGTGGACGGCAGTTTCGAGATTCATGCCGATGACAGTGGGCTTGTCGAGAGCCGTGAACAGACAAATTTCAATCCCCCGGGAACCCCGTTTAACGGGATCAACCCGAGCAAGGATACTGACCAGAACGACACGTATCTTTCCAGGATCAACGGAATCGTCTACGTATCCGGAAATTTGAGATTCGGATCCCATCCTGTCCTGGAAGGGGTGGTTGTGTGTGGTGGAAAGGTGACGGTGGCAGATTTTCTCGATCTGACCCACAACCCTTTCCCTGCTCAAAATCCGCCACCCGGATTCCGTGACTCAGAACACCTCCGCGTGTTGCTTGGCAGCGCCACGAAGGTCGTCGACTCTGTCCCGATCGTCGCCCCTGCGGGGATCGTCGGCGAGTAGGCAAGGTGTTCCAGTTCGTGCCGCACCCTGCTGACGAGGAAAACAAAACGCGGTGGAACCATGCCGCACTCTGTTTCGGAATACTGAAAGTGCGTTTTCTAGCAGAAAAACAGCACCTCCCGACGCTCAGTGTACAAATAGTGACCACCCCCCATAGTTTGTTCCAGTCTGAGTAAGAGAATGGGGGTTAGTTAATGTGACTGTGTTCTGGAGGCTGAGGCATAGCCGAAGCCGGAAGAACACAGTCAGCTGC
>Ga0310121_10000610_pt1 | contig 38740 bp, 25 predicted proteins | sample CB27_Tmax_986_MG_FD_203504 | JGI IMG/M metagenome (GOLD analysis project Ga0310121, IMG submission 203504) | Marine microbial communities from Western Arctic Ocean, Canada - CB27_Tmax_986 | ecosystem: Environmental > Aquatic > Marine > Oceanic | place: Canada: Western Arctic Ocean | collected...
GGATCCAGCCCGGCGGATGGCTCTACAATATCTTGGATTACATCGAGCAGAAGGACCTGCGCGGGCAGGGAGTCAAATTGTCCGGGAGTGCCCGTTCCCAGGCTATCATCGCCCGCTGCAAGTCGCCCCTGCCTGGTTTTAACTGCCCCAGTCGCCGTTCGTCGATGTCCTATCCTGACTGGCATGGGGCTGGTTACCGTACCAGTTCTTCGGCGACTTTATTCATCAACCAGGGAGGTCGCACCGACTATGCGATCAATTGCGGTGACCAGCCGGCCAATGAATTGTTTGGCGGTCCTGGAACCATTGCGGAGGGTGACGACCCCGGCTACTCATGGCACGACATGTCCGATTTTACGGGCATCTCCTACGAGCGCAGTGAAGTCACGCTGGTTCAAGTTGCCGACGGCACCAGCCACACCTACCTGGTTGGAGAAAAAGCTCTCAACCCTGACCATTATGAGACAGGACGTGATGGTGGGGATAATGAGAACTTGTTTGTCGGATTCGACAACGATCTGTTTCGTTCGACCTATCCGGGCCACGGGCCTCCCACACAGGACCGTCCCGGGCTGGGGAATGGAGTATCCTTTGGCAGCGCGCACGCGGCCGGTTTTCAGGTTGTGATGTGCGACGGTTCAGTGCACCTGGTCGGATATTCCATCGACCCTCAGATCCACGGTTGGCGCGGTAACCGGGCAGATGGACAGAGCCAGTCTCAATGAGTGCCGTGTCGGGTGATCCCGGAAAATTTTCGCCGGAGAACTCGCTCAGGCGATGATCTGTGATATCGGTTTGCCGTAGTCCGTCTCCAGGCGTTTGCGGCCCGGAATGTCCAGGCGGTGCGGGTCGAGGCCCAGCAGTCGGAAGAGCGTGGCATGAATATCGGTTACGTAGTGGGCATCCTCGACCGCATGGAATCCGAGTTCGTCCGTGCGACCGTGCACGGTTCCGTTTTTGATGCCGGCCCCCGCGAACCAGACCGTGAATCCGTGAGGATGGTGATCCCGCCCCGTGTAGACCTTGTAACTGTCACGAATTTCAACACCCGGGGTGCGGCCGAACTCCGTACAGAAGACAACGACCGTGTCTTCGTACATGCCGCGTCGCTTGAGATCTTTCAACAGGCCCGCGATCGGCTTGTCAACACGTTCAGAGCTACGGGCATGGTTCGTTTTTAATTTTGTGTGCGAATCCCATTCGCCGTAGTCGCTGAGATAGACGAGCGAAAATCTTACGCCCCGTTCCGCCAGGCGACGGGCCGTGAGCAGTCGCCGGCCGTAGACCGCGGTCGTTTCGTTGTCGATGCCGTAGAGCTGCTCCGTTTCAGCCGTTTCGCCCGACATGTCCAGCGCATCGGGTACCGACATCTGCATCCGGAACGCCAGTTCGTAGGATTTGATGCGGGCTCGAACTTCCGGGTCGTCTGGATACTCGATCGCTGAGAGCCGGTTGAGCTGGTTGATGAATTCGAACTGGTTCTGTTGCTCGCGTGCGATCACGCTCTCCGGTCGGATTCCGAAGGGCAACGGGTTTTTGGGATCCAGGGAGAGTTCCACGCCGTTGTGCGCGGGGCCCAGATAGTTGGCGTGGAAATTCCAACGTACGCGCGTGTCGCTGTACTTGCCGATAAAGACGAACGCGGGGAGATTCTCGTTCAGTGTTCCCAGGCCGTAATGAATCCACGATCCGATGACCGGTTCAGGCGGATCCAGTTTGTGTCGGCCGTGGTGAATCTGGAACTCGGCGTTGTGATCGTTGTCGGTCGTGTACATCGAACGGACAAAGGCAATGTCGTCGACGCAGGTGGCCAGGTGTGGCCACCAGTCCGTGATCTCCACGCCGGATTCGCCGTGCTTTCGGAATCCCACCTGGAGGGGAAAGATCTTCGAGTGGGGCCGGTCCCCCCCCACGACAGCCCGTGAACGCAACATGAACAACGGATCCTTGGTGGGGTTCAGGTAAGGCGTGTCGTCGTAGGTCTTGTCGCCATACTTGACGAGCATGGGCTTGGGGTCAAATGTCTCCATTTGACTGTAACCACCGGACAGAAAAATCCAGATTACGTTCTTGGCCTTGGGGACCAGGTGCGGGCGCCCATCCGGCGGAGAGAACGAGGCCTTGGCGTGTTGGCTTGCGTGCCCGTCCTGGTGCAGCATGGCGCCCAGGGCGACGCCGGTGAAACCCATGCCCACATCGGCAAGAAACGTTCGTCTCTGAATGTGATTGCACTGGGGTCTTGATGGTGGCATGTCAGATCCACGTCTGTTGGGTATTACCGGATTGTCACGAAGTCATGATGACTGAACAAGGCCTGTACGAAATTTTCCCGGGCACGTGCCAGTGGGTCGGTCGCCGGCGCCACCGGTTCGTTCTCTGAAACGCTTTCCAACTCTTCCTGTTTGACGTTTTCAAACAACTGGATCTGTTTTTCGAGGAAATCCTTGCTGGCGGTCGCTTCGGCGGTCGTGGGGGAGCGGCTGAGGATTTGCTCGAACGCGGCGCTGATGAAAGTGGTGTGGCGACCGGACCGTTGAGTCGGATCGGCTGCGTGCGCCTGCGCGGGACCGGGGGTTGCTGCCGGCTCGACCTGGTTGGCCAATTTCCGTGCCAGCAGTCGGCCTTGCACAACGGTCAGTTCACTGTTGGTCAGGGCCAGGGCCTGCTGGGGGCGGACACTGGTGGTCCGGCGGTAGGCGTCACAAGGATCTGCCGCATCGAAAAGATCGAGCAGTTGCATGAGTCCCTCACCATGATGTTCGAAGTAAAGACTGCGGCGGGGTGTCGTCAGGCCGAGTTCCTGCTTGATCCCTCTGCCACCGAGGTTTGCGTCGAGACTCCCGGAGACATGCAGCACGCTGTCGCGGAGTACTTCAGCCTCCATGCGGTTGCTGTTAAAACGCCACAGGGAAAGATTGTCCGGGTCGTCCCGGGGTGGTGGCTGGTCCGTCTGCCCGGTGGACGCCATGCGATACGTGTTGCTGGTCACGATCAGCCGATGTAGGTGTTTCATCTGCCAGTCGTTTTCCATGAGCTCCACCGTGAGCCAGTCGAGCAGCTCCGGATGCGTCGGCTTTGCCCCGCTGCGTCCGAAGTTGTCCGTGGTTTCCACGAACGCGCGGCCGAAGTGACGCAACCAGATGTGGTTGACCGCCACGCGTGCCGCCAGAGGATTTTCCCGGTTGGTGATCCAGCGGGCCAAGGCCGCGCGGCGGCCCGTGCTCTGTTGCGGATACGTGGGACCGAGCGGCATGTACTCGGACGACTCCTTGGCTAACGCCTCTTCCGCCTCCTGCTGCGATTGGCGGGCCTCTGCCGCTTTTGTTTCGGTAGTCTCGACCTCGTCCTGGTCCGCCGGTTGTTTCGCGCGGGCGCTGGCCAGCGCCTGGTCGGCGCGGGCCAGTTGGACGCGGGCCGCTGCCAGCAACGCCTGACGCTCCGCGCGACTGGCGATCCGGGACACTTCGTCAGCGCTGCCCGGTTGGTTTTGATAACGGACGCGATCGGCCTGAATGCGGGCCCGTAGCGATGCCAGAGCGGTCTCCGCACGAACGACATCCAGCTGATCGATGTCGAGCGTCAGCTGAGCAGCCTCACTGGTGGTGTCATCTTTCGCTTCGACGAGCAGTTGTTGTGACGCGGCCAGGCTGGTTTCTGCCTGGGAAAGGTCTGTGGTCGCTTGGGCAAGTTCCTCGCGTCTTACGAATTCCTTCAGCCCCGGATACCAGGAGGTCGCGGGCAGACGGATCGGTTCAATTTTGAACCCGGCACCGCCGAGGATCGTTGGTCCGGAGGGTGTGACCGGTGGTTGGTCCGGGATGACGTTGCGTGATTCCCCGTCGGTGTAGACAAAAGTCTGCGCGTCCAGTTTGTCGTCCATGATGCGCACCAGGCCACTGGAGATGGGTTTGTAGGCGGCCCCGTAGGTATACTCGGGATAGGGGCCCGGATCCGGTTCACCGACGACCCGGTCGTGGCGGATTTCGACCGGTTCAAAGAAGGCGCGAAAACGAAAGTACTCTTCGTTGGCAATCGGATCGTACTTGTGGTCGTGGCAGTGGCAGCAATTGAGTGTCAGTCCCAGGAAGGCTTTACCCGTGTGCTCGACGATGTCCTTCATCCAGGTGTTGTAGTTCCAGCGGTAGAAGTTGCGGACAATAAATCCGGTCGCCACGATGTTCTGGTCATCGTCGGGGGCGATTTCGTCAGCCGCCAGCATTTCCACCACCATGCGATCGTAGCCCTTGTTTTCGTTGAGTGAACGCACGATCCAATCCCGCCAGCGCCAAATCTGGCCGTAGCTGTTGAGGCAATCCGGTACTCCGCGGCGGCCGTACCAGTCACTATAGCGCCAGACGTCCATCCAATGCCGTCCCCAACGTTCCCCGTACTGAGGACTGTTCAACAACCGGTTGATGACTTTCTCGTAGGCGTCGGGCGATGGGTCATTCAAAAACTCCACCAGTTGCTCGCGCGACGGTGGCAGGCCGATCAAATCCAGAAAGACACGTCGCAACAGAATGTGGTCTTCAGCCGGTGGAAGCGGCGTCAGTCCGCGTTGCTGGTGCTCCCGGGCTATAAATGCGTCGACCGGATTGCGCACCCAGTCGGCGTTGTGGACCGGGGGGATGGGGGCCCGAACGGGTCTCTTGAACGCCCAGTGTTCACGCGGATCCTCTTCGGCTTGCTCGTTCTCCGGAAATTTCGCACCTTGCGCCACCCAGTCATGGATGCGTTGAAGCTGTAACTCTGTGAGAGGTTCCCCTTCCGGCGGCATCCGCTCCGCTTCGTCGCGGGCGGTGATGCGTTCCAGGAGCGAACTGTTCTCGAGCTGGCCAGGTGTGAGGACCGGGCCGCCCTCTCCACCCCGTAGAATCAATGCGCCGCTGTCGAGTCGCAGTCCTGATTCCTGCTTCAGCCCGCCGTGGCAGCTGTAGCAGTACTGTTTGAAAATCGGTTTGACTTCCCGCTCGTAATCCACCTGCTGCCCGCTGGCCAGACAGGGCGCGGTGAGCGAGAGTGCCAGGGCAAGGAGGGAGGTTCGTGTCATGCGTTGTTGAGCTCTTGTTTGGCCCGGCGGGCAGCAGTCGGACGGCTGCCACCAGTGGTCAAGGCCGGCATGTTAAATGCCCCCGGCGGCACCCGTGCTTGTGAAGCGTGGCAACTCCGCAAGGCGACAACCGCCAACCTCATTTCTACTTTGAAAGAGTTGCGGGCCGCAAACCCAATTTTATCTGGGCGTGGAGCCGCATACAAGTCATCCGGGCGTCTGGACCATGCGTCCTACCTGCTGCCGTATTCGTCGGTGTTGGTGAGTGTTCCTGGCAGACCGTTCACGAGAGGTTGGGGAAATCACTTCTGACACGTCTTGGCGTAACGTAATCTCGTGTGAGTTTATTTTCAAGTGTCGGGGTTGTGCCAAACGGTTACCAGGTGTTTAGTCATTTTGGGTTTCAGGGGTTGGAAACGGTGTTAACATAATGACTGTCCGCGCAGGTGCTGCGTCTAGACCGAATGGAGTCTGCCAGACAGGTAGACGCAGCATGTCGGGTTGCATGGTGACGAAATAAGAAACGATGAGAGGCTCATGACAATGTCGAAGCCAAAGAGTTTTTTGTGTTGTTGGGGCACGCCAGGTCGGGCGTTGGCGATGATCGCTGTCGTTCTGGCTTGCGCTTCGGATGCGCAGGCTGTAAGCATCGACACGGTCACCGTGGGCAACCCGGGCAACGCGGGTGATACCCAAATCATGACGATCGACGGGACGACCGGCTACGGCGTGGTGGGCGAGTCGTACAGCATCGGCAAGTACGAGGTGACGGCCGGTCAGTACACCGAGTTCCTCAACGCGGTGGCGAAAAGCGATCCCTACGGACTTTACAATGCGAACATGGACAGCAGTTCCTTCGGCTGCCAGATCACCCGGAACGGAACGGAGGGCAGCTATACCTACGATTTTAGCGGCGGCACGACGGAATCGTCGGGATCGACGGCAGAGGACTGGGGAAACCGTCCAGTGAATTATGTCTCCTGGGGTGACTCGGCACGGTTCGCCAACTGGCTGCACAACGACCAGCCAACCGGCCCCCAGGGTTTGGGAACGACTGAGGACGGTGCCTACGACTTGACCGCAACGAGTGGCTTGTTCAACCCGGACGGATCATACGATGGGGGGATGATGAGTGCCACCCTGCAGTCGGTCAACCGCGGGACGGACTGGAAGTGGGCCATCCCCAGCGAAGACGAGTGGTACAAGGCCGCCTACTACGATCCGGACAAGTCGGGTGGCGCAGGTTACTGGGACTACGCGACCGGCACCGACAGCGTGCCGAGTAACGTTCTCAATTCAGGTGGCAACAACGCAACGTTCGGCAATGGCCCCGTGTACTTTGAGGACCTGACGATCGACAGCCCGTTCTACCGGACCGAAGCGGGCGCTCACGAGAACTCGGAGAGTCCCTACGGCACGTTCGACATGATGGGAAACGTGTTGGAGTGGAATGAAGCGTTGATTTCCGATTCCGGAGCCGGAGGCCCACTTGATGCCCGTGGCCTGCGGGGCGGAAATTTCTACCACTTCCCCGACAACGGCCTGCCGTCGGAGGATCGCAAGCACTTCAGTCCGGTTGACGAGCGTTTCCACCTCGGGTTCCGTGTCGTCACCAGGGCGGGACCGGTGGCCTGTGACTTTAATTCCGATTCCAGCTGCAATTTTTCGGACATCAACGAGATGTTGGCCTCGGGAGACTTGGTGGCAGGAGTTCCCACCACGGCGGCGACGGAGAAGTTTGACCTCGTTGATGACAACCGGGTAGATGATCTGGACATTTTGGAGTGGCTCTCACAGGCTGCGAGCGAAAACGGTTACGGGTCACCCTACCTGCGCGGTGATAGCGAACTGGATCGCGACGTTGACTTGACGGACTACAACATGCTGGTTGCCCACTTTGATCCGACGGGTACCTATGGTCCCTACCTGTGGGAGCACGGCAACTTCTACGGAGACGGACAGATCGACCTGGGCGACTACAACTCGCTGGCCACGAATTTCAGCCCGCTCGGCTATGACATCGCAGCCGTTCCCGAACCGGCCGCGGCGAGTTTGTTCATTGGGGCCGTTCTGCTGCTTGCCGGTCCCGGGGGCCACAGGCCGTTCCGACACCGTTAATCTTCCGGACGCCGGCAAGCTCAAACCCACTGTTGTGAAATATTGCTCGTCTTGCCTGTTGGAGCATCCGCTTCGAGTTGCTGCTCGGGACCTTCAAGGATGGGCTACAAACCTGAACTCCCAGGCACTAAACTGTGGACTCGGTGAGCAGGTTCTTACGGGCTTTGGATGGAAAGGCAGTAGCAATGAAGTCGTTTCTCACAGCAGTCGGCTGGTTCCTGATGACGTGTCTGTCCACCGCGGCCGTCGCGGGGGATCCGGTCTTTGATTTCGACAGGATCATGGGTGACCCGTTGGAGGCCAAGGTGCTCACGACCAGGCAGGAGGAGGGCGTGGTCCTGCAGGAGGTCGAGTATACCGTGGGCCAGTGGAAGGGCCAGTCGGTGCGTGTCTACGGAATCCTGGGATATCCCCAAGAGGGTACCAAGCTGCCGGCCATCTTCTGGAGTCAGAGCGGCATGTACCCGGCGACCGACTACTTCCCGAAGGTCTTTGCCAAGAAAGGTTATTTCTGTCTTAACATCACCTTGCCACACGATGTGTATGACTCCTTTGCGCGGTTCACGACGGAGGATCCCAAGGGGGGAAATATCACGGGCCTGGCCATTGCGCAGATGCGCGGGATTACGTACATGAGTCAGCGGCCCGAGGTCGATCCCGACCGGATTGGCGTGAGTGGCAGTTCCTACGGCGGCCTGTTTTCGTCGCTGATCGCGGGCGCTGATCCACGCGTCAAGGCCGGCATGTCATTTTTCACCAGTGGCAATCACCGCCTGGGTACACTCTATCCGCAGTTCAAAAAGCTGCGCACGCTGGACGAAGCCGACCGCTGGCTGGAAACAGTAGATTCCGCCTGGCGCCTGCGACGAAAAAAGGTTCCCTTTTTGTGGGCGATCGCCGCCAACGACCACTGGCACCACCTACCCAGCGCCGTGCAGACGTACGTCGATTCGATTGGTGAAAAACGGATGTCGATCGTTCCTAACTGGGCACACGCTTTTCCGGAAAACATCGACCAGATGCTGATTGACTGGTTCGACGTCTACATGACCGGGACACGCAAGCCGTACAATCAGCCGGGCCGGATCAAGGCCGGGCAAGTCGACGGGAAACTGATCGCAGCCTGGGACTGGAGCGGTGAGAATACGGTCAAGAAGGCGGAGCTCGTGGTCAGCTACGGCGCGGTGCGGCCCTGGCATTGCTGGGTCTACCGTTATCATCTGGTGGTCGCAGCGCAGATCGACGGCAATACGGCGCGTGCCGAAATTCCGGTCTACGAACCGGGAATGGAAATGCTGGTTTACGGCAACGTCACCGACCAGCAGGATGTGGTCACCTCGACGGTACCCATCACGGTGCAGCCGGACAAGCTGGGAGTCGATTGTCGCACGGCGGGCGAGAACTTCAACGCGGCATTGGTCCGCGACTTCTCGGCGGAGGAACTGGTGTTTCTCCGTCGTCACGGCACGATTGTACCCGGAGCGGGAGACACAAATCAGAAGCAGGCGGGCCTGCAGAGCTTGCGCGTCGAAGAGCCGCAAGCGACACTCCCGCTGAAGCTGGGGCACGTACCCCAGCGCGCACATCGATTGACGCTGTGGCTCCGGGCGGAGAAACCGACAACGGTCCAGGTGCAGGTGGTGGGGGCGGTGCCGCGCTGGAACTCGGCGGTGGTCGAGATCATTCGCCGTCAGTATCCCGGGGCGGCTGCGATTAAACATGCCGACATCCAACAGCCGGTGTTCACGCTGGACGCTCCGGTTGACTCCCAGTGGCGCGAGTTTTCCCTGGACTGTCCTTTCGACGGCATGCCGGTCGAAGGCTATAACCTCCACATCACTCAGGCCGCCGGCGGTGACGCGGTCTATTGGGTCGATACCATTGGATTCAAGCCGCTGTGGCAAAGCCCCTGAAGGCCGGCCATGGTTTGGAATCGTTCGCCTTGACGCGCGGATCTCACTGGCACCGCGGTCGCCGGGATTTTCGGGCGGCGTTGGCCATCGAGCCGTCAACGGATGTGACCTCGGTGCAGGGGCAACGTGGAGTCATTCTCCGTCCCGCGGAAGGATTGTTGCAGCCCGAGCCGCGACGAAAGGGCCGTGGCGGAATGCCACTTGGCGCAGAAGTCCTCGGCGAACAACCGGTTCTGCGGACGGTTTGAGGTGTGAGCATGGTTTCGTTCGGGGGAAACCGGGGATGCAGCTTGCTTCCCGGCCACTTACCGGATAAAGTCGAAACGCGCCCGAAGGATCGGCTAGGACGGAGTTCCCGACAGCCGATTCCGGTGGTAACAGGACTGCCTTCTGCAACTCGAACTTGTAACGAACCTCCATGTCGAACGACGAGTCAAAATCGCGCTGGGATTCGGCCGAGTTCGAGGCCCGCCTGACAAAACCGACGAATGTTCGCTGGTTGGTATTCGCGCTGGCCTGCGGTACCAGTTTTCTGACCTACATTCACCGCTACTCCTGGAGCGTTGCCCGGCCCTTTGTCAAAGAGGATTACGGAATTTCTGACGTGGAGTTGGGCTGGCTGGACGCGGCGTTCAATTTGACTTATGCGCTGGCGCAATTTCCGGGTGGTCTGCTGGGGGACTTCTTCGGGCCCCGGATTGTGATCACCCTGTGCATGGTGGTCTGGTCGGTGGTGATGGTGGGGCCGACTCTGGCGGGTAAGTTCTGGGGGCTGTTGGGGGTGCGTTTGGGCTTCGGTTTGTCACAGGCGGCCTGTTATCCGAACCTGGGGAAGATTACCAAGAGCTGGTTCCCACTGAAGATTCGCACGTCCGTACAAGGGATGGTGGCGTCGTTTTCGGGTCGTGCCGGTGGTGCCATGGCCCCGTTCCTGATCGGCACGATTTTGATGGCGTGGGTGGGGCTTAGTTGGCAGAACTCACTCTACGTGCTGGCTGGCTCCGGGTTGCTCTACGCGATCGGATTCTGGTTTGTCTTTCGTAACCAGCCCGGGGAGCATCACTGGTCCAATGAGCAGGAACGCTTGCTGGTCGAGGCCGGGGAGAGTCAGGCGACTTCAGGTCGACCAAAATTCATCTGGTCACGAGCGGCCCTCACTAACCTTGCCATTTTTATGTCGGCTTCCTTTTGCAGCGCCTTCGCGGACAACCTGTTCGTGTTTTATATGCCGCAGTTTCTCCTGGAAGAGAAAGGATTCACCACCGCTCAAATGGGACTGTTTGCCGGGCTGCCCATCTGGGGCGGGGCCCTGGGAGGCATGTGTGGCGGCGTACTCAATGATGTGCTGATCCGTAAACTGGGAAATCGCCGGCTGGCACGGAGCCTGGTGGCCTCCGGTGGCAAGACGATTGCGGCGGTCCTGATCGCGGCCAGCCTGCTGGTGCAGGATGGAAGGACTGTCATGGCCGTGCTGTTCTTTTGCAAATTTTTCAGCGACTGGAGTCAGCCCACCTGGTGGGGAACGGTGACCGATATCGGGGGCCCGGCGGCAGGTCGGGTGTTTGGCATGGTGAACATGGTTTCTTCGCTCGGCGCCACGCTGGCCGGTCCTCTCATGGGGATCGTGCTGTTCCGATATGGCTGGTCGCCGTTGTTCCTGTTTGTGGGTGGCGTCTACTTGCTGACGGCACTGTTCTGGGGCTTTGTAAATTGCACGCGAAAGCTGGTGGAGTAGTCCCCTCGGTTGAAGGCCCTACCTATGGCATCGATGAACGTCGGTCAGATTCTCGGTATTGCACTGCGAACGGCCGCCCGTGGTCCGATGCGGGAGGTCTCCACCATCGAAGTGGCCCACGACGGGACGCTGGCAGGTGACCACCGGGCCAGTGGCAACCGGGCCATCACGTTCCTTTCCAGTGGCCAATGGCGCGCTGTCCAGCAGGAACTGCAGGTGGAGTTGCCCTGGCACACGCGCAGGGCGAATCTATTGGTGGAATGCGATTCGCTGGAAAATCTGATTGGCAAGACGGTCCGTGTCGGGTCGGTGGAAGTGGTCATTCTCGGGGAAACCGAGCCCTGCGCCCGGATGGATGAACTCCACCCGGGGCTGTTGGAAGCCCTGGTCCCGCACATGCGGGGTGGAGTGCATGGTCGCGTGAGCCAGGGCGGCACGATCCGAGCCGGAGACACACTGGTTCAGCTTTAAGTCCTGCTATCGACCGTTGGGCCCGCTGCCACGTTGGCCAGCGCAGCATGATCCGATCCGGTTGTCGGTGGTTCCCTGGGTGGTGGTTCCCTGGGTGGTGGTTCCGATTAGAATCTTGCGCAGGCCCCGCCAGCCTGCCGTCAGGGCGGGTCAGGCCGGGACGGTAATCAGGAGTCTCACAGGAGCAGCACCATGTCTTTGGAAACCAGCCGACGTGACTTCCTGGAGAGCACCTGGAAACTGACCAGCCTGGGCGGCGCCGGCCTGTTGACAGCCGCCGGAAGCTTCGGACCTTCCGGGCTGATCCGCAGCAGCGCCGCCCAGGACCGGTCGAGCGGGGCCACCGGTGAGATCCGACCGCAACGCTACTACCGGCCCGCAGACGGAACGCTTGGTGATCCGATCCCTTTTTTCTGGAAGGGGCACTACCACATCTTTCACGTGGGCGGGGGCGAATGGCAGCACCTCGTTTCGGAAGACCTGCTCAGGTGGAGAGAACTTCCCACGGCGATTCCCCGGGGCGGTCCCGGAGAACCGGATTCCAGCCAGTGCGCGTCGGGCTCGATCATCCAGCGGCAGGGGACCTTCCACATTTTCTACCTGGGTCGCAGTGAGAAGGACGGCCGGAGGATCGGCACGGTCTGCCACGCCACGAGCCGGGACCTGGTCCACTGGGAAAAGGATCCCGCCAATCCGCTCCTTCGTCCCGACTACGAAAATTACGCCGGCGTGACCAAGGATCCCTTTGTCTTCTGGAACGCGCGGGACCAACGTTACTGGATGCTCATCGCCGACCGCCTCCGTCACGCCCCCACGAACAGGAAAGGTGTCCTGGCCCTGGCAACCTCCCCCGACCTGCAGCGCTGGCAACGGCGCCAGGAACCTTTCTGGGCACCCGATTCCAGTACTGGTGAATTCGAAGTTCCCGACCTGTTCGAATGGAACCGGCGGTTTTATCTTACCTACACGACGTACATGGAGAGAACCGGAACTCACTACCGAGTGGCTGACCAGGCCAGCGGCCCCTGGCTTGCGCCAGCGGTGGACAGCTTCGACGACCATCTTTACTACGCGGGCAAAACCATGAGCGATGGGAAACGCCGCCTGGCATTTGCCTTCGTGCGGGGTGCCGGCGCGGGCCCGGGTGTGCCGCCGGCGGACCGGAAGCAGGCGTTGATCATCCGGGAGGTTCTGCAGAAGCCTGACGGCAGTCTCGCTTTCAAGTGTCCGCAGGAACTGCTTGACTGCTGTGGTCCGGAACTTCCTTTGAAGTTCGCGAGTCCCTCGGGCCACTGGTCCCAGCAGGATCGCCGCGCTCATGCCCGGCGACTCGACGGCCTGGCCTACGCCGTTACCGAACCGGTGGCCCCCGACGGTCTGCTGGAACTGGTACTGACCTTGAAACCGAACACGCGCAGTGCCGGGATCTTTTTCCGCACGACCGGAGATTTGGAACGGGGCTACATGCTTCGACTGGAACCATCCCGGGGCCGGATTGTCTTTGAACGCTGGCCAAAATCATGGCCCTGGAAGCAGGAGTTCTGGCGGAATATCGGCGCGGCGCGGGGCACACATCCCTTCATGGTGCAGCGGACGGTCCTTCCGGAGCAGTTTTCCTGGGAACGGCCCATGACCGTGCAGCTTTTCCTGCAGGGAACCATTGCCGAGGTCTTTGTCAATCAGGAACTGGCTCTGGTAGCCCGCATCTACGAACACCGCGACGGTTGTCTGGCGCTGTTTGTCGAGCACGGTGAGGCCGACTTCGAAGGCATGACCTTCCGGCCCCTTCCGTGAGGGACCTGGGCCGGACGCGTGGAAGTGGAAGCCGGGGCCGCCTTGGGCGAAACCACGACCTGCCGTCCGCGTCAGTCCTGCCACGCCCGAGGTGTTCGGTGGCGAACATCCGCCGTTTCCGGGGACGGACTTGCCGCCACCCTTGTTTTCATGCTTGCCTTATTTCCTGTCTTGCAAGGATTCAGCCAGTTTCTCGAGGGCCTCACGCAGGCGGGCCAACTCCGCCTGCACATCCTCAAGTTGTTCCGATGAAGCATCTTGTTTTGCCGGGGGCGGACTGGTCATCGCCTTGAACTCCGCCTTGTCGATGAAGCCGTCGTCACTGGTGTCGATTTTGTTCAATCCTGCGTGTACCTTGGCGACGATTTTTTCGATATCGAGCTTGCCGTCATTATTCTGGTCGAATTTATCGAAGACATGCCTCTGAATATGGGAGATGAATTTCGTTCGCCCTTTCTTGAAGGCCTCGCTCATTTCACTTTTGTTGACCGTGCCATCTGCGTCCGCGTCGACAATTTTAAAATACTTGCGAAATCTTCCGGGGACTTCGTCGGCACTGATCTGGCCGTCCTTGTTCGCATCCAAATGGGTCATCAGATGCCGGGACAGACCGACCCGGCCGTGTTTTCCCCAAGCCTTGTGCAGGGCGTGACACTCTGAGTGGAACCCGCCATCACCATCTTTGTGATGATGTTTGCGAGTCTTACTTCGCGCGCCCCTGTGATGTTTCCATTTCTCGGCCCAGGCCTTTTTCATGGCGGTTCGCTCTTCGTCGTCGAGGTTGCCGTCGCCATCTTTGTCGTATTGTTTTCGAGTCTCACTCCAGCGGCCCTTGCGGTCTTTCCATTTCTCGGCCCAGGCCTTTTTCATGGCGGTTCGCTCTTCCTCGTCGAGGTTGCCGTCGCCATCTTTGTCGTATTTGTTGTGAGCCTCACTCCATCGGCCCTTGTGATTTTTCCATTTCTCGGCCCAGGCCTTTTTTATGGCCTGGCGTTCTTCTTCGTCCAGTTCGCCGTCGCCATTGACGTCGTATTTCTCCAACATTTTTTCTCGCCATTGGGAACGGTGGTGCTCACCCTTTTCCCGGGACCGGGCTGTCTCAGTGGTCAACAGAATCACGCTCAAAACGGCCAATACACGGATCGGTGTTCTCATCACTGGTTTCCTGTCGGTTGACGTCTTCAACGTTTCAGTAATTCGCCCACATGGGTATGCGGTGCGGAACGGTTGGAAGTTCCTAACGCTGCTTATTCTAACAAGCTGCAGGCCGTGTCTGGCAGGTGGTTAAGTTCTTGTTTTTTCGATCCTTTGGTCCGCCTCGGTCGTTACGTTTGGCTCCCTGGAGCATCTGTCCGGGGTGTATTTGCGTGCGGAGCAGCGGGCAAGTGAAGAGGCTCCTTCATGGGGCTGCGATTTCCCGCCCGCTTCTTCAGCGGCGCGGGATGCCCGCTGCGAGTCAGGTGACCCACGGTTGATGTCATAGGGTGCCGCTGGTACAGGTCGCCAGCCGGATCTTGCTCGGTATGACGGATCGTGTATTTAGGCTTCGGCGCGGAATACCGCTGGCAAAGCTTGTGTTTTATGTGTTCCAACGGGTGAAAATGGTGTTACTATGGCGATTGTCTGCCGGCGTTTTCGGCGCGGGTGTCGACGGTGCCCTTCGGTTGCAGTTCTTTTATGGTGGAGCCAATTCATGCTCAGGTCACACCTAATGGTTGTTCTGTTCCTGATGGTAGGTTCCGTTGTCCAGGGGGCGGCCTACGTGAAGACCGACGGCACCTCCGTTGACCCGATTCTAGATACCAACGGCAACATCCACTACTACACTGGAAATAACCTTGAGTCCAGCGCGTGGTTGTACGAGGCGGATCTGAAGTACGCGGACCTGAGGGCCGCGGAACTGACCAGCGCTTACCTGCGGTACGCGGAGATGCAGCATGTGGACCTGACGGCTGCGAACCTGCAGTACGTGGACATGCGGTACGCCAACCTGAGCAACGCGGATCTGCAACACGCCGACCTGCGCAATGCGGACCTGCAAATCACCGACCTGACCGCAGCGAACCTGCAGGACGCGGACCTGACCGAGGCGTTCCCGTGGGGAGCCGATCTGAGTGAGGCGAATTTGACCAACTCGAATCTGACGGACGCGGAACTGGACTTCGCGGAACTGGACTTCGCGGATCTCACCAATACGAACCTGACCGGTGCGGATTTGTGGGAGGCGGACCTGACCGCCGCGAAGTTGAACCTTACGAACCTGACAGACGCGTCTCTGAAAGGCGCGACACTCACCGGAGTCGTTTCGACAGGAATCATTGGCACCCCGTCCGACTTGCCTGACGACTGGCAGCTTATAGGCGGATATCTCATCGGTCCAAGGGCGAACCTGGGGGGGGCGAACTTGACGGACCTGGACCTGGGAAATGCAGTGCTCACCGGCGTTGTTTCCGGGGGAATTATCGGTACCCCCTCGCAGTTGCCTGCGAACTGGCAACTCACCAACGAGCACCTCGTTGGACCGGGAGCGGACCTGAGTGATGCGAATCTGGCGGGCGCGCAACTGGCCTTTGCGACACTGACCGACGCAATCCTCGTGGATGTAACGTTGGCCGACGCGATACTCACTGGTGTTGTTTCCGGAGGAATTATCGGCACCCCCTCTCAACTGCCTGTCGATTGGCAACTCATGACGGGGTATCTCGTCGGGCCGGGGGCAAACCTGACCGATGCGACCCTGACCAACCAGCAAATGGATTATGCGAACCTGACTGGTGCTAATCTGACCGGCGCGAACCTGACTAGCTCGGACTTGCACAACGGGCAGTTGGACAGTGTGACGCTGACGGGCGCCAACCTGAGTAATGTGGACCTGAAAGGTGCGACACTCAGCGGAGTCGCTTCGGGCGGAATCACCGGGGTGCCATCCGGCCTGCCCTCCGACTGGCAGCTTATCAGCGGGTACCTGGTGGGACCCGCTGCGAATCTGACGGACGCGAATCTGTCAGGTGCTCAGTTGTCACTTGCGAACCTGGTGGACGCGAACTTGACGAACGTGACACTGACCGGTGTGAACCTGACCGACACGGACCTGCAAGGTGCGACGCTCGCTGAAGTCGTTTCAGGAGGAATCATTGGCACCCCGTCCATTCTGCCCTCCGACTGGCAGCTCATCAGCGGGTATCTCATCGGGCCCGGCGCGGATCTGGCCGACGCCAGCCTGACCAACCTGAACCTGGCCGGTACAAACCTGACCGGTATCACCCTGGCCGATGCGAACCTGTGGGGGGCCGACCTGACCAGCGCTGACCTGGCCGGGGCTGATCTGGCCGGCGCGCAACTGGCGTTTGCGAGCCTGGTCGGAGCGAAGCTGGACTCCGCGAACCTGTCCGACACGACCATGTTGAACACGCAACTGGATGCGGCCGACTTGTATGGCGTGAATCTGACCGACGCACGATATCTCAGTACCACCGACGGCAACCCTTTCTACTACGCCAACACAACCCTTCCCGCTGGTTTCAACCCGGCCTCCAAGGGTTGGATCCTGGCGCCGGATTGTGACTTTACCCCGGACGCCGCTTGTGGACTGGCAGACATCCAGCGGATGTTCGAGGTTGGTGACCTGGTGATAGGAGTTGCCGCGTCAGCAGCCACCACCAGAATGGACCTGACTGGTGATGGTACCATCGACGCGGCAGATGTCACCGAGTGGCTCATGCAGGCCGCCACTGCCAACGGCCACGGGTCTTCGTACCTTCGCGGTGATACCGACCTGGACCGGGACATTGACCTGAGTGACTACAATACTTTGGCTGCTAACTTTGACCCGAGTGCCACCTACGGTCCCTACGGATGGGAGGATGGTAACTTCGACGGAGACCACAGCATTGACCTGGGTGACTACAACAGTTTGGCTGCCAATTTCAGACCGCTCGGGTACGCGACCGGGGCGGTTCCGGAACCCACCGGGCTTGTTCTGGTGATCGCGGGGTTGCTGGTTGCTGGACTTGCCGGGGCCAGGACACGCCGAACACGTTAGATCGCTGAGGCCGTGCCCCCGGGCCGGTGCACATCCTCAGGATGCGGTTGCAACCAGGGGCTGAGCCCACCTGCGGACGCTGTTTCATCTCGAAAGGCATGGGGAACTGGTGAACAAGATCTGCAAACTCGCCACGATCGGTCTGCTGGTCCCGATTGTCTGCTGTTGCGCTACGGTCCTCCTGGCGGAGGACCCGCACACGACACGCGAACTGGTCTGCGGGCCGTTTATCGGGCACGTTGAAGCGACTCGCGTGCGGGTCTGGGCCCGTTTTGCAAACCCCGGTATCTACCAGCTGTCAGTCGCAGGGAACTCACGTCGGGTGCAAGCCACCGCCTGCGCTGCTCATGATTTGTGTGTGGTCTGGGACCTGGAAGGTTTGCGCCCTGACCAGAAGTACTCCTACGCCATTCGCAGCGAGACGGGTGCGGTACTCGCTGGCGGCGCCGACTACTATTTCAGGACCGCAAAACAGCACGACGCCGACATGGATCTGCGCCTGTTCTTCGGCTCCTGTGCGTTGGAGGACGAGGGGACCGCCGCAGTTTGGCAACAGGCGGCCCGCCAGCGCGTCGACGTCACCGTGCTACTCGGTGATACGCCTTACATCGATTCCGTGGACCTTGACATCCAACGTCGACGTTACGCCCAGTTCGCCAGCGTGGCCCAGATGGAAAAACTGTTCCGCTCGACCCCCTGGTATGGCACCTGGGATGACCACGACTTTGGCCTCGGGGATGGCGATGGGCGCCTGGTCGGCAAGCAGCGTTCTCGGCAGGCGTTTATGGAGTACCACGCCAACCCCAGTTACGGAGAGGATGACCGGGGCATCTACACGAGTTTCCGTCGCGGCCCGGTCGAAGTCTTTCTGCTCGACACGCGCTACTTTGCCGCGACGGAATCTTCTCCGTTTGTCCTGCACCACGCCAGTCTGCTGGGCCGGGCGCAATGGGACTGGTTGCGGGCCGGGCTGAAGCGGTCCACCGCCCCGGTCAAGGTGCTCGCCTGTGGCATGATCTGGAACGCGGCCACACGGCCCAACAAACTGGACCAGTGGGGAACCTATGCTCATGAACGAGAAGCCCTGTTTCGCTTCATCGGAGAGCAGCAGGTCGACGGGGTCGTGCTGGTCGGCGGCGACATCCATCGTTCCCGGGTGCTGCGGCACGACACGAAAGCGTGGGCGGGCTACGACATCTACGAACTGATCAGCTCACCGCTGCACGGCAATGTGATTGCCAGCGCCAACGCCCCGCACCCGCGGCTGCTGAAAGACATGGGCACCCCTCATGCCTTCATGCTGCTCGAGGTGGAGCAGCGCGACGGAAACGTAACACAGTTGCAGGCTCGCTTCCTGGACGCCGCGGGTCGTCAACACTATCGCATCAGCCTCTTGGACTGAATCGTCGCAGCAGAGCACGGGGTGGTCCGGCGGATCTTCCTGGCATGCTATGGCACCTGGCGGGTCCCGTCCGGGTGAATGGGTCCTGACTGCTGGCCGGGAGTTTTGGCCGGTTCAGCCGGTGTTCCTTCCGGGGTGTGGTTTACGGCACATCGCCCCTGGTGACGGTCCGTGTTCCCTGCAGGGTGTCAGTGGTCCAGCGGGTCAACGATACTCACTTCGTTTCCAACCTGTAAACGACCCACTTGCCGGTGAATTAAATTCTGCCCGAACAGCGTTTTGCCGCTGACGTTGCGGTAGGTTGCCAGGGTTTTTAAAGGCTCTTTGCCGGAAAATTCACCGCGCGCGGAGTCCACCGTGGTCACGCGGCAGCGACTGCAGGGCTTGGCCACCTGAAAGACGACGTTTCCGATTCGGATCTGTCGCCAGTCGTCCTCGGCAAAAGGCGCCGCACCACGGATCACAAGGTTCGGTCGGAAACGTTCCATCCCCACAGGTTCCGCCAGCCTCCCGTTGAGGTCCGCAAGCGACTCTTCTCCCAGCAGCAGGAAAGGGAACCCGTCGGTAAACGAAGTTCTGGACCGCTCTGGCGAATATTCCGGGTCCACAACGCGGTGGGTGTTTTGGGGCATGAAAACCGGCCGGCAGCTGAACCCCAGGAATGCTGACAACCACTCTCCGGCAGCCGCCTCCGTTTCGAGGGCCTGACAGTGTTCTTCGAAAAGGTTGACTTCCACATCCGACCCGGAATCCGGCTCCAGGGGTAACATGAAGGGTGGCATGCCCGGAGCCTTCAAAGCCAGTTGATCACCCCGGAACTCGGGCTGGATGAGGGCCATTTGTGGATGTTGCCGCTGGGTTAAAAATGTGTTGTCAGGGTCCACCAGCATCCAGCGACGGTCGTGTTTTGGGCCGAACTGGTCCAGGTCCACCCGGTCCAAAGAAATTCCACCCAGTGATTTGAAAGGATAAACCACGATCGAGCTCAGGCGGATTGCCATTTCAAAAGTTCCTTCAAGCATGGCTGGATGTGAAGATTCATTGCATCACCGGTTGGCTACCGCGCCGGGACCAGGAGCCTCTAGAGGGTCTTTGAACCAAGCAATATGCCCGCTAAAGACTAAGGGACTTTGGCAACTTCACCAACGATGACCCGACCATTTCCGCCCGTCACACGGCTCGGGCGTAGGCTGTCGGCTGCACAGAATAGACAGGCGCCTCGAAGCGTGTTAAGACAGGCTCAGTCTGTCGGTGCAGCAGTCGGCTAACTGTCAAGATAACAGCGGCGTGCGAGCTTTGCGAGGCGCTGGAACACCGCGGGAAAACGCGAAACTCGATCCGGTGTAATTGGCCGTCGATCGAAATCAACGGAAAGCACTTGACGATGAAATTGGGCTCGACCCTGGGCATGATGCACAGGCGCAGGAGGAATGCCATGAAGGATCGGATCCAGCGTTGATCCGTGTTTGGGTGGCGACGCTTGAGCTGCTCCGTGGAGAAAGAAGCAACCATGTTGCGAGATAATCAATCGGTCGGCTGGGTCCGGTCTCCTTTGCCGTGCGAGACCATGCGCGAGCTGAATCGGCGGAGTGACTGGAAAGGGTTGCTGTAGGCCGGTGGTCATCTGGGTTTGTTGTTGTTGACCGGGAGTGTTGTCTGGTATGCGGCCGGGCACTGGTTTTGGTGGACGTTGCCAACACTTCTTCTTGTTTACGGAACGTTTTATGCCTTCCTGTTGAATGCGTCCCATGAACTTTCCCATGGGACGGTCTTCAAGACGCGATTTTTGAACGCATTTTTTCTGCGACTGTTCTGTTTTTTGGGCTGGCGAAATCACGTGATGTACTGGAGGAGTCACGCAGAGCATCACAAATACACGTTACACCCTCCGGATGATCTGGAAGTGACGCTGCCTGTTCCGGTGATGCTGCGGGAATTTTTGAAGTTTGCAATCGTGGACGTGTGGCGTTTTTGTGACACGCTACGGGAAACCGTTCGGTTCAGTAGCGGGAAACTGGAAGGCGAGTGGGAGAACCATTTGTTCACGTCTCCTGACGTCAAGAACTATCGTCAACTGGTCACGGTTTGTGCTGGCAGGACACGTGACGATTGTTGCCGGTTCGATTTATTTTGGCCTCTGGCTGGTACCCGTGCTGACAACCTTTGCATCCTTTTATGTTGGCTGGTTACGATATTTGTGCAACAACACACAGCATACGGGTCTGCAGGATGACGTGTCCGATTTCCGCCTGTGCTGCCGGACGGTAGTGTTAAGTCCCTTGGTGCGGTTTTTGTATTGGCATATGAATTATCACATTGAACACCACATGTATGTTGCCGTCCCCTGTTACAACCTGGGAAAGTTACACGCCTTGATTCAGCACGAGTTGCCCGACAGTCCCAGGGGCCTGGTGGCGGCGTGGAAAGAGATTGTGGCCATCTTGCAACGGCAGAAGGAGCAGCCGGACTACCAGCACGTGCCCGATTTTCCCGCCCCCGCGACTTAGTCGATCAGCGGTTGTAATGTCATTCAATTCGGGCAACAGAAGCACGGTCAGCCCGGTAGTGTTCCGGCAGCGCTGCGGCTACCGTCGTGGCCGGCCCCGCTTCAAGCGATCGGTGTTGGGCGTCTTGCTTTGCCAGCGGACTCCGGCGCGGTGGCCGGCCTGGCGATGCTGGGTGTAGGTCAGACGGCTGGGTTGGTGTTGGCCCAGGGCCCGGCTCAGGAGTTTTTGGAGTTGGTCGGCCCTCGTTTCGGGGCCGCGGGAGTCTTTCCTGCTCAGCCTGCCAGTTGCCACTGTTTAATGGCCTCCAGGGGATAGACCAGCATGATCACGTTCAACGTCAGGCAGTCCCGGACGGCGAGGGTCATTAGCAGTTCACTGGCGACGATCAGCGCCACCGATTTTCCGCGCCCCGCGAGCGAGGCGATACCATAGCCCAGGGCGCAGGCCAGCACGTCGCAGACCGAATTGGCGACCGAGTCGCCGTAGTAATCCAGGGAAATCGTCGCGGTGCGGTAGCGTTCGATGATGAGCGAAGAATTTTCCAGGATTTCCCAGCCGCATTCGATGGTCACGGCAAGCAGGAATTTCCAGCCGGACGTGAGCGAGCGCGGTAGCCAGTACAGGCATCCGCACAGCAGGATGCCGTGCAGCACGTGCGTAAAGAAATACGGGTCGACCGCGTGCTGCGAGTTGTGTGACGACCAGATGTCCCCGGCCCAGAGCGACAGGTTCCCGCAATGGCACCACACGCTCTGTCCCATCAGACTCAGGATCGCGGCGGTTGCCGCGATGAGCGCCCCCGCGACCAGGCCCCATCTCAGCAGATCCTTTGCCGGTGGAAACCGGTCGGCGAAAGCGGGGCCAACGGGGTTGGGGTTGTTTGTCATCAATGCCTCGAAAGTGTGATCCTCAGGCCGGCTGGTTATTCAAAATAGGCTTCCGGCTCCCAGGGGAAAGGGTTCTTCTTCTTCTCTGCGCCGGCGCTCATGTAGTGGTACTGGATCGCGCGACGGCGGCGCCCTGTCCGGTTGGCCGGCGTGTGGTGGAACAGCTCGCAGTGAAACACGAGTGCGTCGCCCGGCTGTAACGGAACGGGCCGGATCACCTCGGGTCGGGGAAGCACGGCCAGTCCGTAGTCGTCTCCCGCACCGGCGTGCGGTTGCAGGCCCTTCAGGTGCGAGCCGGGCACAATGTGCATGCAGCCGTTGTCCACGTCGGTCGGGTCGCAGGCGATCCAGAAACCAAAACACGCCGGTGGGTCAAGCTCGAAGTAGCCGTTGTCCTGGTGCCAGACCTTGGGCCCTCCCACGTGCGGCGGTTTCATCAGCAGCATCGACTGGGCCAGCACCAGCTTGGGGCCCAGCAACGTCCTGGCAATCGAGAGCAGCGCCGGGCTAGACGCGAGTTCCCGAAAGAAATCCAGATGCTTGACCAGGCGAAACAGCTTGCGGACATCCAGCTCGCTGTTTTCGGTCCAGGGCCGACCTCGCACGTCGGGTTCGTACTGGATCAGTTCGTCCGGAACAGCGGGGCGACGTTCGATCACGGCGGTGATTTCGGTAAAGACCCGATCGACGACCTCCCGCGAGATCAGGCCGGGCAGAACCAGGTATCCCTGGTCGCGGTACTGTTGCAGGTCCTGGTCGGGAAGCGCGATGGGTTGCATGGTGAGCCCGATGTCGGATGCCGTTGAGAGGGAACAAAACGCCGCACACGTGATCCCAAGTCTAGCGGTCCGTTGGCGCACGGTGCAAGACAAACTTGTGTCCGGTCGCGCGCCCCCTCAAAACCCACCGCTGTGCTCACTCCTGCATTTTCACCCGGATCAGGCGGTCGACCGGTGTGCTGCCCTGCTGCTTCTGGCCGTTGGTCCAGGTGACCGTGTACTTCACCTTGCGTACCCGCTGGCCCAGCCCGAAGTGCAGCGTCAGGTCGTTCTGGTTACCCTGGCCGACGCCACCCCCTTCGACCTGGCGGGAGAGGATCGCGTCACCGATCTTGATCCGCACCCGGGCGCCGATGGCGGACGTGTTGACCGTGGTCCCGTTCCCTTCCAGGCGGATCTTCAGCCAGTGGTTGCGGTTGCCGCGGTTGAGAAACAGCTTGCCGTCGGTCACCAGGTCCAGGTCACCGTCACTGTCGACGTCGCCCCAGGCCGCCTGGTAGGTGGACCCGAGCCGAGGGATCCCTTCGCCGGCGGTGACGTTGGTGAAGATTTCACCGTCGTTGCGGTAGAGCCGCGCCGCGTCGCCGGGGTAGACAGTCGTAAAGAACAGGTCCAGGTCCCCGTCGTTGTCGTAGTCGCCCAGCGTGGGCGAGGCGTAGGACTCCTGGAACTGTACACCGCAGTGACCCCGGTCCTCGAACGCGTAGCCTTGCTGCGGACCCAGGTTGCGCAGGACGCGTGACTCCGGCTGGCCCGGATGCGCGAAGTTGCCGGCGAACAGGTCGAAGTGCCCGTCGTTGTCCAGGTCGCCCCAGCAGGCGCCGACCGAGTGGCCGCTGCCGCCGGTGGCACCGTACTGTGCGGTGAGATTGGCCGCACCACCCTGTCCGTCGCTGACCCACAGGAAGTTGGGATGCAGCCAGTAGTTGGAGACGTAGAAGTCGATGTCGTTGTCTTCGTCGAAGTCGCAGCTGACGACGCTGCGGGCATAGGCGCCGGCCGCTTGGGCGACCAGCACCCATTTGTTTTTGTGCTCCGGGTCCTGCCGCCACAAGGTGTCGTTGTGTCCCGAGCCGCCACCGTAGTAGACATCGAGCAGCCCGTCGTTATTGATGTCTCCCAGGCTGCCGGCGATGCACTCGCCACCGAACGGTCCTGGTGGGCCGACGCCGGCCTGGAAACCGCCCTGCCCGTCGCCATACTGCAGCCCGCCCGCCGCCCCGGCATTGTCAAGGTAACCGTCATTGTTGACGTCGCCCCACATCATCCAGCCGCTGCCACCACCGATTTTCCGGTAGCGCTTCCCCTCGACATTCTGAAACAACCCGCCGGGCACCATGAGGTCCACGTGGCCGTCGTCGTTAAAGTCGCCGAACGAGGCATGGTGGTTACCGAGGTCCGCCTGGCCGCAGAATTCCTGCGTGCCGTCGTGAAAGGTTGCGGCCACCAACGGTGTCGCCAACAGCAGGCTGACCAGCGCGAGGCACCACGGGGTGCGGAGCAATTTTCGGAAGAAGCCGGCAGTCAGCGAGAGAGTCATGGTCTGTTTCTCCTTGGTGTCTGGTCCGCTCAACCTGTGACTGGGTCAGGTACTTTTGAGAGGTGAATCGATGGTTTGGCCGGGCGCGACGAACGAAGGTCGCACCGATGAGGTCCAGGCCGGGCAATCCGCCACAGTGAGTCGTACCGGTCCAACGTTGCTGCGGTCAACGCGGGTGGCCATATCCAACCCGCCAAAGAGCGGGTGCCGGGCAGCGGGTGCAGTTTAGCAGATATGGCAACGGCACGCCGCCTGCCAGGCCCGCCCCGCAGTGGCCGTCTGACCGGGTCGGTTCCCGCAGCAAAACGGGACTCGGCAGTGAAAAGACAGGCCCCAATCCCGACGACTTTTTCCCCGAAAGCTGCAGTTATCATCCGGGCGAAGCTTGACCGGCCGGTTTCCTCCGAATGCAGTTTGCAAGGTCAAATCTCCTGCGCCTGCCGTCCGAATCAGTCGCGGGCGGGACCTCGTTGATCGACTTCCAGAAGCAACCGATGATTTCCGGCAGGCACGGTGTTCCCGATAATCAGCCAGGAACTTTGTTTTTCGCGAGGAATACGGGATCAGGCCGCCGGCGCGGTGGCACCAAATACTTGATTTCCATGGAGTTTCCATTTATATTGGGCAGGCGAGGGGCGCACTGGGCGACTGGCAGGCAAAGCATGTCAGCGTGGCCGGAAATCTGTACAAATATGGGAGAATGCGTGATGCGGATCAGTAAGTGGGTTTTGGGTACGTCAGTCGTCCTTGCCATTCTGGTCGTTGCGGGTCCGCCGCGGTCGGCCCCGGCGGCCTTGTTCACTCATGTGATGAACACCGTCGGGCAGGCGTGGGGTGATTACAACAACGACGGCTATTCCGACATCTTCGGCAAGTCGACCTACTGGACGAATGATTATGCCAACAATCCCGGCAATCCTTTCATCGAGCATCCCAACGCGCTGGAGGCCCTGACCCACACCTGGAATACCTCCCTGGGTGATTACAACAACGACGGATTCATTGATGCGTTCGGCTACATTGCGGGACAGCTGAGGGGGAACGAGGGCGGCAAACCCGTGATCTACCAAAACGATGGTGGTACCGGATGGACGGACGTGACGAGCATTGTGCAGCCGGCTTCCCTCACACCGGCGTCGGTGAACCGCGGACACCATGTGGTGGATTTGAACGGCGATGGTTTTCTTGACATGTACGCCACGTCCTGGGTGACCACCTGGGTGTCCTACATCGGTCCACCCGACCGGGATGTGATCTGGACGAACAACGGCGGCAATTCGTACTCGCACACCTGGACGTCCCCCTCGGCTCGCAACGGCAAAGGCAGCACCCACGCAGATTTTGACCGGGATGGCGACCAGGATATCTACGTGTCCAACTACTGGTACGATCAGAATTACCTGTGGGTCAACAACGGATCCGGCGGCCTGTCGAACCAAGCCGGTGCGTACGGTGCGAGCATCGGTGGTCACTCGCAGGGGTCGACGTTCGGGGACTTTAATAATGATGGCGATTTGGATATTTTCGTGTCTAACTTTGATCATGGGTCCAATCCCGAGTTGAGGTTTCTCATCAACGGGGGGGAAGCCGGTGATTACCGGTTCACGGATGTTGGCAAAAGGGGCGTGATCCAGCTCGAACCGTTTGATTCGGGGGTTGCGGCGGATTTTGACAACGATGGCGATCTGGACCTGTTCACCACCACGCACGGTGGCTACGGCAACATTCGAGCCCGGCTGTATGCTAACAATGGGGCTGGCGCAGAATTTCAAATGTCCAGGGTCGACCAATCGTTGGGACTGCTTTCTATGAGGTCCGGTACGTCCCATGCCGCCTGGGGTGATTTTGACAACGACGGCTTCGTGGACCTGATTGCCGATGGTAAGTTGTGGCACAACCCTGGCGCGGCCCGCTGGCCCGATAACCACTATCTCAAGATCAAACTCAAGGGCGGTCAGGGCGACAACGGGCTGGTGAACGAGGCGGCGATCGGGGCACAGGTTCGTGTCGAGGTGCCCGGTCTGGGGACCGTGACCCGGCAAGTGTCAGGTAGCACCGGCCAGGGGATGCAGAACGACCTGACCGTTCACCTGGGCCTGGGAACCAACACCGATCCGGTGGATGTGGAGATCTTCTGGCCCGATGGCACCACGCACGTTCATTCGAACGTGGCCGTGGATCAGTACCTGATCATTGACATCGAGGAAGGTAAAGGGGTACCTACCTGCAACTTCAACGATGATGCAGTCTGCAACGAGGCTGATCTCGAGGTAATGTACCTAGCAGCGGGACACAATCTGGTCAACGGGGTGTCGGCTGACGGCCTGGGGAAATTCGACCTGAACGACGACGACGTTGTCAATAACCTGGATATCGGTGAGTGGCTTGTTTTGGCCGGAACTGACAAGGGTTATGCCACGCCGTTCTTGCGTGGGGACACCAACGGGTTGACCGACACGGCTCCCGACGTTCGACAGGTCAACTTGTATGACTACAATGTGATGGCCGGTTTCTTTGATCCCCTGGGAGAGCGGGGCCCGTGGAAATGGTCGGAGGGGAATTTTGATGGAGATAACGACATCGACATCAGCGACTACAACGCCCTGGTAAACAATTTTAATGTTAGCGGTGGCTACGGTGCGGCGATCACGTCCGTACCCGAACCGGCGGCGCTGGTGCTGCTGCTGGTAGGTCTGGTGGCTGCCATGATGACCAGGCGCCGCGCCCGCTGAACGACGGGAAGATCCCCCGGGATCGGTGGTCGCAACGGGATCGATCGAAGTGGCAAGCAGCACCATCCGTACGCTCACCTTGGTGCGACCCTCTGCAGGACGGGGAAACCGGGAGTTCATGTTTGCCAGCGCGTTCGGCCCATCGTATTCCACGCCGGCGTGCTCACCCCGGGATACAATCCCCCCCCCGGTCGGCGGGTCAATCTTTTGAATTTTCCACAGCGGAATCCGCCGGGACGTTTCGACTGGGAGGGGCCCGGAAAATGTGTTCGCTGACCCGGGTATCGTCAGGAAGAAAAACCTGTAGCTTAGATGGACCGTGGGTTTTGCCGGCGGCTCGGTGGAGCCGCCCTGTGGCCCCGGAGATCGATCATGACAGGGACGGTTCCAGCTGTCTTTTCTGGAATCATGGTCCCTCCAATGCTAGAATCGGCGGAGCGGACCGTTTGGAACGGCGGCGAAGCTGACTTGCACAATCGGTAACCTCCGTATGTCTCCGACGCTGATGAAGACCGTGACCACCTTCAGGCTGACGCTGGCAATCCTGTTGCTGACCGCGCAATGGGTGCAGGCACAGGGACCGGGCGATCATTGGTCCTTCCAACCGCTGGACGCGGTCAGCCCGCCACGGGCGGTGCAGCCGGCCACTGCCCGGACGGCCGTGGACTGCTTCGTTCAGGACGAGTTGTCTGTTCACCAGCTATCGCCGGCGCCCCGGGCTGATCGAGCCACCTGGCTGCGTCGCGTCACCTGCGACCTGACGGGACTTCCACCCCGGCCGGAGCAGATGCAGGCCTTCCTGGCTGACACTTCGCCGCGGGCCTATCCGCAGGTCATCGACCGCCTGCTTGCTTCCCCGGCCTACGGAGAACGCTGGGGGAAATACTGGCTCGATGTGGTCGGTTATGCGGATTCCAATGGCTACTTCAACGCCGACACGGACCGTCCCTACGCCTACCACTACCGGGATTACGTGATTCGCAGTTTCAACGCCGACACGGCATATGATGTGTTTGTGCGGCAACAGCTTGCGGGTGACGAACTGATTTCGCAACTGGCGAACCCCTCCCTGGAACAGGTGCGGAAGCTGATGATTGCGACTCATTTTCTGCGCAACGCGCCCGATGGTTCCGGCGAAAGTGACGGCAACCCGGAAGAGGTGACCATCGATCGGGCCACCGCCCTGGAGGGGTCGTTGCAGATCGTAATGAACTCGCTGTTGGGACTCACGATCCAATGTGCCCGTTGTCATGCACACAAATTTGAACCCGTTTCGCACGCGGAATACTACCGCCTGCAAGCAGTCCTCTATCCGGCCTTCCCCGCCTTCCACAACGATCGGTGGGTTGTCCCGAAGCAGCGGATTGGCGGGCTGGCTTTCGCGGCGCAATTTGCACGTTGGAAAACTCGCAGCGCGGAAATCGACGCCAGGGTTGCCGCTTTGGAAGCCGAGAAAAAGAAGGCTCCCGGCCCGTCCGAGGAATTCGACAAGCAGATCGAACAGGCCCAGGCGGAGCGTCCGTCCCAACCCGGCACCGTTGCCTGGGTCACCGATGTGGTTGCCCCGGCGCCGGATATTTTTCGCCTGGAGTCGGGCAACTACCAGTCCCACGCGGAAGTGGTGCAGCCGGGCGGGCTGTCCATTCTGACCGCCGGGGATGCCACGTTCCACCCGCAACCGCTCTCCCTGCCTCCGTCGACCGTCTTCGCAGGATTCAGGCCGGGGTCCGTCGAGTACGCGGCCGACCAGGCACGCCCGTCCACCGGCCGCCGACTGGCGTTTTCCGGTTGGATTACCGAACCGGGTTCACGTGCTGCAGGCCTGTTGGCCCGGGTGCTCGTTAACCGTATCTGGCAATATCATTTCGGCACGGGACTGGTGGTCACGCCGGATAACTTCGGTGTTTCCGGATCAAGGCCTTCTCATCCGGAGTTGCTGGAATACCTGGCCACCTACCTGCTGGACCACCGTTGGAGCATCAAATCGCTACATCGCCTGATCCTGAACTCGGCGGTCTACCAGCAGGCGTCTGCCCTGGCTGTCGACAACCCCGGCACGCAAGTGGCCCTGCGCGTCGATCCGTCCAACCGGTTGCTCTGGAAGTATCCGCTGCGGAGACTGAACGCCGAAGCGATTCGTGACAACCTGCTGGCCGTTTCCGGTGAACTGGACCGACGGATGTTCGGACCCTACACGCCCACGCAGCGGACTGGAAGCGGGGACGTCACGGTTTCCCTCGAGGAACCGGGAGCCCGCCGCCGATCGATCTACCTGCAACAACGCCGCACCCAGGTTAACACGTTGCTGGAACTGTTCGATGCACCTTCGATGGTCAACAACTGCCCGCAACGGAGCATTTCCACGGTGCCCCTGCAGTCGCTGGCCCTGTTGAACTCCGACTTCATGTTGCGCCGCAGCAGTGCCTTTTCCGGGCGCCTGGACCGTTTTCCGCCCGCTGCCGGTGCAGAACGCATTGCCTACTCCTTTCAGCTTTTACTCGGCCGCTCACCCACTGCCGTGGAACTTGACGCATCGCTTGCATTTATTCACAAGCAACAGCGTCTGCAACGGGATGACAACGGTCGCGCCACACGAACCTGGGCTGAATATTGCCAGATGTTGTTGGCAACCAACGCCTTCCTATATCTGGAATAGACATGACTTTTCAGATCCGTGAAGAACAACCATGACCCAGTATCTACCCTACGCGATGAACCGGCGATCGTTCCTGAGCCAGGCCGGCGGTGGCCTCGGAATGCTGGCCCTGTCACATCTGCTCGGGCAGCAACTCCCGGCGGCCGGGGACGGCTCGCGACGCGGTGACCCGTTAGCGCCGCAATTGCTAGAGAGGCGGCCGCGGGCAAAATCGGTCATTCTCCTGTTTCAGAACGGCGGTCCCAGCCAGATGGACCTGTTTGATCCCAAGCCCGAGTTGACACGACACCATGGAAAACCGTATCCCGGGAACATCGAAGCGCATTTTCACAAACAGGTACGCAACTTACTGCAATCGCCCTTCCGCTTTCAGCCGCATGGTCAATGTGGCATGCAGTTGTGCGAACTCCTGCCTCATGTGGGCAGCATTGCCGACGAGATCACTTTGATTCGGTCCATGAAGACGGAATCGGTGGATCATGAACGGGCATTGCGTTTGATTCACAGTGGCAGCTCGATTGTTCCCAAGGCATCGCTGGGATCCTGGGTCGTCTACGGTCTGGGTAGTGAGCGGGAAGATCTACCCGCGTATGTTGTGTTGACCGATCCGGGGGGGCTGCCGATTGATGGGGTGAACAACTGGGCGTCTGCCTTCCTGCCGGCCGCCTGCCAGGGCACCCCGTTTCGCTCGTCCGGCCAGCCCGTGATGCACCTGCAACCGCCCCGGGAACTGTCCGCCGCGGCGCGCCAGAATCAACTGGCCCTGCTCGGACAACTCAACGCGGACCACCGGACCCGCTATCCTCAGCAGGATGAACTGCAGGCCCGCATCGATCATTTTGAACTGGCGGCCCGCATGCAGACCGCCGTACCCGGCGTGGTCGATCTTGCCGGCGAGACGCAGGAGACGCGTGCTCTCTATGGGTTGGATCAGGAAGAGACAGCTGACTACGGCCGGCGTTGTCTGCTGGCCCGCAGGCTGGTCGAACAGGGGGTGCGGTTTGTCAGTGTCTATCTGCATTCCCAGCCCTGGGATACTCACAGTAAGAACGCGTCGCAGTTGGGCGGGCTCTGTCGCCGCACCGACCGACCCAGTGCCGCGCTGGTCACCGATTTGAAGCGACGTGGAATGCTGGAGGATACGCTGGTGATCTGGGCCGGGGAATTCGGGCGTCTGCCGGTTTCCCAGGGACCCGACGGGCGGGACCACAACCGTCACGCTTTTTCAATCTGGCTGGCCGGTGGCGGCTTCAAGCAGGGATACGTGCACGGAGCGACTGACGACTTCGGCTACAAGGCAACCGAGGACAGCGTGGGCGTGCACGACCTGCACGCCACGCTGCTGCATGCCCTGGGCATTGATCACAAGCGGCTTGCCTTCCACCACGAAGGCCGCGACGACACGCTGACGGATGTGGTGGTCAGTGGTGCACGGGTGATACCCGAATTGCTGGCCTGAGCCGGTTCGACTCCACGCCGTAGGGGAACTCCGGGGCAGCAGGTTGCGGCCGCTGCACGATGCGGCCGGGATCGCTCAGGCCTGCAGGCCACCAGCATGGAGGGGCATCGCCAGGTCCCGGAAATTGCGAACGCGGTGGATGGTGCACAGGTCCGCGTCGTGCTGGTTTTCCGCGTCCCGGCTGGTCCGCGAGAGGACGACCAGGTCCTGGCCATCGACGACGGCGCTGGGGTACATGAAGCTGCGATGAACACGGTCCGGCCAGCGGGCCACACACCCGGCCGGAAACCAGTTGAGGCAGTCGGCGCTGTAGTGGAGGAACAACCAGCGACGCTCGTTGCCCGGCCCGCCGGAGTACTTGGTGTCGCGCATCCTCTCTCCCCACCCGAGCAGGTCCTGCGAATTGGTCACGAGGTTGCTGAGCATCCAGTACAGGCGACCTGGCTGGTCGTGAATGATGAAGAACTTGCACTGCCCGCCCGGCCAGGAAGCGAACTGGCTGAAGCTCAGCCGATTCGACTCGGGCTGGTAGTCGAGGACAGCTGCCATGTTCGATGTGGCGTTCTCGTCGATGACGCTGCGGACGAAGACCCGGATCTGTCCGTTCACGTCCACCGTGTTGGGCTCCAGCCAGACAAACGATGATCTCCACCCTTCGGAAATTTGCGGGCGGTCATCCAGCGGGAACAACTTTCGAGTGAGCGCGGCGGGAATTTCCGGTCGCTGGACGACGTTGGACCTGCTCCAGGCGGCCGGATCGAGCGGAGACATCTTTCTGTCCAGCCGGACCATGACTTTACCGTGGTAGTCGACCTTGTCGTCCGACGAATCGTAGTCCATGGTCCAGTAGAGTGCGTCGGGGTGCGCCACGCGGGCGGTCGAGATGCTCCACAGCGGGCCCTCGAAGATGGTACGAGGTGCCGACCAGGTCCTGCCGCGATCGTCACTGGCAGTGATCTGAAAATTCCGGTGGGTCTTTTCCTGAACGAACATCAGGAGTTGGCCGTCGAGCACGAAGGGAGTGCCCTCTTCCAGGGACAGGGCCGGTAACTCGTCCCATTGCTGACCACCGTCGTCACTGCGCAGTATTCTCAAGGACCGTCCGCCGGTCGCTGGTTGGCGCCTCCATTGGGGCGCGGAGACCAGTAGTGTCCCGTCGTCCAGGCGGGTGAGATTGGGGTCGTGGAAGAAATAGAGATTGGGGTCGGGTACCTGCGCGGCCACGACGAAGTCCTGGGCCAGCGGTTCGACGTTCGGATTGGACATGGGACACCTGTTTTCGTGTTTTCAATCCTGGTCAGCGGTTGCGGATGTCGCAGGACGGTAACGCTTTCTTCAGTTCGGCCAGGCCCGCTTCGCTGGTAGGGGTGTTCCGGAGGCTGAGCGCCCGCAGGTTGACCAGGCCCCGGAGGTGGAGCAGCCCCGCGTCGGTGATCCGGGTGCCGTTCAACTCGAGCACCTGTAGTCCGGTCAGCTGCTGCAGGTGCAGCGCTCCCGCGTCGCCGATCCCGGTGCCGCTCAACGAGAGGCCATCCAGGTCGGTCAGCGTCTTCAGATGCACCAGTCCCGCATCGAGGATCTTGCAGTTCGTCAGGAGAAGCTTCTTCAGGCGGCGCAGGCCCGACAGGTGGACCAGCCCCGCGTCGGTGATCGGGGTACCACTGAGGAACAGCCGCTGCAGATGGACCATCCCGGCCAGGTGCACGAGCCCGGCATCCGTGATCAGTTCTGGCACATGGAGAAACTCGAGGTGAGTCAACCCCCGCAGATGGACCAGTCCGGCGTCGGTGATTTGCGCCGGGAGTTGAAGGTGTCGCAAATGATGCATCGCCGCGAGATGTTCCAGGCCGGCGTCGCTGATCCGGGTCTCCAGCAGATTGAGACGTTGCAGGCTGGTCAACTCCCGCAGGTGTGCCAGCCCCGTGTCGGTCGTGTTCCATGGGCTCAGCTCGAGCGTTGCAGGCGGATCGAGGGCTGCCAGGTAATGTTTCAAGCCGAGATCGTTTTGGGCCTGCAGGGGGACGGTCAGTTTTTGTAGTTGCAGGTTTTCCAGCTGGGCCAGTCCCCCGGCAGTCACCCCGGTCCGGAAAAGATAGAGTTCCTGCAAATGGGTCAGCCGCTGCAGATGCACCAGTCCGGCATCGCTGATCCGGGTGCCCGTGAGGTAGAGCACCCGCAGGTTGCTCAGATCCGCCAGTTGCGGCAGGCCGGCGTCCGTCATGCTGACACCGTCCAGGTTCAACTCTTCCAGGTGGGTGAGCCCCGTCAGGTGGACCAGCCCCCTGTCGCTGATTTGGGTGCCAGACAGGTCGAGCTGCTGCAGACTGTGCTGGCCGCGGAGGTGTGCCAGCGTGTCGTCGATAGCAGAGGTCCACAAACGCAGGCTGATGATCTTACCGGCGCCATTCGTCTGCAGGGTCCGGGAATTCAAGCGGATCTTGTGGTTGGTCAGCAGTCCCGTTGGAACCAGCACACAGAACAGTACCACGAGGGAGCCCAGGGCTGCACCGGGAGCACCCCGCAGACTTACTGGAAACCGCTGGAACAGTGGGACGTGCCCATCACCGGAAGGCCCGTTCGAGGTGTCGCTGGTGGCGGTATCCGGCTGTCCGGGCCGCCCTGCCAGCCGATAACCGGCGAGGCCCGCTGCCAGTAACGGGACGAGCGTCAGCAGCAGGACGGGAAAAAAGATTTTCAGCAGGATTTGGAAAGTGGGATCACCGGTCGACGGTCCCCAGTAGAGCAGGAAGGTGAGGAACAAACCGGCGATGACCAACATCGTCGCCGGTAACGTCCAGCGGCGCCGATAGAAGTTCCGGTCGGCCGACCGGCCCAGGGCCAGGGCGACCCAGAGCATGCTGACCGGCAGCAGCACACCGGCGAGGATTGTCGCGCCACGGACGATCCGCCAGAGTTCGGCACTCGACTGGCTTAGTCCGGCTTCCAGTGCGGGCCAGGGATGGCTGTCTTTGAGTAGTACCAGGATCCCGCCCCAGATGGCCACCACGAGCAGGACACCGCGTGTCAGCGAGGAGACAAGCGGGGGCCCGCCTGCCGTCCCTTGCAGCACGATGTGCCAGTTCAGGAAAGGAACGGCTCGTAGAGAGATCAACAGCCCCACCAGGACGCTCCAGGCGGCGCTCGGTCCGACGATGAACATCCAGTTGATGTCCTTGTCACCCGGCACCAACTGTTCCCAGAAGATGCGCAGCGCCGTCCACGTCAGGGCGGCCAGCGCAGCGCAGCAGCTGACCCGCAGGACCCATGGTTCGGGTCCCAGTCCGGCCCACCACGCGGTCACCAGGAACTGGGAGAGCATGATGGACAAGGAACTGTAGACCCATAACTTTTGCAGCGCTGTTGCGCTCCGGTCCCGTGGCACGTCGGTGGGACCGTGGAGGATGATCACACACAGCAGCAGCAGGTGAAACAGAAACAGTCCCGGGAGAATGTAGGGTCGTAATTTCTGCATGAGCAGATTCGCTGCGGTAGCAGGTCAACAGGGAGGGATTTCAAGCTTGAGGCAAGACGGTTACAACTGGGTATAACGGGTTTACCAGCTTGCGGCAACCATTCGGGCACTTGCCGGGTCCGGGTTCCACGCAGCAGCCCAGTCGTGTGAGGGTGCGGGCCGGCGGTCCGCATCTCCTCGAAAACGGTTGGGAGTTCAGGTACAATCAGGCCAGCTTACAGTGGTCGGATCATGACCCGGCGCCGTCTCATGACCTGCTGGCTCGTCAGCTGGTTCGGTTTCACACAGGCTGGTACGCAACAGAAACGACCGCGCCGCAGCCTGCCGGTGTGGACCTTTTGAAGCGGGTTGGCGTTTCGGGCACTTGTTTCACCATCACAGTCGTTTTCCCCCGGCGCGCGTGACCAGGTTGACTTTGGCGCGTGGCCGGAAGTTGGGTGCCGAACACATGACATCTCGACCACGCATCCTCATCTCCGAACCCATCGCCGAAGTGGGGATGGAAGTCCTGCGCGCCAGCGCCGATTGCATTGCGGACTGGGGTGACGGCGACATTGCCGAGATGTTCCGTCGTTCCCGAGCGGTGCTCCCTGAAGTGGACGCCGTGGTCGTGCGTCTTCTGAATATCGGTGAAGAGGAGATGCGCAGCGCGCCGCGACTGCGGGTGATCGCAAAACACGGCGTGGGCCTGGACAACATTGATTGTGATGCGGCCACGCGGCGGAAGATTTCCGTGCTGTGGACGCCCGGCGCGAATGCGAATGCCGTGGCGGAACACGTGATCGGTTTGATGATCGGGCTCTGCCGCCACTTCGAACGTGGCTGCCAGACGATCAAGAATGGCCTGCCTTTCCGGCGTCATGAACTGAAGGGTATCGAGGTCGCCGGCAGAACACTGGGCATTGTCGGACTGGGGAACGTCGGATCACTGGTTGCCCGCAAAGCCTCGTTGGGTCTGGACATGCGCGTGCTGGTCTACGACCCCTACGTCACGCGCGACCAACGCCCTTATCCGGTGCAATTTTGCGATACGCTGGAAGAATTGCTCAGCGGTTGTGACCTGGTGACGCTGCACGTGCCGCTGACCGACCAGACACGCCGCATGATCAACACCCGCACGTTGCAGCTTCTGCGGCCGGAAGCCTACCTCATCAACACATCGCGCGGCGCAGTCATCGACGAGAGCGCCCTCGTGGAGGCGCTCCATCAGCAGCGGCTGGCGGGAGCGGCCCTCGATGTGTTTGAAGAAGAGCCCCTGCCCGTCGGGCACCCCGTGGCCCTGGCGCCCGGAACGCTACTCTCTCCCCACGTGGGCGGCATGACCCATGAGGCGCTGGATCGGGTGTCCCTCCGCACGGCACGGAATGTACTTGCCCTGTTGGAGGGGAAGGAACCGGAATCACTGGAGGACCTGGTGAATCCGGAATCGCTGGAGCAAGGTTCGCCCCGGGGGGCGAACCGATGATCGGACGTCACGTTCCGTCGGGACACTGCAACGGAATGTTGGGGCTCGGGAGCTTGCAGAAATTACGTCGCGGGTAGCTGGACTTTGCCATCGAACTTGTCCAGCAGTACGGGGGTTTGCTTTCTAAAAGAGGTAGCCCGGAGCGTCGTCAGGACCCGGCTACAGGCGGACGAACTTTTTGATCTCGCCGTCGCTCTGCACGCTGGTGACGTAGAAGTCACCGTTGCGGTCGCCCCAGATGCCGTGCGGGCAGCCGGCAAACTCTCCCGGTCCCGTACCCGGCTTCTGCCACTGGCTGAGGATTTCGCCAGCGCGGTTGAGGATCGAGATGCGTTGACTGATTTCCGCCATAAAGATCGTCTCGTCGGAGTCGAACCAGATTTTGTCCGGTCTCAGGAACCCGGTCCACTCGCGGAGATAGTTCCCTTCGCCGTCGAAGATCTGGACCCGGTTGTTCTCGCGATCGCAGATGTAGACCAGGTACTCCGAGTCAATCCAGACGGCATGGACCAGGTCGAACTGCCCGGGGCCCGTACCGGGTTGGCCCCAGCTTTTGAGCAGCACGCCGTCGGGCGTGTACTTGTGCACCTTGTGATTGACGTATCCGTCGCTGACAAACAGGCAGCCGTCGGGCGCGATGGCCAAATCGGTCGGCCGGTTGAACGGTTGCCCGGGTGGCCGGGGTACGCCGGGCGTTCCCAGGGTCCAGAGCAGTTCTCCGTGCCGGTTGAATTTGTAGACGCAGTGGCCCAGCCACTCGGTCAGGTAGATGTCGTCCTGCGCGTCGATGTAGATCCCGTGCGCGTTTTCGGGAATCAGCACGTCACTGTCCCAGGCAGTGACGAAACTGCCGTCGGAGTCGAAGACGACCAGCGGGTGATCGCTACGGCTGTAGACGTAGACGCGGCGGCTGCTATCCACGGCGATGCCCGGTACCCAACGCCAGGTCCAGCCCTCCGGCAACCGGGCCCACTGGTCGATAACCTCGTAACGATACTCGCCCGATCCCACTTGCATGACTGGCCCCCGCGGCCGTGGCCGCATCGATTCGGTTGGATCACCCTGGAGCGGATTATACGGGTCGCGGACCTTCTTTTGCTACGGGGTGTCCGTGGGCCGGGCCGGAAAAGTGCGTTCAGCAAAGGGTTTCGATCCGCTACTTTCGGGAAGAACAGATTGGTCTTTCGATTTGTCCTTCAGGTAGGATGCGGTCTGGTGAAAGAGGGCGGTCGATGAGTTTTCGCTACAGCGGTGAGTGGTGGCACAAATTCTATCAGGCCTTATCATGGTGGTACTGGAAGGAGTCAACACCGGTGAACTCCGTGGGTCAGGGCTGTCAGGTGTGCCAGTCAACTTTGGAACGTTGTCTGCCACCTGCAACTGGTGGAGGCCTGTCCCGGGTCCGTTGGATCGAGCGAATCATCAGGAGCAGCAGCATGCAGAAGAACCGTGTTCCCAACACCGAACTGGATATCTCATCGATTTGCCTGGGCACGATGACCTTTGGCACGCCCGTGGCCGAAAAAGATGCCATTGCCCTGATTCACGGAGCCCATCATTTGGGCATCAATTTCATCGATACGGCCAACATGTACGAAGGGTACGCCCGTGAGATCGGCACGATCGGTGGGGTAGCCGAGACGATCATCGGCAAGGCCCTGCGGGGGAGGCGGGATGACTTCGTGATCGCCACGAAAGTCGGGATGAAAGTCGGCGAGGTAGCGGAAGATGAGTGGACATCCGCCGCCGCGATCCGCAAACACCTTGATCGCAGTCTGCAGCGTTTGCAGGTGGACTGCATCGACATCTATTACCTGCACAAAGCTGACCCTCACAACCCGGTTGTCGAAACCCTGCGGGCACTCGACGACGCCATCCGGGCGGGCAAGATCCGGCACTACGGCGTGAGTAATTACTCGGCGGAGCAACTGGAGGGCCTGCTGACGACCGCCGCTGACAACGGCCTGCCGTGCCCGGTGCTGTTGCAACCGGAACTTAACCTTCTTTCGCAGGATGCGTGTGATGATCTGCTGCCCCTCTGCGTGCGGAGACAAGTGGGGGCCGCGCCGTATCGCGTCCTGGAGGCGGGCGTTTTGACCGGTAAGTATCAGCGTGGTGAACCCCTGCCGACCGATTCCCGCAAGGTGGAGAAAGGCGTTTGGGTACGGGATCTGACGGACGACGTATTTGATCGGCTCGAGGTCATCCGGGAGCAAGCAGACGCTGCCGGTCTAAGTATGATGCAATATGCGCTACGGTGGGTGCTGGACCAGCCGGCGGTAGTGACAGCGCTGGTGGGCGTCAAACGTCCGGACCAGTTGCAGGAGGTTGTGGAGGCCGTTTGAAAATGAATGTTTTCGAGCGAGATGCATTGCCTCGTGTTCGCGGTTCGGTTATTTCGTTGAATCCAGTCATTCCGTGTTCCTTCTTTTTGCTGACCGATTTTCTGAAAACCCGTTAAAATACCTGCTGGGCAATCAGGAACCGGAGAATGTTGGCACGGATGTCTTGACGAGGCGCGGTTTCTGTTCCATGTATTGAAATGAGCTCGCCCTGACGCGATCCGTTGTCGCGTAGGAAACACTCGACCCGGAAACACTCGACCCGGAAACACTCGACCCGGAAACACTCGACCCGGAAACACTCGACCCGGAAACACTCGACCCGGAAACACTCGACCCGGAAACACTCGACCCGGAAACACTCGACCCGGAAACA
>Ga0310121_10000611_pt1 | contig 38721 bp, 34 predicted proteins | sample CB27_Tmax_986_MG_FD_203504 | JGI IMG/M metagenome (GOLD analysis project Ga0310121, IMG submission 203504) | Marine microbial communities from Western Arctic Ocean, Canada - CB27_Tmax_986 | ecosystem: Environmental > Aquatic > Marine > Oceanic | place: Canada: Western Arctic Ocean | collected...
TACCGTCGGTACTTCCACCTGGACCAATAAAGTCAAAGTTCAGGATACCATTGTCATTACCGGAGTTCTGACCGTAGTTACCGCCACCGCCACCGGGGTGACTACCACTAGGCAGATTTGCAGTCAGATCGACAACTGCACCCTGGATGTTTCCACCCATGACGGTTGTCAACGCTGCGCCGAAGGAGGCAACAGCCAGCTTTGCAACTTTGTTTTTATTGGTGGTTTCGTTTTTCTTTGTCCGCATAATTCGCTTCTCCCGAAAATCCTTAGGATAAAAAATAGCCGTTGAAGCCCCGAGGCACGCCCTCAAAAACACGAATGTTTGTTCGCAATGACGAACGTTAACTAAAAATGTTGCCAGTTGAACTGGCATCCCGTACATCTATTAAAATAAAGCAATTTTGCTGTGACTTTCAAATTAATCACTAGAATAATTGCTGTCAACCCCCTGGAGTACTTTATTTACCTCTTTTCTCTGAGTCCCTTCATCTATTCCAAGCGATACAACTAAAATTAACTGGAGTTTCCCCTCTGTCAATACTCAAAATATAAAAAATCTCAAATAACAACCTTCTGTCATAACCTGATTTCCCCCTTAAATTCCCGCTGTATCGCAGGATTTGTTTTGGAAGCTACACGGCCAACGTAGCCTGGAGCGACCCCCCTAGTATTAATTTCAATGCCACTCCGTGCTCCCGAATTGAGGTCACGAACAAATAACCCTTGGAATCCCTATTTGAGACCAATCCATCATTATCGACCCCCTCCTTTTTTTCATTGCTTTGTCTCGGGGTCCTTCACGCACGAATTGGTTTTTTTGCGTTTTTCCTTTGGTCCGCGTGAAGCGACCGAGTGTTTTCCTGCTCAGAGGAAACTTTTTGCAACGCTGCTTGGATGAGGGAAAGGATAACGCTGCTTGGATGAGGGAAAGGATAACGCTGCTTGGATGAGGGAAAGGATATTGTCCCAGTTTCTCCAACTGTACATCATGATGTTGGCGGACAGGGATGTAAATCCAGCCTGCTTTTACAGCGAATTGGCACGACGCACCACAAGTTTAAGTAAAAAATTACGCGAATCGAGAAGCGGCGATCTCCCGCGTGGGGCGAGTGTTGCGTTGGGGGCAATTTGGAAGCGAAACCGCGTCTAGCCGTTCCTTGGTTGGTATGGCAGCCAAAAGGTTCTGAACGGCTCGCCTTGTCACTGGCACAATCGTTATTGTCAACTCGAAACGCTCACGTGAGGAGCGACACGGGAAAGAACTGCTTCAACTCCCAGCGGATTTTCCAGCCGATGCGGAGACCTTTTTTACCTGTTTTGGACATAATTGAAGTCACTCGAGACTCAACTGTCCCTTGTCGGGACCAGGGCATTCCTCTCAACGTCAACCGAGAAGTGCTTGAGACCGGGTTACGGGACATTTTTTTCGAATTTATACTCTAGGGGACGTTGGTCCTGCCTCGGGTGCTCACCAGACCGCCAAGTAGCAATTTGCCTCCTGGGATGCGCGAGTCAAGTTTTCCATTGAAGGCGCCGACAGGTTGCCATAGGTCCGTAGCTCGACCAGCCGGTCGTCGGTCAGGTGTGTGGAACTTGGTACATGAGCAGGAAACAGCTGCCCAGTGAAAAGATGGATTTGTAGAGTAGGACTTGCACGATTGGCGTGACCGGAAGATCTTGGAAAACGAGGAGAACGAGCCATGAAGGTGGAATTGCAAGGGCAGGTTGCCCTGGTGACAGGTGCTGCTCAGGGTATTGGGAAGTCGATCGCTGACCGGCTGGCCGCAAACGGAGCTCGGGTCATTTATGCTGACGTCCAATACGAAGTGGCGGCCGAGTCTGCGGCTTCCCAGTCTCTGGGCGTGGCGATGGCCATGGATGTGACTCGGGACGACCAGGTCCAAGAGGTGATGGACCGGACCGTTCAGGAGTACGGCCGCCTCGATATCCTTGTCAATAATGCAGGTGTCAACACGCTCGAGCATCGGGTCACCATTGACGAGTTTCCTCGTGAGGAGTGGGATCGTCTGTTAGCCGTCGACTTGACGGGTCTCTACGTGGCCAGCAAGGCAGCCGCGCAGATTATGCGATCCCAGCAATCAGGCAAGATCATCAATATTGCTTCGGTGGTAGGAATCGTACCGTTGCGGTTGCAGTCTCCATTTGTTGCGGCCAAGGCAGGTGTCATCAATCTGACACGTTCGATGGCGATTGAGTTGGGGCCCTATGGGATTCTGGTCAACGCCATCGCTCCCGGCTCAACCTTGACCGATGGAACGAAAGAATTGTTTTATGGGGAGGGAGGCAAGTTTCGGGATTCTGTTCAGGAATTGCTGAATCATATTCCTCTTGGCCGGCCGGCTACGACGGACGAGATTGCCCACGCGACCTTATTTCTCGCCGCTCCTGAAAGCAGCTACATCAACGGGCATGTCCTTACGGTCGACGGTGGCTGGTCGGCCGGCTACATGCGTGAGTTCTAGGGCGGCGCAATCTTTTCCAAGGGAGTGAAAGCATGCTTGACGGAACCCTGGCCGACAAGGTTGCCGTTGTCACAGGTGGCTCACGGGGAATTGGCCGCGCTACCAGTCTTGCGCTGGCACGGCAGGGTGCCGCCCTGGTGGTCAACTATCATGACCAGGCCGATGCGGAGCTGGACCAGAGTACTGCTGCGAGCGAAGTGGTGGCTGCTATTGTGGAGAGTGGTGGCAAAGCGGTGGCACATCAGGCCGATATCAGCGATGAACAGGCTGCGCGTGGATTGATAGACCGCGCAGTTGATGAGTTCGGCCGTATCGATATCCTGGTCAACAATGCAGGGATATGCCCTAGCCAGGACTTTTTGGAGATGCCCGTGTCCCTCTTTGATCGAGTGCACGCCGTCAACCTGCGAGGAGCTTTTATCAGTTCGCAGCAAGCTGCACGACACATGGTGCGGCAAGGACATGGTGGCCGAATCATCACGGTGAGTTCCATCAGTGCGCTCGTTGGTGGTTCCTACCAGGCGGCTTATTGCCCCACCAAGAGTGGGCTACACTCGATGATGCAGTCGTTGGCGATCCTGCTTGGACCTCACGGGATCACTTGCAATTCGGTCGGTCCGGGCGAAGTGGACACCGACATGAATCGGATTCTTCCCGATTATGATGAGATCGCGGCCCAACTCGCCAATCGAATTCCTGTCGGTCGCGTAGCCCAGCCGGAAGATATTGCCGACCCGATTGTTTTTCTGGCCAGCGACGGCGCCCGTTATGTCAACGGCGCCTTCTTACTCATCGATGGTGGGATGTTCGTAAATCTGCAGTAACGACTGGGCAATTGTTGCGGCATGAGCGACCAAGCGGCAGGTGGCGATGTGGTCAACTGAAGTTGGTGAAAAGACATGCTGTAGCAGAGCGAGGCAAATGTGGTTTACCACCGAAGGACGACGGACGTCACGTGCAACAGCCAGCAGGCTCCGTATCACACTTCGACAACAGGTTCACTCACTTAGGAGAAACGGTACAGACAATACGCCGTCCCTGTTGAGCTGGAGATGTTTCGACCTTGCCGTATTCCATCAACCCCTCGACCACGCTTGCCATCACACGGTGGCCTTCTTGGACATGAGCGATTTCGCGGCCACGGAAGACTACAGAAATCTGCACCTTGTCTTTATGTTTAAGAAATTGAATTGCTTGCTTCACCTTGAAGTCGATATCGTGCACACCCGTCTTCGGTCGCAAGCGAATCTCTTTCGTCTTCGTATGGTGAACGTGTCCCTTGCTGACTTTCTTGTTTCTTTGGTATTTGTACTTGCCGTAATCCATAATACGGCAGACAGGCGGGTCCTCGTTAGGTGCGACTTCTACTAAGTCACAGGAAGATTGACTTGCGCGGTCGAGTGCAGCTTCCGTGGCGACAATGCCGAGTTGTTCACCGTCTGCACCGACGAGCCTAATTTGAGGGACACGGATCTGATCGTTGATCCTTGTTTGAAGCTTCGAGATGGTGCGATCCTTTACTAATTAGAGGTACGTTCAACGAACTACTTGTCATGCAGCGGCAGACGGACGCGGCTGCAATACAAGACGAGTCTATTTTAGTATTTCAACTCGGTAGGCGGTTCGTCAACCAGCCGAGACACACTTTGGAATTGGAAAAATGAATTTTCGAGGCGTGTGTGGGATGAGTCAAGGGTAGTACACCGAGCGGGCGGATTGGTTTGAAACGTGTTTTTGCGGGTGTTTTTACGAATTTGTACGCCAAAAATTGTGCGCTGAAGTAGACTTCTCCCCTCTCCTCCTGAAGCAGACCACTGGATCTGACCGGCAGACAATCTTGCTAACAAAGCAAAGATTTGAAGAAAAGGGGTGGAGAGGATTGCTTTTGCACCTCGTTTGGCCAGACAGCAGCTAGTATTCATTTCCGGATCCCGCGTCGCCCAGGCCGGCGCTGTTGGTAAATGTTTGGCGTACGGCCCGTTGTTGTACCTCGTTTTCCATTCGTGTGATGGCTTCAGGGACTGGCATGGCTCCCAGATCCTTGTCGATCCGGTCCCGTAGTGAAACGGTCTTGTTTTCACGGTCTTTTTCCCCCACGACCGCCATGTAAGGCACTTTTTCCAGTTCCGCCGCGCGGATTTTGGCACCGAGCTTCTCGGCCCGGAAATCAGTTGTCACTCGCAACCCGGCTTCTGCCAGAATTTTCTCCAGTTGCCGTCCGTACGACTCCGACTTGTCACTAACCGTTAGCACGCGAACTTGCTCCGGAGCTAACCACAAAGGAAACGCTCCTGCGAAGTGTTCGATCAGCACACCAATGAACCGTTCCATGGATCCCAGTGGAGCACGATGAATCATGACGGGCTGGTGGGAATGATTGTCTGCACCGGCGTACTCCAACCCGAAACGGTCCTTGCTGGGGAGGTTATAATCCAACTGTACGGTACCTAACTGCCATTCTCGCCCGATACAATCGGTGACCACAAAGTCAGCTTTTGGACCATAAAAAGCTGCTTCGCCTACTTCGGGCTGAGCTTCGATACCCAGACTGTCACAGACTTCCACCAGTGAGTTTTGCGCCCGTTCCCAACTCGCTTCGCTGCCCACGTACTTATCGCTGGTTGGGTCGCGGAATCCCAGACGAACTCGATAGTCGGCCAGTCCAAGCGATTTCAGGACGAATTGGGTCATTTCGATACATCCGCGAAATTCGTCAGCAACCTGATCCTCCGTGCAAAAAATGTGGGCGTCATCTTGCGTGAATCCCCGGACACGTGTCATGCCAGACAATTCGCCAGATTTCTCATAACGATGAACGGTACCAAATTCGGCAAACCTCAGGGGCAACTCCCGGTAACTGCGAGGCTTCGATTTGTAGACCATAATGTGGTGCGGACAGTTCATGGGACGCAGTAGATACTTCTCGTCCTGCTCCATCTCGATCGGTGCAAATTGACTGTCGGCGTAATAGGGATAGTGACCTGATATCTCGTACAACTCAACGCGCCCGATCACGGGAGTGTACACGGCCTGATATCCACGTCTGACCAGTTCGTCCTTTATGAAATTTTCCAGGATTCCTCGGACGGTGGCACCCTTGGGCAACCACAACACCAGGCCTGACCCCACGAGCGGGCTGATGCTGAACAATTCCAACTGTTTTCCCAGGACACGGTGATCGCGACGTTTGGCCTCCTCGACACGTTCCAAATGTTCCGCCAGGTCTTTCTTGTTGAAAAAGGCGGTTGCATACAGCCGTTGCAGCTGCTTTCGCGAGGAGTCGCCTTTCCAGTAAGCCCCGGCGACGGATAACAGCTTGTAGGCGCCGATCACGCCCGGTCGAGGTACGTGGGGCCCACGACACAAGTCGAGAAACTCACCTTGTCGGTAAAAAGAGAGTGTTTCGTGTTCTGCCAGTCCGTCTTCGATATGTTCGACTTTCAGTGTTTGTTCCAAATCGCGGCAAATCTGCAAGGAATTGTCACGAGGTTCCTCCAGCCGTTCGAATGGTTCATCCAGTTTGATGATATTCTTCATCTCAGCTTCGATGGCTGCAAAGTCGTCTTCGGTAAGAGAGTGCTCCAAGTCGAAGTCGTAATAAAATCCGCCTTCGATGGTAGGGCCAAAGGCGAGTTGTACACCCGGAAACAGCCGCATGACAGCTCGAGCCATCACGTGTGCACACGAATGCCTCATGACATTCAATGCTTGAGGATCTTTTTTCGTTAGAATTTGCAGTGTCACTTTGCTGTCGTTCGGCAGTCCGTAATCGAGTCCCACGATTTGCCCATCGACCACGGCTGCGATGGCCTGCTTGGCAAGTCCGGGTCCGATGGATTCGGCGACTTCACGAGTGTTTACGGAATGTTCGAATTCCTTGTGACTTCCATCAGGAAGAGTAACAGTGACCATGATCTCCGTTGGATTCCCCAAAAAAGAGTTCCCGCACCGCCGCCGCCGATACAAAGGGTGGCACACAAGCCGCACCGGGTGAATGCTGGCAAAGGGAAGTTCAGGTCCACTTGCAGCAGAAAACCTAAAGTATAAACTAGTAGTGACTTCGGGCAAGACGAGGTTTGGCGAACTCTGCCTGGAACGCTGGACCGAAACGCCGTGAGCTGGTCCACGTCATCAATCGAAGGGCGCGTAGCTCAGTTGGTTAGAGCGCTACGTTGACATCGTAGAGGTCACAGATTCGAATTCTGTCGCGCCCACTCCCAATCATTCTGCCGGACAAGCATCTCTTTTGATACCGGTCGCCTGTTGGCCCGCTGGCGGGTCGGTCCTTTCTCTTCTTCATTGGGCTTTACCGAGTCGAGCATTTGTACCAGATTCCATTGAATCAGTGCGGCTGGTTTCTCCAAGTCTTTTTTGGTGGAGAAAGCACGAAATGAGCTGGGATTTCGGCAAGGTTAGAACTCGTCTGACCCAACTCTTGTGGATCACCCGCATTTTCGACTGCACACATCGTCCAGGAGGACCCTGTTGAGTGCGTGGAACTCTCGTTTACCCGGCTGAAATACCACCCTGAGCTTATGGTCGTGACGATAGCAAGACCTATGCGAGCTTTCGGGAAAGACATCGATCGATTACGTAGGGTCGTGGTGTCATGCTTGCAGCGCAAAGCTTACGGGCGAACTCTCTTTTTGTGAGGAAAGACGGGTGAAGAACTCGATCAACCAGTTAGGCACGATGCCGGACCTCAACAGGTTGAGAAGCATGATGCTTCTGGATTCACGGGAAACGCTACCTGCGAAGGTAGCCGTGAAGAAGAGGATGGGCATTGGTTACTTCTGTCATGTTCGCTTGCTGTGCGTCGCTCTTTGGTTGCAGTTGGCTTTGTCGAGCCCAGTGGAATCTGTCTCACCCCTTTGATTCCTCGGTGCGTGTTGCTTTGGGGATCTTCGTGCGGGAGTCTTCGCTCCGTTTCGCCACCGGTTTATTGATCTGGTTGGCTACCAGCGGATTGCCGGACTTAGCACACGCTTACACTGTCGACCGTGTTCCAAATCAGGCTCGCCACCCGGTCGCTGTTCACCACAACCAACGACCTCATTCGGCCGTGGTGCGCGTCATCGCTTCCGAACAACGTGGTGTAAGCCATGGTTCTGGAACGTTGGTTGACGTGCAAGGGAAGTACGGACTGGTGGTCACGAACTGGCATGTTGTGCGCGATGCCAGCGGCCCGGTCACCGTGCGCTTTCCCAGCGGGTTTCAGAGTGGTGCACAAGTGATTCATATGGACAAGGATTGGGACCTGGCAGCCCTGGTGATCTGGCGGCCCGAGGTCCAACCCGTGGCAATCGCAGCACAGGTGCCCCGTCCCGGAGACACGCTTACGATCGCCGGGTATGGATCGGGAAACTATCGTGAAGCTGCCGGCAAATGCACCCAGTACGTGGCTCCAGGCTTGAACCTGCCTTTTGAAATGGTAGAGGTCGCTGTGGAAGCACGGCAAGGTGATTCGGGCGGACCCATTTTCAATACACGAGGCGAGCTGGCCGGGGTCCTGTTTGGGGCGGGTGGAGGTACGACCTCTGGTAGTTACGCCGGGCGCGTGCGCCGCTTCTTGACTCATGCTTGGCCGCACCTGAATCGGCCCGATCAAACGATGATTGCCACTCAGAATAAGATTTCCCGTGAGAAGGACTGCCCGGCTGCGATTCAATCGAATGCGGGGAATTCGCTTTTGGCGGGCGGTTCCCACCGCATGGCCGTGCGAGAATTTCCCGCGCAAGTGCCGAGTGACTCGATCTGTCTAGATCCTGATGAGATATCGTGGCACGACTTGGCCGGGGAAAGTTCTTTTCAACAGTGCAAGACCCTCTTTGCCTTGATTGGCATGGCTGCCACCTTGATGCAGATCATGCGGCTTGCCTCGGACTAGGTGCCGACTTTCCGACTTGCTCGGGGGCGCGACGAAGTCAGGCGACCCCGGAAGGGTTTGTGCGCTGCCCGGGCCGTGACAGGGCTCCTCTCTTGTGTCTTGTTGGACTCCCATGTTTCGCGCCAATATTGTAGCGGGGGACTTGTACCGGGGGCCGTTGGGGTTGAGAAAGTCGCTTGCATCGATGGTCGTCATTTGGCGAGGGCGTCGTAGGGTGGCCGGTACCTGGTGAAACAAGTCGAGTTCCTGCTTTCTTCTTGAATTCAAGATTGAAAACCGCATCGGAATATCAAACTCGGATTGCTCGAAAACGTAGTAATCGTATACTCGTTCGACAGAGGGTTTTTGTTATCCGGAGAAAAACTGGTATGAGTTCCCACCGATTTCGTCCGTGGATTAGCGTGTTGCTCCTGGTGGTCACATGGACCGCATTCTCCGTGGTTGGGTGTGTTCCGTCCTCGAGGCCGCCGTCCAATGCGACCGATGCGTCGTCCGCGAAAAACACGGCAGCTTCCCCTGCGGTGAAGTTGGAATTTCCTGAAGGCGATCCATCGGTATCTGCTGAAATGGGGGGGCCGGGTTTTACGGGTGACGGTTGGATGACGCATGTCTCGGGTCCGATTGGCGACCCACGTGCTGTGAAGGGTGGTGTGATCTTATCCAGTTTTCCGTCCTGGCCGGATAACCTGCGAATGTACGGAATTCGTTCCAATACCTGGTTGAACTCACTGATTCGCAGACTGTGTCATGAATCGCTGTTGAGCATTCACCCCGGTACGCTGGAGTTTGTTCCAGGGCTGGCCAGCCACTGGAAAATCTCCGACGACAAAATGACTTTTACCTTCCGCATCAATCCCAAAGCTCATTGGTCAGACGGAAAGGCGGTGACGGCAGAAGATTTTATTGCAACGTACCGTTTGATTGCCGATGACACGTTACTTGATCCAATGGTCAAAGAAACAATCGTGAGCAACATGGACGAACCGGTGGCCGTTTCTAAGTACATTGTGGAAGTGGATTGTAAGGAAAAAGACTGGCGGAACTTTATTGCAATTTCAGGCATGACAGTTCTGCCAGCACACGAAATAGCCAACCTGAGTGGTAAAACGTATCTCAAGCAGTACAACTTCAAGTACACGGTTGGCACGGGGCCCTACGTGGTTCATCCCAAGGACATCAAGACGGATGAATCGATCACGTTGAGCCGACGGCGGGACTATTGGGCAGCCGATGAACCAGTCCATCAAGGGTTGTACAATTTTGAAAAAATTCGTTTCGTGGTGATCCGTGACTCCCGCTTGGCATTTGACAAGGCGTGCAAGGGGGAACTTGATTTGTACCTGGTCAACACGGCCAAATGGTGGATCGAGGACTTGTCAGAATTGGCTGCGGTGGACCATGGTTATCTGGTGCGCCGTAAAGTCTACACGAAATTCCCCCGGGGATTTCAGGGACAAGCGGTTAACACAAGACATTCCCCCTTGAATGATGTGGGTGTCCGCAAGGCCATGGCTCACTTGTTTGACCGCAAGACGATGCTTGAGAAATTTGCGTACAACGAGTACGAGCCACTGAAATCGTATTTTCCGGGAAGCGACGCGCAGAATCTCGACAATGTGTTGGTGGAATACGATCTTGCCAAAGCCGCTGCGCTGCTGGCCGATGCCGGCTGGACCGAACGCAGGGGCGACGGAATTCTGGTGCGCAATGGGGAACGCCTCACCGTGACGCTGACTTATGCTTCGGACGGACTGGAAAAGTATTTCACAGTCTACCAGGAAGCTTGCAAGCAAGTCGGTGTGGAGTTGAAATTGCAGTTGTTGGATCCCGCCACGCACTGGAATAACCTTCAGGATCGCAAATTCCAGTTTGCCGGCATGGCTTGGGGGGCGAGCTTGTTTCCCCATCCACGATCAAACTGGCATAGTTCGATGGCAGACCAGAACGGCAGCAATAATTTTATCGGTTTTAATAATCCCGAAGCGGATCAATTGATTGAACAGTACGACAAGGAATTTGACTTGGCCAAACGCAATGAGTTGTTGCGCCAGTTGGATGCGGTGATCTTCAACGAACACGCATACATTCTTGACTGGTATTTGCCCTGCGAACGTTTTGTTTACTGGAACAAGTTTGGGATGCCCGACACAGTTCTACTGAAATACCACGAATGGGAAGACGCGTTTGTCTTGTGGTGGTCAGATCGTGAAAAAACGAAAGTTCTCAAGCAAGCACAAAGTCAGGGAACACGTCTTTCCGTTCCACCCATCGAAGTGAAGCCGTGGTCCGGGAAAGAACAGGTCGCTTCCACTAACCACTGAGCCGGCTGACATTTGTGTTGGTCGGCTGTCTGCGTGGAACACATTCACTATCAAGGATTGACACGAAAGAATTGGCACGGCGGTCCGCTCGCCCGTGGTGTCATGATTCGGGAAACGGATCGACGCGGACTATGACTACCTATTTTGTCCGACGGCTACTGCTGATTATTCCCACGTTTCTGGGTGTCACGATGATCGCTTTTGCGATTACACGGGTCGTGCCGGGAGGCCCCCTTGAGCGAGAAATTATGCAACTTCGACTTGGCGGTGTCACTGCGGGTGAATCAGGGAGCGGAGTGAGTTCAGTGTTCGACCCCACGGCAGATATGTCGTCGGAAGCCCTGGAGCAACTAAAAAAGAATTTTGACTTGGACAAACCTGGTTACGTGGCGTACTTTCTCTGGCTCAAGAAAATTGCGGTGTTAGACCTTGGTGAGTCCTATTTGAAGCGGGAGCCGGTTTGGAATTTAATTGTTCATCGTCTGCCCATCAGCCTCACCTTCGGTCTATGCGGATTTCTGCTGGCCTACCTGATTTCTATTCCTCTGGGAATCCTGAAAGCGCTCTGGCACGGCACCGCTTTTGACTTTATCAGTTCCACCCTGGTTTTTATCGGTTACTCAATCCCTGGCTGGGCCCTGGGTGCTTTGTTACTGGTGTTTTTGGCCAGTGGTCGATTTTACGACGCATTTCCGTTGGGAAATGTCAAGTCTTCGTCGTACGACGATTTACCGTCTCTGGCCAAATCCATTGACGACGGGGACGAGGTGAGTGACGAATTTGGCATGTTTGAATGGGAGCGTCTATCGTTCGTTTCCAAGGTCATTGATCGTGTCTATCACATGTTTCTTCCTGTCATGTGCTACATGATGTCCATGTTCGCCGCGCTCACCATTTTGACGAAAAATTCGTTGATCGATAACCTTGGCCAGGACTATGTGCGGACCGCATTCGCCAAAGGAATCTCTCCTGCGCGAGTGATTTTATTGCACACCTTGCGCAACTCACTGATTCCGTTGGCTACCGGTCTGGGCCACGCCATCAGCGTGCTTATGGCCGGTTCCTACCTGATCGAATGGGTGTTTAATATTGATGGAATTGGCTACCTCGGATTTACTTCCATTCAGCAACGTGACTACACCGTGGTTTTGGGCGTTTTGGTAGTCAATACGATTCTTACACTGTTGGGAAACATCCTTTCTGATTTTCTCTACGCTATGATCGACCCCCGCATCCGATTTGAATAAATCACACCGTCTTCGTTCGAGACCACCTTAAATTCAGTGGGAGTGTTTACCCGCGGTGGGATACAGAACATCGCGAAGCAGCAGCCAAGTGACCAGCTCTACGCCAAAGACTGACAGCGACAGCCACGCCGGCGACCATCGTTCGTTGTCGCCGTTGCAGTTACGCGCGAAGCGTTTTCGTCGTCTCAAACGCGGGTACTACAGCTTTGTATTGCTGACCAGCTTCTACGGACTTTCGTTTTTTCTGCCACTGTTGATGAATCACCGTGCAATTCTGGTGCAGTATAACGGAGAATTTTATTTTCCGGCCCTGGCCAGCTGCCTCCACGATACGTTCGGTTTGGGCCAAGAAAGGGTCTATCTTGCGAATACCTTTGACCAAATCAGTCGCTCGGGTCAACCGGTCTTTGGCGAGGCGAATTACCGCGAATTACAACGGACCTTTGCTGAGGAGGGGTCGGGAAATTTTGTGATCATGCCGTTGATACCGTATGGTCCCAATGAGTCGTTTCTTGATTTGCCTGGTGCACCGCCACATCCCCCATCCCATCTTCACTGGATGGGGACCGATGATCGGGCAAGGGACGTCATGGTTCGGCTGACCTACGGTTTTCGGATTTCTATTACGTTTGCATTGTTGGTTACCGTGGTAGCCTACACCATCGGCATCGTTGTTGGTGCTGTTCTCGGGTACTTTGGTCGTTGGGTCGATATTGTCGGACAGCGGTTTGTGGAAATCTGGGGGAATATTCCGTTTTTGTATACGGTCATTATTTTGGCTTCGATCCTGGGTCCCAGTTTTGGACTATTGACAGCCATCTTGGCCGCCTTCAGTTGGGTGTCAATTACTTATTACTTGCGTGGCGAATTCTACCGGGAAAAATCCAAGGACTACGTCGCCGCCGCAGTTGCCACGGGCGAAGGGCACTTGACCATCATCTTGCGACATATTCTTCCCAACGCGTTGACGCCTATTATCACGTTCGCTCCGTTCGCAATCGTGTCATTGATTATCTCTCTGGTTTCCCTCGATTTTTTGGGGTACGGGCTGCCGGCCCCAACGCCCAGTTGGGGCGAATTGCTCAAGCAAGCTAAAGTCAATTTGCGTGTGTGGCACCTGGTCGTTTTTCCACTGGGTGCCATGTTTGTAACCTTACAATTAATTGTTTTTATTGGTGAAGCAGTCCGCGAGGCGTTTGACCCCAAAGTACAAAGCCGTTTGCGTTAGTGTCAGAAACTCCGGCATTCATAGTTTGCGACGTATGGCCTCCATTCACAACAGTGCAGATTCCGGGTTCAACGCACCGTCGCGACCACTTTTGCAAGTGCGCGACCTGGAAGTTACGTTCCGGGTCGAAGATGGTTTGGCCCGTGCCGTGGACGGCGTGTCGTTTGACTTGGAAGCTGGTGAAGTGCTGGGGATTGTTGGTGAGTCAGGTTCCGGCAAATCGGTCACTGCACTTTCGATTCTTCGGCTCATCCCGGACCCTCCAGGCAGAATCGCCCAGGGGAGGATTTTGTTGGACGGGGTGGACTTATTGTCTTTGACTTATCGCGAAATGCGCCAAATTCGTGGTAATGAGATAGCCATGATTTTTCAGGAACCAATGACTGCGTTGAACCCTGTCTTTAACATTGGCATGCAGGTTCGGGAGGCGGTACTCACGCATGCCAAGGTTTCCAAGGCGGAAGCCACCGATCGCGCTGTCCAGATGCTGGAAAAAGTTGGAATTCCCAGTGCTCGCCGCCGTCTGCATGATTACCCCCATCAATTTTCTGGTGGGATGCGGCAACGCGTGATGATTGCCATGGCCCTGGTTTGTCATCCACGGATTCTGATCGCGGACGAACCGACGACCGCGTTGGATGTGACGACGCAGTCGCAAATCCTGGATTTGATGCTCGAATTGAAACAACGCGAATCAAACGCTTCGATCATCTTGATTACCCACGACCTGGGAGTCGTCGCCGAGACATGTAATCGGGCGGTCGTGATGTATGGCGGAAAGATCCAGGAGGTCGGTACGGTCCAGCAGATTTTTAATAACGCAAAGCACCCTTATACGGAAGGGTTGTTGACGTCATTACCCGCGGTGGCGGGACCACGTGACGAACGACTCTACACGATCCCAGGTAACGTTCCGTCCATCATGGACATGCCCAGCGGATGTAGGTTTTGCACGCGTTGTGAACATGTCACCGACCGGTGTCGCCATGAGGAACCTGCTTTACACGAAATCGGTGACGGCCAGTTTGTTCGTTGCCACTTATTAGAACCGGAGAGCAAGCCGGACTCAGGTTGAGTTTTGCTGAGGCTACCCATGACATACATCAGATACATCTTCGGTGCCGTAGAGACATCTCTGGCGGTCATCCAGGGAGTTTCACTTGCGACATGCGTTTTAGGTTGCAGAGAAAAATCATTCAGTCCCACAGGTGGAATTCACGTGTTCCCGGGCCAGGCACTCCTGAGGATTGCCGGCGTCCTGACATCCCCATTGAGGTAAGTCGGCCATGGCGGCACCGTTACTGGAAGTCAAAAATCTGGTGGTGAGATATGCCATTTGGGGTGGAATTCTACGGCACAAAGTTGGCGAGATTCGTGCTGTTGATGATGTCTCCTTCACCATAGATGCGGGTGAAACAGTCGGCCTTGTGGGAGAATCTGGCTGTGGAAAAACAACCCTTGCCAAAGCGATTTGCAATATTCTAAAGGCGACGGCCCCGGGCGTTATTGAGCAAGGGGAAGTGATATTTCATTCGGCAAACGGCCCGGTCAATCTGCTTCCTCTGGGAAGGGCCGAGATGCGAGCTCACCGGGCTGACATTCAGATGATCTTTCAGGATCCTTTCGCTTCGCTGAATCCGCGCATGACGGTACGTGAGATCGTTGAGCGGCCATTGATTGTTCATACCGACAAATCGCGGAGAGAACGCCGGCAGATTGTCGACTCGCTGCTTGAGCGGGTCGGCCTGCAGCCCGCCGATGCGACACGCTATCCCCATGAGTTTTCCGGCGGACAACGTCAGCGGGTCGGTATCGCTCGCGCGTTGTCGGTTCATCCTAAACTGATCATCGCCGATGAACCGGTCTCGGCGTTGGATGTTTCAGTGCAGAGTCAAGTCATCAACCTGCTGCAGGAACTGCAATCCGAATTTGGTATGGCGTATTTGTTCGTCGCTCACGATCTGTCTGTTGTCCACCACATCAGTGATCGAATCGCCGTGATGTATCTTGGCAACCTCGTCGAGATGGGAGATTCTGAAGCTGTCTATCGGCATCCGGCCCATCCGTATTCGCAGGCGCTCATATCGGCCGTTCCGCATCCTGTTGCCGGCAGCAGTCGCGAGGATCGGATCAAATTGACTGGAGAAATTCCTACTCCGGTCGACAAGCCGTCCGGATGTCCGTTTCGCACGCGATGCTGGCTTGCTCGCGAAGAGTGTGAGCAGGCTGTACCTCCTTTGCAGAAAAAAGAATCGGGACAGGTAGCCGCTTGCCCCTGGGTGTAGGGGTTCCTGCAAGCGACAGGCCGCGCTGTTGAACCGGCGGAAGTCCTACTTCGGCCCTTGATTTTCCCGCCGCGCGGACCAGGTCCAGTGGCGGTCACTCGTTGCCTGGACGGTCTCGGCTGCGAACCCCAGGCTGGTGACGAATTCAAGGATCTCCTCCAGACTGAGTGCAGCACGTAAAGAAGCTTCGAACATCTGGCGAGCATGTTCGTCTTCATCCGCCGCATACGTCTTAACGATTTGTTCGACAAGCAGGTTGTTTGTTGGACGTAACAGGTCACGAAAAAACAACAGGCCACCCGGTTTGAGCACTCGAATTGATTCCGTCAGGACTTGTAGTGGTTCGGGAATATGATGCACGATGCTGTTGGATATCACTGCATCGAAACGATGGTTGTCGAAGGTCAGCCGCTTCGCATCCTGTCGATCCAGAAGGATTCGTTCTCGCAGGTTGGCGAGTTCAACATTCACTTCAGCGATCTGCAGCATACTCGCTGCTAAATCGATGCCTACCACTCGGATCTCTTTGCGCCTTTTGCAAAGGTCAATCGGAATACGGGCCGTTCCAACTCCAACGTCCAGGACTTCATGGTGGAAGTAGTTCAGGGAAAAAAAGTCATCGACAAAAATTTCATTCACCCGGGAATGGTCCATCGAGTCGTAATCGCGGGCTTCGTCGAGCGAGTCCATGACTTCGGGTTCGAGAACACGTGGAAGCATTATTGGGAAACTGTTTCGTGGAAAGGAAAGTTTTTCTGATGCCGGATTTCAGCTTACCTTCCACGAGATAGCAGTGCCAGCGTAGCGTGGACACCACCAGAGACGTGAAGGACAAGAGGCCGGAGGTCGTAGACTTTTTTGCCATCTTTATTACGGGCCATTTTGCTACCAGCCTTTTTACCATGACAAACAGGTTGCCTGAATCACTCTTGACCCTTTGGCTTGATGCTGATATTGAAATACGCCTCGTTAAGGCGTCTTTTCAAGTTAAGGCGTCTTTTCAATCAGTCAATTCGAAATTGGAATAACTGAGTTCGCCGTGCATCTCCTGCGCTGCCTCGTTTGCGGACTAACACTGACCGCTGTTTTATTTGATCCCGCGCCATTGCGATCGCAAAGGGTCCGGTTTCCAGCTGCGCCTAACACGGCAGCGGTCACGCCACCCGCTCCTGTGACGTTGGGTACTCCGGCGGCTACTCCGTTCGACCCGTATGCGCTGGGGCCTGGTGTTAGTACCGTGCCTGTCATTCCTCCATCGGGTCTGCAGACGCCCACGTTTCAACCTCCTTCCTTCGTTCAAGGGCCACCCGTGATTCAAGGAGCTCCTCTGATTCAAGGGGCTCCCTTGACGGGCGCCAACGTAGCGCCGGCGTTGCCTCCACCTGCTTTGTCGGGACAGGCCTATCCATCGACATCACCGCCCGCCATTTTTCCAGACGGCCTGTTTCCAGGTTGGAATCCCAATGGTTCCTGGCTTAGTCCGTTTGGTGCCGCTACAGTACCTCCACCCTATGAACGGTTGTTTGAAGATTTTTTCCTGCGCTACACCTGGCTCTATGCAGAACCGGCCTCTTCCAACCGGAACGCACTGGAACAGAATGACTTTGAGGCGACGGCCTCGATGGTATTTCCGGGTTTCTTCGACACGAATAGTGAGATTCGCCTAACGCCAGGTTTCATTCTGAGTTTGCTGCATGGTCCCTGGCCCGCAGCAGGTCCACTGGGAGTGGCTCAGGGACTGCCAAACAGAGTGTACAGTGCCTATCTGGACAGTCACTTCAGGCCGCAGGTCACACCAGTCTTGGCCGGCGAACTCAACGCGAGAGTCGGCGTCTACACGGACTTCGACCATATAACCCGTCACAGCGTTCGTGTGACGGGTCGTGGACTCGTCCTCGTCAAGTTGACGCCGGCAGCCACACTCAAGGGTGGGGTAGAGTACGTCAACCGGGTTGATCTGAAGATGTTTCCGGCTGCTGGCGTGCTTTGGGAACCCAATCCTCAAAGACGCTGGGACATTTACTTTCCGCGACCGAAGCTTGCCAACTACGCGACGACGATTGCCGATACAGAGATCTGGTGGTACGTGGGGGCCGAATACGGGGGCGGTTCCTGGACGATCAGGCATCCTGACGTTTCGGTCAGTGATCGCATCGACATCAACGACATTCGAGCCATCCTGGGATTTGATTTCACCCGTCCTGGTGGGTTCACGGGGTTTGTCGAAGGTGGGTATGTGTTTGAACGGGAAATTATCTACGTGAGTGCCGTTGTGCCGGACCTTAAAGTCGATGACACCTTTATGTTGCGAGCTGGTTTCATCTGGTAAACGGCCTGATCCGAAGTTCCGGCGGGCGCAATCGTCCATATCCATTGCCACATGATATACCGCTGCTGCACACTACTGTTGGCATTTCTGGGCTGCTTGGCACCAACTGCAGCGCAAACTCATTTTGGCAGACCAAGAAATGCCAACAGCAGTTTTGCTTTGCAACAGGAACCTGTGCCACCACGTCTGCCACCCGTTTATTCCCGCGTAAAGCAGCGCCCTGTGCGGAATCCTGGTCTGGCCGCCATTTTTGCAGCTTATGAACCGATGGATACGGCGTTTCCCGTCTCCGGTCCGCCCCCGGGTAGTGCTGTTACACTTCCGGAAGATTTTTCCGTTCCATTAACGCAGCTGGAAGTAGATTTCTCGTCTCCGGATGGGAGTGCCGTCACGGAAAGAAACATTTCCCAGTTTAAGGAGGGTTTTTTTCAGAAGGCGTCGATCACAGCGACCTGGCTGGTACCCGGGGACCCGGCAAACATTAGCGTAACAGAGGTCGATACCATGCTGACGGTGGCTGTGCCAGCTCCCAACAAAAAAATGCCACTTTTGATTAGCCCTGGGTTCAGGGTCCGCTACTTGGACGGACCCAGTGGTGCCGGTGTTCCTCCGTTGCCGGCACATATCTACGACGCCTTTTTGGAATTACGCTGGCTCGCAAAGGTTAATGACCGAGTCGGTGTTGAAGTGGGCGTGACTCCCGGGGTCTACAGCGATTTTGAACAATGGAATCGGGATGCCTGGCGGATCAAAGCCCGCGCCGGTGTGCTGTATAAATACAGGCCAGACAAAAGCATTGTGTTGGGGATACGTTATTTGGACCGGCCAGATATCAACTGGCTTCCGGTGGGTGGTTTCATCTGGACTCCCACGGAGGACTGGCGGTATGAAATCGTCTTTCCCCAGTCAAAAATCGCTCGCCGCTTCAGCTATGGACCGGACTGGGATAACTGGTGTTATCTGGCCGTTGAATGGACAGGTGGAAGCAACTCTTTCGAACTCGTTCCGGGAGTTCAAAACCAGCTGACCTTCCGTGATATTCGGGCACGGATTGGCGTGGAACGTAAACGTGACGGCGGGGGTGGTTTTCAACTCGACGTGGGATATGTGTTTGCCCGTCAGTACGAGTTCACGGGTGGTTTACCTACCTACGAGCCCGACGGAACCCTGATGGTACGGGGTGGAATTTCTTATTGACCGGTTGAGAACAGCGGTCCCGGGATCGTCCAGACTTATTGCTGATCGTCTTCCTGTTGCACGACGTACGAGTCAATAATCTGATCGTGGCTTTGTGAATGTCCGGGGTGGTTTGTACGGAATTCAACACTGGACCGAAACCAGTGCTGCAGTCGGTGTCGATAGAATCGGCGACAGGGTGGTAGCAGCAGGGAGATTCCGAACAGATCGGTAAGAATACCCGGAGTGAGTAAGAGCGCACCGGCAACGAAGATCATCACGGCATCAACCAGGGAGTCTGTCGGCATACGGCCACTGGCCAACTCCCGCTGGATACGCAAATAGGTTTGCCAACCTTGCATGCGAGCCAGCCAGGCACCCACGAAACCTGTGACCAGGACTAACGCCAGAGTAAAGCGCCAGTTGGTTTTTCCCGCAATGAATAACAACAGCGTCAGTTCGATTAACGGGACGGTGACAAACAAGAAAAACAGGCGACCTAACATAGTCACCTTTGTAGCCCGACCGCAACGCGGAAGCAACGTGAATACAGGGAATCCGTCAACATTTCACGTATCTTGCCCATGAAGCATGTCGATCGGCTTACCGCGTTTTCGAGCGGTTCTCTGGCTCGAGGCTCGTGGTGCGGTTGGTGTACGATTTGGCACGTTGCTTGTCACCCATTTGTTCGTACATGTGAGCCAGGTTTCTGTAAGGGATTTTAAGCAAGTCCTGCATGAAATCGTTCCCTTGAACTGCTCGCTCGATCAGCTTCGTACCCAATTCAGTAACTGCCAGAGCCCTTTCGCGGTCACGCAGTTCCCAGTAGGAGACTCCCATACTGACAAACCATTCTCCAATTTCCGCATTATGGCGAGTGGTTGCCAAAAGGCGATGATCCTGAAGCACGTCGCACGCCTTGTCATACCAGTCCACGCCTGACGAGTGATCATGCAACAGTACCGCGTAGATGGAACCAACTCGAAAGTAGGCTTCACCCAACAGTAATAGACTTTCATCTGAGTTGGAACGTTGGGAAATTGAATTTTCGAGCAACCTGACGGCACGATGGCCGTACTTCCGGGCCGATTCAGGTTGTCCGCGCATATGTTCAATGCGCAATACATCCACGAGGGTTGAACCCAGGATCCAGGAGATCTGGTTCTTGTACAACGGATCTGCCGCCTGCGCCTCAATTTTTTCAGCCCTGCGAATAGCCGCTTCGGCGATTTCCACAGGATTTACCTGATCTTGGATTCCCGTGAGCGCTGTCAACGCACGTTGGCTGACGACTAGCCGCAGACCGGGATCGCCTTCCTCGTGTTGAATTAAATCTTCAGCAATTGCTGCGGCGCGATCCAGCCAACGAGGAACCACCTCTTTCTTGTTCTTCCAGCCTCCAAAGGCAATATCTGTTGCGACCGCCAAATGTGCCGACATTAACGTCTTTTTGGCATTCCGTCTCACTTGAATCAGGTCGTCTTCAAGAAGGGGTGAGGCATGCTTGATGGCCTTTTGATGATAGTCAAGCGCCTGAATGTAGTCGGGAACGTTGGCGGCTGCGCAAAGGTCTCCGGCTCGCAACAAAGCTTCAGCATACACGCAGGGTGGCGTGTTCTGGTTTTGAAGCACTTGTTCAATGTCTTGATGGGCTTGGTCCAGGTTGTCATTGGCCGCCTGAGCGTTGCCCCTTGTCAAGCGAAAACGGGCCCTGTTGTTGTCCAGTTGGAGGGCACGATTAGCGTGTACGAGCGCCTCTCCGGGTTTACTCAAAATCGTGAGCAATTCTGCTTTCAGGTTGTGTGCCCCAGCTGATTCAGGATCCAACTGGATAGCATATTCCAGGTCCGTCAGGTTTTGTTGGTACTGATGTTTCCGGTCATTTTTTGCCCGTAGCAGAAAATGTTCACTACTAATCGGTTCGAGTAGGATTTGTGAAACAAGGTGTTCCTGTGCCACCGGGTGCAACCCAAACGAGACGCCCCGTTCTGGATAGGACCGCCCCAGTCTCTCACCGTACTGGTCTTGAATGCTGACGAACTGGAACGCCTGTAAATTCAATTTTTCGGCTAACTGGTCAGGTTGCATTGGAATCTTGAGATAGATAACAATCGATGACACGAGATCTTCTTCCAAAGTCACTTCGATTGTTTTAAAAGGTTCCTGGCGATAGATCCAAACTAGCGTTCCGTCGAGGTTGATGGTCTCGCTCGGTGTGCCCCAGGACTGTTTGAGCTCTGTGGATGTCGTCGTTCCAGCCTCGACTTCTTTGAACGTCATTACGCGAACGTCGTCGGTCTCCTGATAGACTAGAGTCGCATCACTGCCGGGGGGCGACGCCAGCACAGCTTGTGGTGTTGTGCTCGGAACGTCGTTTGCCGCCTCCTTGAAAGCTAAATCTCCGGATACTGCAGTAACCCCGCCAGGCAGAAAGAAAAACAAGGTGACAGCAGTAACAGCAATCCATCTGGTGATCGAAAAGCAATTGAAATGACCGGTCATAACGTGTTCCTCCCTGAACACGCGAAACGACAGAAGCGGTTTCGACGTTGTGTTTGTGTGGATCCCCATCAGCTGAAGCGAACACGCGCGTTGAGAAACGGCAGTATAGTCTTCAGGTCGGTGATTTCTCCAACTGATTTTGAACAAATCCTGCCGAAATTCCGAGGCTTTGGAAAATCAATTCCTAATTCGGATGGCAGTTGCTGCAATGGCAGCAGCGGCTGGACAAGCTGGTGAAATTCGATAGTTTCTACGAAAAATAATGCGCTACAAAAATGAGGTGACTCAGTCGGAAAGCAGGCGACGCAATTCACTACTGGCTGTCTCAGTTGCTCCCAGGACCAGGGAGGACATTGCCTCTCGCAATACCTGCACCTGGTCCAGGTCACAGGGTACGGCAGCGCCTACGGGGGGTGGTTCTGGTACTAGCAATGCTTCGAGCCGCGCGGATAGTTCCTGAATGCCTTGCCCGCTGACTGTTGAGGTGAGCAGACCCTCCGGGCGTTGGTTCAAGAAGAGTCTGTTGCCATCAACTTTGTTATGTACAACGAGGGCCGAGGGGATTTCTGAAAAAAGCCGCTGTTGTTCCTCGGTCCAAGGCAAAGTGGCATCGAATACCAGAATGACTTGGTCCGATTCCCGGATCAAGTTCCACGCTAGTTGGACTCCTGCTTTTTCCACTGGGTCGGTGCCTGTCCCCAGCCCGGCACTGTCATTCAACTCGACCGGCCAGCCCCCGAAGGCCGTTTCGGTGCTGATCATGTCCCGCGTGGTCCCCGGTTGGTCTCTCACAATTGAGCGGCTGTAGCCCAACAGGGCGTTCATCAGACTGCTCTTTCCCACGTTGGGCTGACCAGCCAAAACGATACGCCAGGGATCCACCAGATGGAGCCCAAGCTGGGCGCGCTCCAGCAGTCGATTCAGCCGCTCTTGGGCAGCCGCTAATTTTTGATCCTGCAGGAGTTCAACCAGCGTGCGAATTTCCTGACGCATGGCTCCTTGCATCTGATCCAGCAGAATGTGAGTGACTCGCCCTGTTTTGGCTTGTGCCAGCGCAATCCGGGCCGCGGAATTGAGGGGATCGACCGTGCGGCATTGCAACCATTCAGGCCATGCGATGTTGCAGCAGCCGGCATTCCGGAGAGAATTTTCAATGGAAGTGAAGGCGGATAGCCCTCCATGACAATGAATCTCGATTTGATCTGCAGCGCGACGGCAGACAATGACCTCTTCGGCAACTTGGCAGCCCTCATGGTACCAGTGACCGAAGTAGATGCGATTTAACGCGGCCTGCGTCAGCGATCGGCCGTTGGCTCCACGAAAGAAACGGTCCACCATGGTCGCTGCCGCGCACCCTTCGACCAACAAGCTCGAGACAGCACCTCGTCCGACGGGAGTCAAATGAATGATATGGCACATGGTCATGAGGTTTCAGCGAGCAGCAACGGTTCGCACCGCGTACAGTTTGGGTGTGTGGAGAAATGCGAGACAACAGTAACCTGAGGGGACCCAATAAGAAACCCGGAACACCGGAAATAAGATGTCGGTGAAGTTGTTTGAGGAATCATCTGATGGAAAACAGGTTGGATCATACCACGTGCCATCATCAATCCCCCTGCATTTGGGATGTTGGGTCACGATACGTTCTCATTTGATTCAAGGTGTCTAACGCACAGCGCGATACCTTGTAAGACAAGCTGTGGCATGATGACGGGGTCCTCTTCCACCAATGAGGCCAGGTAACGTGCGTCTCCTCCCGCGTAAACAACGTACGGGGAAGATGGTAGTTGCCGGGATATATTTTCAATCAGAAAACGCAGCGCTCCGACGGTGCCCCAGATGAGACCACTGCGGATTGCCTGTTCTGTGGATTTGCCAACGAACGCCGGCAGGGCGCTGGCTTTTACTTGTTGGATACAGGACGAAGAGCTCAGTCGCTGTGAATTCTCAACTGCAGAGTCTTTTGCCTTCTCGATCACTGCTGCCAAGTCGCACTGGATTTTCGGAAGCTGATCGGTATGTTGATGCAACGACTTGGCTGCCAGGGAGAGGCCAGGCAAGATGACACCTCCCAGAAACATTCCCGCTTTGCTGACCAAATCAACGGTAATGGCTGAGCCCGCATCCACGATAATGGCGGGTGAGTCAGGGGGCCGGACCGCGTTGGCCGCAACGGCTGCTACGAGTCGGTCCATTCCCACACTCTGGGGCAGATCCACGCCAATCTGGATGGGCAACTTATCATGATGCAACGTTTGATAGGAATCGAGTTTTCGGTGTCGGGTGACCCATTGCCTCAACCGCTTTTCGCTTGGCCGATTGACACTACTGACCCACCACGCAACCGGTTCGTGGGGAATCCAGCCAGCTAATGGTTCCAGGAAATCGGCCAGTTTATCGAGACGCAGAACGGTTTGCGGTTCTTTTTCGATGGCGTTCTGTTCCCGCCGAAAAATACCACAGTTGATGGAGGAGTTACCTATGTCAATGACAACCAACGGATGGTGAGTGATGTGCGGCATCGAGATGATGTTAAAGCGGCGGTTGAAATCGATGGTCAACGGCTTTTGGAATTTGAACTACTCGGGCAGGTTCAAAGGTTCGTGCTGGAGTGACGTTGGTCCGTCGTCTTCGTCACTTTGACAAAAATGGCCGCGCAGATATACCGCTGCGAGGGGCAGGCGGGGAACCCACGCGAGCATTCTGTTTTATTAGAGCACCTTGGACAAAAATTGAGACGGGGGACTACGACAAATTCTTTGCAGAATTCAGAGCTTGTGCGATGGCGGTTTTCAACTTGTCCAGTCCAGCCCCGGTGACCGCCGAAATCAGCAGGACGTCGCGCCCCAGATTTTCCTTCAGTCGTTGTTGTATCTCCGTCGATCCAGGCAGTTCTGCTTTCGAAACAGTGACAATTTCCCGCCGATTCCCCAGGATTGGGTTGAATTGGACGAGTTCCTCACGAATGGCGTGAAAATTGTGTACGGGATCGCTGGCGTTCATCGGTGTTGGCTCGACAAGGTGAATAAATATTTCTGTTCGTTCGACATGTCGTAGAAATTCGTGTCCTAATCCTTGCCCTCGATGGGCTCCTTCGATGAGTCCCGGGATGTCGGCCATCACGCAAAACCGTTCACGAGCCAAACGGACCTGACCCAGATTTGGATGTTTGGTGGTGAAGGGATAATCGGCAATTTGCGGTCTGGCTCCGGACAACCGACTCAGCAAGGTGCTCTTACCGGCGTTGGGGAGTCCAATCAATCCCACGTCGGCGATAATCTTCAGCTCGAGTTCCAGTCGGCGAGCCTCACCTTGCCCCCCCAACGTGAATTTTCGTGGCGCGCGATTGGTCGATGATTTGAAATGGGTGTTACCATAACCCCCTTTGCCTCCTCGTGCGGCAGTCACACGATCTCCGAGTTGGGCCAGGTCTTTCAAAACGAACTTATTACGAAAATCCTTGACGATGGTTCCGGGAGGCACTTTGATTGTCAGATCCTTGCTTGAACGGCCATGGCGGTTGGAACCCATGCCGTGACCACCACGGTCAGCTTTCCACTGTTTGTGGTGGGCCAGGGGAGATAGACTATCCACACCATTTTCCGCGACAATAATCACATTGCCTCCGTGTCCCCCGTCACCGCCGTTGGGTCCCCCCATGGGCACATACCGCTCACGGCGGAAGCTCATGCACCCGTTACCTCCGGAACCGGCTTCTACATCGATAATGATACGGTCAACAAACACGTTGTAACTGCTCAACACGTGGTCGGGAAAAAGAACGATCAGCACTAAAAAAGGACGGACTCGCCAGAGACCGTCCCGATCATTTAAAATTGTCTGTTGGTAGATCGATTCTGTTTGCCGATCGGGTCACCTTTCAAGTAGTTCGCGTTTAATCAGCGTCATTCGAGCTACTGAGGTACCACATTGATACGCCGACCCTTCCGGTCAAACGTTACTACACCAGCTTGCAATGCAAAGAGCGTAAAATCCTTGCCCTGTCCTACGTTCGTGCCTGGATGAAACCGGTTGCCTACCTGTCTCACCAGGATATTGCCGGGCCCGACACGCTCACCACCGAACTTTTTGACGCCTCGTCGCTGAGCATTCGAGTCACGTCCGTTACGGCTTGACCCTTGTCCCTTCTTATGTGCCATGCTTTTCGGTCCCTAATCCAGATGCTTATCGCTGTGAGTTTCCTCGGACTGTTCCGCCCGAAGCCACTCGGATACCCTCCTTTTTAGCGATAAAGCCATTGATAATCAAGACGCTTGTGCAGGCCGTAGAGTTCCAGGACCGACTGATCAGGAATGGGTTCGGACACCCCGGGGATTCCGAAGTGAACTTCCTGTTCATTTTCCCGCACAAAATCACCTGGGCGCCAGAAATTGAGCTGCAGGATTTTGGCCTCCGTGTGCCGCGTAAACCCGGGCGGTTTTCCAGGTTGAAAGTCTGCAGCTGAGTCTGTGAAGCGATAAGCATTGGTCAGGCCTCTGACAAAAACCGAGAAAAAGTCGGTGTGCGGATCGATATCCGTCCAGGTTGCAACCCCCCAGGCACTGCGGTCAATTCGTTCCGTACTGATCGGGATGTCTGCCAGACTGATGCTCACGGAATCGAGCAGCGGGCGCCCCAGCCGTTCTTGTATTTTGATCTGTTTGAGTGCGGCGGGTAGTAGTTGATCCATATGAGATTGTTTCTTTTCATGAGACACTAAAATGAACCTGGGAAAGAAACGTATGGAGTGATTTACCTCAGATGCGTTGAACAGTTGGTTGCCCCACGCGTCTTCCTGCGGTGTCGGCATCAGGTGGCGGCCATGATTCTTGACACGATAAACCAAGTACCAAACCAACTTGCTTTCCATCCGTCCGTCGGCCTGTGGAGTGGCCACATGCAGCAATCGCAGGGGCATGAACGCGAACTCGAGATTCCAAATTGCGCGACGATAGATGACGGATTTCGATTGTTCCAAGAGCGTTCGTGTTTCGGGTGTAAAATTCGGGTGCCAATCCAAGTCATCGATTCCCTTGACAACATCCACTAATTCCCGCGGACCGCTGAAGGTTTCTTCTTCCTTGGGCTGGGGAGCGATAACGGTCAGTACCCCAGGTGCAAGCTGACGGGGTGTGTGTGCGGTTGGAGTAACGGTTAAATCATCAGCCTTCAGTTGCAGTTCCACCGACATGACAGTGAGACTCAGCAAAATGCAGGAAAAGCATCTCACCAACTTGCGCCAAGAGACGACAGGAGATGCCATGCTCAGTTCTGTGATTTCCATGGACTTTCGGCCTGAATTGTGGTCAAGGTGATGGCTGGTGGTAAATTGCACCAGTGCAGGCTTGTGACAGGGGTCTCGTGAGTAGGTTTGGCGGTGCTTGGAATACTGTTCAGAAAAGGATATCGAACGGCGTCAGTAACTCCGTCAGAAAAAACGCACAGGTTTCCACGCCGAAATCCACATGACACTCTTCTTCTATCTTAATTTCAACGAACGGAAAAAGTCAAACAAAGGCAGCTGCCAATTGTTGGGGAAGGTGCTGCATCTGACGATTGTAGGATTCTTATAGTTTTTAAGGGTTCGAGTGCCAAAAAATATCGCCAGGCGCGGTTTACGTGGGGACCGTGTGTTTCGATTCCGCGCAAAATTTTTCCCACGTCGATTGCCAGGGGTTCCAGATGTGCGCCCCTGACTGCCAGTGGCATGCTGATGTTGCAATTAACGGCTGGGCGTTAATTTCCAGGACAGGGACAAGTTCTGCCAGGGTACTTTGGCCAGTTGGTCGCTTCCAGTGTAGCGAGTAGGGGGTACCACACGGCCCGTGACGTGAAGCGGAATCCGAGATTGCCTGAATGGCCAGGGAGAACAGGTCACGTGTGAGGAACTTACCGGCCGGCATACAAATGTTCGACCGTCGGGATCTTGAAAATGTTTGTCATCGTTCCGGTCTGCACAGCAAAACCAGAGACTTATCTTGTCAAACATTTGCAGAAATCGAAGTACTCGACGGGCCGTATCGGGAGTGTTTTGGGCCGGTGCCAGTGACTGCCACTCCAGGAGCCATTCACGACAACGTAGTTCGAACTTATCGATAAATCGAATCGCTTCAGCACTCTCTGCCGAATCGCCCCCACGACGCAGAGCAATGAAATGAGCCGCTACTAGAAACTGTGCTAACGGTCCCAGGTCGCGACAACTGGCGATCGACCGGGTCCAGATGTCGTGAGCGGCTTGCAGGGGCATTTCCGTGAACGTCCGAGGCTTTCCAATTCGGGGGTCCACCTGCGGCTGTTGATCCCAGTCAGTCCAACCGTCATCGTGTCGGCGGATGGTTTGGATCAGGATGTCTTGGGAAGCGGATTCGACAAAGGGTAGCAGACCCCAGGCTCTGGCCAACGCACATGCTAGAGATGCGTGTTCGACCTGCGGGATCAACAACCATTGAGATGACCCGCCTTTCGGTCGCAGTTCACGACGAATCATGTCCCGACAATATTTGCGATGGGCGTCGATGCAGAAGACAGAATGGCAGCCGTCAGCCGAGAATCACTTCTTGCGATGGCGAATCTTGGCACGCATACGCCTTTTCTTGCGTCCGACTTTTCGCCTGCCTTTTCCAGTTTTTTTCGTACCCACTTACGATTCCAACTCCTGAATTTTAGTACAGTCGTGCCGGAAATTGAGCCATTCCTCAACTGCCGCGCAAAGAAAAAAATACACTTTCCAGAATCTAGCACATCTACTGTGTCATGGGCAAGTGCTGATTGTCGGCAGAAACGGTTTGGTGCGAAGATCTTAACGTGATGCGTGGCAGAGCCACGCGAGTTGGTTTGCTTGACCTAGTGGAGCTAGATGGAGCGGCTTTTCCAGTCGATTCCGGCTAAATTTGCCAATGCAAGTTGCAAGGCGTGAGTACCGTCTCGTTGGTGTCCTTGGGATGCCAGGGCAATGTAGAGTTGATGTGACAACGCCAGTCCCGGGAGGGATAACCCCATTCGCTTTGCCTCGGAAAGGGCTATGCCCATGTCCTTGATGAAGTGTTCCACGAAAAATCCAGGATCAAAATTGCCTTGAATGATCCGTGGGCCGAGGTTGGAAAGCGACCAACTGCCAGCTGCACCAGAGGCAACAGATTTCATCACGGTGTCCAGGTCCAAACCTGCCTGATAAGCGTAAAGCAATGCTTCGCAGACGCCGATCATATTCGTGGCAATCAAGGTTTGGTTGACCATTTTTGTGTGCTGTCCCGCACCAGGCCCGCCCTGGTAAATGATGGTTTTCCCCATTGCGTCCCAGCAGGGCTGGAGTGCATCCACCACCGATTTTTCGCCTCCGATCATGATTGAAAGGCGGGCTTCGCGAGCACCGACGTCACCACCGGAGACCGGTGCGTCAACGCTATGGACTCCGCTTGCGGCAGCTTGTTCTGCAATTTCGATGGCCAAGGAAGGTTCACTAGTCGTCATGTCAACGAGCACATCTCCCGCGGAACAGCCCTTGAGAGCTCCATCATTGCCCAGGATCACGTTGCGCACATCACTGGGAAAACCAACAATCGAGAATATCACGTCACTATTCTCTGCGACGCCTCGAGGCGAGTCCGCCCAATTCGCTCCTTGGTCCAGTAGAGACTGAGATTTCGATTTCGTACGGTTGTAGACGGTTGTCTTGAAGCCTTTGGAGATGAGATGCGAACACATGCTCGTTCCCATCACTCCTGTGCCAATCCAACCAATGCGAGTTGTTTCCGGTGTAATGTTAATGTTTGTCACCCGTTGTTTACTCCTGCCAGCGATGTAGTGGAGGTTGTAGGATTTCGTTCAGGATGATGGCCTGCCGTAACTTGGCAGGGTCCTGGAGCGCAGCGACCGGGTCCTCCCAGGCCATGACTTCTGCAGCCATATTTTTTGCTACTGAAATATTGGCATCCGGCTGCGAGGTTTCTTCGGACCCCGATGATTCCCTGGAATCCTGGTATGCCAGCGTTCCCAGACGATGATCAAATGTTTTGCGGATGTGTTCATCCAGTTTTTCGTCGGCTTGAGAAACGGCGTTTCCTATCTGAGAAAATGTTTGGTCCAGATTCGATTTTTCCAGCCCTTTTCGCAATGGATCAGCCAGTGACGCTGGCTTGACGATTTCTGCTTCAACCGGACTGTCACTGACTTGCACATCAGGGGGCGGGGCGGTTTTGTCCGCGGCCGGATTGCTTTGCTCGACCACTCGACGCAGGAAGTCTTCCATCCCGGATTCCATCGGCCAAGCATCTTCCGGGCCAGCTTGCAATTGGCCCGGCATTTCATCAGGTTGCCCGAGTGGTTGTTTTCCGGGGTTGCGCGCACCGGTGGTCACCAGTTTCCACAGGCCGCCAATGATCCAGAACACGATTACCAACAACGGCACAATGAACCGGCCTAGATTTTCCAAGTCAACATCAGCGAACAGCTGAGGTATGAAGTGCATCGTGAACATGGGGTTCTAGTTGGCAGCAAGCGGTTTGGCGATAGCCGACCGCATTTCCGTGTCGGCCTGTACGTTTCGGAGTTTGTAATAATCTAGGATCCCCAGTTTCCCGGAACGAAACGAATCGGCCATTGCCTTGGGAACTTCCGCTTCGGCGTTGACTAATTGGGCTCGGCTCTCTTCGATTCCAGCGATTTCTTCCTGTTCAGACGCCGCTGCCATAGCGCGGCGGCCTTCAGCCCTTGCTCGCGCGACACGCATATCGGCTTCGGCCTGGTCCGCTTGCAAGCGAGCCCCAATGTTGTCACCCACATCGATATCGGCGATGTCAATCGATACAATTTCGAAAGCAGTTTGCGAATCCAGTCGCCGAGAGAGTACCGTCTTCGAAATGCGATCCGGGTTCTCTAAAACGTCTTTATGGGTATCGGCAGAGCCAATTGCGCTGACGATTCCTTCACCCACCCGGGCAATGATGGTTTCTTCTGTAGCCCCGCCAATCAATTGTTGCAGATTGGCACGGACCGTGACTCGTGCCCGAACCTTCAATTGGATTCCATTTTTAGCGACCGCGTCCAGCGTCGGTCTCGAACCTTTTTTGTCGGGGCAGTCAATCACCTTGGGATAGACACTTGTTTGTACGGCCTCCAGAACATTACGACCGGCCAGATCAATCGCCGTCGCCAAACGAAAGTTCAAATCAATGGTCTTGGCTTTGTGGGCCGCGATCAGCGCTTGCACCATCCGTGGTACGTCACCGCCTGCGAGAAAATGAGCTTCCAGGGCGCTGGTCGTCATTCCCGGTTCGTCCTGCAATCCAGCCTGGACTGCCATGATCTTAGCGCGGACGATGGTGCCTGCACGCACCTTGCGGAGATACATGCGCACGAGGTCCCAGAATGTGACTTCTGCTCCCGTTAGCACCGATTGAATCCACAACCCAAAAAACCTGGCAAAAACAACCAGAAAAATCAGGCCAAGGACGATGCAAACGATGATCCCGAAGATGACAACTGCCGACCCCACGAAAAAGAATCCCCCCGACACTCTGAAGCTAATTTTGTAGTATCAAGTATTGTGCTGGCCGCTCGCGCAAGGAACAACTCAACCCTAGTCTCGGTATCTCGGCCCCGGTTGTCAAGAGAGTGGGTCCTCCAGTTCTTCCAATCCCAACGTCTCAATAGGTTGAGAGAGGATGTCCTCCTGGGGTCCTTTCTTGTTCGCTGAAATTTCGTCAGCCGGCTGGACCACGATGTGATTTCCTTCGATTTGAATGATCTCAATGACATCTCCTGCTTCAATGGGCATCCCATTGCTGACTGCATCCAGCGTTTGACCTTCGACGAGGATGCTACCGGCGGGAAGCATCACGGTCTGGGCCCGGCCCTTGAGCCCCAGGAGTGATTGTGAACATTGCAAGTTGTCAAACTTGTCTTCCACGGGGGGGCGATAGGTCATCCTTCGTCCCAGAGGAGTAAGCGGCCAGATTCGAATGGCGATGACGGCTGATATTGGAAGAACAGCCGTTGCTACGGCCAGCCAAGCCGTTCCCCAAACGGGCCCTCCTGTGATAAAGGCCACAACGACCGAAGCAATTGCCGACAACACTGCCAGCAGCCCCAGGGCGCCCCCTGAGGGAACGAACATTTCTAACGCAATGAAAGCGATTGCCAGTAGCAACAGTAGTAAGGGCCAGAGGAGCACAGGCATGTTACATTTCAGGTTTCTCAATGGAGGATTCAGGGGCGAGCGATTGGCGGAATCCTTTACTTACGTGTTGGTAGCGATCACCTGCTGGCCCACGCATGCAGTGTTGGAACCTCGAGCCTTCTTCCGAGACGACAGGATTGAGGAAATTCAAAGGTCAGAAGTGTGACTTGTCCTGTTATGGATGATCATTGCCTTCCAGGGCTTTCGCTGCATTTCGCCCAATCCTTGCGTACTCCGACCCGTTTTTTACGATCAGGCGCCAAGCACCCGGAACTTTTATACTACACGTACTACCACGACTCGATTGCCACGTACCTCAACGACTTGCACGGTGCTGTTTGCCGGTAGCAGTTCACTTTGGCTTACGACGTCGATCAATTCCTCAGCAAACCGGGCTTTCCCGGCGGGAGTCAACTTGGTTGTTGTTTTACCATGCTTTCCTAGCAAATGATCAAAATCAACAAGCGATTCCCGGTGCATGAGTTCATCCAGCTCATCACCGGCAGGTGGAATCAGCATGACGTTCTTCACGAGGGGCATCTGGTGGGCGTATTTTCGAGCTAGAAACACGGAAACGGCTAATCCTGCCCCTGCCGCAGCAATCGTGAACAGCGAGTTGCGGAGTTCGGTGATTTGGTAATCATTTTGGGGGATTTGCAGCACGGTTTGGCTGGCAAGTACGAGGGATGTGATGATCATCGCACCACCTCCCAAACCGAAGATGCCAAAACCCGGTATCACGAAGATCTCCAGGATTACACAAGAAATACCCCCTGTGAACAGCAAGACTTCCAGCCAGCCAGCAGTCCCCTGTAGGAATTGGCTCCAGAAGAAAAGCAGGAAGCAGAGCAGAGAGACGAAACCACCGATGCCCAGGCCGGGTGATGAAAATTCAAAAAACATCGCGAAACTTGCTACGAACAGAAGTGTGGCTGCCAACTCGGGCGAGGCTAATGCCGCCACAAGCTGCTGGGCCCAACCAGGTTCGACCAACGTAGGATCGTCAGTCAAATGATAAAGTTGTTTGAATTGGTCGAAGCTACCGACGACGTGTGTGGCCAGCCCGACTCGTTCAGCTTGGTCTGCGTGAGCCACATAAAGTTCACCTTGGGCACTTTCTTCAGGCCCTCGCGTCCAGCGGTCAGGATCAGACTGGTTAGCCAGCTCTTCTTCACAAAAATACTTGGTGATTGATCGACCGCGGAGATGATATTCTCGAACACTCAACTCGGGATCGAGCATTGCTGCGGGGAGTGACCAGCTGGCGGATTTTTTAACGGCAAGTTCCGCACTCAGGGCCGTGCGCACGTCTTGAATCTGTTGAGGGCTCATTTGATACACGCCTGACCCTCCCATTAACGCATTTTTGTGCATCACCGTTTCGTCACATGCAAAGGCAATTAAGGCCGCATCCGCCCTGGCTTCTACCGGGATGTAGGCGACGGTCCGAATCTGGCTGTCGGCCAGGTCTGCCAGATAATGTGCCAGACTCAAGCTGTCTGCAGGAGAACCGCCAGGGCTGTCCAGCCACAAGCAGATGAAATTCACATCCTGCATGTTGCGAAAGTCCTCGATCCCACGTTGGACACGTAGGCGTGTGGACGCGTCGATGGCTCCCGCGATCTTGATCTGAATCGGTTTCCACTGTCCGTCGTTCATTGATGGTGTGGCCAGAAGTCGTTCGCCGGACAGTTCTAAAACGCTTGCCAGTTCGGTACGATCCTTGGCCAGTCGAGAGACCCAGCCGTACTGTAGACGTAACTCCCGGCCGGTGAACTTCCCCATTTCTCCTGTCGGGATGATCGTGTCAATTGAAGAAATAGCCGTCTCCTGCTTCAATTGGTCGATTTCGTCGGCTAAGACGTAACGGTTTCCACCGGGCGTCTCGACCTGGAACGTTTCCAGGCGCCGATCCAACATGCCCAGCGCAACGGGTGACGGAATGGTCCGTGTTCGGTTTGCGATCTCGCGATAGGCGCTGCGGATCGTAGGGTCAATCGTGTTGTCGTCGATGCCGGCGTCACCTAACTGGGCGTCCGGGTGCATGATAATCTCTTCACAGGCCAGCGTGGCGAGCACAGCATGACCTGTAAGCGACTGTGGCAGGTAAGCGACCGTTCGGACGTGACGTACACGATCGCTGGTCAGATAGCGAGCCAAAGCGAATGAACGTTCAAATTGGCTCCCCTGCCCGCCTACTTCGTCAGGGGTCCAGAACTCCAGAACGAGTATAGGTCGCGGTTCATGGTCAGCAAACGTATGCAAAGCCTGATCAATCTTGCGTTTTACCTGATCATCGACAGTTCCCGTGATGGGTAGCGGAATCCGAATCAACGTGGCAGCGGAACCTTCTGCAGCTTCCAGCGATTGCCCAAAGTTTGGAAGCGTGATCGTCGACAGCAGAAGCAGGCAACGCGCCCACCTGGCCGTGCGAAATCCACATCGAGCAAGAGTTAATCTCAAAAGCACAAGTTCCTCGAACGTGACAGCATCAAGCGGGAAGAAAGCTCTGAAGTGGGCACCTTCGTTGAGCATGCTAACAGTGATAAAATTATAGGGTCCCGACGCGTTGGGGAAAAGCTTTTTACTTTGCCGACCAGGTTGTGCAGAAAACGGCTGCTTCAACAGTATTTCCTGGTGGCACACAATGCCAGCGGATCATTTTCAAGAGCCAGCCGGTGCCTTGCAGATGGCCGGCTGGTGTGACACGTTCACAACCAACGGTGGACATTGTAAGACCAGGACGAGTCAAACCCCAGAAGCTCGTCTAGCGCGGTAAGAGACGCCGCTTTTTTTCCGGGACGGGACCTGCCTGGTTTTCCACAACACGTTTCCAACCTGCCGGAATCGTGGGGCGGTACTTGCCCCCCCACAGGCCACTCATCTGCGGTATCATTCTGCGAGAGTTTGCTGAACGATCAAAGAAACTAAACGTCATGGAACTTCCATCATGCCGGACGATGCGCATCCCGTTGGGTAGGAAGTCTGACGTTGCCAGCATGACTTGCACGCTTTGAAAGTTGACGGCACTCTCGCGATTACGGGGATGAATGTCGAGCCAGATTTCGTCCTTGGCTTGAGGCGTTAGTTCCTTGATCCAATATCTTGTTTTCAGTGTTTTCGCTTTGGCGCCGAACAAAAATGGCAGGGGCCCTTCCAGAATGGACTTACCCTGCCATTCCGGTGGCAGCCTGCGCTCAATGACGTGTTGCTGCCGTGGCTCGTATTCGTAAATTTTGTTGCCATCACAGATCCAATGTTCCAGATGTTTTTCGGCAAGGTATGCTGGTTTGCCGTCGTTTCCCTTGCCTTGCAGTACTTGAAACTTCGTGACTTGGAAGTTTGCCTTGTCGGGGGTTTGGTGATCAATCATCCCCTCGCTGACGGTACGTGCGACAGACTGAGACCACGCGTCTTTTGCCCACTGTGGCTGATACTCCCAGCGATAAAATTTACAGCTGAAATGTCGAATATGCTCGGTTTTATTTTCCCAGTGCAGCAGGATCAAATCGACCCTTCGCTGCTCTTCCGCCGAGAGTTGAAAGGGGGCGGAAAGGGTTGCGGCAGGCTGCAACGGTGTGCGGTTGTCGGCAATCCGGGCAGCCGGTTCCTGTTCCGCCAACTGCTGTTGGCCGTGGCTGGTCGATTGCGTGGTCAAGGAGACCACGAAAAAGATCAAACATTGGATCAGTCGATGAGAACGCTGCAAAGTCATGGCATTGGCCTAAGAGGTGAATCGGAACTTCGCCACAGGGGGGCGGGATTCTAGCAACAAGCGTTATCAGAACCTATTCCAGTTTGCACAGATGCTAGCAGGTGGCATGTCAGGACCGTCGGCATGAGTTCTCTCTAGAGCAGGTTTTCAAGCGGGCGTCATGAAACCAACGGAAAAGGGCCGGATGGCGATTGACTCGCCATCCGGCCCGGAAATTTTGCAGTCTTGTCGGGCGCAAATGTTAGTAATCGACCGAAACACCCGCGGTAACTCCAGCAAAGCCGGTGTCCCATATACCCGCCAGGTAATTCTGCCACTGTTGCCACTCGACGCCGACGCGCCCGTTCACGGAGTAACATCCCGAAGACGCCAAAGAGGTTTCGTAGCCCAAAGCGATTTCTGTCATGCCGACGACCGTGTCGTGAAGGATGCCCTCAGCCCCAGAACTGCTGAGGTCGTAGTCACCCATTAAGACGGCTTGCCGCAAGCGGGCGTAGATTGCGCTGTTGCAGAATACGCTGCGCCTGGCCTCGATGCCGACAATGGCGCCAAATCCGTCAAACGCATACCAGCTAAAACCTGGACCGATGCCGGCGTCGTCATCGTCGGAGAACTGGTCGAATTCGTTGTAGCGAATGCCGGCACTCAGCTCGATCGAAGTGCAGGAACCGAGGGAAATTTCTTCAAACACTTCCAAGTCCACGTTGTAGGTGTCAATCGCGTAAGGAGACCTATCGCTGTGGTTTTGGTGGTCGTATTCCCACCAGCGTAGTCGCGTTCCCCGGCCATCAGGACTGCGGTACCCCACGGTGATTCGTGGGCTGGTTTCGAAACCGAATTCGTTGCTGGGGTGAATCCCGGCGTTGCTATGGTATCGGAAAAAAGTGACTTCAGCATCAAAGAAGACACCACTCTGATCGCAAGAACAACAGCTTGAGGCGGTGCAGTCGCCGGCCGCGTCACAATCATTCGCATCGCAGCCACCGCTTGCGAGGGCCGAGATGTGCGACAGTTGTTGGGCGTGCAACTGACTTGTCAGGAACATGACTGACGCCAGTACGGTGAGAGCGGCTAATTTTCGCATGGTTTCCTTCCGAATCGACCTACCTGTAAGCGGTAAAGGTGCTGAAAATGTGACAACCGGTTTTGTTGGTGAAAGGTTTGTTTACGGAGCGGCCACCGCTTGAAACCGGTTCACAGCCACGTACCAGATAACTCGGCTTGGGATTTAATCTGAGTTCCTGTTTTTGTCGTTTGGACGGATAATTGATTTTTCCCCTACGAAACAGACAAACAGGAATACCGCTACATGCGGCTGAGAGTGGACAGCAGAAAAATCTTTTGAAAGGGTCTTAGATAACTCAGCCGGTACACTCTCGTACGTTCCTGGCAAGCTGTCTGTATTAGGTGTACTGGATGAGACTGAAGACGGGGTGGGGAGCGATGCGGGCAGCTCCGTTTAAACCCTCCAGCTCAATCAAGAACGCACATCCCGCGACGTGGGCTCCGGTTTTTTGCAGCAGTTGACAGCACGCTTCGACCGTGCCGCCCGTGGCCAACAGGTCGTCGACCACCAGGACGCGTTGTTCCCGGCTGACGCCATCGATGTGCATTTCGAGCGTATCCGTGCCGTATTCGAGTTCATAATGAAACGCGTGCGTGTCGAATGGCAGTTTGTTAGGTTTGCGAATGGGAGCAAAGCTGACGCCCAGCTCGATCGCCAGCGGTGCAGCAAAAATGAAACCACGAGCTTCTGCTGCCACGATGACGTCGATTGGAGTCTCGCGATAATGATCGGCCAGGCGACGGTTTACTTCCCGGAAAGCAATTGGATCGGCCAGCAAAGGTGTGATGTCGCGAAAGAGAATTCCCGGTTTGGGGAAATCGGGAATGTTCCGTACGTATTGCTTCAAATCCAGATCGGTGCCGGCGGCCATGAGTCACTCTTTCGCCTAGAAATCGATAGCTCGTAGAGTATAGCCGGAGCCAATGACAAGCGGAAGGTAGCCGGAAAGACCTCGGCTTGTTTTCTGATGGAACGTCCGCATCCTTTTCTGACACGTTAAGCGTGGGCAAACAGATTCGTCTGTCTTTCGTGGGGATCTTTCAAGCTGTCGGCCAGTTTCCCCAGGGCTTCGCTTTCAATTTGGCGGACTCGTTCACGGGTCAGGCCCAGTTTTTCGCCGATTTCTTTCAGCGTCCGTGGTTCCAGATTCTCCAATCCAAAACGCATGCGGAGCACAGTTGCTTCACGTTGATCCATGGTATCCATCATCGACTGGACGTGTTTTAGCATGTCGTGTTCGACCAGCTCGTCTTCTGGCCTTTTCATGCGGTCATCTTCAATCATCTCTCCCAGCGACCATCCCGCTTCAGACTGGTCGGTCTGCGGCGTGGAATTATAGATCTTGATCGCTTTCATGATGATAGGCAGTTTCTTTTTGGGCAAACCCAAGACGCGGGCGATTTCCTCGGGAGTCGGCGTGCGACCGAGTTCTTCGCTCAGGCGAGCATTCGCCCGTCGCCATTTTGAGAGCAGTTCAACCATGTAAGCCGGTATGCGAATCGTCTTGGCGGAGTTGATCAAGGCCCGTTTGATTGACTGTTTGATCCAATAGCTGGCATAGGTGCTGAAACGTGTTCCCATGGTCGGGTCAAAGCCTTCGACAGCCCGCAGTAACCCTAGATTTCCTTCCTCGATCAGGTCTTGAAGTCCAAGTCCTTTGCCCGTATAGCCGCGGGCAATATTAACGACCAAACGTAGGTTGGCTCGCACCATATGGTCTCGGGCTCGAACGTCTCCCTGGGCAATGGCGTCGGCTAACTGACATTCATCCTTGGCAGTCAGCAATGCTGTTTCGTTGATTTCGCGAAGGTAAGTCTCCAGAGGTGTTTGAACCGCTGAACCTATTCTATTTTTTGATTTGGCCATGTTACTCTGACTGTGTTTATGTGGACCCGGTGTTTGGCATTCTCGACAAACTGCACTATCGGCAGTGCTAGCCCTTTTTCTATAGCACACCAGATAACTGAAGAAGTAAGCGGAATGTGATTGCCCTGGCGGCCATATCGAAAAAAACGACCCCAATGGTTAAGACCACGGGGTCGCTGGGCAATTTTGGTTGAGCTGTCAATCATCCGGCTTGTGATGCCGGATCAGTCCTCCGATTTTTCCGTATCTTCGCTTTCCTCCGTTGGTTCTTCGGATTCTTCGACGGGCTCCGATTGCGCCGAATCCTCCGCCGAATCCGCTGCCGAATCCGCTGCCGAATCCGCTGCCGAATCCGCTGCCGAATCCGCTGCCGAATCCGCTGCCGAATCCGCTGCCGAATCCGCTGCCGAATCCGCTGCCGAATCCGCTGCCGAAT
>Ga0310121_10000612_pt1 | contig 38684 bp, 34 predicted proteins | sample CB27_Tmax_986_MG_FD_203504 | JGI IMG/M metagenome (GOLD analysis project Ga0310121, IMG submission 203504) | Marine microbial communities from Western Arctic Ocean, Canada - CB27_Tmax_986 | ecosystem: Environmental > Aquatic > Marine > Oceanic | place: Canada: Western Arctic Ocean | collected...
GTCTTTGGGGTCGCCCGGTGAGCGACCCTCACGCCGGTAAATATGAGGAATAGACCTCATTGCGACAACGGGGAGGGGCAGGCGGGAACTCCGCCTCTCTCTTACCCGCGTGCGCACACTGCTTCATCTAGGCCACCTGGGAAATATTTAAAAACGATTTACTTTCGATTAATCAACCCTTTCAGGGTTGGATATGAAGGGGGACCAGGATGACCCAGGGTTCGGAAAGCCTGGGCTGAAATACGAAATCCCTTCAGGATTCATCGGTCCGACAGTAAGTGACTGGGTTCTCTAGAACTTCTGAACCAGAGGCCCCCGACATCTGTTGAAATCCAATTCACTTCAGCTTGCTCCGATAAATAGACACTGCCTCGTCGATCGCCGCTAGCGCCTCCAACTGTTGCGAGGGACTCTCATAAAGCGCCTTGGTCAGCACCACTTGTCGAAGTTCCTTAATCCTGTCCAGGAAGTAGAGAACCGAATCCCTATCCACGAAGGGTTTCCCCTGGATGACACAGTGAACCGGAGTGGTGTGGGCAAAGAGGGTCGGATTGTTCACCAGCAGACGGTGACCTTCACCGGTGACGCGCGCTGCCACCCAGGCGCTTTCAGTCAGCTCAATCTGTCCCTCGTAGCGCAGGACCTTCACCGTCCCATCCCCGGGCACAGAGTGGACGACCTTCCCATTCGCGATCAGATCCAGCCTTCCCATCGGGACCTGTGAATAGGCCTCGATCTTCACGCTTATCCGGCCGGGTCGGTCGAGAGAGAGTTGGGACCCGGGTAACCGACCTTCGACCTCGAAGAAGAGCAGGGGAGCGTTACTGACAAAGGTCCGGCCCTTCTTCAACCCTTCGATCCAGTCCTGGTAAGTGAGCTTGCCTTCCGTATGGACGTAGACGCGATCCCCTCCGATGACCTTGTGGCGGCGAATGTTGTTGAAGGTATCGGTGCCGGCGGCAGCAGTCAGCTGGAAGCCACAGTTGAGGAGACGATGATAGATATCGGTCGAGACCTCGGTGTTGGCGTAGCCCAGAATCTCCATGCCATCGATGGTCCCCAGGGCCGCATCGACGGCTAGTGACCTTTCAGTTTTCGATCCAGGGTGGACGTAGAAGACGCCAACACCCTCCTTCTGTGCACGCCGCGCGACGCTGGTGTTGGGCGGATAGTCGAAGGGATTGGGGCTATTGGGAAAGCCACTGTACGGCGGTTCCACGAACTTCTTGAGATTCAAGAGCGCCATGTGGCCGTAAAGCCAAGGCCGAAATTCTTGATTCCAATAGAGGATGTGGTTGGGAGTGGAAAGAGGGTGAGGAGCTCCGGTGAAACGCTGCCGGTCGTAGAGGACCGTCCCCTGGGAGTTGCAAATCAGCAGGTTCGCTACGTTCAGATCTTCTGCATGCACCTGGAGTCGTATGTCTTCGGGATTTACCAACTGGGCCATCGTCTTGTGGACCAGGTTGGGGTGAATATGGATATCTCCCGAGTACCAACCCCGGGCGCCGGGATCGACGATCCGCTTGAGATGGAACTCCTCAACTTGAAATCCGTCCGGAAGCAGGCTCACGATTCGGCTCTCGGCGGCGTACTCCGGACCTCGGACCACGAAGATCTCGGTCTCGCCGGCAGGAAGGACAACCGAGGTGACTCCCTGAGTGTGAAAGTATGGGTCGGCCGCAACCTCGGCGCTTCTGAGATAGGTTCCAGAGGGACCGCGCCCCCTGCCATCGGATCCGCGCAGGTGAACCCGGGCGGGAACGAAATCCCCGCTTTTATCGAAGACTCGGACTAGAAGTCGCGAGGACGATTTCCAGGCCAACGGCAGCGACAGTTCCTCCTCGCTGCCCCCCGCAGCAGCTATTCGGAGCACAAGCTGATCCCCACTGCGCCCCCAGACCCTGAATACGACCGGATAGACCTGTCCCGGGTCCAACTCCAGCTCCAGGGTCGGGAAGGCGAGTTCTTCTGAACCGGACGACACCGTGACCGCGAGTCGTTCGGCGCTACCATTCTGGATCAGAGCCGGCAAGCGGTTTTCGAGTCCGCTGGTAAACTTCAGAAACGAAGGTCGCATCAAGGCGGCCGGAGCTGGCGTCAGCGTGATCTTGAGCAGCTCAGGGGAATCGAGCGCCAAGAGTGCCCGATTGACCTGTCGTTGAACCTCTACCTCCGATACGGGGATCCGAGTTCCGAAGGCATCACGCTGATGCATGTTGAGTCTGCGAATGGGTTGGTAGACAGCCAGGGCGGCCTTCCGGTCTACTTCAGTGTTGAGCAAGAGGTCGGAAAAGAACTCAGCGAAGTCCCGAAACTCGGGAATTCGCACCAACAGACCTTCAATCTCGTCCTCGGTGAGGCCGTAAGGATTCCTGATCCGGCTTTCCTCTGCATGTAGATTCAAGAGCAGGGTGAGCAGCAATACACCAACTGCCGTGAGCTGAAGTGAGTGCTTTCGTGGCGGTCTACTTCTCACAAGACTTCCTGGTTGATTCAGCGATTATCCATTGACCGCGCCCATTATGAACAGCGAGTCGACACCGAAACAGACCTTTGCGCACATTGATGTCTCTCAGAACCTTTTTTCTTTGGAGCCCATCTCTTATTGTGAGAGAGTGGATTTAACTGATCGTTCGTGCCGGGGGCTTGGCTACCGGCTGAAGTCGCACCAGCGCCTAATGATCCTGTTTTGGCACCCGATCTGTTCAGTATGACCCGCCTGGAGGCAGACGATGGACGGAAAGGACAAAGACAAGGCGAGAGCGCAAACCAAGGCGGTTGAAAAACGCCCACGACCACCCATCGAATGGAAGCTGACCGAAGAGGATAAAGACTTCCTCCGTTCCTGCAACATCCGTCCCAGCTAACCGCAGCAAACTCACAGCCAGGAGCCCTCCTTAAGAAATCTTTCGGAAAAAGGAAGAACTGTCGACTCCTCGGCAGAAAATCAGAATACGTTCACGGTACAGTCCGCTTCTGCGGTCAGGTTCTGTGGTGAGGTGGCCGTTAGCCTGAAGGTCGTGCGCGTGGCCATGTGCAGCGTGAGGGACCCACTCGCCGGGAGACCGGAACCGATCGTCGAACCGGTAGTCAGATTCGTCAGCGAGACCGTCTGCGCATCTGAGGTGACCCAACTGATCTGGGCATCTCCACCACTGGGAACAGAGGATGGGGCACAGGTGAATTGCAGGATCGTGGGTGGTTGGAGGATGACTTCTACAATCACGGCGGCGGTGACGACTTCTCCGGCACCGTTGGAAACGGTCAAGGTGTACAGCGTCGTCGACTGAGGGCCTACTTGAGCCGAACCGGAAGGCGGCAGGCTGTCGCCGATATTGGTGATGCTGACCACCAGGCTCGGGTGCTGATCTGCATTGGTTTCCCATTCCAGCAGCACCGGATCACCGGGATTAATGACGTTGTCGTTGGGATCGACCAATGATGCCGTAAAGCTGGTTATCACAGGCAGAGGCGGTTTGACGACCACGGTGACCGCGGCCGAAACACTCTCACCGGCACTGTTCGTGGCAGTGAGGGTATAAGTCGTGGTCTCAGCGGGTGTGACACTGAGGCTGCCGGTAGCACTGCTGGTGGGTAGGACTCCACTGTTGGAGTTGGTCAGCGTCAAGGTGTCGGCGTTCTCGGTTGCCCAGGTCAAGAGCGATTGCTTCCCGATTCTGATCTCCGAGGGAGTCGCGGTAAATCCAACTATCCTTGGCAGAGCAGGCCGCACCAGGACGGTGACAGAAACCGTGACGATTTCGCCAGTCTCGTTGCTCGCACTGAGGGTGTAGGTAGTGGTTCCCTGAGGACTGAGGATACGACAACCACTGACGAGATCGTCTCCGGCCAAGTTAACCGTACCTCCCGGGCTATTCGTGATAGAAGCGGCAACAGCATTTTCCATGGTCCAGCAAAGGTCCGTTGATTCACCCTGCCGAATTTCTGCGGGTTGCGCCGTGAATTCAACGATCCTCGGCAATGCGGATCGCACCCGGACGGTGACCGAGGCCGTCACGATTTCCCCACCCTCGTTACTCCCGCTGAGGGTGTAGGTGGTGTTTCCTTGAGGGCTCTCGGTACGACACCCACTGACAAGATCGTCTCCGGTAAGGTTAACCGTACCTCCCGAGCTATTTGTAATAGAAGCAGCAACGGCGTTTTCCATGGTCCAGCAAAGGTCCGTTGTTTCACCCTGTCGGATCTCGGGAGGGTTAGCAGTGAATTGCGTGATCAAAGTGAGGTTGGGCCGCACCAGGACGGTCACGCTTGACGAAACGATCTCGCCACGGTCGTTGGTTGCTGTCAGGGAGTAGGTTGTTGTCTGCTGGGGACAAACCACCAGTTGATCCGAGGGGCTCACTTCGACGGGAGCGTCGTTTATCGTGATGTTGGACACGGAGACTCGGCTAGCACCACCAGTTTCCCATTGCAAGACGGAACAGTCGCCCACGCGTATCTCGGGAGGAGTGGCCGTAAAGCGAACGATCTCCGGAAGGTCCGGCCTGACCACAACGGTGGCCTGGGCGTTGACACACTCTTTCACCTCGTTGCAGGCTGTCAGAAAATAGACCGTCGTGTCCTGGGGCCGGACTATGACGCTTCCGTTCTCGGGGTCCAGAGCTGTGCTCGCCGGCACATTCGAGATTGTGATAGTCGCAGCTCCGGTCACCTCCCACTCCAGGAGAGATGTCTCGTTCTGGCGGATCTCCGCAGGGTTCGCGCTGAAGCCGTGAATCACCGGTTGCTCGGTCCGGATCGATGAAACCACTACTAGATCGGGGAAACTTTCGGCGCCGAAAGTGTCTTTGGCTACGAGTTGCAAGGTGCATTTCTCGCCATTACCGATGACAAAAGAAGGATTGGAAGTCTCGTTCCCTTCCAGCACGATCGTCCCTGGGCAGTCCTCTAACAGAGTCCATCGGAAGTCGAGGGTATCGCCTTCGGGATCAGACGAGCCTGTCCCATCCAGAATCACTCGGGTAAACGGGTTCAAGTCGAGCTGGTCCGGTCCAGCATCGGCGATTGGAGCCTGGTTGCCTCTCCTGACGACCCTGGTGAGTGTCTCGTAGCGGACGCGCGGTACGAACACCGGAACCGGCCCTTGCTCCTCTCGGAAGGTTGAGGGACGGGACCAATCATCGAAACGCAGCCCGAATCCCACACGCATCGAGTTCTGGTTTCCGACGAAGCTCTCGTTGTATCCTATCTCAGCCGCGAGCCCAATCTTCTTCCAAAGCCTTGGCATAATGTAGCGAAAGACTCCCCCGGGAACGTTGCTCCGAACCGCCGAGCTCATGTAGCCAAAGGCTCCTTCTACGTAGGATCTATCTGTCACTGAAACCTGAAAATTGACCCCCACCTGATCCATGACCTTGAGGTACATCTCTTCGAAGAACACGTCATCGAACTGGACCGTTTTCACCAGCGGCTCATCCAGAGTTGCCTTGGTGGCATAGAATCCCGCCTGACCTCGGCTGAACAGGTAGCCGACATTGAAAAAGAATTGCCCCAGAGTACCGCCGGTATCGAAACGGTCTCGGTCGACGTAGCGAATACTCTGCATGGCCGCGACCTGGAAATCTCCAAAGCGGAACACGGGCCCAACGTCGAACTGAAGCTCGGTACTGCCGAAGTCAGCCAAGTCGCGTCGTTCTCGATCGACGAAGTTGGCCGGCTCGGGCAAGATCTGGTCCAGGTCGAAGAAGTCCCGGTGAGAACGGAACGAAACCTGTGCCTGGCTTTGCAGGGCGACATTGCGATTGAAGCGATGGAACATTCTGGCGCCGGCATCGCCTTCGAGGCTCTTGGTCCTGGTGTTGGTGCCCAATTGAAAGCCCAGCAGCTTGAACTTCGGGAAAAACTCTTTGAAGGAACCGAAGGAACGGTCGGGAGGCGTGATTTCAGTCACCTCGACGAAGTTGCTATCCGTCACCCTCCATTTGTATCCGAGTACCTGGGTACCCGGCCCCTCGACCGCCAGGTTGAAAGCCGACCTCCCCTTCGGTGGTGTTCCTCCCACGGAGATGGTGTACTCGCCTGGGGGAATGTACATCTTTCCCCCGGGGATACCTGATTCCAAGTCGATGATCCGGGTGCCCCTGAACTCGGTTGCCTTCTGTCGCATCCATGTCTGCTTGGCCTGTTGCTTGGGAGGCACAAAGAAGTAGTCCGTCGGCCGAATCCCCAGATTCAGCTGAGCGGCGTCGTGCACGTAGTACTTTATGTGAAAGTTGCGGGCGATTGGATTTTGAAACTGGAGCGTCAATGACTCGGCGAACCTCCGTGCTCGGATGGAGGCCGAGCCCTTGGAACCTGCAACTTCCACCGCGATCCGTCGCAGACCGACGAGAGCAGGTGATCGATCCAGTTGCACTTCGAATGCTGCTGACTCGAGCCGGAAATCTCCCTGTTTGATTTCGTACTCCCTGTGGAGATTCTGGAGGGTCCCGGTGGGCATGCTTTCCTTGGCAAGAATGGTGTCAGGCGGGACACTCAGATCGCGGCTGTGCTGACGCATCAGCTCATCGTGCACGTCGTAGAGGTCCTGGTAGCCGATGATCACTGCCGCTATCTTCATCAGGGCATGTATCTTGACCAGATCTTCTGCAGTAGTAGATCCACCGTTTTGGTAATCTTGGTCTGCCTGATCGCACATCGCCTGCATTCCGTACACGGCGTAATAGGCGTTCTGGAGGGGGAAAATATTTTCCAGCTTCTGCAGTTGGGTCAGAGACGCCTTTATTTTGGGGAGCGTTGCATGAAGGGAGACACCACTGAGACAGAGGACCACAAACAGGATCCCAGTCCAAGTGGCTGAGCACCGGCCTAGTCGCATCAACGAGCCGGGTGCAAATTTGGAGTTTGGCATAGTCCAATACCCCTCTGTGTTATGAATCGTCCCCATCGCTCACGCAGTGTCTGCAGCTGGTCGAAAGACATGGATCCACCTGATTTGTCGAGGTGCTCCATAGCCTTCCTGTCTACACCAAGTAGATAGTATGAGATTGCAATCTGTCCATGAATCCTTTCGGAATCCTTTCGTTCGAAGACTTGAGGACTTGCCAGGAATTCCAACGTAAAACAAATGGATTCCTGGTACAAACCCCTTTGATGGAGATGTCCGATTCGGGCGTAGACCCGAGAATAGAGCTCTCGGCGAGGACCTACGAGCTGCAGCTCATTCGGTCTCTGCTCCTTCCGCAGGTGGATCCGGATTCCTTCATAAAGCGCCCTGCACGATTGCTCCACCAAACGTTTCTCGACTGCCATGCCCAGTGAGCGTTCCTGAGAGTCCTCATAGAGATCGTACAAATCGTCACTATATCGCTTGAAAGGCATCCAGCTCTGAGAAGGATCGTTGAGCGCATACACCCCTCGTGTCAGGAGCGTCTCTATCTTCTCTTGTTGCTCCATCAGTTGCCTGACGCGGTTCTCCAGGTCGATAGGCCGTAGAGATCCCTTTACCAGCCGATTGGCGAGATCAAAATGACCGGGCCCCGAAAGACTCCCGCCATCAAAGTCTATAAGCCACTGACGATATTCTTGCAGAACGGTCTGATAAGGATGCTTCTCAAAGACGCTGGTTGCGTTTGTAAGAACGGGCTTGAGCCATCGACCAAGGCTGTAGCCCAGATCCGGGTAGGTCCTTGCCAGCCATGACACAGTCCCGACGAAGTCCTCGACGTAAGTGCTGACCTCTTCAAGATCAGCCTTCGCAATCCCGTACTGTCCTCTTAAGGAAGCTTCTTGTCTCGTCGAATTTGCGGACTCGCCCGACCCGGCTTGCTTGGAGACTGCGCCCAGCCGTTGCACCTCGTTGCGTGCCCCCAGTGTGGAATCGAAGTCCTTGAACGTCTCTTCCAGGAAGGGTTCGGTGGCGAAAGCGTAATTCGAAGGTGTCCTGCTCAACAATGCCACTCTGAGAGAAACGCAGCCCCTACGTAACCTGGAGACCTCATCGAGGTCTTCTTCCTTAAACCGCTCGTAGAGAAAAAACAGTAGTTCATACAGACATGGATCGGAGGTCTCCAGTTCTTCCTGCCTCAATTTCTCGTAAAGGGCAGCCGCTATTCCACGATAGTCCTCTACTTCGTTCGGGTTTTCGAGTTTGGACTCGATTCGGCTTCCTCTCGGGAGTCCTATCGCTGGCCAACCCTCGGGAGGGGGCAGACTTTTCAGGAGTACTTCCGCTTCATCACCCGCGAGGTGGATCGCCCTGCGGACAGATATCTCGAGATTGCAGGGCTGGTTCGACCTGACCTCAGCCACATGACTTAGAAGGATGGCACAGAGAATCGGGTAAACACCCTGCGATTTATACATGTGGTGTGCAAGAAACGGACTGAAACAGTGTGTGAGCGGGCGAGTCCCGTATCCCCTTTCCTGGGTGCCTGGCAGATTGCGCCGATGGTAGGCGAGAGAGTGGCCTCCTCGAAGCCCGTCACTCCGGCTGAATGGACAAATCGTTAAAGGTTGAAACACCTTTGTCGTCACGGTACAAAATCCTAAACAGCTCGATCTTGCGGCCCGTTTCGGAACGCAGGGCCTGGATTTCGTATTGCCAATCTTCTAGTCCGTCGCGAGTAAGGGGGCCTTCTGCTGTGATGTCCTCTCCTGAAGACCTGTTTATCGTCTTGTACAGCTTTAGAGAGTGGCTTGAAGTGAAATCCGTGAGTTCCTGGAACGATTCAACCGTTTTCTTCTCGATTTCAATCTGGGCTCGTGGGAACTGGTCCTTTAGCCGCTTCTGGATATAGACGCTTTCCAGATCGAAGATCCTAAGCTCGACCAATTCCCAGAACTCTTTACAGTCTTGCTCGAAGTGCTTATCAAGAGTACTCGCTCCATCCAAACTGCTGTAGAGTGTCTTCACCGGCACTTCGCTCGTGCCTTCCTGGGCTTGCGCCCGGTACCGCATCAAGCTGACGGCCTTGTACCATTTGATCCCCTCGAGTCGGGAGATCAAGGCCTTGGCCCGCTGTAGCAACGGAGCGCCATTCTGGCTCATCTCTCCAGGAGCCAAGGTGCAGCTTGGATCGAACACCGCCACTGGAACGGCAGTGGCGAGCTGTACCTCGTACCGGGCTCCGTCGGTTCCGTAGACGGGTTTCCAGCGTGGAATGGGGACCAACGCAACCTGATCGAAATTGTAATCGAGGTTCAAGCCTTCTTCACTGTACTCTTGGTCCTTGGCTATTACCTTGTCGACGAGTTCCTCAATCGGGAGTGGTGCATCCGCCGGACTCTTCCAGTTGTCTTCCGGGTCACAGACCTTGCCTCTGGCTTCGTCGAAGTAGCACTCTTGAGCAATCATTTGGACCGGAATCTTACTGTTGAGGATCGGAATCCCCGCCATCAACTGCCCGGCCTTCGGCACCTCACAAGGAATCGGCCAGTCAGTCACTATCACAGACAGCTCCGGAGCTTCCTCGGCCCCATGATTTCTCGTCAGCAAGTCGGCAAGACCCCGTTGCGCCTCTGATTGCGCTAACCTCGCTAGGAGAGAAAAATCCAAAGGAACATAGATCCTCTGGGCAGTCTCATTGGCAAACCCAGAACCACCGACGAGGGTCCCAACCACCACTGCAAACGATGTGAGCCTGAATAGGCCTGAGGACTTGTATCTCACAGTCCCCTCCTCGATTTGTCCTTTTGGATCACTACTGATATAGTAGATGACCTGGACTCATCATCTGCCTTGAGCGTGATATTCTCTTCTCTGACCTTCTTGTTTGGTCCCAGGTTTGGTGCCACCCGTTTTGTGTCTTCGATCTTCAGGCGCCAACTACCGCTCTTGGGGTCTCGAATGATTGTATAGTTCTTGGTCGGGCTGTTCTCCGTGATGGTCATGCGTGCGGGTCGTAGAGAAGTAACCCCATCTGGATCGACGATGAATCGGTCCAGATTGAAGTACTCGAACCTTTCTTTCCTCTCTTGCCCGCCCTGAGTATAAGCGTCTTTCGGGTAGACAAGAGTTATCCGTCCTCGCCTCCCTTCGACTTCATAAACCGGTCGGGGAGGCAAATTCTCGCCGGCCAGAAAGGAGATCTTGGCCATCAACTCCCCAGACTTGCATCTTCGTTCCTCACCGACACACTGGTTTTTATCATCCGAGCTATCGGCGTAGCAGACCGTCAACTGATAGACATTTTCCTTCTTGGAACTTCCATCGTAGCGAATACTTCTAGCCTTGAATTCGTGCCTGCTGTTGTCGATGCTGATCAGGCCGGGATCGACGCTAATCCATGCCCCCCTGCTTTCCTGGTTGGATAGGTCAAGCCACTCACCGCCTTCCGGGCGCTTCGAGAGTTCAATGCCTTTGAGATTCTTCGCGCGCAAATGAGGTGGGAACTGGCTACTCCGGCCCTCCACAATGCTGAGTGGGCCATAGTGGCGCGGGATGCATTCTGGCGGCCTCTGATACTGAATCTGCACCTGGTTCTGGAAACCTGCTGTTGAAATATCTAGTTCGTTCCAGGCTCCCAACGAGTCTGTCGCAGCTAGTTGATTTTCGCTCAAGGCAGGTCCCGGTTCCCGCGGCCACAGGCCGATCAGCCTTTCCGGATTACCCTCGTTGGCATAGATGGTGACCCCAAAGCTCACCTGGTATTCACCACTAGCCGGTTCGTCTCCCAGAAGGGCCCTGAGGTCAAAACTTGCCAGCTGCAGGGCATTTTCTCCCTTGCCAGGCCAGTCAAAGCGCCTGGAGTTGGCAGGTTCCTGCGATTCGAAGACTTTCTGTGTCGGACCACGTACCTTATAAATAACGATGTAGCCATGGTGATATCGCTTCAAGAGAGTCAGAGGCAGATAGCTGATCACAAAGCTGGGGTCTTCAAACGTAATTGTTTGAACAGAGGAACTCGTTTGGGTGGTGACGCCGGTGGCACCCTCGCCCGGCTCGACGGAATCTGTCTCCTCAGGTTCTGAGTTCTCAGCCAGTTGCGTATAGAAGACGTAGAAGAATCCTTGCTCGCCGAATAGGCTCATACCCAGCTGCATTCCGACGGTCTGCTGATAAACAAAAACCAGACCAATGAGAATCTTGACCAGATTCAACCAGATTGCTGCGAAATCGTAGCCAGCGTGCGATGAACCCTGCATAGTCTGTACTCCTAGGCGGTCGTAAAGTAGGAGCAGTGTCTAGGAACTAGTATCCAGCCGACCCTTCTTCATCCTCAGACTGGCTGCAATGGCTCCAAAGCTGCTGAGAAGTCTCAACGCCGCGTAAAGTACGATGCTCGTCAGCATGGCTCCCATGAGCCATCCCGCGCGATCCGGATGTGTGTCAACGGTCAGGATTCCCCACAAGCCCAAGAAGACACCGAGGGAGGTGACTATGATCGCGCAGGCATCAATGGCCTCCTTCAGCAGCGGAGGAGGCCAAGCTCCCCCATCGTAAGGACCCGCAGAGAGAAAGTCTGTCCATTCACCCAGCTTATCGCCCAATTCCTTAGGGATAGCCGCAAACTCTATTCCGATGCCGTAGCCAACTTTGCAGTGCCGCACGAAACCGTTTACCGACAAGATCTCCATTCCCTCGCCGAAGCGGGGTGGATCGTTCCAGGTAATCTTAACCGGTGTGTCTCTGGAGAGGATTTTATCGCCAAAGTCAACAGGGATGAACATCCCAGCATTACTGATGTTGACCATCCCCTTGGTTTTGATTTCGACCGTCGGAGAATTTGGGTTTTCTTCACCTTGAAGGTAATCGCCTCGGATCTCCAGAACAAGGTCTTGAGCAATGAGCCCATAACGGGCCTCTTTTCGTCGTTGCTGTTCCATGTGAAGGATAGCCTCCGCCTGATTCTCCCGAGGGTTTGGTGTCGATAATAGGCAACTGGGCTGGCTGCGATGGCAGCGATCGGTAGAAATAGCTCGGGCCGAGACCAGAACTCCCCGAAATTCGCTGCAGGATCACCTCCCGTTCTATAACACAGCACAGCGGCGGTGCCTGTTAGAAGATGCGGGCATCCTTCCCTACACAGGAAGAATGAGGTGAGATGACAGAGACAACGAACGCGCTCAAGCCCTGATACGCTGCTTCTTTGTGCCCCTCCCTCAAGTTGACTCTTATGGTTACGCAGGGGAAATATTAGCACAGATCAGCTGAATTGGACTCTGTGAAAGCCAAAGTGATGTTATATCAGCGCCCCAGTCGGGCTGGAAGCATAGGCGCCTTGCGCTCCTACGCAGGTCCCTCCCGGGGGTGCCTGGGCTGACGTGCCGGTGGCGCGATTGGGCACCGTTGCCAGACGCCGAGGGCACCCTATACTTATACTGGTGCAGCGCGCCACCTGGCTCAGAACTTATGGCGAGCTGCACTATCCCGCATTTCTCACCCCCAGTCTACTGCGAGGCCGCAATCATCCGCCCTGACTGTGTTACGCTCCGTCGGCCTCCTCGACGTACTGTCAAAGTACGACTGCGGTGGCCTCGGTCGAAAGCCTTGTCAGGAAGGCGCTTTCGTCCTCTCGCTACGACCGGGTATGAGAAATGCGGGCTAGAGTTATCGTGATCACTGGTGCGCCCACTTGGGTTTGCAAAATAGTGTGGTCGCTTGGTACTGTGCCATGGTGATGAGTGGTCTCGTTAGCCGAAGGACGATCTTCCTGGTAATCGCTCTCGGTCACACCTCGATTCAGAGCTTTGCTGTTGCCCAATCGGCCTCGTGTGCCACTGAGTCCCATCTCGAGCTTCTCCGAAGCGAGAATCATGCAGAAAGAGAAGGAGCCGCCTATCAATTGGGAAGTCTCTGCAACTCGAGGTGTTCCTCTGCCACGGATGCTGGCTGCAAAGAGGTGGTCCCTCTACTGGAGATGGCTCTGAGTGAAGTGTACGAAGGAAATTCCCCGTCGTTCGATCCGAGCCACAATCTGATTTGGGCCTTGGGCAAGTGTGGAGTTTGCAACAGCAAAATACCTGCCGGGCTCTTCGAACTCTTACACAATCCCTCGAGCGGGCCGGCACGCCCCGAACTGCGTAGGAGCATCGCGATAACGATGCTGTCTCTTTGGGAAAAGTCCGGTCAGTCCCGGTCTGGGCTGGTCGGTGAGTTCATTGAGGCCTTCGCTCGAAATCCTGAGAGACTGCATGAGATTCCCACGATTCTCGCTCTGAGCCTGAGGATTCGACTGAGCCGGCAACTCCGTGAAAAGAGTAAGGTCGTCGGTGATGCCGGCATGGTCGTCGCGATGATCGGCGGTAGGCACTTCGAGGCAGAGAATAGCGACGAGCTCTTAGAAGCCGTGCGGGAAGAAATCGTTGAAACGCTGAACAGCTTTCTTTCGAACACCAACCTGGTTGAGAAAGTAGACGGCACCGTCCATTCGTACGCGGACAGTATGCTCGCTTTCCTGCTTCGATCAGACGAAGACATGTTGACAGAGCTTGCAAAGACCACACCGGCAAGAGCAGCTCTAATGGCGGCATCCGCCCATCGCCTCCAGCAGTTTGACAAAGCAGCTTCTCGGAATGACAAGGTTGAAGCGGGCCAGAATCCACTAGCTTCCAACAAGACTGCATACTTGAGAGGCTTGGCTCAGAAAGAGGCGATCCTTTTGAAGAGACTGGTTCGAGAGGAAGTGGAATTCCTGGGAAGCCTGGCTCAGGAAGAGAAAACGGCGCGGGAGCGCTGGGATGGTGGAGAACGAGGCTCAGACGTTGAACCGAAGATTCTGGCGCGCCCAGAGTCCAGGACCCGGGAATCTGCCCTTCTCGCTCTCCTCTCCTATGCTACTAAGGCAGGAGATGAGGCTCTTCTCAAGGAGACAGAGACACTGATCCTCGCCGAACCGGGTAGAGAGCGGATTGTTCTGACGGCAACTCAATCTGCCCTCTCGGTTGGGGCGGCGAGGACGCTTGGGAATTTGTTGAAATGGGAGGGCGTAAGGTGGTCGGGATTACAGGCGATCGTGGACGGCCTGGGATCAAATCAAAGGGGCTTCGTACTCCAGAAGGTGCTCCTGGAGAATGTCACACATTTCACTCCGCTCTCCCAGAACGAGGCCGGAAGTACTTCTCTGAACTTCGTGTCGCAGCACTACGATTTGCTAGAAGCATTGATCGAGATCTTGCGGTCCGGTTCCCTGGAAGATAGGAAGTCCTCGCTCAATCTGATGGAGAAGCTCTACGTAGAATGGAAGGCACCAGATCCAATCCTCACTTCAGGGATAGATGCGTACTTCCTGACTGCGCTCATCATAGCTTTGGACGATAGGCGCAATCTCTCGTTGAGAAAGGAGGCGCTCAAGCTGGGGCGGGTTATTCGATCAAGTAGTTCTCACCAGCTACAACCCGATCAAAGATGGCTCCTCCAGGATTCTCTCTCAGACTTGGAAACAGCGTTGGAAAACGAAGCAAACGGAGAAGCAGCCGGAACGGATCACACTGAGAAAGATGAGTATCAGGAGATTCAGCGATGGCTGACAATATTGCGGTCAGAGCAGTCACCCAAGAGCGCGTCGCCCGAAAACCGCAACCCTTGAGCGACGCCCTGGTTCCCTCACCCCCCGCTAACTCTGCATTGGAAAAAGAGCGGTAAACCCATTAGCTGCGTGTTTCGGGAGGTCCTCGCTCGACTTGGAATTCGCCAGCCCTCCTGAGATCAATTCAGCCTAGCCCCGGATTTCTCATCGCTTGTCGTAGCGAGGCGCCGCAAGGGCCGTCCTGGCAAGGCTTGCGACCGAGATCACTCGTGGCGAGCCGCCGCAGTCGTACTTTGACAATACGTCGAGGCGGCCGACCGAGCGAAACACAGCCAGGGCGGATGATTGCAGCGACGCAGTAGACCAGCGATGAGAAATGCGGGGCTGGGCTAAAGTACGGTGACAGTCGGCCGATACGGTTTTTGGAGGTTAGATATGAACGCGACTCGACGTAATCGCGTTCCGATGTGCCCGTGTAACAATTTTAGCGTCTATATTCTACACTGTGGTGGCCTTTGGAGCCATCCTCTTCTTTGGTCTGGGTGTATAGACACTTCTCCTGTTTACCCCCTTTACGGGAGTTTCAGTATTAGCCCTAAAACCCGGATCTGAATCCCAACTCTCGTTGGGGCTTCTCACGGAAGCGGCAACGACACGTGCAGGTGGTCTGCCGTCCCCACGTGCCTCAGAGTCCGTAGACCCATCAGATCGAAGTACCAGATCAGAAGGCTGTTTCTCCACTCAGACTGACCCGTGGTTCTGAGATCCACGGCGTGGACGTACTGGTCTCTCTGGCGATAGTGAAGGGAGCGGCGCATTGTCTGGAGACGCATCCGCTTGTAATCCCCGTGGGTCCGCGCCATATCCGTGATAACCAGATCCGCGTCGGCTAGCACAACCGAGCTCACCGCTATCCTCAGTAGCGGGTGCAGGGCGGTGTATTCATTGCGGATTCGTTGGGCCTTGACGTTCACGCTCGAGACATAGATCAGGGCGCTGGCGCAGTAGACGACGACCACCGCGGCTGCAAACCGCAGATTGTATTTCTTTACCTTCTTTTTGATCCGGCGCTTGCGGAAGAGCTTCTTGTAGGCGTATTGGGTGTAGAAGAGTAGGCACGCTGAGGTCAGGACCATTCCGAGTGCGAGTGCCAACCAGGTGTTGAGCCTGGCGACTCCATAGAGAAAGACGGAAGTGCGGACGAGCAGGAAGAAGGGCAGGACGACAAGGATCAGTAGGCTCAGAGGGAAGAGGGTCAGCCGCAAGCAGTTGCCCAGACGAGGCTTTCTCTTTCTTCTTCTCTTTGCCGCCATCGATCTGAGCTATCCGCAGCCATGTTAGAAGGGCACCCTGTCATTTCACTGGATGCGGCGGTGGTCTCCTGGGCGCCGTGCTTCGAGCCAAGGGCTCGGAACCTGTTTAGCTATAGCTATTCCCCAAATAAGCGCAATTTCGAAAACAGGACCGTTTCCCGGCTCCTAGGAGTCATTTTGGAGGCCCACATTCTAAGTTTTTGCACCAAGCCACTCAGAACTCGGCTCGGCTGTTGCGGTACTGCCCGCCGATCGGAGCCGTTTCCACACCTACTTTCCCACGGTCCGCCTTAGGACACCCTAGCATCTCCTTCACCTTAGCAATTACGCCTCCCCACCTTTCCTCCTTCATGCTAATTCGGGCTCGGCGGCGACGCAGACAGACCGAGAAGGAATCCTGCTCAGGCATCGCCGGCCGGAAGGCGGGGATCCAGCCTGTAACGTACCTCTGGATTCACCAGCGACATGGGACAGGCTCCCTTGAGGATGCGGGCGGCCTCCCTGACCCAGGATCTGGAAACCCCGGCCCAGGACCTGCTCGGATAACCCGGCCGTATGAGGAGTGAGGATCACGTTGTCCAGGTCGAGAAGGGGACTGTCGACTGGAAGCGGTTCCTGATGGAATACGTCCAGACCCGCCCCCGCGATCCAACCCTCTTTCAGTGCGGTTGCGAGAGCCGCTTCGTCCAGCGTCTGGCCCCGGCCGGTGTTGATCAAGAACGCGGTAGGCTTCATCGTCTGCAAGAAGCTCTTTCCCACCATCTCTCGAGTCCGGTCGTTCAAGGGTACGTGAAGGGAGACAAAGTCGGAGCGGGCCGCCAGCTTCTCGAGGTCGGCCACCAGCTCGACGCGGTACTCCTGGGCGATCCAGGGAGGAAGGTAGGGGTCGTGGACAATCACACTCAGGCTCAAGGCCCTGGCCTTGCGTGCCACGGCCCGGCGCCGATGACCCCGAAACCGACCAGCCCCAGGACCTGGCCCTCGATGGGAGGGATCGGAGGAAGCTCGGCCAAGGCACCATCCTGCCACCGCCGTGCCCGGACGAGTCGGTCGAGACGCACCAATTGCCGGGTATATGCCAGCAGCAGCATCACGGTGTGATTAGAGACTTCCTCGGTGCAGAAACCGGGCGTGTTGACGACCATGATCCCTTTCCGGGTCGCCGCCTCGCAATCGATCTGATCGTAGGCATGCCCCAGACTCACGATGCCCCGCGCCCGGTCGATCTTCTGGATGACCGACCCCGGTAGCGGGACTCTCACGTCGATGATCAGATCCGAGCCCTGCACAGCTCTAATTGTCTCCTCCGCATCCCGGCAGACTAGAGAGCGAATCCCGTAGTCCATCCCTGCAAGCTCCACCTCCATGGGAGATGCGTCCAAGGTGTTGTTGGAGATAATGACAAGGCGATGACGAGCCATGAAATCCTCCTGGTATGAGACCGATGGTACTCTGGACTCCGAGGTGGATCAATTCGGGCCTTCTCGGCTTCGCGCCCGATCCTCTGGAATCGCTGTCCAGGGAACCATGGATATTCAACCCGAAGCTCTTTTACGGTAAGCTGCAGACCCATTCAGGAGGTTTATCGAATGACAGTTTCTCCCGCGGATTTCAGGAAAGTAGTAGGAAACTTCGCCACCGGCGTTACCGTCGTCACGACCCAGACCCAGGACGGTAGTCCCTACGGGCTCACGGTCAACTCCTTCACCTCCGTCTCGTTGGACCCAATTCTCATTCTGGTCTGTCTGGACAACCGTCTCAGCGGCCTCGATGTTTTTTCCGAGAACGGGAAGTTTGCCGTCAATATCCTCTCAGAGGACCAGAAAGATATCTGCGAACACTTTGCGACGCGTGGGACCGATCGGTCTGACGCCGATTACATTACGGGAGAAACTGGAGTGCCCGTCTTGAACGGTGCCCTAGCACGATTGGAGTGTGAAGTCACCGCAATTCATCCTGGCGGGGACCACAAGGTTTTGATAGGCGAGGCAAAGTCGGCTGAAGTGGTACCCGGAAGAGAAAACGAAGCCCCCCTGCTCTTCTTCCGAGGCGGCTATCACCAATTGAGCGCCTCGTAGGGGGTGGAAGAGCGAGACTTCTTGTCAGGTAGCAAGTGGCATCGTGTATTCTTCGGGAACGAGCATCTCTTTCACGCGTGATACCAAGGCTGGCACGGATTTTTCTGGTCCGGGTCTGTTCGTGCGAGGCAGGATTTGAATTCCCCTCAAGTAGAGAACAATCGCTCAGGTGATTTTTACGAGGGCGTCGAGAAAGTCCGTCAGGCTCGTGACTATGATGTTGTCGCGCTGCGGATAGCTCTCCTGGCCCCGATAGGCGATCCAGGTGGGGGGCTCTCCTAGATCTTGGTGGGCTTCGTAGAGTCCTCGACCAAGCCGGGGACTCAAGGTATTCTTGACCTCGATCGCAGCTAGGACTTCGAGTCCACGCGTAATGACGAAATCCATCTCAGCGCCTACGTAGGTACGGTAGAAATGAACCTCGCATCCTGCAGGCAAAACAGAGAGCACCTGTTCCAGCACATAGCCTTCCCACGAGACGCCGAATTTGGGATGCCCCTGCAGCATCTCAAAACTGGGTATCCCAAGCAACGCGTGGAAGATCCCGACATCACGAACGTAGACCTTGGGAGACTTGACCAGTCTTTTCTTCAGATTGAGATGCCAGGGTTCGACGAGGCGGATCAGAAAAGTCTCCTCGCACATGGACAAGTACCGCCTCACGGTCGGCGCACTGACACCCATGCTCGAGGCCAACTGACTGGCGTTCCACAATTGACCTTGGTTGTGGGCCAGCATGCTCAGAAATCGGCGGACATCTGGACTGGGAATCCTGAAACCGAGCTGCGGCAGGTCTCTTTCCAGGTAAGTCGCGATGAAACCGTCTTGCCAAAGGCGGGCCTGCCCATCGCCCGGAGCTAGTAGGGCCTCGGGATAACCGCCGCGCCACCAATGAGTCTCGAGATCTGCAACCTCTCGAATTTCCCACCATGAAAATGGGCTCAGCTCAAGATAATGCAATCGGCCCGCCAGTGACTCGGAACTCTGCCTCAACAGAGCGGGAGATGCAGAGCCCAGCAGCAGAAACCTGCCCGGTTTGCGGGCCTGGTCGACCAGCGACCTGAGGACGGGAAACAATTCCGGTCGGCGTTGAACTTCATCAATGACGACCAGGCTTTCTTCCAGCGAGCTCAGATAAAGCTCGGGATCCTGTAGCTTCGCTAGATCGGAGGGCAGTTCTAAATCGAGATATACGGCAGAAGCATGTCCTTCCAGATAGGCTTTTGCAAGTGTGGTCTTGCCCACCTGTCTGGGGCCGATCAGAACCACAACAGGAAACTGTGCTAGCAGTTTCTGCAAACGGGAAAAGATTGCCCTGGAGATCATTATTGAATTATGAACAGGTGATGTTCATAATTCAATATTACTTGCCAGGGACTATCGAGAATGGAATACTCACCCATTTTCCAGAGAATCATCGTCTTCCCGGAAAGGGTGGCCGGTCTCGTACACGAATACGTCTTCCAAGGTAGGCTTGCCTACCGTGATCGACTGGATCTGATCCCTGAAGTCTTCCATCAAGTCGTCGATCAATTTGTGTCCCTTGCTGTGCTCTAGCCGCACTGCCCCGTTCAGGACGATTGGTTGACCGGAGAATCGCTCCTCGATCTGTCCTCTGAGTCTTTCGGGATCTCGAGAATGGACGATGATCACATCGCCACCGATACGATCCTTTAGCTTATCCGGACTACCCTCGGTAACGACTCTTCCCTCGTCCAGGAGGATCAGATGATCGCAATGGTCTGCCTCCTCCATCAGGTGGGTCGTAAAGACCAGGGTCAGGTTCTGCCGCTCTCGGATCTTCCTCAGCTGGCTCCAGAAAGAGCGGCGCGCCGTCGGATCCAGACCTGCCGTGGGTTCGTCCAACAAAAGAATCTGAGGCTGATGAAGCAGGCTCTTCGCCAGTTCAACCCGGCGCCTCAAACCGCCGGAAAGGGTTCCGACTCGATCGCCGCTACGATCCGCCAACTTGGACCAATCCAAGACCTCTTCGATTCTCTCTCTGAGCCGTGGCCCTCGCAGACCGTAGAGCTTTCCGTGACAGGCGAGGTTCTCCGAGACACTGAGATGCAGGTCGAGACTATTGGATTGGAACACGACACCAATCAGGCGACGGACCTGATGGGGATCCTTCGCTGCGTCCCAGCCACCAATCTGCACCCGGCCCGTGTCCGGCAACAATAGGGTACAGAGAATTCGGAAGATGGTTGTCTTGCCACTCCCATTGGGTCCCAGCAAGGCCACGATCTGATTCTTTTCGATGGAGAGGCTGACTTCCTGGACGGCTTTACGCTCCCCGTAGTCGAAACTGATCTTCTTGACATCAATATCCAAGGAGTGCGGAAGGGGAGACTCGGCCACGGCTGGAGGGGGGGTGCCTGATGTCATGCTGGTCGAGTACATCAGATCCGATCCAACACCATCAGAAGCAGGAGAAGAGGAAGATAGGCCACCGAGGCCCGGAGCACATGTCTAGCCGACTCCCGAGATCTGTTGAGAACAACCTGGGCAGAAAACCACAAAAACATCGCACCCATGATCAGGGCGCCAATAGCATAAATGATTCCTGCCATACCTAGAAACGTAGGAAGCAGGCTGACTCCCAACAGGAGAACTGTGTAGATCAGAATGCGCCATGCAGTCTTCTTCCCGTCCCTATCGACCACAGGCAACATCAAGAACCCTCCACGTTCGTAGTCTTCCCGATAGACCCATGAGATCGCGAGGAAATGGGGAAACTGCCAGAGAAAAAGGAGGGAGAAAAGAAGCCATGCTTCCAGCTCGAGACTGTTGCGAGCAGCGGCCCATCCGAGCAGCATGGGGCTGGCTCCCGGAAAGGCTCCTACAAAGGTGCAGAAGAGTGACCTTTTCTTGAGGGGCGTGTAGGCAAACAAGTAGACAACCGCTCCCAGAAACCCCACGAGGCCCGTCAGGAGGTTGGTGGTGATGGACAGATAGAGGATCCCACCCCCAGTCAGAAGGACTCCGAAGACCAGAGCCTCAGTTGCCTCCAGCCGCTTTGCCGGCAGCGGCCGTCCCATGGTCCGCCGCATCTTCCCATCCGCCTCGCGCTCAATAAACTGGTTAAGAACAGACGTCCCGCCCACTAGCAACAGGGTGCCGAGCGAGAGGTGGAGCAAAGGCAGGATGTCAACAACCGACGCGGCCAGATAGAAACTGGCCACGGCGGTCAGGACTACCAGCAGCGTTACTCTCGGCTTGGTGAGCTGGTAATAATCGCGAAGCCGCGAGATGGTCGGCACCGAGCCCGCGTGCAGTGGATCGCCCAGCTGCCCCGAAGCGGATTCTACCTTCAAGAGGAAAATCCCTTCGACTCGTGGAGATCGAGGAGTGCATCTCCAGATTCCGTTTGCTGAGCGAGGGAAAGAGAGAGGATCAGGCTCCCAGCCAGGAGCAGGGCACCTACTGCTACATGACAGGTCGTAATTACAACACCGCTCAACAGAAGCTGCGCCTGCTGAAGATGGACCACCCTAGCCCAATAGGCTCCTAGTCCCAGTAACAGTTGAAGACCGAACAGAAAAACCATCAAATATCCCAGCCGATTCGAGGATGCGGCGCCTGGACGACCCAAAACCGCAAACGCTGTCGCGACAACGAAGCCACCGACAACCAGAGCCCAGAACAGATGCGCCAGGAGCGCGGACGTAACCAAAGTTGCTCCCTTACTCCCTCCGACGGTCCCAGTGTGGCGTAGAATTGCTCCCAACATCAATTGGACGAAAATCACCAGTACCGTCAATGATGCCATTTTCGTCTGGCGATCTAAACCTGGCCGCGCCCTCGAACGATGTAGAAGAGAATAATCTCCTTGACCGCTGGGCGAGGTTAGATAGGCCAGTGTCACCAACAAGCAGAAGAAGATCTGGCCCAGGCACGCGTGGGCAACGGAAACAGAGGTGGGCAGAAAAAAGAGAACCGCAATCCCACCAAGAACCCCTTGAGCGACTACCATTCCGAGGGCCAACCATCCGATCCGCCTGATCCACGATCTCGGCTCTGACTTCTGCAACCAGAACGCAAGAACGATGGTGAGAAGGCCTACGGTAGCCGCAATCAGGCGATGGGAATGCTCGTAGAAGATTCCCCCGACCATATTCGGCAGCAGACTGCCATGGGAGAGAGGCCAATCGGGGACAGAGAGACCCGCATCGTTACTAGTGACGAGGGCTCCCGCCACCACCAGCACGAAGCAAGCGATGGCGGTCATGACTGCAAATCTGTGTAACCCTCTGGAAGGGTCCCCACCCATACACCCCTCCTCCGGTTGAACCGCGAAATTGGCCCGGTCGAGCCTGCCCTTAGTTGAGGGAGCCCACTATTCCCAAGGGTTGCACGCTCAGCTTTTGATGCTGAAGCTAACTTCCTTGCTTTCGCTGGCGCCCACCGTCACCTTCTGCTCGGTAGCACCGAACTTCTCGTGCCAGGCCTCGATCACGTAGTCACCAGGCGGTACGTCCTTCAACTCGAAGGTGCCTTCAGCACCGGTAACCATGAAGTAGGGATGATCGACCACCCCGACATAGCTCTTCATCCAGGGATGGACATTGCACTTGACCGGAATCATCACTTCAGATCGAGGGAAGGACTTGATCAGGGGATTCCCCAGGGCACGCTGAGACTGGTTCCACTCCCGGTTGTTCTTGGGGAGGGGGTGGATATTGTGAGTGGTCGGGTCGCTGTTGAGGATCTTGATCTCCTGCTTTACTTGAACGCCGATGACGTGGGGAGTATACAGGCAGCTTTTCTGGTCCAATGTAGCCTGTTCGCTGGGTGTAGGGAAAGTGTATTGCTCCAGTCCCGTCTTGATCCAGACGAAGACGTTGCTGAGAGTGCCGTTCTCGTTGACGATCACGGCGTCCGAGTAGACCTTGTCCGAGTGCTGCTTAATACAGACCGGATCGGCATCCATCCGAATCCGTGCGTTCTTGGGAGGCACCCCTTCGAAGCTCACCTTGCCGGTGATACTTCCAGCCTGCGACAGATCGGGCGTCTTGCCCTCCACCTTCTTCTCGGCAGGCTCGCCGGCTGGGGGCGCCTCGGCGGCCTTGTCGCCTCCCCCACAGGAAACAGTAAGAAACAGAAAACTGCCCAACGCGACCAAACTAAACATCTTACTCTGCATCTCTGGTACCTCTCTCGAAGGAATTGATTGAGTTGATTACGGAACCAAGAATCCCCTCTTTAGACTTCCTGGTTCATCTGGTGAAACTGGGAATCGTTCCGGTTCACTTCAGTCTTCGCTGTTCTTCAGGAGTGAACTGGAACATATATCTTACGACAAGATCGGCGTGATCCTTTGGATAATCTTTCATGCTCGGCAAATCAGCCAGAGCGAAGATCCAACGTTTCCCGTCCCATTCGAAGAGCCCGGAGGGCATGGAAGTGCCTGGCTGGATGATCTCTGGATGGACGATCCACCTTCGGGTCCAGTCCGGTTTCAATCGTTCTCTTACCAGCGCGAAGCTGGGGGCGGTGGCCGTCTGGTCCGCCTTCGGATCACCGGTTGCGTGACACCTCAAACAGGGCGCGGCCGGGTGGGTGAAAAGCTGGCGGGCCATGGTGAGCTCGGGCGCCGAAAGGGGTTTCAGCTCAGGCGCCATATAGGGGAGGGTCTGCTGGCTGGAGGCACTGAAAAAGCGTACCAGCTTTTGGACTTCGGCGTTAGAAAGATTGAAGGTGGGCATGCGAATCTGCAGGTAGCTTCTAACGCCATTTCGGTGGGTGTCAGTCTCGCTCAAGGCTGGATTCTTCAAGAAGGGAGCCAACCAATTGGGATCAACGCGCGCGCCTTCACCTACCAGAGGTGGAGGAAGGAGCTCCTTGCCATCGTCGGTTTGATAGAGGGGTAGTTGGCGTAGGACAGTCTGTTGGCCTGGAGCCAACTGGTGACAAGCCACACAGTTGTACTTCATCACCACTTTCCACCCCTCCTGAATATCTTTGCGACGGTCTCCGGGGCGGTAGTGAAATTTCTCAGGAATTTTCTGATCGACGCTTCCCAGCAGGAATGTGGTGAGCTGTGTCTTCTGCTCCTCGCTGAGATGGAAATTTGGCATTCTCAGCTTTTCCAGGGGCTTTTTCACCTTGCCCTTGTCGTAGATAGCAGGGTCGGCCAGCTTCCTTTCGAAGAAGCCCTTGTGGTTGTACCAACCTTCGCTTTTCGCCTCCTCTGTGAGCAGTGCAAAGTCGAGACGTTCGATCGGCTTGCTGCCCTCCCTGGTCAGGTTGGTGCCGATCTTACTTTCGTTTTCCAGACCGGCAATCTCGTGACATCCACTGCATCCGTAGTGACGGACCAGAAAGCGACCCTTCTCGGCCAAGGCCGGATCGTCCAGCTCAGGTGCCGCAGAATAGGCAGCATCTTCGTTCTTATGGGTTATCAGGTAACTGGCAACGTCTCGAGATTCCCCAGGCGTGAGACGAAGAATCGGCATCGTGGTTGGATTCTGAACCTGAAGCGAGTGGTCGCCCAGAGGACAGCGATTGTTGTCCAATCCGAAGTCGAACGGAAGGCCATTCTCGGCGTAATCTTCCGGAGTGATATCCCGCTCGTGGATCGGGCAGTAGGGAAGAGTCCTTTCCCGCGGATTATGAACCCAACGGACCAGGTAGTCATAGTTCACCTTTTCGCCGACGCGGCTCAGGTTGGCTGCAAAGTCACCTCCCACCTGTTCTTCACCTTCTCCAATCGAATGACAGGCCATGCAGCCCCGGGATTCGAAGAGTGCCTTCCCTCGTTCCCCATCACCCGGAGCTTGATCCTCCAATCGAGGTTCCACTCCCGACTGCCAGATGAAGGCGGATATCGCCTGAACCTGCTCATCCTCCAGTCGAAACTCCGGCATCTTGGTGGTGGGCCGAAATCCCTTGGGATCCTTGATCCAAACGGGCAGCCAGTCACGACGTAGTTTCGCCTTCACTTCTTTCAGGTTCGGTGCAAGCTTCTTCGTCTCCATGAGGAGCTCGTCGGCGCGGTCTCGACTGCGATCCATCTGAGTGTCCAGGTCTGCGATGGTGAGCGTGCGCTCCTCGGCCTCTGAATAGAGTCGAGCGGCCTCCTCATTGGTCTCGGACTCGTCGGCGCGAGCGACAGTTCGCTCGATCTCCAGCTCTGTCTCGATCCGGCTATTGGACAGATCGGCGATCGCCTTTTGGAGCTCACGAAACTCGCGAGCTTCGTTCTCAAAACCCTCCCGGGCGTGGCAACCCGCACAGCCGCGCTTGGCGAAGAACTCCCTTCCGGCTGAAAGGACGGGCGCGTGTTCCAGGCGCCGGTCGGCTTCGTGGCATTGCAAACACCCGGCCTCGAAGTTCTCAGGGAAATACAGGGGATGAAGCCAGTGTTTATATTTGCCATGCGCCTGCACCACACTCACGGTGCCAACCCCGTTGCCGTTGTGACAGGGAGAGCAACCAAAGACCTCAGTGTCGTGAATACCTAGAAGGGAGGAATTTGGGTGCTTGGTAAAGACCTTCTCACCTCCCATGTTCTCCGATGTGAGAGTAACCGGCTCCAGGATCCCCGCGTGGCAGGACTGACATCGGTCAACCAGGCCCATCTCGGGACTGTGGATCTGCTTGATTTCGACCCGATATTGGTCCAGGCCGCTAATCAGCCGGGAAATCTGCAGCTCGTTGGGACCGGTCAAGCGAGCCTTGGCGTAGGCGTCAAGCTCGCGCCTCAGTTCACCCGGCTGCCTGGCGAGTTGGACCTTTCGGGCCCCGATCCGACCCTGTCGGGCCTTGAGCGACGAGAAGAGTTTTGCAAATTCCTCGAAGTCCAAGCTCTTCGACTCCGAGGTTACACCGTCGGCTGAAGGCAGACTGATTTCATAGGGACCGGCCAGGAGCTCATCCAGCTCTTCCTGTAAACTGGCTTTGTCGCCCTCTGAAGCCGTCTCCAGTTCGTACATCTTCGCCTGAACCTGACTCCGGGCGTTAGCGAAGCTCTTGGTTATGGCGGCCAGGCTGCCTCTCACCTGACCTTCTTCCTTGCCGATCTCATTCGCCTGAGCCTGGCTGTCGGACTCTGCCTTTTCGAGTGCCGCCTTCAGCTCCTGATACCCCTCAGAGGCATAGATGGCTTTCTCCTCGCTGGCCCTTTCCGGTTTGAGCTCAAGAAGTGCCTCACGATACAGACCCACGAAGCGTTCCTGGTATCCAATCCAGGGCCGGAGACCGGAGGCTTCATCGTAGAAGGCCCAAATCAGGGTCAAAACGAGAAGTAGCGAGGTGATGGCGATGGGAGTCGCCAACGAGGAAGTAACGATCGGATCTTCCTCGGGGACGGGAGCCTCTTCAAGACGGGATCGGGATTTCCACCAGTTTAAACTCATATCTTTAAATGCTGAACCAAGGAGTTACCCAAACGTACTTGATTCGAAAAAGTTGGCGCAGTGCAATCTTCAGGGGAAGCGCCCACATGGATACTAGTAGCGTTTGCAACGTCAGATACTGCAGCAGGGTCATTCGAGCGTAGATCTTTCTGTTGAATTCAGTCCAGACAATCAGTTTGTGAGTCAGAAAGCCGAAGACCACTACATACAAACCAACAGCCAGGAAACCAACCAGCCCTATCCAGGGTTGACTCTTAATTCCCAGCATTTCGTGAAAATCGACGTTGGTCTCAAATATAAGACGATGGTGATCCCAGGTCTCGCCGGGCCAGAACCACATCCAGCCGGGCCCACGAATGAACGTCCCTATCAGGACCAATAGCAGCCAGAGAATCAGGAATCCAAAACAGAAGGTAAGAATGGCAAACTTACGCTGCCGGAACGTGTAGTAGCCATTGCCCAGGGGATTCGTGTCGATGTAGGGAATCGCGATCAGGCCCACAATGATCAGGGTCGGCATCAGAACGCCCGCGATCCAGGGGTCGAAGTACACCAATATCTCCTGAAGCCCCAGGAAATACCAGGGAGCCTTGGATGGATTCATGGTGAGGTTCGGATTGGCCGGTTCTTCCAGGGGTGCATTCACGGTGATGGACCACACCATCAAGATCACGGTCACGATGATGGTTGCGAGCAACTCGACTCTAAGCAGATAGGGCCAGACATGAACCTTTTGCTCCCACCCTTCGCGATACGGTTCGATTTTTCGGTGATGCACCTTGGCCAGTTTAGGATCGCCCTCCAACTTGGCGATGAGTCGATCAGTGGCAAAGGACTGCCGGAAACCGTACCAGACAAAGAACGGTACCAGGAACACAATGGCTACAATCGGTATATTGTCGGGAGCTGAGACAATCACCCAAAGCTGATGCCAATCCATGGAGCGGAACCTCGTAGAAAAATCGGTCTTGCAGTTCGACTTGACCCGATAAAATGACCGGGCCTAGCCCTTCATTTCCGTGGCCGTTTCATCTCCGATTCAAGCATGACGGGTGAGGGCCCTGAAATACTTCCGTCCTTTCGCACCCGCCAGAAGTGGACGGCCAATAACACCGAGAGAATTAAAGGAATTGCGATGCAATGCCAGATGTACGCACGTAAGAGCGCATTTGAATCTACGATTGACCCTCCTAGCAGGGCGAAACGCACATCGTTATAGGCGGTGATCCCCAATTCAGGGCCAAAAGGTCCTTCGTGTCCAAGCAGGGGCGTGGCACGAGCCATGTTGGTCCCGACTGTAACCGCCCAGAATCCCAACTGGTCATCTGGCAGCAAGTAGCCAGTGAAAGAAAGGAGTGACGTCAGCACCAGCAGAATCACTCCCACCATCCAGTTGAACTCTCGCGGGGTCTTATAGGAACCGGTCAGGAATACCCGGAACATATGCAGCCACACCGTGATAATCATCAGGTGTGCGGCCCAGCGATGCATGTTTCGAAGCAAGCCTCCGAAGGGCACATCGTTATGCAGGTACATGATGTCCGCATAGGCCTGGCCCTTGGTCGGGTGGTAGTAGAACATCAGAAACACACCCGTGATCGTGAGCACGATGAACAGGTACAGCGAGAGTCCCCCCATCCCCCAGGTGAAGCGAAAGCGAACGGCGTCGCGATTGACCTTGGCCGGATGCAGGTGCAAAAAGACGTTGGTCAGAACAGCGAGAGCCCGGTTGCGGGGCGTGTCGTCCAGTTTGTGGCGGAAGACCGACTTCCAGAGTTGGGTCCGCTTGTGATCACGAACCGCGTTCCAGTCCTCTTTGCCCTTATCAACAAAGGGCTGTAGTGTGACCTGGAGTCGCTTGATCAGTGGTGGCCGTGACTCCCCCGAAGGAGTCTCTTCCACCTCAGGATCCTTGACCTTCTCTTCGTCAGCCATAGAGGCAACCTCGATCCCGACTTGTGTCGGCTTATACGCGCAAGAACGCGCCCTCTTCTTCGAACCCGCATTCCGCACCGGGAGGGCAGGTGTACAATCGACTTACATCCACTACAATCTGCCCATCGGGACCCAGTTCCAAGTGGGGTCGATCCATGGGCCGAGGGGCGGGACCCTCGAAGTTGATTCCTTCGGTGTCGTATCCACTACCATGGCAGGGACATTTAAATTTCTGCTCACCCTCGACCCAATCAGGGGTACATCCCAGATGGGTGCATTTTGCAAAAATCACGAAGAGCCCTTCGCTGTTACGCACCACCCAGATGCGATGCTTCTGTTGAAACCTGGTGTCGACACCAGGACTAAAATCGCCGGGATAGCCGATCTTGAAACTTGTCTTTGGCTCGAACAGGACTCGGGGGAAGAAGAACCTCAGCGTCATGAACAGGTTCGCCCCGAGAAATCCGAAAATACATGCCCAGGCAAAGTTCCGGCGACGCACGAGGCCCTTGGTTTCGTCTTGTGATTCCTTGCCTTCGGAACTCTCTGCAACCTCTTGTTTCGCCATTTTTCCTATGCTCGAAAATGCTGGAACAACCTCATTCGGGCCTCGAGTAAAACGGCTCTAAGCCCGTGTCCAGAAAATAGTCACATACTATGTAGGTCACTCCCAAAAACTTGTCAAGTTTTCGCCTGGGTCGGAAGCCTTTTTGGCCGTCTTGGATCGTGACTGCGATACCATCAGCACTATCGACTTATTTCGACTTGCTATCTCCCTGTGACCGCCCCTTGAAGGCAAGGTACAAGAAGGCCGGCATGATTCCCAACGGGGGTATCAGAAGTAGAATTATTCCTAGATTCAAGGCCCATACACTCGACAGCGCCTGCGCTGTGGTCTTGCACATGGCACAGCTCTGCGCCTGCAGCGACGCAGAGCTCGAGAAAAGCAAGAACGTGATGGCAGCCTGAAGCGCGAGCGAGGGATTGGAAACTAGCATAAATGTTCCCGACTTGTCTGCTTGCCTTCGCTTCAAAGCCCATTTGTCGATGTATGTTGCCGCGGCCCACACCCTCGCTTGGGCTTCAGGCTTCCTCACGTTTCGCATTATTGGGCGACCTGGAGGTGCGAGCTCCAATGAAGTTTCAGGTCAGTCTCGCCCCCAGGAAGCCCTGGCCCCATTGGAGAAAGAAACTTCCGGCTACTGGGGATTGGTGCTGTTGTCCGGCTCTCTCCTCGGAACCTGGGCTCATTTTGCCAACGGCTCAAGTCGTCCGCGGCTCTGTCGAACTTGGCTTCGTAACGCTGGCAGTTCACCCGTTGGCGGCACCTTCGGAGGACAGGAGACGTGCGACGTTCGACGTATTCTTGGAGTTTCAGCTTAGGTCCCCCCTCCGGCATCACTACCCTCGCATTTCCAACAACCGCATGCTGTCCGGCATGAAAAACACGACGATCAGGAAGATGCACAGAACCAGCATGGGTACCAGGGTCAGCGTGAGGCTGAACTTCTCGAAACGCAAATGCATGAAATACGCCATAATCAGCGCGGCTTTGAAAATCGAAAGGCCCAGCAAGGTCACGAGCATGACCGTCACCGACAGGGCGACGTAAGCGAGCACTACCTCGAGTGCGGTCATCACCAAAAGGACCACCCACACTGTCAGATAGAGACGATTCCCGTGGGACTCATGAGCAACTTCATCACTCATCGTGATTTCACCTCGATCGTTTCCTTCTAGACGACATTCGACAAAAGGTAGACCATGGGGAAAATAAACATCCACACCAGATCCACGAAGTGCCAATACAGCCCGCTGACTTCGACATCCTCGGTATCATACTTACCGCGTTTGAATCCCAACGCGACGACAGCCAGATAGATGACTCCAATAGTGACGTGAGTCATGTGCAGGCCAGTCAGAGTGAAAAAAGTGGCCCCGAATAGAGGACTCCCCCAAGGGTTCGAAAAGGGGGTCACACCATGGTGAATCAACTCCAGCCATTCGTTGGAATGGAGCACGATAAAGGCAACGCCCCCAGCTACTGTGGCCCATATCCAGATGGCCGTTTTACCCCGATCTCCGCGCTGACCAGAGAGCACCGCCATAACCATGGTGACAGAGCTGGACAGGAGACAGAATGTCATCACGGTTGCCATAGTGATGCTGGGCCAAAGCTCGAATGGCCGAGGCCAGTCCGGATTCGAAATTCGAACGTAGGTGTAGGCCAGGATCAAGACCGAGAAGGTAAGGGCATCGGAAATGATGAAAAGCCACATCCCCAGTTTCTTGGAGCCAATCGCGTAGGGACGGCCTCCACCCCCCCAGGACGAAACTGCCGCACCTTGCGCGTGCTGAGCCATTCATTACCTCCAGAAGAAAAGGAGCAACAACAAAGAGATCCAAAGCCCATCCATGAAGTGCCAGTAAATAGCCACCACATCTATCGGAGTTCGGTTCACCGATCCAAAAGGATTCTGCCGATTACGAAACAGCAGGAAGCCCAGAGCAAATACCCCACCCGACAAATGAACTCCGTGTGCTCCTGTCAAAACGTAGAAAAACGAACTGCTGGGATTTGAGCTGATGTAGACACCGTCTCCGATCAACTGTCTCCACACAACTACCTGACCCACCAGAAACGCCGCCCCCAAGACCGTTGTCAGCAGCCACCACCTGGAAAAACGGGAGTTATCGCTCAGGACATGGCGTGACCGCTCCAAGGTTAAACTGCTGGCCAGAAGCAGCAGAGTGTTGAACCAGACCAGGCTGGGTAAGCTGGTGGGGATCCAGTCATTGGACAAGCCCTTGCGCACGACATAAGCACTGATGAAGGCCGTGAAGAACATGAGGATGCCCGCAAGTGCAGCCCACATGCCGGTTCGGTAGCGGTTATCAGAAATCCCTTCGGCGCCTTCCCCAGGACCACCGGGACCCTCCCAACCAAGGTTCGGAATGCCACCTCCGCCTCGACCCAGATCTTCGAGCTCAATCTCGACTGGAGGAGGTGCAATCGTTGTAGCCATCTGCTAGCTCTTGGCGGTCGCCACATCTGGAGCCGTCTGGGGCACAAAGTCCTCAGCCGCCCCCGGCACGCTGTATTCGTAGGGTCCTCGATGAACTACCGGGAATTCCCCGCCGAAATTGTCATGAGGGGGAGGAGTGGGGACGCTCCATTCGATAGTGGTCGCTTTCCAGGGATTGATATCGGCTTTCTTACCTCGAAAGAGAGCCCAGAAAAAAATCGCCAGGAAAATGAACTGGGCAGCGATGGTCGTGAAGGCAAACATGCTGATGTATTTTTGAACGGCTGCCAGCGGCTCCAGAAATTCGAAGGAAGTCAATTCGGCATACCTACGCGGATGCCCCGCAAAACCCAGGAAGTGCATCGGCATGAAGATGGCGTACACCCCCACGAATGTGATCCAGAAGTGAATTTTTCCCCAGGTTTCGTTCAGCATGCGCCCAAACATCTTGGGGAACCAGTAGTAGGTTCCTCCGAAGATCCCGAATATGGCCGCCACGCCCATGATCATGTGAAAGTGGGCGACCACAAAATAGGTATCGTGAAGGTAAACATCCACCGCCGGCTGATTCAGGAAGAGTCCACTGATGCCTCCGGTGACGAACAGGGAAACGAAACCCAGGGCCCATAGCATCGCCGTGGTGAACTGGATTCTCGCGCCCCATAGGGTCCCGAGCCAGTTGAACGTCTTGATTGCGGAAGGCACTGCCACCGCCGTGGTCGTCAAAGAAAAGACGATTGCGGTATAGGGGCTCATCCCGCTCATGAACATATGGTGTCCCCAGACCAAGAAGCTGCAAAAACCAATGCCCATGATGGCGTAGACCATCGCCTTGTAACCAAAGATTGGCTTGCGGCAAAAAGTTGAGAGAATATGCGAAGCGGCGCCCATCCCGGGAAGGATGGCGATATAGACCTCGGGGTGACCGAAGAACCAGAACAGATGCTGCCATAACAGCGGGGACCCACCCTTGTGGTCTATCAACTTATCGCTCACCACCAGGCCACCGGGAATAAAGAAACTGGTTCCGGCGTGGCGGTCCATCAGCAACAGCACACCGGCTGCCAGGAGTACTCCAAAAGCCAGAAGGGCCAGGATTGCCGTCACGAACCAGGCCCAGCAGGTCAGGGGAAGCCTCATCATGGACATCCCCTCTGCTCTCATATCGATAGTAGTCACGATGAAGTTGATTGCACCCAACAACGACGCGATACAGAAAATAGCAACGCTCAAGATCCAGAGGGACTGCCCCGTCCCCAGACCCGGACCCGCAATCTCGCCAAGGGCGCTCAGGGGAGGGTAGGCAGTCCACCCGGAGATCGGAGCCCCTCCCTGTACAAAGATCGCGGCAACCATTACTACCAGGGACAAAAAGGTCACCCAGAAGGAAAGCATATTCAGCGTGGGGAAGGCCATGTCATCCGCGCCGATCTGGATGGGAAGAAAGTAGTTTCCAAAACCACTCTGAGGAGCTGTCGTGAGGACAAAGAAGACCATGATGGTACCGTGCATGGTCAACATCGACAGATAGAATTCCGGCGTCATCACGCCATCTGGCGCTCCTTCCGGGAAAATAGTGCCCAGGATGGGAACCTCGGTGCCGGGCCAGGCCAGATTCAAACGGACTAGCACTGAAAGGGTCATGCCGAGGAAAACGGAGAAGAGAGCCAGCATATAATACTGGATCCCGATTACTTTATGGTCGTAGCTGAAAATGTACTTCCGAATGAACCCTGCGGGCGCTTCGTGAACCGAGTGCGCCTGGACGGCTTCTCCCATCTCAATTTTCTCCAGTGTCAATCAAGAGTCGATCTCTGAATCCCGTCAGCTAATGTCGCTCCGCTATTCTTCTGCCTGATCTTTGAGCCAGCTAGCATAGTCCTCGTCTGAAAGGATCTGGATAGTACTCCTCATCTTGTGGTGCCCCAACCCGCACAGCTCAGCACATGCAACTTCATAGTGTCCGATCTTGGTGGGCTTGAAACGGAGGGGAATGGTCATTCCGGGCACAGCATCCTGTTTGATCCGCAGCTCTCGTACAAAGAAGGCGTGGGTCACATCCTTGGAGCGCAGCATCAACTCGATGTTGCGGTTGACCGGTACCGCCATAACAGGGACGACAAGATCGTCACTTGAAGCTGGGTCATCCGGATCCAGACCAAGAGCATTACCACCAGAATCGTCGGTCAGCTCCGGTTTGAGTTGGCCGAACTTACCGTCCGCACCTGGATAGCGAATGTTCCAGGAGAACTGCTGTCCCGTCACCTCGATCCGAACTACGTCCTCAGTCGGCGGGATCAGATGTAAACTTGCCCAGATACTCTGGCCGGGGATGACCAGCGCAAAAAAGACAACGGCTGTCGCCAGAGTCCAGACAACCTCCAGCTTATCGTTTCCGTGACTGTAGTCGGCAGTCCGACCGGGTCGGTCTTTATAGCGCACGACCAAGTAGCCCAAAGCGACCTGGGCCAGGACAAAGATGATGCCGGTGACCACCAAAGTCAGCATGAATTGCCGGTCCAGGGCCACGCCGTGCTCAGAGGCCAGCTCGGGAAGCCACCAGTACTTGCCAACCGTCAGGACAACGGAGACAAGGGTAATCAACCAGATTATAATTGCAAAAAACATCTCTCACTCCTCGGGAAAATCAGACGCTATTGTACCAAGTGAGTTTCAACTTTCAACGTGTAAATGGAGAGTTTTTCGGCAGAGCCTCGAAAGAGAAAAAAATGCGCTAGGGATTGTGGGATTCTCGGCCCCCCTGAACCCTGACTCCACGACGATCTAGCGGCCTCCGATGGAGAGACATTCCCCTGGATGGGAAGGCAAAGGCAAGGCGCTAGATCGGTGCAGAAAAGGTGCACCTAGGCGTCTCTTACAGGGAGCATAATCTCGAAAGTAGTACCCTTCTCGACCTCGCTGCTTACCTTGATTCCCCCCCGATGCTTTTGAACTACCGCCTGGACGTTGGCCAGGCCTACGTGGAGCCTCATCTTGGAGCCTCTCTCGACGAATCCAACATCAAAGATCTTGGCCAAACGGTCGTTGGGGATTCCGTGCCCGGTATCACTGGTGGTCACGCGTACGTGGCCATTCTCGGGACGGGTTGCGACTGTGATGATCCCTTCCCCCTCGATCGCCTCGCCAGCGTGTAGCAACAAGGTCATGAAGGCCTGGTTCAGCTCGCTGGGAAAACTTTCGATTTTCGGAACTTCGGCAAGCTCCTTGATCACCTTGATTCGATCCCCCCATTGCGGACTCAGGAGTGCCAAGGTGCTCTCGATTCCCTGACGTACGTCTGTAAGCTGAAACTCAGCCTCGTCGAGATGGGTAAAGTTCTTGAGACTTTGTACAATCGTGCCCAGACGCTCTCCGGGTTGCCCTACCTCAATTCGGTGCTGTCGAAGGGCTTCAAGAACCGCCTGCCATTGGCTGCTTTTCTTAAGTGCCTCGATGCTCTCAGTCGCGGCAAGCTCGCGGTCCAGCTTCGCCACGTCAGTGCTGCTGCCAATGACACCTACCGGAGTGTTGATCTCGTGGGCCAACCCGGCCACCCACGTGCCCAGAGAAACCATCTTCTCCATCTGGATCAAGCGGGCCTGGGCACTCTTGAGTCTCTCCAAGGCTTCGGCCTCGAACTTGATCTGCAGATTCTTCAGCCTGGTGTTGGTCTGCTCTCCCAGAACCTCTTCCTTGACTTGCTGAAAGGCCCGGTGATGCTCTAGAGCTTTGCGAAACTCCCCGCGAGCTTCGTAGGTGCGAGAGAGAGCTTCGTGGGCTCGGTAAATCTTCGGTTGCGTCTTGACCTTCAGGGCAAGTTTCAGAGCCCTGTGAAGGCAGGTAAGAGCTTCATCGAGCTTGTGCTTCTGTGTGAAGACACATTTCCCAGGTCAATCAGCGTGGTGATCTCCGCTGGCCAGTTCCTAACTCTACGGCGGATCTGAAGGGCTTAGCTCAAGAACTCCTCCGCTTGGGCCAGATCCCCTTTGGCCTGGTATAGAGTGCCGATGTCGTTCAGAACCCTTGACTCGCCCAGATCGTTCTCGTCTTCCCAGCTGAGCTCCAGACTCATGAAGTGGTACTTCAGCGCCTCGTCGAGCTTACCCTGGCGCTGGAGAATTGACCCTAGCCCCGTCAGGGCACGTCCTTCGCCGAGTCGGTGCTCCATACCTCGGAAGAGCTCGAGGCATCTCGTTTGGCATTCGTAGGACTTCTCCAGGTCACCCACACTCTCATACACGCCTCCCAACGAAGTGCGCGCCCAGCCCTCTCTTTCCTTGATTCCCAGACGGTGAAGTTTGTCGATTGACTCGTGAAGGCTCTCTACGGCGCGGTCGAATTGGCCAATACTCCAGTAGACAAGACCGAGTCCCAGGAGGGCGCTGGCGATGCCTTCCTCCTCCTCCACTTCACGAAACAACGTGATCGACTCGAGACCCTTGCTCAGAGCTGCGTCGAAGGCCCCAACGAAATAGTCACGCGTTGCCTGGTTAAGAAGACCCCAGGCGATGCCCCTGGGATAGGAGAGTTGGCGGGCGATTTTCAACGCCTGAGTCGCAAACTTCCCTTTCTGATCGGGGTCATCGAAGTTCGTCTCCAGGGCAAGCTCGTTCAGGAGATCGACTTTTTCCGGCGATGGTTCGGCAGCGAGAGAGGCAAGCCGTTGTTTCAGTTGTTCGACGGTGTCATTCATCAAATTGCTCGAGCGATGTGTCCCATTCTATCGCAGACCAACCTGAATTGAAGCGCCGAGTGAAAGGGAGGGACTTGGCTAGATAGCTACGGATTCAGAAAGAAGTTCCACAGGAGAGAATGAGGAGGGCGTATACCGAGTCATTTGAGAGAGGCTGAGATTTCAGGTGGGACAAGGGGACGCCCTCCTTATCCACTCTCCAAGATCTTCAAAATCCTGGAAAGAGAGTGAAAGTATACATGACGTCCCTGACAGATTTCTTACTTGCGCCAAACAGGGGGACGTTTCTCCAAAAAGGAATCCACTCCTTCCTTGAAATCTTCCGTGTTTCGGGCCACCACATTCCACTGTGCCGCCAAGGCAAGCGCCTCTTCCAGACCTACGCCTCGGAGCTGCCCCAGGAGATGCTTCGTCCAGGCGACGGCGCCTGCGTTGTGTTTCGCAACAACCTCAGCGACTCTGTAGGCCTGGCTCATCAAGTCCCCTGGAGGGACGACTTTATTGACGAGTCCGACGTCTCGGGCATCCAGAGGAGACAGGAGCCTTCCGGTCAACAACAGGTCCCGGGCCCGCCTTTCGCCCACCTGCTGTATCAGAAAGACGCTTACCAGGGCCGGGACGAAACCTACCTTGACTTCCGGGAAACCAAAGCTGGAAGCCTCCGAAGCCAGAACAAAATCGCAAACGCTCGCCAATCCCCATCCTCCTGCCAGGGCAGGGCCCTTGACCGCAGCGATCACCGGTTTGGGAAACTGATAGAGTCGCCGCAACAGGTCAACCAGAACAAGGGTATCGCGTCGCGCTTCCTCTGCAGAGAGAGAGGTCATCCGGATCAGATCCGCGAGATCGGCACCGGAACAGAAACTGGATCCGGAACCAGTGACGATAACGGATGAGGTTTCCTGTTCTCTTTCGATCTCGCTGAGAATCCGCTGGAACTCCTCGATGAGGGGAGCTGAGAAAGCATTCCGAACCTTAGGTCGGTTCAACGTGATTACAGCACTTGGAGGTACTAACTTTAGCTGCAGATACTTCATTGAGATCTCGTTAGCAGAGGCGGTCTGCTTTCCTATTCAGACTTGAAGGACACCCGTTCTCAAAGGCGGAATGTCGGGATTGAGCGACGCGACCTCCAGTGCCAGCTTCAGGGCGTCCCGGGTACGGTGAGGTTCGATAATGGCATCGACCCACAAGCGGGCTGCCGAATAGCGAGGATCCATCTGCCCAGTGTAGTTTTGTTCGATCGTCTCACGGAGTTCCTCGCGACCCTGATCATCGATCTCACGGCCCTCCTTCTGCAGTTGGCGGATCCGGAGCTGAAGCAGCGTCCGCGCTGCCTGCTCGGCTCCCATCACCGCATAGCGACTGTTGGGCCAGGCGAACAGAAAGCGCGGATCGTAGGCCTTGCCACACAGGGCATAGTTGCCCGCCCCGTAGCTTCCACCGGTAATAACCGTGATCTTGGGCACCACACTGTTGGCCACCACACCCACCGACCGTCCCCCCAGACGTGCGTAACCACACAGCAGCGTCCTGCCGCGCTCTGCCTTGTGCTCAATCAACTCATGATCGTCGAAAATACATTCGAAGATTCGTCTGACATCGTATTCCTGGGAGGGGTCCAGAGGCATCAGTCGATAGATATCTTCGGAAGGCCTCGGAGGAGATTTCTCCTTCACTCTCTGAAAAGGGTCCCGGGAGAAGTCGCCGAGTCTCCCCGCCAGCTCGCGGATTCGCGCCAGGCAGGCAGGGTCGTCCTCTTCTCGGAAATCGATGGAGCCGCTCGGAACCGCGTGGAGCTCCGCGCCTCCCAATTTCTCGCTATCAATCTGTTAACCGATCGCGGCCTTCACCAGAGAGGGCTCCGCAATGTAGAGGCCGCTCCCCTGGGGCATCAGCACCTTGGCGCACATGACAGGAAGAGAGGCTCCGCCTGCCACGCAGTTACCCATGATGGCGGCTATCTGAGGAATGCCTGTGGCGGAGATCCGGGCGTTGTTGCGGAAGATGCGTCCGAAATCGTCTTCATCGGGGAAAATCTCGTCCTGCAGAGGGAGGAACACGCCGGCAGAATCGACGAGATAAATAAGAGGCAATCTGTTACTGATCGCGATGCGCTGAGCTCGCAGGACCTTCTTCACCGTCATGGGGAAGAACGAGCCTGCTTTGACGGTGGCGTCGTTGGCGATGATCATGAACTGCCGACCGGCAACCTGGCCGATCCCAACGATCACGCTAGCGGCGGGGGCTCCGCCCCACTCGTGATACATGTCGAAGGCCGAGAAAAGGCCCAGCTCGAAAAACTCGACACCCGGATCAACCAATCGATCGATCCTCTCGCGGGCCGTCAGACGACCCTTCTGGTGTTGTCGCTCGATGGCCGGGATATCTCCACCCAGTTCGACTTCACGTTGACTGGAACGAATCGTCTCCAGTACTTCGTCCCAGCTTTGGCAGGCTTCGAGAGTTTTTTCCGCCACGTTAACCTCTTCCTACCGCATAGACGTTGAGTTCGTCGTCTCGTTGGCGGGGAAAGGCACTGAAATAGGATAAGAGTCCGGTCAGTGCCGCCCCCAGCGGTGCTGCCCCATTCGGGAAAGAAACTTGGAGTCCCGGCCGTGGCGGCGGTCTCCAGACCACCGTGTATCGAGCCAAAGGCTCGAAAAGAAACTTCTCCTGATTTCAGGAGGCATCACCTACGCCGAAGGCGTTACTGCAGGTAGCCCAGGGTTCAATGCGAAGCGTGCTACCCCAACGGGGTGCGATGAGCCGCAGTGGCTCGAACTAAGTCAAACCATGTTCGACAAACGGTGAGGCGTTTGGAAAGGAGGGAAACAAAGCGATAAGAGA
>Ga0310121_10000613_pt1 | contig 38669 bp, 26 predicted proteins | sample CB27_Tmax_986_MG_FD_203504 | JGI IMG/M metagenome (GOLD analysis project Ga0310121, IMG submission 203504) | Marine microbial communities from Western Arctic Ocean, Canada - CB27_Tmax_986 | ecosystem: Environmental > Aquatic > Marine > Oceanic | place: Canada: Western Arctic Ocean | collected...
CCTTGAATGAATTGTTCATGATTCTTGCTAATGATTTCTTCTTTTTTCTTGCTGATGGCTTTAATGCACGTATACGCGTTGCCTAATCCAATGCCACCCAGTCGGTTAAGGATTCGCATCACCTGCTCCTGGTAAACCATGACTCCATTCGTCTCTTCCAGGATCTCTTTCAAGATGGGATGCTTGTACTCGGCTTCTTTCCGCTGGTGCTTCACGGCAACATAGTCGTCCACCATGCCACCTTCCAGCGGACCGGGACGATAGAGGGCGTTCGTGGCAATGATGTCGTGGAACTGATCAGGCTTCATGCGCTGCAGCAAGTCACGGATACCTCCACTTTCAAGTTGAAAGATTCCCTTGGTCTCACCACGGCACAGTAAGGCAAAAGTTTGCTGGTCGTCCAAGGGAATATTTTGAAGGTCAAGTTTCTGACCTGTCATCTGCTCGATCAGTCCGACGGCTTTGGACAGAATCGTCAGGTTGCGCAGACCCAAAAAGTCCATTTTCAGGAGCCCCGCCGCTTCGACATCATTCATCGACCACTGAGTGATAATGTCGGTCTTGCCGGTAACTCGACCTAGAGGGACGTACTCGGTCAGTGGTTGATCGGCAATCACCACCGCTGCTGCATGAGTACCGACGTTCCGCGCTAACCCCTCGATTTTCTGGGCCAGATCCAATAGTTCTCGAATCTCTGGATCACCTTCGTAGGCATGCCTCAAATCCTCACTCTTTTTCAATGCAGCCGAGAGAGAAATCCCCAGTTGATCGGGTACAAAGCTCGTAATCTGATTGACTCTTGCCAGGGGTATACCCAGCGTGCGACCGACATCCTTAATCGCAGCTCGAGCCGCCAAAGTGCCAAAAGTTCCGATTTGTGCTACATTTTGTTCGCCATATTTTTCCTTCACATAGCGGATAATCTCACCCCGGCGCTCCTTACAGAAATCGATGTCGATATCCGGAGCTTCCTTGCGGTTTTCGTCTAAAAACCGCTCGAACAACAAATCGTAGTCGATGGGGCAAACATGACTGAGATACAGCGCGTAACAGACAATCGCTCCCACACCACTTCCCCGGGCCATCGCCGGAATGCCCAGGTCACGCGCGTGGTTCACAAAATCCCAACAGATCAGGAAATAGTTGGAAAAGCCAAGTTTGCTGATGACTGCCAGTTCGCGATTCAAGCGATCCATCACCACCGGAGTTAACTCGCCGCCCGCACACTTCCGCTCGCTACCGGCATAACGCTCCTGCAATCCCTGCACACACAAGTGCCGCAAGTATTCATCTGCTGATCTTTCCGGGGGAAGCTGGTACTTGGGAAAGTGGCGTCGTCCAAGTTCCAGGTCGATATCGACCTTGTCTGCAATCTCCTGTGACCGTCGAACAGCTTCTGCGTGTTGGGGAAACGCCGCATACATGTCTTCCGGGCTACGTAGATAGAACTCCCGACCTTCCATTTTCATCCGGCTCGTATCGGTCCGGAATTTGCCGGTATTGATACACAGCATGACGTCCTGCGCTTCAGAATCTTCCGGATCGACGTAGTGACAATCACTGGTGGCAATCAATGGCAGACCCATGCGCTGCGCCAGTTGAACAGCACCTTCCATCTGCTGCGACTGTATCGCCAGCCCATTGTTCATAATTTCAACAAAGTATCGGTCACCGAACGTCTTCTGGAACCAGCCGGCGATTTCTTCGGATTCGGCCCAGTCCCTTTCCTCTCCAGTGCCCCGCAAGAGGTTTTGACTAAGCTCACTGGAAACACAACCACTTAAACAAACAATACCCTCCCGGTGGGCGGCCAGTACTTCCTTGTCAATTCGCGGCTTGAAATAGAAACCTTCAAGAAAAGCAATCGAAGCGAGCTTGACTAAATTTTTGAAACCCGTTCGATTCTGAGCCAGTAGCGTCAGATGGTAACTTGCTTCCTTGAGATTTCCCTCTGCCTTCCGAAGCCGGCTACCCGGCGCGATGTAGGCTTCATACCCGACGATGGGATTGAGATCCGCATCTCTCGATTTTCGGTAGAACTCAAGTGCACCGTGCAGGTTGCCGTGGTCTGTCAATGCCAGCGCATTCATCCCTTGCGATTTGGCTCGCTCGATCAGTCGGTCGATCGAACTGGCGCCATCCAGCAAACTATAGTGGCTGTGGCAATGTAAATGCACAAAAGGTCGTTCGCTCATCAAATCCCTCGAGCCAAAAGCGGTCCTTCAAAAACAAAGTCGGCTGGCAACTCTGAACCCGCGTATTTTATCGGAGGTTCAAAGTCACGGCCAGTGGCCGGGAAAAGGAGTATTTCCGGTAAAAACCGCATGTCATGCATCTGGCAAGTTGGTCGTTCAAAATGCATGGTTAGCGATGATTTTTCTGAATTCACCCCGTCCGCCAATGACGGCTTCTGTGGGGCGCCTACTACGACCGTCCTTCAGGCCGGGCGCCGGAGCGGCACGCTTGTGGGAGACCGTCAGATGCAGGATTTCGACCAAATTGGCTGACTTGACCTAACGTGTCACCTCCAGTGTCGAAGTAAAAACTGGCCCACCCACGCCCTGGGCATCATTTGGCGAACCGGAGGTAAACTTCGTTCACAACACTTCCAGAACCAACCAGTAGAGGAATTCAAATCATGCAACTGATTCAAAATTTTTCGCAATGCAGCTATGGTTCCACTCGTCTTGGTAACCTCAAAGCGTATGGAATGCAAAGTGCTTCGACAGGACACGTTACGATTACCGGGATTGAAATAGACGGCCAACTGTCTGTACCTTCGCCTTGTTTTTGGAAATCACTGCTAAATCAGTTTTGCGTGTCCAAATCAACACTCCGGATCTTTAGCACCAACGACATTTTAGAACGTCTAAAACAGTGGTCTCCCGACACCGTAATCCGCTACCGTATCAAACGTGATGCGTTCGATGACACTACGATCATGGCTGTCTCTAACCGTCCAACACATCAAAAACGTTTCGATCACCGCGCAGGTTGTAAGACTTACGACAGACAACAAACATTACCACAGCCTCTTGCTTGAAAAAGAAGATCGTCTACTTACGATCCTGCGAAATGTGGTCTAGATTGGCCTGCATTTGCAGCTTGTCATGGCAACCGGAGGACCCTTCAATGGCGCGGAACGAGCAACTCATTCGCCAGCATAAGCTCCTGCAAATTCTTGAACGATCTCGATTCGGAAGGACATTGAACGAGATGCGGGGGGACCTCGTTGATGAACTGGGGTTGACGTCCTTACACACGCGAAGTGTCCGGCGCGATCTGGAAGCCTTGCAAACTGCTGGTATCGACGTGGACTCGCACGAAACAGGACGTGGTAAAGTCTGGAAACTCGGTCCCAACTTCCGTGGTACTCAGCGAATCACCGCCTCGGTGACTGAACTCCTGGCCTTGTCCCTGGGACGTGATCTCCTCTACCCGCTGTCAGGAACTCCGTTCTGGATAGGAATCGAGAGTTTCTGGTCCAAGATACGAGAAAGTATGCCCGAAGCTGTTTGGCAACATTATGAAAAGCTGCGCCAAATCCTGTACGTGCGGGGAACTCCCGCCAAAACGTATCGAAAACAGGAAGGCGTGATTAAAACGATCAATCGAGCGATCCAGCAACACCGCGTCGTTCAAGCAGAATATCAGCGCCCCGGGGAACCCGGTCCTCGCCAGCGAAAAATCGAACCCTACGGGGTGGTCGTCCACCAGTCAAGTCTTTACATCGTCGCCGCGGCCTGTGAAATCAATGATGGACCCGAACGAATTCGCCAATTCAAATTGGATCGATTTCGAAAAGCGGAAGCGTTGGATGAATATTTCAAACTTCCCGTGGATTTCCATCTGCATCAATACCTGGGAGAAAGTATTGGTGTATTCAGTGGAGGTAAGCCCAAAAATTTTCGAATACGAATCAGTGGATATGCCGCTACCTGGGTGCAGGAAGATCCCTGGCATCCCGAGCAAGAGGTCGAAGTCCATCAAGATGGCAGCATAACACTAAAAGTCAGGGCCGCACACGATCTGGAGATCCTCCCGCGCGTACTGGCTCTTGGTCCGGAAGCGGAACTTCTGGCACCCAAATCGTCTCGGCAGGCGATCATCAAAACAATTGCGGAACTCTCTAAGAAATACCGGGATTGAGCGAAAACGGCTATGTTTCCTGGGCGCAAAAACGGATTGCCTTCGGGTCGGCATTTTCCATCAGAATTCGTAACCGATTCGGCTTGCCGGCACATGGACTGACGTCATTGCCCGACCTTCATAGGACCACTCGCTCGATGTCGTCGCGAATCATCTCCGGGTAGTCGGCTGGTGAATTCCCAGGTATTGGTTTTCCCGCCGCATTCCGGATTTCCGCTCTCAGACTCCCTGCCGCGATTGTCGAGTCGTTGATCGCGAGTTGCTGTCCGGAAAACATAAGGGGACACGTTCGCATTTCGCCCCCGGCACATGTGCGCAAAGGGAAAACGAATTCGCTCGGGGAGACTCAACCGAATTCAGTGCTCCCGCGAATCATCACACTGCGTATCTCTGACGCGACACACTAGAAGTCATTTCGACACCAGACGACCCATGGCCAAGTGGCAAAATCGATCAGGGTGTAGAAGATTTTTCAACAGGCTCTGCCAGCGTGGATGCGGCTGACACGGATCCAAAGAAAAACTGTAAACGAAGTTGCAATTGATAGTTACAGCTCATTCCCAGGATACCGATAGCAACGCTTGTACGACTAATAGGGCACTTAGGCACGGTTGTTGCAGTTAAGTGATAGCGAGATAGAGGCTGCCGGGCAAAACGACTGCCAATTACAGCCGTTTTTGCTTGGGTTCGGAACTCGCCGCGCGTCATCGGCATCACGAGAAGAATGGATGGCCGAACGACGGGAGATTCGAGGCCCAATTTTCTAATCGTTTAGGAACATCAACGAACTCTCGCCGCATCGAACACGTAACTATGAATATAACCGCAAAACCCAAAAAACTTGCCGCGGATCAGCAAACTCATGTCTCCCGGGTGAACGACGAAATGCTACTACGTTCCTATCGCCGCACGGGTGACGGGGAAGCGTTTGCACAGTTGGTCCACCGATATGAAAATGAAATTTATAACTATCTCCGTCGTTACACGGGTCATGCCGAAATGGCGGAAGACGCATTTCAGACAACGTTTTTACAAGTCCATCTTAAGTGCAACCAATTCGACGACGGTCGCAAGTTGCGACCCTGGCTCTATGCCATCGCGACCAACCAAGCCATCGATTTGCAACGCAGAAACCGTCGTCATCAGGCCATGAGCCTGAATCGGGCTGCCGGAAGCGAGGCACTTGATCAGGCCGGTCAACTGATTGACCTCCTGGAGACTGACGAAACCGGACCCTTGACCAAATTGCACGTGGCAGAACGCCGGAGTTGGGTGCAGAACGAGTTGAAGAAACTCCCGGAACACCTTTGTACCGTAGTACGCCTGATCTATTACCAAGGACTCAAATATAGGGAGGCAGCAGATGCGTTAGCAATCCCCGTGGGGACGGTGAAGAGCCGTCTGCACTCGGCGATTCTCAAGCTAAATGAAGCATGGCAATCTGCGATCCTCAAAACAGAAGAGTGATCTTTTAAATGCGAGAACTGTTGCTTGGATATTTGCTTGGTGGACTGAACAAAACCGAGCAGGCAAGCGTCGAGGAACGGGTCCAACGGGATCTCCGGTTCCGTGAAGAGTTGGAGTGTCTGGCTGTTAGTTTTCGACCTTCGCGTGTGGACCGAGGGATGTTCCCTGCCCCCGCAGGCCTGGCTCAACAAACCATCGAGCTGGTTGCCAAGCACGTTGACCAAGAACAAATGAACTTGGTTCGCAGGCAAACCAGTAGCTGCCGGCAGGGCCGTACTCTCACACCTTGCTGGTCCCTGGCCGACATGGTGGTCGCAGGTGGAGTTGCAGTCGCCATGGCGCTCTTGTTTTTTCCCACAATTGCTAACAGCCGTTTTCGATCAGGGCTGACCGGATTTCAAAATCACAGTCGGATGCTGCACCTGCCAGTGACAAGCGATGACAATGTGAGTCACGGATACGTTCTGCAACCACCCGCCCGAAGACACCTAGCATTTGCGGATGTTGACGCACCCATCCACCAGCAAGCTGGCTGCGTGCAACACCCTGAGCTGTTTCTGCACCCTGCTTCGAATTCCGCCGAACCCCCTCAACCTGTTCAGGTTATCCGCGTTAGAACAATGACAGGCCAGCAGCGGACCGGCGTTAACGAGCAAGCAAAAAAACCTGGCGGTGGATACGGCTACACGTCGGGCTACAATCTGAATAACCACTACCAGGCACCAGGACCGTCCTTATTTTGACGTCATGTCTGCTGCACCGGCTAGTTCAGCCCAAGGTGGCCCCCAGCACGAACCACGGTCTTCGGGGACAGCATGTGCTCTTCCACGATGGGTACGTGCAATGCTGCCACAATCACAGCGACGCCGTTTCTCTTCGTGTTCGTCAAATGGTCAAGGGAAGGCGGCACCGCAGTGAGACGGTTGTTGGTCATCGTCTGTGCCTCTCCGATTCCCATCAACTTCCCGCTGAACATCTCCGGATGCTAAGAGGATCATGTGACGGAGATGACACACCTGATTAGACATGCTCACCCTGCGAAGTGTTCCGTCATTCTCAACGGGTGGACCAAGTTTTCTCAGCAAACCTGTTCTCCGTCGGCTCCCAGCAGAGAAGTCGCTTTTTTGCCACGTAGACGCATTAAAAAATCCACATTGTGACCAAATTCCAGATCCGCAGCGCTCTGAAATTGGACCGGTAAACCCATCACCAGAAAATGATTAGGTGCTGATCCTGGACCGCCACGCGGCTCCTGGACGGTTTGGCATCGAAATTGCTTTACTCCTGACTGAACGGTGGCCGTTATAGAGCCGGTGTCCCCTCGGGCTCTGGCGGTGCCAGGTTGTTCGTTCATCTCATTCCCACTCAAGATCAGAGAAGCCATGCGGGCCCGAGAACAAATCGAGTTAGCAGGCCTCCTGGCAACGCACGGAGCCACACTCATTCGTTGCCAGGCCCGTCTGTCGAACCAAAGTCTCAACAGCTACTGGACCGGTTCACGGTTCCGATTGGAACGTTGGTCCGAGGCCATTCACGACTACCAGCAACTCCGTAGAAACCATCTCGTTCCCCCAGACGCCGATGACGAAGAATGGCTGCAAATGCGGGTTCAATTGGAGGAAATCATCGCCTCAGAAGTGTTGGCTCGAGTCTGGTTGGGCATCACACGCGGAATTGATTACCAGCGAAAGACAGTCGAACTGGAACCTCCTGCTAAAAGCGTCATGCTCGGACACATGGAGGCTCGTCAGAGAGTTCTCGGCTTGCTCGTCGATCCCCGTATTATCGATTCAGGCGAAGCGGAATGGCTTCACCGCCTGCAACAAAGATCTGAACGATGGAACGATCTGTTGATTGGTCGTCTTGTCGCGCAAAATATGGGCGACCTCAGCCAGGCGGCAAGCCACCCTGAGCGCGCAATGGAGTTCGCTGAAGATCTACGTCGAGATGATCATCTAGTGGGTGACGAAATGGCGTGGTCGCTTCTCATTACCTCCATGAAAACAGTTTTCGCGCCTTGCTTGGATATTCCCAGTCCCAATACCGAACTCAACCAAATGATTGCCATATCAATTCTCGCTTGCTTTCCTCCGGAAATGTTTGATTCCATTGGTGTGGCAAAGTCTCTATGGCAAGTCCGTCTCGACAACATCACCACGGACGCCCAGGTCCTTCTGCAGGAGTTCATGGAACTGGAAAGTTCGCTGCCACCTTCTTCGACCTGGGATTCACGGACTGGCCAAAAGGAAGGTTACCTGGACAACGGGAACCGCGGATTGTAATTCTGGTAACGACCACGTTCCCTGAACCATATACATTCTGCCGACGACCGGTTCACACATGACGTGTTCGGTTTCCTGGCGCGTGAAGAAACATGACGACGATCTACGATGACATTCCGCCCGTGCGCCAAGACATCTTTTAGACAATCGCACGAATTGAGACGTAGAAGTCTTGCCCCAAATTTTGTCGGCAAAGCGGTCGAGAAAGACCCTCGTCTCCGGAGTGTTTTTTAACAGGAGCGGAGTGCGTCTTGCGGGCGCAGCCAGTTAAGCCGCCCGCTCCTCGCTCCACGACCCGTGTGAGATCGCGGACATCGTTTTTACTACGGAGCCGTTCAAATCGTAGAACTTGATTTCATTTTCCTCCACGAACCAAACAGCGCATCGATCCTCGCAAGAATACCGCCGACCACAAAAATGCCCGTCTCGAATCAAAATCGTTTCCAGCAATGACTGCTGAGAGTCGGCACCAAGTTTTCGAAATGTTCTTTGAATCAGGTCGCGAACCAAATCAGCAGTTGGCAGGGTCGACATGCAGGAATCTCGCCTCTTACGTGTAAAGAAGTCGGTCGTCTAAGCTGGAGCACAGGTATGTCTAAAATGGCTCCAACCCGGAAGTGGCAGCCTTCCGAGTTATGCCTACGCCTACTACCATCGGTCACTGCCGGACACGAATTTCGTCAGCTGTCTTTAATCGCGCAACTCTGCGCATTTTGACGGTGGAAACCGTTTCAGCCGCTGTGTCCTTCCGACAACCAGTCGCTATCTCGACCGACTGTTTTTTTACGTGTTTTGCTAGCAGCGGGTGGCTGTTAATCAACCACGACACTAGAAATCACCCCGCCCAGTACTTAAAAATTTCTGTTGCTGTTCTCAATCACAAGAAGTTTCCTTCGAGTAGGTGAAATAGGCCGTCGTCGCAGAGAGTGAAACATCGCGTTGGCAAATCTGTTGCAGCCATCCCATGGCCGCGTCGATTTCCGCAGCATACTGCCGGCGTGACGCCTGCAGGCTGGCTCGACGCGATTCAGCCGTGTAGGAAACCTGTACGTTTTTCGAATAGGAGCGTAGCAACGGGCTGTCCACGGTAAGTTGGCGAATCTGCTCATGGTCGGCCGGCAAGTCCAGAAAATCACTGATTTTTAAAATCGTGCTAGTCGGCTCGTTGAGAAAATTGTCAAAGCTTAACCACAGGGTGTTCAAGTTTTCGTCCCGGTGAGCTTCCAGCAACTCCCACATTTGAATCAACCAAATCACGGCTGAGCACTTGGCATCGTCCAATGCGTTCAGATCGGAAATATTTCCGGCCAAACGTTTAAGTCCTTCCTGCCGCCATTGGAGGGCTTCCCGAGTTTCTGCGCGATGGTGTTCCTGCAACATGGTGGCCAGGTATGATTCCAAATCCACGCAGAGCAGGATACCACGACTGGATTTTTTCCATTGCAAGAAGTAACGCAAAAGAACGTTGGCATGGCTTGCGGGTTTAATGAAAGCACTATCTTCCTGGCGGTAGGTTCGCGTTAGTAGCGCCATCACCACGTCGGAAATGCGCTCCCAATGCGGCAACCCCTGGGCCGCAGAACGGGCCAACGCCATCAACACCGGTGGCTCACGCAGGGCGAAGCAACCGGGCAATTCACCCAACATGCGAGAAATCAGTGTCGAACCGCAGTGACCCACATGAAACAGGAAATTCAACGACGGTTGAGACTTCTTTGTTTGCACTGCCCTTGGCCATAGCTCTTTCAAGTGGATCACCTTTTCGTCCGACAGCACACGGTCCAGCCGATTGTCCAGAAATGCCGCTTCTCGATATCCCTCTTCATCTGTTTCCACAAATGAGGCCAAGCCTCGATGAAAATCCACGCTCTTGATCAGCCAGTTCGGCGTATCCCACAACTGGGACTGGAAATCGGCAAACGACTTACCCGACAGAAAAGACATCTCAGATCCGATCACACGGTTTAAAAAAATTGTTTGTTTACGAAAGCAACTGGTCATCGAAAAGCGGACTTCACCGAATACCCCTGCTGCGTTCACGCCGCATCATGAAAACCTTTTGAAATTGGGAGTCGACCGCGTCAGGGCAAACAAGGAGTTTCATTTTATTTCCCCTGAATCGAATTCACCCTGCGTGAATGTCAAGATTGAGAGTTCGAACCAAATGGCTTCCGGATTTGTTCGCCAATGGAGCAAGTGTCCTGTGTCACTGGCGTGGAAAACATAACATCCCTACGTTCCACCTGCTGATCTTGAATGATTTTTTTGTTCGCGTAGATCGTAACCCAAGCCAGTCGTGTGCTTAACCGGTGGCTTGACCGCCGACAGACCCAGTCGGCACACCGTGATGACAGTTGTCCTTCGGTGGAAAGGTCGATTCCTTGCAATGGCTGTTTTGACAACCTCCCACGTCGCCTCGGACCGGTTTTAGGCGCGTCAACTCAAAAGCTGCCGATAGGTACTTGTCATCACGAGCCTGCAAAACAGAAAACTGAAATCGAGAATACCGCGCTCCACAGAGGGCTGTAAGCCGCTCATTCAAATCCCTGTTTCCATCAAGGCCTGTTCCGATCAACAAACGATGCCCACGTTCATCTTAAACCATGGGCGGCAAGCATGTTGTGACATCTGGTTGAGCTGACGAATACCCAGCTTGGCTGTGCGGTTTCAGCACGCAACGGCAGCCTGTGCCAGATTGACTATCCGCTTTTAAGCGATTACGCTGGCATGTTAGATTTTAATCTTATCTCCTCTTGCTATCGCATTTCGTGATCTCATCTGTTTCCGATCGGAACCCGTGCATCTCAAGTCGCTGAAGATATTTTGTGACGTGGTCAGCCGGCGCAGTTTTTCACGCGCTGCCGACGAAAACGGTATCTCCCAATCGGGAGCCAGTCAAATCGTGCATCAATTGGAAGAAAATCTGGGGGTGAAGGTCTTTGACCGGTCCAAGCGGCCTTTTGTACTGACTCCGGAAGGAGAGGTTTACTACGACGGTTGCCGCAAGTTGGTGAAGCGATTTGCCGCGCTTGAAGAAGAGGTCCGTACCCTGCAACAAGAAGTCGCAGGCCGAGTCAGTATTGCTTCGATTTACTCGGTAGGACTCAGTCATATGAAACATTACGTCCAGGAGTTCCTGGAACAATATCCGAAATCTGAAGTAGGCATCGAGTACCAGCAGCCGGACCGAGTGTACGAGTTGGTTGACCAAGATCGGGTCGATTTGGGATTAGTCAGCTTTCCGAAGTCCTCGCGTTCCATCGAATCATTGGCTTGGCGAGAGGAGCGAATGGTACTGGCTTGTTCTGCAACTCATCGTTTCGCCTCGCGAGAAAATATCAGCCTGGAGGAGTTGCAGGGGGAAACGATGGTGGGTTTCGTCACCTCGCTCCGAATTCGACGCGAGATTGATCGCACGTTGGGACAACACGATGTGGAACTCAAGTTGGCAATGGAATTCGACAACCTTGAAACCATAAAACGTGCTGTCGAAATCAACACGGGGATCAGTTTGTTGCCAGAACCCACTTTGCAGCGCGAAGTGGCTGTTGGAAGCTTGCGATCGATTCCATTGCAAAACGAACCATTAACTCGACCCTTGGGAATCATTCACCGGCGGGGAAAGGTACTGGGTGCCACGGCACGTCGCTTCATCCAATTTTTACAGGTAAAAGCCGGGGAATCCAGCAATAACGGTAGCAACTCGGTGTCCATCCATTCCAACGGGAATGGTACCAACGAGGGCATCACGAAGGGGAATTCGAATCTAACTACAAACTCACAATAAGGAACTTTTCATCAACCGCTTCTTCCAATTCCTACCTCCGCATGATGCCACTTCCTTCGCTGGTGCAAGGAAACAGTGTCGACGTGGCTTGTGAGTAGTTTCCAAGGAAGGTCCGCGAAACCGTAGGTGTTACTCATGTCCCATCGCCCAATCTGGAAATTACCTCCCAAGCAAGGCCTTTACGATCCTGCTTTGGAGCATGACAGTTGCGGTATCGGCTTCGTGGCCCAGGTGAAGGGCCAGCGCAGCCATCAGATCGTGTTGGATGCTGACCGCATGTTGCAAAACATGGATCATCGTGGTGCTTGTGGGTGTGAAGCCAACACTGGAGATGGTGCCGGGATTCTCACCGCACTCCCGCATGATTTTCTGCAAAAAGTAGCCCGCGATGACTTGCAGGCGGAACTTCCCGAGCCTGGTACTTTCGCAGCCGGCCTGGTCTTCCTGCCCACAAAGAAAATCGAACGTGAACATTGCAAGCGGACGCTTGAAAATATCATCGCCGAGCAAGGTCAGCGCCTCGTCGGTTGGCGCAGGGTTCCCGTCGATCCAGAAAAGGCGGATATCGGACTGACTGCCCGGCAAAGCGCTCCGGAAATCGAACAACTCTTCATCGCAGCGAGTGAAGGGTTAAAAGGAGACGCTTTTGAACGTCAAATTTACTTGATTCGGAAACGAGCCAGCCATCTCATACGGAGTGATGTAAATCTGGAACAGGCGAAAATGTTCTACATTTGCAGTCTCTCTTCAAAGGTCATCATTTACAAAGGCATGCTGGCCTCCTTCCAATTGTTGAAATACTTTCCCGACCTCACGGACTCTGACTTCACCACCCATCTGGCCATGGTGCATTCGCGCTTCAGCACCAATACCTTCCCTTCCTGGGACCGTGCGCAACCCTGCCGATTCATGAGCCATAATGGCGAAATTAACACGTTGCGCGGCAACGTAAATTGGATGCGAGCTCGTGAAGGCCTCATGCGCAGCGACCTGTTCGGCAACGACTTATCCAAGTTGTTTCCTGTCATCGAACCCGACTGTTCGGATTCAGGTACTTTCGACAACGCTCTCGAGTTTCTGCTGATGACAGGACGCACATTGCAGGAAGCCGTGATGATGATGATTCCCGAAGCCTGGCAAAACCACGACACCATGCCTGAAGACAGGCGCACTTTCTACGAGTTCGACTCGTGCATGATGGAACCGTGGGATGGGCCGGCCTCGATCGCGTTCACTGATGGCCACTATATCGGGGCGGTTCTGGACCGAAATGGATTACGTCCCAGTCGTTATTACCTAACGCACGATGATCGGGTCATCATGGCATCAGAAGTTGGTGTGATGCCCGTCGATCCAGCAATCGTAAAGAAAAAGGGCCGTTTGCAACCCGGACGGATTTTCCTGATCGACTTTCAGCAGGGAAGACTGATTCCGGACGAAGAACTGAAGTCCGAGTGGGCCAAGCAGCGACCCTATTCCCGCTGGCTGCAGAACCAGCGGATTTGCTTGAAGGACCTGCCCACGGAAGCAGAATCTCATGGGTTTCACCCGGAGACTCTGGTCAAACGCATGAGAGCTTTTGGCTACACCGTGGAAACCATGCAATTCATGTTGCTGCCGCTCGTCACAGAATTGCGCGACCCTGTAGGATCGATGGGTAACGATTCGGCGTTGGCCTGTTTGTCGGATCAGCCGCGCATGCTTTACGACTATTTCAAGCAACTCTTCGCGCAGGTGACGAATCCCCCTATCGACTCGATTCGGGAAGAGGTCATCATGTCGTTGGAATGCTACATCGGCCCCGAGGGGAATTTGTTGCAAACTACAGAGCAACACGCCCACCGGCTGTTGATCCCCCACCCGATCCTGACAAACGAAGAGCTTGCCTCGCTCAAACACCTCAACTACCGAGGTTGGCAGACCAAGACCATCCACATGACGTGGCCCAAATCCGAAGGGAAGGCGGGACTGATCAAATCACTCGACCGCATGTGTGCCGAAGCCGAACAAGCGATCGATGATGGTTACAGTCTGGTGGTACTGTCTGATCGCAACCTTGCTGCGGATCAAGTGCCTGTTAGCGCCCTGCTGGCTTGTGGCGCAGTACACCATCACTTGGTCAGGCAAGCCAAGCGTACACGGATTGGCATCGTCCTGGAAACGGGCGAGGCAAGAGAAGTGCACCACCACTGCCTCTTGGTCGGATACGGTGCTGACGCCATCAATCCCTACCTTGCTTTTGAAGCTATCTGGCAAGCCCAACGCGAAGGTCTGTTGCCGGACCAGTTCAACGACGACGGGGAAATTGTTACCAACTATCGCAAGGGAGTCGCCAAGGGCATGCTCAAGGTGATGGCCAAAATGGGCATTTCGACCCTGCAATCCTACAAGGGCGCACAAATCTTTGAAGCTGTGGGCCTTCGTGACGAAGTCATTGAACGGTGTTTTGCTGGGACAGCAAGTCGTTTGCAAGGAGTTGATTTCGATGTACTGGCTGAAGAACTCCTCCGTCGTCACGCCATGGGTTACTCATCCAATGGATCCAATGGACAAAACGATCTGTTAAATCCGGGTGAGTTTCATTGGCGAGCCGAAGGGGAACGTCATATGTGGGATCCCCGTTCCATAGCCGACATCCAAGTCGCCGCCCGTTCCAATGACCAGGAATCTTATTGGAGATTCTCGCGGTACGCGAACGAAGATGCGCGTACCAGGTGTGCACTGCGTGGACTGCTGCAAATCCAGGAAAAACCTGCTGCGGAGCAGATTTCGCTGGACGAAGTGCAACCTGCCAGTGAGATCGTAAAGCGTTTCTGCACCGGTGCCATGAGTTTCGGTTCGATCTCAGCGGAGGCTCATGAAACACTTGCGATTGCCATGAATCGTCTGGGAGGAAAAAGCAACACGGGTGAAGGCGGTGAAGACCCAGAACGATTTCAACCATTCCCCAATGGCGACTCCAAAAGATCGGCAATCAAACAGGTCGCGTCCGGTCGTTTTGGAGTGACGATCTGGTATCTCACGAACGCCGACGAATTGCAAATCAAGATCTCACAGGGGGCCAAGCCGGGCGAAGGCGGAGAGCTACCCGGGCCCAAGGTGAATCAGAACATCGCCCGCATACGTTACTCAACACCCGGCGTGGGACTGATCAGTCCGCCTCCGCATCACGATATTTACTCAATCGAAGATCTGAAACAGTTGATTCATGACTTGAAGAACGCAAATCCGAGCGCCCGGATCAGTGTAAAATTGGTATCCGAAATTGGAGTAGGCACAATCGCGGCAGGCGTTGCAAAAGGCTTCGCAGACCACATCTTGATCTCGGGAGACAGTGGTGGAACGGGTGCCTCGCCTTTGACCAGCATCAAGCATGCTGGACTACCTTGGGAATTGGGAATTGCCGAAACCCACCAGACACTCGTTATGAACGATCTTCGTTCGCGCGTCGTCCTGCAAACAGACGGTCAGTTGAAGACGGGCCGAGACGTCGTGATCGCAGCCATTCTGGGTGCCGAGGAATTTGGATTTTCAACAGCACCCCTGATTACACTTGGTTGCATCATGATGCGCAAGTGTCACTTGAACACTTGCCCGGTCGGAATTGCTACTCAGGATCCGGATTTACGCAAAAAATTTGAAGGAAAACCGGAACACGTCATCAACTATTTGTTCATGGTTGCCGAAGAAGTTCGACAAATCATGGCTGGACTGGGATTTCGCTCGATCAATGAACTCATCGGCCGAGTCGATTGTTTACAGGTAGACAAGGCAATCAAACACTGGAAGGCCGATGGTATCGACCTGACACCCATTCTGGCCCCGGCGACCAGTCCACATCCGGACGTGGGGGTTTATTGTCAAAAGGAACAGGATCATGGGCTGGATAAAGCACTCGACCATCAGTTGCTCGAATTAGCAAAGCCCGCCTTGGAGCGGGGTGAGCAGGTACGCTTTGAACTTCCTATCGTCAACACGAACCGCACCGTGGGAACAATTCTAAGTCACCATCTGTCCAAAAAATGGGGTGAACATGGCCTGCCAGATGACACCATACAAGTTAAATTTACTGGTTCGGCGGGTCAAAGTTTCGGCGCATTCCTGGCCCAGGGTGTGACCCTGGAACTCGAAGGGGATGCCAACGACTATGTCGGAAAAGGGCTCTCGGGTGGTCGGTTGATTGTTTATCCACCCCGGGAAAGCACCTTTTCTCCCTCAGAAAATATCCTGGTTGGAAATGTCTGTCTCTATGGTGCAACAGGGGGCGAAGCGTATTTCTGCGGCCAAGCTGCGGAACGGTTTTGCGTGCGCAACTCGGGTGCCCGGGCTGTGATTGAAGGTGTGGGCGACCACGGCTGCGAATACATGACTGGTGGCCGGATCGTGATCCTTGGACCTACCGGGAGAAACTTCGCTGCAGGCATGAGCGGTGGAATCGCCTACGTGTGGGCGGCTGATCGCGACGCATTTCGGGTAAGTTGCAATTTGGGTATGGTGGAACTCCAAGATTTGGTTGCCACCGAAGACGTCATTGAAGTACGTGAACTGGTTGCTGCGCATGTCAAATATACGGGGTCCGAAGTTGCCCAGGATGTGTTGGATCGCTGGGAGCATGTACAAGAACAATTTGTGAAAGTGATGCCTACCGACTACGAACGGGTACTTCAGGAAATGAAACATAGGCAGGCAGCTGCACCCCAATAGACCGGTTGTCCGGGACGGGGGAAATCTCCTTGACTCTGGCACGACAGGTATCCCGGCGAAGACCAGGGGCCTGCCTTACGAAGTGGTCTTTTCAGAGCGGGAGTACGAGAGGGTCGGCCCCGGGGCTGGCTCGAAGCGGAGACATGTAATGGGTAAGCCAACCGGATTTCAGGAATTTGATCGGCAGGTCGTTCCCTACCGCGAACCATTGGTCCGCATTCAGGATTTCGGGGAAATCTACACGGATCCACCGGAAGAACACCTGCACACTCAGGGCGCCCGTTGCATGGATTGCGGTGTGCCGTTCTGTCAATCCAGCAACGGCTGCCCGATTGACAATTTGATTCCCGAGTGGAACGACCTGATCTACAAGGGGCGTTGGCAGGATGCCCTGGATCGGCTTCACAAAACAAACAATTTTCCAGAATTCACAGGACGCACCTGCCCTGCTCCCTGCGAAGGTGCCTGTGTGCTGGGCATCAATGAGCCGCCAGTAACAATCAAGAATATCGAAAATGCCATTATCGATCGCGGTTTCAGCGAAGGTTGGGTGCTACCTCATCCTCCTGCAACCAGAACGGGAAAACAGGTGGCCATCGTGGGTTCAGGGCCAGCAGGCTTGGCCGCGGCGGCTCAACTCAACAGCGTGGGACACGAAGTAACGGTCTACGAACGGGCCGATCGCATTGGCGGGTTGTTGATGTATGGTATCCCCAATATGAAACTCGACAAGAAGATCGTTCAACGGCGTGTCAATCTACTCGCAGAAGAAGGAGTCAAATTTGTGACGTGTACTCATGTGGGACAACCCGAGGAATTTCCAACGGGACACATGACCTCCGTCATGACTGAACGCGGCTGTCAGATTAAGTTCATCGACCCACGTCAGTTGCTGGAGCAAAACGATGCTCTCCTATTGACCACCGGCGCCACACGACCCTTCGACCCTGTGGCCAACTGTCCCGGCCGTGATCTGAAGGGCATTTACTTTGCCATGGATTTCCTGACGCGGAACACCAAAAGTCTTCTCGATTCGAATCTCGAAGATCAGGCATACACATCGGCTTCCGACCAACACGTGGTCGTCATCGGCGGGGGTGACACGGGAGCCGACTGCATCGGGACCTCCCTGAGACACGGTTGTAGCAGTCTGGTCAACTTCGAATTACTGGTCCAACCTCCGGACCGCCGCGCTGCCAACAATCCCTGGCCGACCTGGCCGCACATTTTCCGGGTTGACTATTCACATGCTGAAACCAAGGCACAATTCAACAAGGATCCGCGAGCCTTCTGTATCATGACCAAAGAATTCCTCAGCGATGGCACCGATCGGGTCCAGGCAGTGAAAACGGTTGAGGTTGACTGGAACAAACCCACTGACAAAGCACCTTTCAGCGAGGTCCCCGACAGTGAACGAGAATGGCCGGCCGATTTGATTCTCCTGGCGACGGGATTTGTAGGTCCCGAAAAAGGTGTGGGAGAAATGCTGGGGCTAGAAGTGCACAACCCACGCGGCAACTGGGAAACATTCAAGGCAGACCACGGCCCTTTTGCAACCAACATCGAAGGTGTTTTTGCTGCGGGCGACTGCCGGCGAGGCCAATCACTCGTTGTTTGGGCTATTAACGAAGGTCGTGGTGCCGCCCGGTCCGTGGATGAGTACCTGATGAATGTCAGTTCGCTTCCCATGCAGGGCCAGTAGAGGCCGGAAGCTTTCAAGCCACGTCGAAATATTTTCATCAACGTGTCTTGCATCCTCCCATCGGATACCAAGAATAGCTACTCGAAGTAGTTTCCAAATTCCTCGCGACGACCGCCGCCCCTCTTTTGGCAAGGGGCCTCTCAGAGTGCAACCCACCCGGTTAGAATTTGAAGCGATCTTGGATATCCCCACCAATCGCCACTGCATCGCCACTACAGGTTCGCCTGCTCCCGGCCTGCGGCAATGCCTGCCAGGAAAGCATACGAAGTGAAGAAATCTGAAGCGACCCGATTGGCGACGATCATGCGTGAAGAGGTGCTGCGCGCCATGACACAAATCCGTTTTTCCGGACATCCCAAACCTTTTTACATTTCCTTCCTGGTGCGAGATGAAGACGTTCGACAAATCAAGGCTTCTTATGGCAGCCTGTCGGTTGATTCCGAGGAACGAAAACGAACTGGCTTCTGCGACGTTCGCGTTGGTTCCTATCGCCATGACCAAGTTCAGGATGGGGGACTTTACGACAATTCACAAGACGACGACTCGTATTCCTACATTGATCTACCCTTCGGCCAGCGCGACTCGGGCATTCGTCACGGGTTGTGGCGCCAAGCCGAAGTGCGCTATCGAGAGGCAGTCGAGGCGTACGCAACCAAAAAGTCCTATGAATTGACTTACGTGGACCGCAATCGAAATCTTCTTTCCCTGCAAAAGGCATCGGCTATTGAAGATATTCGCTGGACAAAGTCGACTGCTGTCGACTCAACTTACTGGTCTCGTTTCGTTGAAATGACCTCCTTGGTCGTACGTGATTTTCCTGAAGTCAAAGAATCGCATGTTCTTTTTAAATCGCATAATCGTGTTCACGTCTTCGTAAATTCGGAAGGACGTTTGATTGTCCAGTGCTTGCCCCTGTGGTCTGTTTCATGTTTTCTCTGGCTGTTACCTCCCTCGGGAGATGCGCTCTCGTGGACGATCAACCACTTCAGCACTCGTCCGACTGACCTGCCTGATGTGCGTGCTTTTCGACGGGAGATTCGTGAGACTGTGGCGAAATTGAAATCCCTTGCCCAGGCCCCTGCACTCCGATCTTATTCGGGTCCCGTCCTGCTGGATCCGATACCGGCAGGCCTCTTGATACATGAAGCCCTGGGACACCGGCTCGAAGGAAACCGGATGCTATGCACGGGTGAAGGGCAAACCTTTCGCGACAGTGTAAATCAAAACATCCTCCCCCCCTATTTATCCATCGAAGACGATCCCAATCTGAAAGATTTTCAAGGCCGCTCGCTCGTGGGACACTATCTCTACGATGACGAAGGCATCGCTGGAGAAAAAACGAAACTTGTGGAACATGGAATCCTGAAAAATTTTCTCACGTCGCGCGCGGGAATCTCGACCCGCCACCGTTCCAATGGACACGGTCGCAATGAACGCCACGAGCGAACCATCAGCCGCATGGCGGTAACGCGGGTCATCAGTGAGAATGGGAAAAGCGATGCTGAAATGAAACAAGCCCTGATCGAAGAAGTCCAGCGACAGAACCTCCCTTATGGCATTCGCATTCTTTCGGCCACGGGTGGAGAAACGGCCACCGAGTCCTACAACTTTCAGGCATTTCTGGGCGAAATCAATATGGCTACCAGAGTCTACCCAGACGGACGAGAGGAATTGGTGCGAGGAGTCGACTTTGTTGGCACGCCATTGAACGCTACACGGACCGTCGCAGCAGCAGGTAATCGCTACGAAGTCGACAATGCTTACTGCGGAGCCGAGTCAGGCTGGGTACCGGTCAGCACGATCAGTCCTTCCTTGCTCATCACCCACCTTGAACTACAGGCCAAATCGGATCCGCCTTACAGTCAGCCCTGCTATCCAATCCCCTGGAAAGTGCCCTCTCAGTAGTTCTTTTCCAAAATCAGAGATTCGCGGCTGAAGCGAGTCCAGGAATCCAAAACTCTGACTGCCAAGTACGCCGTTTGTTGATCCTGCGCCATCGCACAACTAAACTAGGATCGAGGAAAGCGATCTGTAATGTTCACAGACCGAGGAACTATCTTCTGAAGTACTACCGTTTCCTGATTGAACACAAGTTGCGGGCTTCGTTGACCGACTGCGGACAGCCGCCTGGATTGATTACATGCCACGCATTTTTTATCTGACGTTTCTGACAGTGCTCGCCTTCAACCACGCCTTACTGGCAACAGAGCCAGCCGTGCAATTGATCGACAATTCAGTTGGCTTCAGTCAAGTTGTCGATTTGAATGAAAGTGGAAACGTACTGGGCAGTCGGGAGGTGGCCGTTGAACCGCTGAGGTTGGCAACGGAACCTTACTATTGGCAAGACAACCGACAGCGCAAGATTAAAATGCTGGCTGGCTACACGAACATCGAACCACAGGCGCTAAGTGACACGGGCCTCGTTGTTGGTTACGCAACACGTTTTGTTGGAAACCCCGCAGGCAACATGCAGGCTTTCTTATGGAAGGTGACAACAGACGAACCCCTGATCCTGGAAACATCGGCAGGCTATCGAACTTCCCATGCGTGCTCTGTTGACAGGAAAGGTACGGTTATTTCCGGATACGTTGTCGGTTCGGACCCTCCACGGATGATGCCCTGTGCCTGGGAAAGAATCGACGGAAACTGGCAGAACACCGTGTTGCCCACAACGCATCAATACAATCCGTCTCTGGCGAGCAGCCGGGTTCTGGTCAGTCCAGATGGAAGCCAAATCGCAGCCTGCATCACGTCGAACAACCGGGCAGGACCACTTGGGGCCTCTCACAGATCGCTCTGCGTCTGGAAGCTTCAGGGTGATGGCTCTTGGGACCCTTCAGAGATCTACCAAGGCTCGCTGAGGCTGTCGGCTATCAATGATCGAGGAATGATTGTGGGTTCTCACACCGTGAAAACATTTCGACGGGCCTTTGCATGGGATCCGGTTCACGGCTATCAGATTCTCGGTTTATTAGAGGGAGATGAAAGCGCCGAGGCACTCGATGTGAACAAGGAAGGCCTCGTCGTGGGCTACAGTGATGATCCTTACGGACCCGACGGGGGCCCTCAAGCCTTCATTTGGAAAGACGCAAAGCTGGCTGCACTTGAATTCCCTATCCCCACTCTTTTTAGCTCGGCCACGACGGTAACGGATTCTGGTATGATTGGAGGGTTTCTGCAAACACTTCCGGACAACGAACGCGAAGCCAGTAAAACCCTGTCCTTTGTTTTTTCCTTGCCAAAACATCTCCCGTGAAAGTTAGATTCGAGTCAACCTTATGACAGATCACAACAAAGTATCCAACACGGATTCCTTCACTGGAATCGATTATCCCAATATCACAAAAATCCAGAACGACAGTGCCTATTGGGAAAGCCAGGATGCGGATCAACTGGTATGGGGTTATTTTTGCCTGGAATTGATTCGTCAGTTTGAGCAGGCATTGTTGGAACGAGACATCGAGCGGATTGTTCATGGACCGATCCACAGCAGCATCGGACAGGAGGCGGTGGCCGTTGGTACCGCGATGGCACTTACCAGTGAAGACAAAATCACATCCACGCATCGTGCTCACCATCACTTTCTCGCCAAAGCGGTCGCCCATTACGGACCGCCCAGCAAAGATATTTTTTCTTTGGCTGACAGTGAAATTTTACGAGAATGTGTTCGTCGCACGATGGCCGAAATCATGGGACTGAATGCTGGTTGGGTCGCAGGTCGTGGAGGATCGATGCACCTGTTCGACGATGCCTCCGGCAACATTGGAACTCAAGCCATCGTAGCAGGAAATGTGCCCTACACTTCGGGAATCGCATTTGCTGAAAAGTCTCGCGGCACCGGAAACGTCGCGCTGGCATTCTTGGGCGACGGAGCCGTTTCGATTGGACCTTATCACGAGGGGATTTGTATTTCCAATGTCTACCAGTTGCCCGCCATTTTTTTCATCGAAAATAATCATTACGGTGTCTCGACCAGTGCACAGGAAGCCACATCGCTAGATGACCTTGCAATTCGTGCTGCCGGTTACAACATCCCTGGTTTGATCGTCGATGGCATGAATCCCCTGGCCGTCAAACGAGCCGTGGAGTTAGCGAAAGCACATGCCTCCGCTGGAAATGGTCCGGTCATGATCGAGGCTAAAACTTACCGTTACTTCCACCAGTCGGGTGGCATGCCGGGTAGTGCCTTTGGCTACCGTAGCAAAGAGGAAGAGGAAGCGTGGGCCGCGCGCGACCCCCTCAACACTGCTCCGCGCGCCCTCGTCCGACAGGGAATCTCGGAGCAACACGAAGTCGACGCAATTCAGAAAATGGCGGCCGACCTGGTCGCCGATGCGATTGATTTTTGCACCGAGTTGGACGAGAACGAAAAACGTCAGGCCCGTCCGAATCTTGTACCCGACCCATCGATTGCATTGACGCACGTCCGGAGTGACGGTCACGAATTCGAGGGGGCTTCTTTTCAAAATCTTTCCCATTTCACTGAGACACGCAACGTCAAAGTGGTCACGGCAAAATCAGAAGTGATCGCCCGCTGGATGGAAACCAATCCCGAAACGTTTGTTGCAGGTGAAGACGTAGCCAATTTGAAAGGTGGGCCCTACGGAGCTACCCGAGATGCTGTCAAAAAATTTCCGGAGCGGGTGCTGAACGCACCTATTGCCGAAGGCGGAATCATCGGTTTAGGACACGGAGCGGCCGTGTCGGGCATGCGGCCAATCATGGAACTCATGTTTTGCGACTTTGCACTGATCGCCGCCGATGAACTATTCAATCAGGTCGCCACCTGCCGCTACATGTACAACGGCCGCGTTGATGTTCCGCTGGTGGTTCGCTCACGATGTTCGGCCGGGCGCGGTTACGGGGCTCAACACAGCGGCGATACAATCGGACTGTTTGCCCTTTATCCGGGCTGGCGGATTGTGGCGCCCACGACCCCTTTCGACTACATTGGCCTATTCAATAGCGCCATGCGTAGCCTGGATCCCGTCTTGGTGATGGAACATCACGAAGTGGATCTCGTCGAAGGTCCGGTTCCGGTGGACGATCTGGATTATTTTATTCCGCTGGGATCCGCCGCCGTTCCCCGTTCCGGGGCTGACCTGACGATCCTGGCTTACTTGAGCATGGTTCCGCGTGTCCTGCGAATCGCAGAGGAATTGGCGGCCGAAGAAGGAATTGATGTCGAAGTCATTGATCTCCGTAGTTTGGACCATGACAGTCTCGACTTCGATACGATCCTGTCAAGTGTCAAAAAAACCGGCCAAGTGCTGATCGTTGAACAGGCAATGGAAACCCAAAGTCTGGGTCCCTTCATCGCAACACAAATTCACGAGCAGGCTCACAATCAGCTCAAGCAGCCCGTGCGGAGACTGCACAGCCTGTCGGTACCGATTCCCGTTTCACTGGTTCAAGAAAGAACTGTGTTGATCAGTGATGAAAAGATTCGTGAAGGAATCCTGCAAACCGTCAAGGGGCCCGCTTCGATTTCCAGTTAGGAACGGTCCCGGGATCTTACGAATTTTTGAAGCTGACCAAAATGCGACCTCTGGAGAAACTGGTCGGATCGTTGACGTCTTGCTCCAATTTCACCTCCGCTGCACCGTTCCGGCCGCAGGGGCACCAACGCAAGTCTGGTCCCACCAAACGGCCACCAAAGCGGTAGGCAGGTGCAGACGGCCCGCTTTTCGGATGGAAAATAGACTTGCCTGTCATTCTCACCTGAACGACTGGTCGCAAAAGCACGTTCCAAGTCGGCGGTCAACTCTGGACGAAAAAGTACTGAAAAATACTCGCATCGCCAAAGCTCGTCGCTTCGTGAGTGCGACAGGTTCCGTATCTAAATCTTGAAAGAACAAAGTCGGTAGGATATCTTGACTACCTACCACATCCCTTCACCGAGGAATTCTGTGATGACGCAAGCCCAAGTCCCACCCATCGCTCCCGAAGAAGAAATCGGCTTCATGACCGTCGATCCAACCGATTTTTTGTCGCTAAGCCGCGCCCAACAAATCCGCCACTTGGAGGTCGAAGGATACGTCGCCCTTCCATCCATTTTGACTCCTGAGATCATTTCACGGCTCAAGGACGAAATGGCCGACGCTGAAATGTCCCACACCAGCTACAGCGAGTACCAGACCAGGTCGGTCAAGCAACCCCAGTGGCACAGTACAGCGGTTGCTGAATTGATCGCCTATCCACCCATGATCGATTTTCTTCAGGATCTCGTAGGCCCCGACATCATATTCACTCGCGGATTTTTTCAACGAACCCTGCCTGGTTCACCCGGCATTTCAATGCACACCGACGGCCAGCCTCACGGCTCCGATTTGTTTGGTTACGAGGGAAGCTGCCCCCGCCTGTTGCGTGTACTTTACTATCTGGACGACTTGACGCCCGACCGGGCCCCGTTTCGTCTCATTTCCCGCTCGCACCTCTCATTCCACTCTCAATCTAATCCTTATGTAAGGTACAAATCGCATCCAGAAGAAATCACGCTGCTGGTTCCAGCGGGCTCTGCCGTCATCGTACCGTCGATGTTGCTGCACGGTAGCCATCCGAACAAAGATCCCCAGCCGCGGGAACTCATTCAGTTGGGTTATCGACCCACCTGGGCCGGTCCGATTCAACCCGTGGAAGAGTGGGATCCTGAATTGGTCGCGGCCGCTCCGGAAATCACCAAACCTCTGCTGAAAAGCCTGAACACAACGGGTAAGACTTGGGAACAACCGCACAAACCTTCAGGCATGATCACCAACGCTCCCGGCATTAATCCAAGTCGCTGGGAAGATTAAGCAGGTTGGCAGCAGCGGTTGGCAGGCCTCTCTGCAAACCGATGGATCACGACCAATGGAGCAGACCCCGGATTCACACCCACTTACGAACCCGTGTCGGTTTTCCGTTTTGTTGCGACGATCTTTGGCAAGCATCCAGCAAACTCTGTATTTGCGCACCGCGTGGCACATCGGGCTGATCCTGCCGTCTCATTTGAATCGACCGGATAAATCGTTGATAGATACTTGGTGTCGTGCGGATCGTTCGCGTCGACCAGCGACCTACGGCTTTGTTCCGGCCACGACATAACTGCAGTTTGTCTTTACCTTGGTCCAAATCAATCCGCAATGCTCCGTCAGTACCGTGGACTCCCAGAAAAATACTGTTCATGTGACCGGTCGCCCAACGTGTGGTATGACAGACCCCCACGGCTCCGTTAGCAAATTTCAACTGGATCGTTGCGGTGTCGTTTGCATCCAATCGTGTCGCGTCCAGCGTGGTACGTTGCGTACCCTTCCGATCGATCTTGGGAAATGTTGTTAACCGACTCTCGACGGTAGCCACATCACCTGCCACAGCTGTCAGCAAGTCCAGCAAGTGGCAACCCAAGTCTCCCAACACTCCCATCGACCCCTGCGCTGTCTGCAAACGCCATAGCCAGTTGGGATCCTGCCAATGGCCCCAACTCGTGGTACCCGCCAGCCACGACTGAAGATAATGTCCGTGAACGTGCCGAATTTCTCCCAATTCACCCCGTGCCACTATTTTTATCGCCTCTTGTACGGCCGAGCTGTCACGATATGACAAATTGATCATGTGAATTGCGCCATGTTGCTGCGCTGCCTGAATCGCCCGTCGAGCAACACGACGAGCATCCTTGAGCGTCGTGGCAAGCGGTTTTTCACAGAGTAGATGCTTCCCCGCTTCCAGAATCCGGAGACTGAGCGGCGCGTGATGGGCATCTGGAGTCACCACACTTGTCGCATCACACACTTCGATGACCTCTTCCAAAGAGGACGCGACATGGTCTATCTTGTGCTGGAGCGCAAAGTCGGCTGCTCGCTTCGTATCGATGTCGTAGCACGAACGTAAGTCGACACCCCGTATCTCGCGGTAACGACGGGCGTGTGTGTTTGCCATACCGCCTGTGCCAATGATTCCTACTTTGATGTTTGCCATGCCATATGACTCCAGCCCTGCCTGTTTTCCGCTGATGGTACAAACTCTGCAAAAGGGTGCAAGGGATGTAAGGCACAGCGATTAGAAAAAAGTCCCACGGAAAACCTGACCGCAGTTGCACGCAACTTCCCAAGGGTGTGCTTCGGAGGCACTTTGGGGGAACCAGCGGCTCAGTCGACCGGGGAATTGATTCCGCCACGTGAAGATATCACATCACGCATGAAGAAACCAAAGACTGCTCCATACGCCAATCAACCGCGAGTGGTTGTGGCGGGGTCCATCAACATGGACCTTGTCACTCGCTGCCAACGGCTGCCGCAGGCTGGAGAAACAGTTTCTGCCGAGAATCTCGTTCAACTCCCGGGAGGCAAGGGGGCCAATCAGGCGGTTGCGGCAGCGCAGTTGGGCGCACGCTGTCACTTGATCGGTCGGGTAGGAGACGATGCTTTCGGTCGGCAGCTCACAGGGAGACTCGCCGAGTACAAGGTACAAACGGACGCCGTGATGGTCACCCCACAAATCAGCAGTGGAGTGGCATTGATCGGCGTGGACAATTCGGGTCAAAACGCAATTACCATCGTCGCCGGTTCCAACGGACAATTGTCAACTGCCGATATCACACATCACCGATCTTTGATCGAGTCTGCCGACGCTGTCGTCGTTCAACTTGAAATCCCTTTGGAGACGGTGACTGCCACTGTAACCATTGCAAAATCGCACGGAATCATGACGATCCTGGACCCGGCACCTGCTCCAGCCGAAGCCTTACCCCAAGCGCTTTACGAGGTGGACGTCATGACGCCAAACGAAACGGAAACACAAACGCTGACTGGAATTTCAGTCGAAGGTATCGAGTCCGCCATTGAAGCCGCGATCGTCTTGCGTCAACGGGGCGTAAGACTTCCCGTCATCACACTTGGCAGCCAAGGCGCTGTGTGGATTGACGAGTCATCCGGTAAAGGATTACACGCCACATCCTGCGACGCCAACGTCGTGGATACCACAGCCGCTGGCGATGCGTTTACCGCCGCGTTGGCATATCGTCTAGCTCAGGGGCACGTTCCCGCCGTCGCAATCCCCTTTGCTTGTGCTGCGGGTGCTGCCGCAACAACGGCTCTAGGAGCTCAAAATTCCATGCCGACTTATGACAAGGTGCTCGAATTTGTTTGTCAGTAGCCTGTCCCGAGGATTTCCATCCTGTTGGGGAACCGAAGCAGGCTATTCCCCTTTTCGCTCAACAGACAGTTCATGAACAAGCCACCACCATGGGTTCAACAAAAATACCGGAACTGACACAGCGCGACCTGACGATTCCCAGACTGGGAACCAGCCGGATTCAATCGCCTTTAAGTCTTTCCAATACCAAGGGCGACGGACGAGGAGACTTCGTGCCGGCGAACTCTCGAATTCGTTATCAGATCGACACACTGCCGGGCGCTGACCATCAGGATCTGGTCTTGGAACAGGCGGGGCCTCGGGAGCAGATATTCTTCCATCCTGAAAACACTACCGCCGCCATCGTCACCTGTGGAGGCCTTTGCCCCGGTCTGAACAATGTCGTTCGCTCAATTTTTTACGAGCTGAAACACAACTATCGGGTCCCTCGAATTCTTGGAATCCAGAATGGATATGCGGGATTGAATCCCGCGCAGGGTCGTCCTCCTTTACAACTGACAGACGAAGACGTGGTTGAAATTCATAAACTCGGAGGTGTCATTCTGGGCACCTCGCGTGGCCCTCAGGATGCAGAAGTCGCAGTGAAATTCCTGCACCGTGAAAACATTGATATTCTGTTTTGTGTCGGCGGGGACGGAACACTACGCGGCGCCCACGCAATCTCCCAGGAGATTGCCCGTCAGGGTCTGAAGATTTCCGTGGCGGGTGTACCGAAGACGATTGATAACGACATTCCGTTCGTTTACCGCACTTTTGGTTTTTCAACCGCATTGGAGGAGGCGCAGCAGGCGTTACGTTGTGCACACGCCGAGGCCAATTCCACTGTCAACGGAGTTGGACTGGTCAAATTGATGGGCAGGCATGCGGGTTTCATCACCGCCTACGCAGCACTGGCAAATCAGGATGCAAATTTTGTATTGGTCCCTGAAATTGATTTCCCCCTGGGGGGTCCCGGCGGATTACTCGTCTCGTTACAACAGCGTTTGGAAAGACGCAACCATGCCGTGATCGCTGTCGCCGAGGGAGCTGGCCAGCATTTGTTCGATTCGGACCATGATCACCTTAATGCTTCGGGGAACCCGAAGTTTCATGACATCGGTCCTTTCCTCAAGTTACAGATTGAGCGACACTTCCACGAACAGGGAATTCCGATCAGTGTCAAGTACATCGATCCCAGCTATTTAATTCGCAGTGTTCCAGCGAACACACAGGACCGGCTGCTGAGTAATCAGATGGCCCGGTTGGCGGTCCACGCAGCGATGTCTGGGAACACGGATGTTCTGATTGGACACTGGAACAACCGTTTCGTCCACGTGCCAATCGGAACTGCGGTACGCACCAACAAATGCATGGAAGTCGAAGGGGATCTTTGGACCAGTATCCTGCTCTCTACCGGACAGCCCCGTTGGCCGGCTACCCTGCAATCATGATCCTTATCAGGGAATCATGTGTGGGAAAAAGAGAAAGGCATCTACACGTTGTGATCGGTATCCAAGATGGATCAACCTTTTAAAAAAGGTTCATCCCGCTAGGGAGCAGAGATCGACAGCTTGGCATCGACCACTTTTCGAATGCGCGTAGCAGATTCCTTCAAGTGAGCGCGGCTGTAACTATCCAGCGTGACGTTGCTGTTGAGCAGCTTTTCCATCCTGTCCGCCAATTCTAAGATCTGCACATAGGCGATTGTCTGGCAGTCTTCAGGAGTACCGGTCCGTCCCAACGCGATATTTGACAACTTCCGCAAGTAGATGCGTTGCAGATTCCGACGAAGGCTGGTGATGCCAGGCTTGCGGTTGGTATATTCTCCGCCTTCTAAATTGTCGACTTCTGAAAAAATAGAACGGGTCAGTCGATCGAGCAACTCTGCCGTCGACATGGCATCCTGATCCGCAGGAATTTTTGCCTCGTTGTCATGAATGCGATGTAGCGTCCGGGACGTGATGAGCCGACTGAGAATGGAATTTTGCCAATAGGCAATGCCTTCGTGCAGTGGATAATCCGGTCGGTCGGTCCTGATGGTTCCCCAATGGGACCAACGGGACGAAAGCATCAAGCCGTACATTTCCGGAGGAAATTGATAGGCATCGACCCCGAAAACCTCCTCTTCAACCAAGCTCAAAGCTTCTCGCTGTTTTTCCGGATCGATAGGAGCGATCGGTGTTGGTGCATCTTTGTCACCTTTGTGGCTCCGGCTGACACGAATCCCCCCCACATATCGTGCGGCGTGAAAGGTGGCGATGTTGTGCTGGAAGAGGAGAGAATTAAATGCACGTCGAGACTGAGCATAGCTTTCACCATCTGCGGTCATCCGATCAACCAACCCCTGCATGGCTGCTTTTACTATTTGCACACGCGTTTTCGCAAAGACGATGCCGTCATCTCCCAAATCCATGATACCGGAGTCAGGATCGGGTTGCGTGTGGCGTGTATCTTCGTCAGTTGCATAAGCGAAACCCGGCTCGGCACTGCGGGCTGCAATTTTCTGCAATTCCGACTGCTCGCCGCGAGTCCCTCCCGAAAGTGGTTGATAACCGTATAGGATGGCCCACTCGTCATAGATTCCGATGGTGGGGGTGAAGAAGTAGCCTTGCTTTTCTCCTGCTGGCGCGAAGTTCGCAGGATCATAATCCATGACCGACGCGATCATGCCCGTCTCCTCCATCTTGTCCGACTGCTGCATGTCTTCCAGAGACAGATGGCTACTTCCTTTGAAGTTATGACGCAGGCCCAAGGTGTGGCCCACTTCATGCATGACGGTTGCCTTCAGGCCTTGTCGGATCAGTTCCTCAATAGATTCCGCTCGAACGCTGGGATCTTTCTGGACGCCCAGTACCGATCTCCCAAACATCAACTCGCGCGAGAGGGCCAACGAGCGGTGACAGTGCCAACGGTAGTCCCGCTGATCATGCGGTCGGGCATTTTGTTTTTGATCCCGGTTCCAGAAGAAAATTCCGTCACCCGCGCCCGAAGAAACTTCGGGAACCATCGTTTCGTATTGGTACTTGTAAAAGTCGAAACTGCTCGAATTCAAGAGGATGTCTGCGTCCAGAATCTGTCCCGTGTACGGATTGACCCGCGAAGGACCAAAGCCTGAAAAGGGAGGATTCGGTGTCGCCGTCATCCAACGAATCGTGTTGTAGTTAATGTCCTCGGGATGCCACTCGGCATCCTCCGGTTGTTGACGAACCTCAATGGCGTTAACAAACCCGGCTTTGTCGAATGCTTTGTTCCATTCCAGAACCGCATCGCGAATCGTTTTGCGGTGCTTGAATGGCACGGCTTTTTCAATCCAGAAAATGACGGGCTCTTTGGGCGGTGACTGTTTCAGTGTTGCATCGGCCTTGCGCAAATCCCAGCGATTGATGTGCCGAATGAATTGGTCCTTGTCGCTGCGTTTTGAGTAATCCTTAATGACCGTCAGAAAATAGCCGATACGGTCATCAGCCAAGCGGGGTTGGTAACCCGTACTGGGAAGCTTACTGATAGAATAGTGGACGTTGACTGTCACTCCGCGTGAATCTGCAACGGAAGTGATGAACTCGTGACCACTGGATGCATAGGTGGCAGCTACTTCCAGTTCGAGATTGTCCTTGAACCCTTTGATGAGACCCCAGACACTTTTTGTCGAGGAAAAACTAAAACCGGGCAGGACTTGAGATATTTGCGGCAAATCGCTCATGAAGACACTGGTCAAATCAACAAGGTCGCCACCGCTGGGACCTTTGGTGACGATCGGCAAGCTAAACAGTACACTGTCATTGTATGCGTGCTTGACGGCGGACTCTTCCGGACTCCCTTTCTTCGCACGAAAACGAACGTTCTTGCGGACGACGTGAACACGCTTGTCAATTTTTCGGAAGCTCCAAACCCAGTCGTCATTCCAACTCATGCCCCCGATCAGCCAACCTTCGCCGATTCCTCGAGCGATCGAAATCAGCACAATGTATTCGTTTCCGTAGTCGCTGCTACTGAATTCACCGTACAGTTTTTTTTCTTTCTGGTAGAGCGTAAGCATGCCCGAAATCTTCTTGGCATCCTCCAGAATCTTCTTGTGTTCCGGATCGGTGGATTTTTTCTCGGATTGGCTTGATCCGCTGCTCTTGGAACCGGAAGACGATGACCCTGCGCTAACTGCTTTACGCTCAGAATCCGCAGTCTTCGTGCCGGTTTCGACAGGCTCGTCTGCCGCACTAAACGCTGTTGTTAGTGCCATAGCCAACAGCAAAATGAGTCCCAAAAAAGACTTCAACGGAGAAGTGGGCATGGCCTTTGTCTTTCATCGTGAGGCTGCGAGTCGTGATCGCTCGGGGAGAGTGACCAGGGAGGAGTACAAGCCGTCCTGCAAGTGCAGAATACAACAACTCGTTTATAAATATACCCCAATTTAACCACTCGACGTAGCTATCGGACCAAAACTAAGTGCTCCATGTTACGGTGCGGCTATTGAAATCGATACAAACGATACGTTTGTCCGCCGGGAAACCCAAATTCGTGCAGGGTTCCAACGGTTGTAACTCCTTGAATGATCGGATGGAACAGATGCCAGAAGAATCCGTGCTGTCGGAAGTTCTGAACGCCTATCCGCTGGCCTGCCAGCCTACGCGGAGCACACAGCTTGGATCTGCAGGAGGCTATAGTGGGGCGAGGTTCTGGAAACTGATCACAAATTGCGGCGAGATGTGCCTGCGGCGTTGGCCTCATCCGCACCCGGACCAACAACAGCTAACCTGGATTCACAACGTCATTACGCACGTCGGAAACTCAGGGTTTACGCTAATTCCCAACCCGGTCAGAACCAATGAGGGGAAGACGTTTTGCTGTTTCGAGCAGCACCTGTGGGAACTTACGCCCTGGTTACCCGGGAAAGCAAATTTCTGGGAACAGCCCGGCTTGCAAAAACTCGAAACTGCCCTTTCCGCATTGGCCATGTTTCACCAAGCTGCCCAACTCCACCTTTGCCAAGAATTTTCTCCGGGTGTTCTGCAGCGTTGCGAACAGTTGCAAGGACTGATCGGAGGAGAAATCGACGAACTCGATCTTTGCATCCGACGCCATCAAGGTCGTTGGCCCAACCTGGCCGCGCGAGGAGAGCATCTGGTCGAATTGGTTCGCGGGGTGGCGAGCACAGCGCTGGTCTCATTGGAAGCATGCAGGGCCTTTCGAGTTCCTCTGCAGCCTTGTCTTCGCGATGTCTGGCACGATCACATTCTTTTTATGGGTGAAGACGTGAGCGGTATGATCGACCTGGGAGCCATGCGGATGGAAAATGTTGCAGTAGACATCGCACGCCTGCTGGGCAGTTTGATCGCCGATGACCAAGTGTCCTGGAAGAATGGTCTCGAGGCTTACCAGGCGGTCCGTCCGCTGGCAGAAGCTGAACAGATCCTGGTCCATGCATTCGATCGCAGCACAGTCACGCTGGCTGGCATACTCTGGTTACAATGGGTGTTTGTCGAGGGGCGGAAATTCGAAAATCAGCGGGCCATTGAAACTCGTCTCGATAGAATCATAACACGTTTGCAAGTTCTCGCCCGGAATTGAAAGTCAACAAGCCCTACTCGGCGGGCGAATTGCCGGTCCGGTAGAATGCTCGTAAAAACAACGGGAACTGCTATCACGCGAACGCATGCAGGGAACAATGCAAGTCAAGTCACTGGCCAAGCCTCTAAAATACCGATGACTATAACATTGAAAGCATGAACCTCCTGATTCCGGACTCGGCTTGGAGTTGGCTTTCTCACTTCAAAGTGTTCTGATACAAGAAGTTGTACATCGCTGGCCAAAAAGGATCATGGACCGATGGTAGTACCTGCTTCAACCTTTGTTTCAGCAGCCCATCCTATTCGAACCCGACCTTGGGCCTCCGGTCTGGTTGCTTTAATGCTTCTGCTGATGGGAAGTTCGTTAATTCGTGCGCAGCAAACTCCGGCGTTCCAGTTCGACAAGTCGCTTTCTGAAGTCAACGCGTTGAGTCAATCCAAATCGTTGACTTCAGGAATCGTGGCCCCCTTGAATTTGCCGATTTTTATCGAGTCTCGCGCTCAAGCGAGACTACAGGGTTATGTGAAACCCAGCGTCGTGAGTCCCGGTTCCACCGCCCAGCTTTTCATCACAATCACCCCTTTAGGGGATTATCACATCTACCCGTATGCCGACCGGGACTCACAAACTTTCTCCAAGCCGACACTGATTGTGACAACGAACGGTTTTGAATCAGGTCGCCCCACAACCGATGCTGTCATTCACGAAACGTCATCGGTGCAGAATCTGCCACCTTCGCGATACCACGAGGGCGCCGTCACCTGGACCGTCGAGTTAACCATTCCGGAAGATGCGGAGCATGGAGTTAAAAACCTTGCCGGTGTCATCGGATACCAAGCTTGCAGCACAGATTTGTGTGATCAGCCGCGGGCAGCCGAGTTTGTTTCCAAGCTCAGTGTGGCCAGTCGGCCAAACAGCCAAATCATACCGCTCTCATTCCGCAAGAGCGATTACCAGATGGCTGCAGCGTTCGCTGAACAACGTTTCGATGCTGCTGGCCAACGCAAGGATCACTCCGTCGCAGTGACTCCAGTGGCGGACCGTTCCGAGAAAAAACAATCTATCGTGGAAGAGTCAGGGAGAAACGGAACTGTCGAGCAGGCAAACGTCATCACTGACCCAAGCGAAACGGCCCCACTCGCTCAAAGCTCGTTGGGGATATTTTCCATTCTGGGAAGTGCCTTCCTTGCTGGATTGATCTTGAACGTGATGCCCTGCGTTCTACCGGTCATTGGTTTGAAAATCATGTCCTTCGTGACGCAAGCCGGGGAGAGCCGTGCACGTGTTTTTGCATTGAACTTGTGGTACTCCCTGGGGTTGATGGCGATCTTCATGATCCTGGCAACGATGGCCGTGGTGCTTAAACTGGGCTGGGGTGAACAATTTTCGTCGACCACGTTTAATCTGGTGTTGGCTTGCGTTGTCTATGTTTTCGGACTGGCCATGCTGGGCGTGTGGGAGATTCCCATTCCGGGTTTCGTTGGAACAAGTAAATCTCTCGACGCTTCCGAACAGGAGGGCGCAATCGGAGCTTTTTGTAAAGGTGCGTTAACGACAGTTCTGGCAACTCCCTGCACGGGACCCCTGTTAGGGCCGGCACTGACCTGGGCTGTTAAACAACCCCCACTTCTCACCTACACCGCTTTTGCCACGGTTGGTTTAGGGATGGCTTTTCCTTATCTGTTGATCGGAGCGTTCCCGCAACTGATCAGTTTCCTGCCGAAACCGGGCGCTTGGATGAACACCTTCAAACAGCTGATGGGATTTGTGCTGATGGGTACGGTCGTGTTCATCTTTTCCTTCATGAACAAGCAATACATGATTGAAGCCCTGGCGATGCTGGTCGGGCTGGGAATGGCCTGTTGGTTGATCGGAAAGCTTCCATTTAGTGCCAGTCTTCCGGAGAAGATGCGTACATGGGCAATTAGCTTCGCGGTAGTTCTGCTAACCGCCGTCACGATGTTTGTCGTCCTGCCCCTTTCATCCTCCCACGAACTTCCATGGGTAGAATTCGACAGAAAGTCCCTGGACCAGTACAGGGCCGAAGGCCATACACTGCTGATCGATTTTACTGCTGACTGGTGACTGACTTGTAAAACCAACGAGGCAGTTGCCTTGAACACCTCCAAAACCAACAGGCTTGTAGAACAAAATGGCGTGATCGCCATGCGGGCTGACAAAACGGATAATGCACCCGACGTCGATCAATTGCTGGTAGAACTTGGAAACGAATCCCGGTCGATACCATACCTCATTATCTATCCTGCAGATGGCAGTGAGCCTGTGAAGATGCCCGGCCCCGTTTCGCAAACCCGAGTTTTGCGGGAATTGGAAAAAGCAGGTCCCTCAAGGCCCGGGAGCGGATGACCGAACCGGGGAATGCGGGTCGGCAATTGACGTGACCGACTGCTTCAGGGAATAGCTTCCGTCCCACCGCATTCAATCGACTTGGTCATACTCTTTTCATGCCGGACCACTTGCAGCGTTCGATGAATGCCGGCAAAACCTATTTCCAAACAACTCCCGCTTCACCTTCGAGGGCCTCACCAATCACCCAGGAAGCCAGGCCAAATTCCTGAAACATCTGCTGAATACTCTTGGCATAGTAGGGGCTCACGACCATGACCAGCCCCAGACCCATGTTGAAAACCCGGTTCATTTCGTCGTCAGGAATCTCGCCCAGTTGTTGAAGCCAGGGAAACACCGGCGGCACGTCCCAGCTTCCGGGTTGGACCTGTAACTGAAGGCCGTCGGGAACAATGCGGCCCAAGTTTTCAAGCAGTCCACCCCCGGTAATATGTGCCACTCCGTGTACAACATTTTTGACTCGATAGTGATTCAAGACCTGGCGGACAGGGCGTGCGTAGATACGGGTCGGGTGAAGCAAAATATCCCCGACGGACTGTTCGAGTTCCTGGACACGTTCTTTTATGTCCAGTCCGGCCGTCTCAAATACAACTTTTCGAACCAGGCTGTATCCGTTGGAGTGGATTCCGGATGACGCCACTCCCAGGACACAATCTCCCGGCACAATGGCGCTGCCGTCAATGACACTCCTTCGTTCAACCACCCCTACACAAAAACCGGCCAGATCATATTCGCCTTTCAAATAGAGATCCGGCATGATGGCTGTTTCTCCCCCCAGCAGCGCACAATCCGCTTCACGGCATCCATTGCTGATTCCTTCAACCACTTGCTCCAACAAATCCGGGTCATCATGAGACATGGCCACGTAGTCGAGAAAAAACAGAGGTTCAGCGCCGCAGCAAATGGCGTCGTTGACGCACATCGCTACCAGATCGATTCCCACAGTACGATGTTCGCCACAAACAGTAGCAACCTTGAGCTTTGTACCCACACCATCGGTACAGGCAACCAGAACGGGGTCCTGGTATTCCCGGCGAAAGAGGGGACTTTCAAAGTCGAGTTGAAACAGACCCGCAAACCCTCCCGCAAGGTCCAGCACTCGCGGGGAAAAGGTGCGAGTTGCCAGCCGCGGAATCCTAGACATCGATTCACGATAAACGTCTAAATCGACACCGGCATCCTTGTAAGTAACTTTGGTCATTGATCTTAGTCAGACAAGTGGCGTTGAGAAGTACGGATTCTAAGCGGGCCGAAGAGCGACTGTCAACGAGGTACAAAAGCGTGATCCGACACTCTGCGTTGATTCTCGTTGTCGAAAATCGCGTTACCGTTTATGGTGGTGAAGTTGGTTCGAGTCTGGCATCTGTCAGTGCAGCGGGCAATCGACCTGGTCACGACCGTACTCTCCTTGTCATCGCACCGCGTCTCCCGACAGGCAAAACGTTGGATTGATCCGCCGGAGCCGACTCACATTTTGTAACAGGGCCACCTCGCATGCGGCAACCGATTTCAACTGGGCATTCTTCCTTCAAGTTTTATCGGATACTGGTCTGACGGGTTCAAGAAGCATCATTCGTCGGGCCAAGCCAGGGGAACGTTGGTGATTTACGCTTATTGGGAAACTGGGATTGCGGCCAAATCCGGCCCTGCCAACGAAACGTAGCAAGTCGAAAATAGCACAGGAGAATACGATGTGGTACCGCCTCGGCGTCGCAATCGTCTGTTTCGCAGCAACTCTTGTTATTGAAGATACCACCCCGGCAGTGCCTGTGTCGGCCTACGCGCCGCGGGAAGACATTGACCATCAAATTGAATACTTCACCAAAAGAATCGAAAATGACCTGAAAAACAAAAACGAGTATGACTCCGACCGCCAACAACAAGTGGAACAAGACGCCAGCACCTTAGCAGTCTTGTGCTTGATGCTCGTACATCACGACCAACCGGGAAAGTTGTATCGGGATAGCGCTGCGTTGCTCAAGGCCTCACAACATCTCTCTGAAACAGCCGGGACATACGATGAGGCTCGAGCAGCCCTGGCAACATTTCGTGCGATACCGAACGTTCCACATGACGATGTACACGTCTTGGCGGAGCCCGTCGCCGAACTCTCCGTGTTGATGAAACAGGTTCCGATTGTAAACAACGTCTTGCGACGAGGAGTCAGTGGCCGACGATTCAAACGGTCCATGGAAAAAAATGCCGGCTTGGCGACCACCTTGGCAGCCTTGGCACAGGCTTCGGCGCGAGACACCCTTTACTGTGAAAATACCGAGGAGGAGCTACTATGGTGCCAAATGTGTCAGGAGTTGCGCGATTCTGCCGCTCAGGCAAACGCTGCGGTGCGAGCACTCGATCAAGCGGCGGCCAAACATGCAATGCAACGCATTGTCGTCTCTTGTGACCGGTGCCATCACCAGTTTCGAGATTAAGGAAATTTTCCATCCACAATTCAGATGTCGGTTCCGCCGGAAGGCATCGATTTTTAAACCGTTTTGGCTGAGAGTCGCAGGAAACACCAGCGGGGCCCGAAAAGATTCTGAGGACGTCGTCAAACTCTCTCGGACCGGACTGCTTTCGCCAACCGGATTGAGGAGTCTTCAAAAAGCTAAACTTTCGACAAAAATCGTCTCATTCCAGTGACAACCGACAATTAGGTGGTAAATTTTTTCGTCCGCCATTTACGTTGATTCACCTAATGACAAGAGGAACGAGGCGTCACAGATGCTCATGGTGTATCCGCATCCCGAGTTAGAGTTCACACACATTCTACCTTACGGAGCATTGATCCACGATCGCGGCGTACAATTTGTCGTATTTAGTCGCAGCGCCACAGGGATGCGTCTCTTGCTTTACGACAACGTCCAAGATTCCGACCCGACCGAGGTCTTCAACTTCGACCGTGATTCACATCGCTGGGGAAACATCTGGAGTTTATTTGTGCCAGGTCTGGGGCCGGGCCAGCTATATCATTTTCAAGCCGATGGTCCAAATGATCCTGATCTCGGAATGTGGTTCGACGGTCAAGCGCGGCTGATTGATCCGTACGCAAAGGCACTCGCTGGCCGTTTCCAGCCTCATGAAGACGGGGTTATCAGGCCCCCCAAGTGTGTTGTCGTAGATGACCATTTCGACTGGAAAGGAGACCGTCATCTACGCCGCGATCTTTCTGAAACCATCATCTACGAAATGCACGTCCGCGGCTTTACCATCAATCCCAACAGCCACGTAAAACATCCGGGCACCTATCTGGGAGTCATCGAAAAAATCCCCTACCTCCAGTCCCTGGGGATAACTGCTGTCGAATTGATGCCCGTGCACGAATTCCCCATTAACAATATTCTAGGCCAGAGCGAGGATCTACCCAATTACTGGGGCTATGATCCACTGGCTTTCTTCGCACCTCACCGAGGTTATGCAGCAGGGCAAGATCCCGGCTGTCAGATATACGAATTCAAAGAGATGGTGCGAGCTCTGCACCAAGCGGGGATTGAAGTCATTTTGGACGTGGTCTTCAATCACACTTGTGAAGGAAACGAAT
>Ga0310121_10000614_pt1 | contig 38621 bp, 42 predicted proteins | sample CB27_Tmax_986_MG_FD_203504 | JGI IMG/M metagenome (GOLD analysis project Ga0310121, IMG submission 203504) | Marine microbial communities from Western Arctic Ocean, Canada - CB27_Tmax_986 | ecosystem: Environmental > Aquatic > Marine > Oceanic | place: Canada: Western Arctic Ocean | collected...
AACTTTAAACTACTAATTATAATGAATAAAATAATACAACTGTTTTTAGTAAAATTTCTTATTATTTTATCACAAGTTAATGCTCAAAAAATAGAATATATAAACAGTTCAGAATCAAAAAAAAAAAACTATCCCTTTTCTGAAGCTACAATTGTAAACGATATAATTTATTTATCTGGACAAATCGGCACTTTGGATAATGGTAAATTAATAGAGGGGGGTATAAAAACTGAAACAAGACAAACTATGATAAATATAAGATCAATTCTTGAAAAAAATGGAAGCTCATTAGACAAAGTTTTTAAATGCACATGTATGCTAGCTGATATTAAAGATTGGAAAGATATGAGTTCAGAATATAGAACATTTTTTAAAAAAAAATTGCCTGCTAGAAGTGCTTTTGCAGGAAGTGGTTTAGCATTAAAGGCTAGAGTTGAAATAGAATGCTGGGCTATAAAATAAATTTGCTATTTAATTTCTTTAATTTTAATGTTCCTAAAGGAAACCTCTCCTGGATGATCTTGAAAACAAATTTTTCCTTTATGAAACTTTCCAAAATCATACCATCTAGAATCCCCCAAATATTCATAGTCCTCTGATTTACTAAACTTACTTCTTCTTATCATAGAATCCCATTTTTGACCTTTAAGCGAAAAAACATTAATTAAAATATCATTAAGTATTACTCTACCTAAATTTTTGTTGTAATTAATAATAATATGATAAGAATTCCACTCATCAGAAGATTTAACAATCATTTTTTTTGAAGGAGCTGAGAGGTCATATAAGGACCCAACAAAGTGTTTGCGTTCTTCTATATCAATCAAAATATTATTTTCCTCAATTTCTCCTCCTAGTACAGATTTATAATTTTTATAAACATAAGGATCTAATATCTGAATTTCAGGGCCCGTTTGATATGGGTATTTATATTTTTTATCTTCATAAACTCCCCACATAAAACCACTATTTGCTCCTTCTATTACTTTCCAGTCAAATTTAATCTCAAAATTATGATATATTTTATCAGATATTAGACTAGCATCTCCTTTACCACTTTCCATATCAGATATTCCAACAAATTTTACAATATTATTCTTAACCTCCCATCCTCCTTTTTTTCCATCATCCTGGAAAATATGCCATCCTTCCAAAGAATTGTTTACAATTAAATCTATCCATTCTGATTCAGAATTAATTTTACAAGCCACTTGAATTAAAATAAAAAATAAAATTGCAGATATATATCTAATATTTAAATAATTGTTGTTCAGCACTTTTTATATATAAAATTAATCTATTACTTTAAATATCAACTATTACTAAGTTACCGTTTTTGTCTCTAACAATCTTTTTAGTCTTATCTAAAAGCATTTGCTGCATATTATCCTCTGAATTTCCAGGTATTTGGATTAAGGATTTAGTATAAGAATAAATTGACCTATTATCTATATTTCCTAAGTGTTTCCCAATATCTAAAGGGTTCAACCCTCCAGATAAAGCAGTAAAAGCTGCAATGTGACGAGCTGTACTCATTTTTAGTTGTTCATTATTAAAAACATCTAATTCTTTTTGAATAAATTTTAAATACTTATTGCAAAATCTGGACTCTCCTGTCTTAAATATTTCTATTTCATTTTTAAAAGGGATTTTTTCTTTTACAATGTCAAAAACATATTTTTCATTACCTCTATATTCTGTTTATAATAAACCACATTAAATTTGTAATATAAACTTTTATTTGAGGCTGATTTTCAGACTTTTTAATTCCCCTATAAAAAGTGAAAAATTTTTCACCACCTACCTCTTTAATGTCTTTCCATTTTAATCTAGCAATATCATTCATGTTCATTCCTTTAGAATAAAAAGAAAAGACCCAAAAATCATGAGCTCTTTTATATTTAGGATTTCTTGTATCATATGATAATAATACTCTTAAATCAGAATCACTTAGTCCTTTAGATCTAGTATTACTTGATGTTCTTATTTTATAACCATCATCATTAAATTTTCTAGAAAAAGGATATAGTGAACTATTTATTAATTTATACTTATAAATCATTTCCTTAAAACAAACCCTTAAGGCCCTTAAATATTTTGATGATGCTCCAATAGAAATAGCTCCTTTTCTTTTAATGCCCTTATATAATTTTTGATTAGGAATAGTATCAAAAAAAAATTCAAACTCTTTAAGGAAATCAGTCGTTATACCATAAAAATTTAATTGATTTTCAAGATTACTTTTTAAAGTCAAACCATTTATTTTGTTTAATTGATTTCTATCAATGTCAATTTTATAACATAATTCTTTTAAATGAAGTGAGATATACTTAAAGTCATTAGAATAACTAATACCACTTTCATTTAAAACTTCAATTTCCTTCTTTTTTAAGGCTTGATAAAATTTAAAGCTCTGTTATCAGTATTCTTCCAGATCTTATCAAAATCGTTTAAAAAATTTACATCATCTCTAAGACAAACATTAATTGCAAGATTTTTAAAATTGTCAATAATGCTTTTTATTTGAGAATTATTTTTACTTACTTTTTTAACATCATTAATTTCATGCCAATCTTTTAAGCTTATAACAAAATTTTTTAATACATACATTTTAGTCTTACCTTCTAAACAAGAATAAACTCTAAGTTTTAATTTAAAAAAATTTTTATTAGACTTTAGACGATGATGCTTATTAAGATAGAACCCTAGTTTAAAATTATTTATTTTATTTTTCATAAAAAAACAACAAAAAACAATATTATTAAATAAATATAAATTTTCATGATAAAAAAATATTTAATAATCATTTTATTAATTTATCCATTTTACAATTTTTCACAATCTGGAGAATTACTTTTACAACAATATAATAAAGGTCCTAGTTTAGATAATTATTATAGTAAAATTGAAGTTTTTATAGGCTCAGATTTATTAAGAATAAACAAAAATGAAAACACTAATCCTATAATTAATTTTGGAGGAAATTTTGAACTTATCTATAATATAACAAACACTTTTGGAATAAAAACAGGGGTAAATTATTTTCCCATAAAATATTCTTATAAAAATGACGAGAATCTTAAAGATATAATTAAACATATTATTATTCCAATAGGATTAAAACTTAGTCCAACTAAAAAAAGTAAATTTTCTATGGGGATTAACTATAACACAATTAAAAAAGCTCTTTATTTCAACTCAAATGAAAAAGGAGAATATGATTTAAGTTTATATAAAAACAGCTTTGGTCTTTTCATTGGTTATGAATATTTAATATGGAAAGGTCTTGCTGCAAAAATAAAATATCAGTTCTCAAAAAAAAACACGACTACAAAAAAAATAGAATCTGAAAAAAATTCAGGGTTCGTGTTAACTATAAAATTAAGAGTGTTAAGAACTACAATAATAAACAAATAGAATTAAAAAATTCTTGAAATAATAATAGTTAAATAAGTATGTCTTTGATATCTCTGGATGTTAAAATCTTTTGACTTTGAATTTATTAATGCCGTTAATAACCAATTCCTTTTATTATAAAGAACCCCAAATTCAATTTGATGATTTAATTTTAATTGATTATAATTAAATAAAGAATTTTTTCTTAAAAGACTCCCAGAAAAAGCATATCTGTGAAAACTATATTCAAATTTGTTGCCTAAATAAAAAGAAATACTATTATCAAGATTTAAAAAAGAATTATTAAAAAAACTATGATTATTAATATTACCAAACTGAAAACCAAATCTAGTAGCAAAATAAGATTCGTAAGTTCCTAAAAATAATTCGGATTTGCTTAAAAAATAAATTTTTTTATAAAATTTAAACCCATTATAATATTCCGAAATAAAATTTAAATGAAAGGCTTGGGGCTGATAATTTACCCAAGACAATAATGGTAAATCAAGAATATATTTATGATACAAATTTTGCATGGGCTTAGATAATGTCTCATTGGCTCCGGTAGTACCTATCTGTAATCCAATAGAATAACCTTTCCAAGGTGAATAAAAAGTTTGCTTTTTAAATTGTAGAAACAACCAACCATTATACGGATAGTCCACCTTGTTAAAATCATTAGTATACCTATATGAAGGTGTATTTATCTTTTGACCTAAAAGCCAATGATTTGTAACTAATTTGTTGCTTAAATTTAGACTATCACAAGAAATTTTTTCTCCGTATTCTAAAAAAAGACCACTAGAGTAATACCTGTCAGTCCCAAAAAATAAGTCATTATCAACATTAATTGAAAAATAATTTTGCGCTGATAGATTAAAACAATTAGAACTTAAAGAAAATATTAAAACTAGATATTTTATAAATCTGATATGAAAAAAATTTAAATATTTATTTTTAACAAAAATACTAAGACATATTGAAAATAATGATCAGAAAAGCAACATTAAATGATCTTTCATCTATACTGGTTATAATTAATGCTTGTACTAATCATATGATCAAAAATAAAATATTTCAATGGAATAAAAAATATCCCTCAAAAGAAGTTTTTTATAATGATATTAAAAACAAAAGTCTTTATGTTTTTGAAAACAACAAAATAATTATTGGATGCATTATGATAACTGAATCAGAAAGTATCGTATACAAAAAAGTAAAATGGAAAACTATAAATAAAAAAAATTTATACGTTCATAGACTGGCTGTTAATCCAAAAAACCAGGGCAAAGGTTTTGGAATGAAATTAATGACTTTTGCTGAGCAATATGCTTTAAAAAGAAATTTTTTATCAATTCGATTAGACACCTTTAGCAAAAACAAAAGAAATATTAAGTTTTATAAATCAAGAGGTTATATAAAAACAGAAGACGTTTACTTTCCAAATCAAAGTATTTATCCCTTTCATTGTTATGAAAAAATACTAAATAAATAGCATTATCCTTATTTTTACAAACATAATATTCCAATAATATAAAACCTGTTTAAATAAAAATTAAAACCTTATAAATCAAATGAATAATATAATTAAGTTAACTAAGTCATTTAAATTTGAAGCTGGGCACGCCCTTTATGGATATGATGGGCTATGTAAAAACATTCACGGACATAGTTATAAACTTTTTGTAAACATAAATGGAACTATAATTAATGATTCTAAACACAAGAAAAATGAAATGTTAATGGACTTTAGTGATTTAAAAAATTGTTATAAATACAGTTATAGATCCAATCGATCATTCTACAGTTTTAAACATAAATACCCCGTATAAAGAAATAGCTGATATAATGGAAAAAAAAGGTCACAAAATTTACAGAGTTTCATATCAACCAACTTGTGAAATGATGATTATTGATTTTGCAAAAAATAAGCTCAAAACTGCCTAAATCTATTTCATTGCATAAATTAAAACTTAAAGAGACTGAAACTTCTTTTTCTGAATGGGAATCTAATAATATTTCTTAGTCTCTAAAATCCAAGAGCCTTAAGATCTGCTTTAGGTTTAGGTTTTATTAATTTAAGATTTTCATCATATTCCTCACAATCAACTGGAATTGTAAGTTTTTCAGGTTCTATAAAATCTTCTGCAGATATTCCTAATTCAAGATTTTCATATAGTGATTTCATATAAATAGCCCAAATTGGTAATGCCATAGTTGCCCCTTGTCCAAAAGCAATTTCTTTAAAATGAATCGATCTGTCTTCGCCTCCAACCCATACACCTGTAACTAAATTAGGGACTATTCCCATAAACCAACCATCACTTTGATTTTGAGTTGTTCCAGTTTTACCAGCTATAGGATTTTCAAAAATATACGGATAGTCTGTAATTACTTTTTCATAAACATAATTTGTTTTTTCCAAACCAGTATGCCTTAATCTAGCGCCTGATCCATGTTTAGTTACTCCTTGCAGTAACTTTAAAGTCACAAAAGCCACTTCTTCACTAAGAACATCTCTAGTTTCAGGGATCACCTCAAATAGTGCTAAACCATTTTTATCCTCAATTCTAGTAATCATAACTGGTTTTACATAAATCCCTTTATTTGCAAACACACTATACGCTCCTACCATTTCAAAAAGACTTATATCCGGAGTTCCTAAAGCTATTGAAGGTACTGCAGGCAAATATGAAGTTATTCCCATTTTTCTAGCCAAATCAATAACAGGTCTTGGTCCAACTTGATCCATTAGTCTTGCACTGATTGTATTAACAGAATTGGCTAAGGCGTTTTTTAAAGTTCTAATTCTTCCATATCTATCCCCAGAATTTTTAGGACACCAAGGTTCCGTATTCTCGAATTTATTTGTTTCAATGCAGTACAACGCATCAGGAAGTGAATCACAAGGAGAAAGTTTTAGCTGATCAATGGCTGTTGCATATAAAAAAGGTTTAAACGTTGACCCTATTTGTCTTCTCCCTTGTTTAACTTGATCATATTGAAAATGCTTATAATTGTATCCTCCCACCCATGCCTTAACATGACCAGACATAGGCTCAATTGACATCAATGAAGCTCTTAAAAAATGTTTATAATATCTAATAGAATCCATGGGAGTCATTATTGTATCTATCTCTCCTTTCCAACTAAAAACACTCATAGGAACCTTTTTATAAAAACTCTTTAAAATCAAATCATCACTAATTCCAGTTTTTTTCATTTTTCTCCATCTTTCAGATCTATAAGCTGATCTTACCAAAATCGTGTCAATTTGACCTTCTCTCAAATTTATAAAAGGGGCCGTAGGATTCTCCTCAGGATAATTTTGTTGAATAAAGAATTCTCTCTGCAAGTTTTTAATATGCTTAGAAACAGCTAATTCTGCTAGCGTCTGTATTCTAGAATCGATTGTTGTATATATTCTAAGACCATCTCTGTATAAATTATATTTAGAGCCATCTGATTTGGTGTTTTGATTAATCCATGACCTCATAAAATCTTGAAGATAAGCTCTAAAATAAGTTGCTAACCCCTCTCGATGAGATTCTGGTGAAAAATTAATTTTTAAAGGAACTTCTTTTAATGAATCATATTCTTTTTCGTTTATTAAATTATTTCTCAACATTTGTTTAAAAACAAGATTCCTTCTTTTAATGACCAATTCTGGTCTTCTAACTGGGTTATATAAAGATGAATTTTGGAGCATCCCAATTAAAGTTGCTGATTCTTCAATTTCAAGATTTCCGGGTTGTTTATTGAAAAAAATTTTTGCAGCGGATTGAACCCCATCAGCATTATAACCAAAATCATAAATATTTAAATACATTTCTATTATTTCTTTTTTCGTATACCGTCTTTCTAGTTGAACTGCTAAAACCCATTCTTTAACTTTCTGAATTATAGCTTTAACAATATTCCTAGATCTAACTCCAACAAATAATTGACGTGCCAATTGTTGAGAAATAGTACTTGCACCTCCTCTTTTTCCTAAATAAAAAATTGCTCTTAATGTTCCAATCCAATCTATTCCTGAATGATAATAATATCTCTCATCCTCAGTCGCAATTAAGGCATCAACCATCGTTTCTGGAAGTTGGTTAAAATCTAAAGGAGTCCTATTATCATTATAATAATATTTTCCTAAAACCATTTCATCACTCGAAATAATTTGTGTAGCCAAATTAGTTTTTGGATTTTCAAGCTGTTGTAAATCAGGCATTTCTCCAAAAAACCCTAAAGCTACAGAGGCGAAAACTAATACAAAAAAAAATAATCCTGAAAAAAATAAAATCCAAAAAGTCTTTGTAAAAAAAATATATCTTCTTTGTTTTTTATTAAAAGCTAAGTTTTTTTTCCTCATTATATTCTATTTTGCTCTTTCAATAGAAAATCCAACATCAACAATTCCTTTTAACTCTTTATCAGGAAATTCTTCTCCGTTTCTGCGAATTACTTGTTCAATTTCACAAATAATTAAATTACCTGAAGGAAAATTGTATTTTTTTTTCCACCATAATTTACTTTCTTTTAAACCCAAAAAACCACGACCTAACCACTGCCCTTCAGAATTTGCCATAGCATACTCCAAAGTATCTTTTTCTAAAATGTTTATAGAATCTTTAAGGGTTGCAATTAAGAATATATTGCTATATTGATATTCGTTATTATTTCTCAAATGAATATAAATATTAAATTCATTTTGTTCTCCAGCCAAAAAATTTTCTATGTCAAACCTCACTTTTTTATTGAATGTCCATGATTCACCAAGATTAATATAATTCCTATATATAATATGTTCATTACATCCTATAAAAACAATTGTCAAAATAATCCATAAAATTTTAGTTCTCATGAGTATGAAGAAGTAATTATTGTTTAAACATTAAGACAGGAGATCTGCCTTTTTTGAAAATTTTATTGCTATTTTTCTTTCCCTTTCTAAGTTTTTTTCTTTTTTCCTCTGGTAATGAAACTATCTTTTTACACTTTAATGAACAACATCGATCCATTTTTTTAGCACATCTATTACACTGAATAAACAAAAGGTGGCATGCTTCATTTAAACAGTTAACATGAGAGTCACATAGTTCTCCACATTGGTGGCATTTTGAAATAATCTGATCAGAAATCCTTTCTGATTTTCTTTGATCAAAAACAAAATTTTTGCCTATGAATTTATTTTCAATACCGTGCTTTTTTGCTTGACGAGTATATTCAATTATACCTCCTTCTAGCTGATAAACATTTTTATATCCTTTATATTTTAAATAAGCACTTGCTTTTTCACACCTTATTCCCCCTGTACAATACAAAACAATATTTTTATTTTCTTTATGGTTAGAAAAATTGTTTTCAACAAAGGGAAGAGATTCTCTAAAAGTGGAAACATTAGGCTTAATTGCCTTTTTAAAATATCCAATTTCACTTTCATAATGATTTCTCATATCAATACAAATAGTGTTTTTATTGTCTAACATTTCATTAAAGGCTTTTGCATCCAAATGTTCACCAGGATCAATAAACTCGAATAAATATTTATTTAATCCATCCGAAACTATTTTTGACCTTACTTTTATTGTTAGTTTTAAAAAAGACTTGTTATTATGCTCTAAAGCAAGATTTAATCTAATGTTTTTTAGAAAACTTATTTCATCTATTTGCGATTTAAAATCCTCAAATCTATCTGCAGGAATTGACAATTGGGCATTTATTCCCTCAAATGAAATATATATTCTTCCTAAAACATCAAAGTGTTGCCAATTAAAAAAAAGATAATCTCTAAATAATTTAGGATTCTTAATTATAACATACTTATAAAATGATAGTGTAACCCTTCTTTTATCAGCTTTTTCAATTATTCTAGTGTTCTCCTTAGCACTATACTTGTTATATAATTGCATTTTTCAAAGATAACCTATTCAAAAATACAAAAGAATAAATGTCAATTATGACTTTAAATTATGTTCATTCTATATTTTTTTCTTTTTGACCAATTAATATTAATTTTTTTTGCCTACCATTTACATATCTAAATCCATTTTCTCCAAAAAACCCAGCCTCTTCAAGCATTATCCTAACATCTTTTCCCCAGGATTTTAAATACACCTTTGCATTTAGCTCTATAGCATATACTGTGTTTAAATCTAAAAAATGTTCTCCAGAGCCGGGAACGCCGTCTTGAGAGTCCCACATTCCAATTGTTGTTCCTGCTGAATGACCAAACAAACCTAAAGGGTGCGTGTAAATTTGAGGCCTAAGACCCTCTTTAAACCCCAAATCAAGAGCTTTTTTTAAAATATAATTTCCTGATTTTCCTTTTTCAAAACTATGAGTTAATAAATCTTGGACTCTATTCCCCTGAGATAAAGCGTTTTTCAATTCATCAGGGGCCTCGCTTTCACCGGGCAATAAAACATAAGATAACTGTTGACAATCTGTGTTTAATCTGAGGTAAGTAATTCCAAAATCACAATGAATTAAATCCCCAGGATAAATTATATCATATTTAGCTTTTGAATCAAATGAATATAAATCACTGTTTTCTTTTCTTTGAACATCAATTGTAGGATGGAACCAAGTAGATAATCCCAAACTGGAAACTTTCTGCCTCAACCACCAAACCACATCATCAGTAGAAGTTACTCCTGGTGTAATAACTTTAGTAGAAAAAGCCTCTTTAATTATTTTGTGTGTTATCTTTACTAATTGACTATATATAAGCATTTCACTTGAAGATCTCTTCTCAATCCATGAAACTGCAATTGGTTCAGAAGACACTAACCTGTTTAAATATTTTTTTGGAAGAACTTTTAATAGCCCATCATAATCTGTCTTAACTAAAACCATCAGCAAGAGCATAATTAGCTGAAATATTTATTCCAATTTTTTTGGGATTCTTTTTAATTATATAATCAGATAGTGCTTTCCATTGATTAGGTTGTTTTTCTTTATTCCAAATTGATTTAAAAATTTTTCCAAAATCATATCTACTAATAGCAACAGTCTCCATTTCCTTATTTTCATTAATTGACAATACAAGAATTCTTCTTCTTCGTACATTTAGCCAAGTTGACGGCAAAAAAGTTTTAATAATTGGATCTTCATTATATTCTCTCGTAATTAAAACCCACATATCAATGTCATGATTTTGCATTATTACAGGCAATAACTTTTCTATTCTATCTTCTTGAATTTTATCAATAACCTTAGCTCTGTCTTTTAATGAAAGTATATTCTGAGAATAAAGATTTGTAATAAACAAAAACAAAAAAAATTTTAATGCTTTCATAACTATAAACCTACAAAATTTTGTTAATTATTGAATCTAAATCGGCTTGTAATGATAATTTATAAAATGTATTTTAGCATAAAATTATTCCTATGTCCGATCAAAAAAACGCTAAGTTAAAAGCATTACAAATTACTCTTGATAAATTAGACAAAACTTATGGAAAAGGATCGGTTATGATATTAGGTGATGACCCTATTGAAGAAATTGAATCAATTCCTTCTGGTTCAATTGGCTTAGATATTGCTTTAGGAGTACGTGGTTATCCTAAAGGAAGAGTAATTGAAATCTACGGGCCTGAGGCTTCTGGTAAAACAACTCTAACCTTGCATGCTATTTCTGAGTGTCAAAAAAAAGGAGGTATCGCTGCTTTCATTGATGCAGAACATGCCTTTGATAGATTCTATGCTGAAAAATTAGGTATAAATATTGGCGAACTTCTAATCTCTCAACCAGATCATGGAGAACAAGCTCTAGAAATAGTAGATAATTTAATTAGATCTGGAGCTATTGATATAGTTGTAATAGATTCAGTAGCAGCTTTAACTCCAAAAAGTGAAATTGAGGGAGAAATGGGTGATTCAAAAATGGGTCTTCACGCAAGACTTATGTCTCAAGCTTTAAGAAAATTAACCGCATCTATAAGTAAAACTAATTGCACAGTTTTTTTTATAAATCAATTAAGAGAAAAAATTGGTGTAATGTTTGGAAACCCTGAAACTACAACAGGTGGAAACGCTCTTAAATTTTATGCTTCTGTTAGAATTGATATAAGAAGGTCAACTCAAATAAAAAATGCTAATGCTGAAGTTCTAGGAAATAAAACCAGAGTAAAAGTTATAAAAAATAAAGTAGCTCCTCCATTTAAAACTGCTGAATTTGATATTATATATGGTGAAGGTATTTCAAAAATTGGTGAAATAATAGATCTAGGAGTTTTACATGAAATTATTAAAAAAAGTGGATCATGGTTCAATTATGGTGAAACTAAACTAGGGCAAGGTCGAGATGGTGTCAAAATTCTTCTAAATGATAATCCTGATCTAATGGAAGAACTCGAAAATAAAATAATGAACAGTATTAAAAAAAAATGAATCCTAATTTATTTTTTTAATTTTCCTCCAAATTAAAACAGCCTTTATAGCTGCTTTTTTTGGATCTAATTCCAATTCATTATTTATTCTATTGTAAACAGTATTCTTTAGAGACTGTATTGTTAAATTTTTTTTATCTGATAAAATCATGTCTAAAATTTTAACCCTTAAACTTCCAGGATAACCATGAGAAGTATACCAAGGAAATTTTCTTTTACAATCCAAAAAAACCAAAGGAAGAATTGGCATTTTATATTTTAAAGAAATTTTAAAAGCCCCATCTTTAAATGGATTTAAAAGAATTGTCTCATCTAAATAGCTCTTTTCAGGGAAAATACAAATATTGTACCCTTTCTCAATTGCTTTATCAACTCTTCCATAAACTCCAAATTTGCTTTTTGAACTGCTCCTGTCAACCATAATAACAACTCTTTTATATAGATAACCAAAAATTGGAATTTTCACTAACTCTTTTTTCCCTACAAAAACAAATGGAATTTTAGACATTCTAAACATAACCATAACATCAATATAACTAGTATGATTAGCAACCAAGACAAAATTTTGGCTAGATTCCGAAAAACTATTAATTTTTGAGATCCAAAAACCGCAGCCAAATAAAACAAATGGAGACCATATATTTCTAGCTATCCAAAAAATATAATCATATCCATTGGGGAGATAAATAAAAAATATCCAAAAAGGGAAAAGTAAAATAACTGGAATTGAGACTAAAAAACAAAACCAAACCCTCCAAATTACCAATAAAATTTTTGAAATAATTCTCACAAAATCAAATATCGCAATTCTTTAACAGTAAAATAATCCAATAAAATTAATTTTATTAAAAATTCAAATTTTAAAAAACATATTAATTTTTAATTTGAAAAAACTAAATTTGTCAAAAGGAGGAATATGGCAAGAATTTTAACAGGTGTTCAATCAACTGGAGCTCCACATTTAGGCAATTTAATTGGAGCAGTGTTACCGGCAATTGAAATGTCAAAATTAAAAAACAATGAATCTTTTTTATTCATTGCTGATCTTCATTCACTAACACAAACAAAAAACGGGAACACCCTTAGAAAAAATACTTTATTAACTGCTTCAGCATGGTTAGCATGTGGATTAGATATTGAAAAAACTCATTTTTATAGACAAAGTGATGTTAGTGAAGTTACAGAATTAGCCTGGTATTTAAATTGTTTTTACCCATATCAAAGGCTAACACTAGCTCATTCTTTTAAGGATAAATCCAATCAATTATCAGATGTTAATTCAGGGCTCTTTTCTTATCCAATGCTAATGGCCGCAGACATTTTGTTATATGACGCTGATATTGTTCCTGTTGGCAAAGATCAATTACAACATCTAGAAATAACAAGAGATGTTGCATCAAGATTTAATAATTTAATGGGCGAAACCTTTGTCATCCCTCGACCAAAAATTCAAAAAGAGGGTTATTATATTCCTGGAACTGATGGTCAAAAAATGAGTAAATCAAAAAATAATACAATTAATATTTTTCTTTCTGAAATAGATTTAAAAAAACAAATTATGGGAATTAAAACTGATAGTACTCCTTATGATGAACCTAAAAATCCTGAAAATTGTACTGTTTATAAATTATACAGTCTAATTGCTAATAAAGAAAACACGGAAAAATTAAAAGAAAACTACTTGACCAGAGGTTTTGGATATGGTGATTCAAAAAAAGCCCTCTTTCAACTTTGCTTAGATCGTTTTTCAAATGAAAGAAATAAATTCAACTACTATATAAATAACCCCGAAGAAGTAAATATTTCATTATCTAAAGGAGCAACAAAAGCGAAAGCTGTTGCTAGCGAAGTTCTTTTAAGAGTTAGAGATAAAATTGGATATTAATTATGAATTCTAATATAATTTTTTTGTTTAATAATTTACTCATGAAAAACTTTAAAAGTATTATTTACTAATTTAGCATTATGAAAATAAAGAGTTACATCAATGAATTATTATATCAATACGAATGTGTTACTATTCCTGAATTTGGGTCCTTTCTTACAAGAAACATTTTTACTAAAATAAATTATCAAGGTAATTTTTCGCCTCCAAAAAAAGATATTAGTTTTAATAGTCTTTTAAAAACTAATGATGGAATTCTTGCTAAACATATTGCTCAAAAAACAGGCTCATCTTATGAATCTGTTTTAAGGTTAATTGAAAAAGAAATAATTAATTGGAATCAAAAACTAAAAACCGAATCAATAAATTTTCCAGAAATTGGAGAAATGAAATTGAATAGTTTTAATAAAATAGAATTTACCCCAACTAATAGAAAAAATTTTAATAAAAACTCTTTTGGTCTCTATCCTTTTAAAAGAGAGCCCCTAATCAACGTGTCCTCAAAACAATCAATAAATACATTAAATATGGAAAATACTAATAACGATGATTTGTTATTTAAACCAGAAAAAAACGAGAAAAAAATTAAAAACATATATATTAAATACTCTGCAATTGGTTTATTAACAGTTATTCTAATTGGAAGCATATACTATTTTACAGATAATTCTATTTCCAATCAAAAAGTCAAAGAAATTGAAATTGCACAAAAGAAAATTAAAACTAGTGTGCAAAAAGCCACCTTTGATCTTGGAAAATTATCAAAAGTCGAATTAAATATTAAATCAACACATAGTAATAAATCATTAAATTCATTATCTGGCCAACAATATTACAGTATAATAGCAGGTTCATTTAGGTCTATTAACAATGCACAAAACAAACTAAATTCACTTCTTAATGAAGGTTATAAAGCTGAGATGGCCAAAAAAAGCTCTAAAGGTTTTCATAGAGTTGCTTTTGGAAGATTTCCCTCAAAGAAAAAAGCGATAAATCTCTTAATATTTGTAAAATACACTCTTCAAGAAGATGCCTGGTTTCTTGAAGAATAATTCACATTTCAATAATCCAATTTTTAGGATTCTGAGGAACTGTGTTATTGAAAATGCTAAACTGCATAGTTGATTTTCCAGATTTTTTATTAGTAAAAACTACTCCAATTTGTTCCTTTGCTTTAACTTTATCACCCTTCTTAACATCAACTCTTCCTAAATTTTTGTATGCAGTTACATAATTTCCATGTCTTATTAGTACTGACGGATTACTTCCTTTATATACTAATATTGCCATTACTTCACCATTAAATACAGACCTTACAACAGCTTTTGGTTTTGTCGCTATTGTTACACCATTGCTTTGAATCATAGTTGTTTTAACAATGAGATGAGGTTGTTTTCCAAATCTTTGAATCACAACACCCTTTTTCAATGGCCATGGGAGTCTCCCTTTATTAGCTTTAAAATTAGTTGCTATTAATTTAGATTCAGGTGTAAGTTCAAAGACAATTGATTTAGATTTTGTTTTATTCTTTTTTGAAACTAAAATGGCTTCTTTAATTAAAGCCTCTATTTTACTGTCAATTTCCCTTGCTAGTTTTTGTTTTAAACTAATTTGATTAGAGAATGTTCTCCTTTTTTTTAACAAAAATTGTATTACATCTTTTTGCCGTTTTTTTTCTTTTAACAAAATTTGTTTTTCTTTTCTGTTTTCTACAATTAAATTATCTTTCTTTAATTTTTGATTAATCAATGATTTATTTAACTCTTGGAGTAATTTTGTTTTGTTATGAATTTCTTCAGCAAATTTTCTCCTAGATATTGAATATTGCTTTATATAATCTAATCTTTTATATGCCTGATAAAAATTTTCAGAAGAAAACAAAAACATTAATCTATTATTTAAAGATCTGCTGTGATATGAATTTTTTATCATTTCTGAATAATCCCTCTTTAATTTATCCAATTCATTTCTTTTATTTAAAACAGTCTTTTCATTAATATTAATTCTTTTAATTATTTCATTAGCTTGTTCATTATTTATCTTTATTAACTCTTCTCTAAATGATAACTTTACTTCTAAGTCCTCGACTTCATCTATAACATTTTTCTCTTTTTTTTCATTTGAAAAAAGAAGCTCATTGATTTTCTTAATTTCTTTTTTTAATATCCTGCTCTTATTCTCAAGTTCTTTTTGTCTTTCAAGATTTTGACTGTATAAGTTTAAAGTAAATATTAAAAAAAAGGTGAAATAAAAACACTTATACATTATAATTCAAGTTTTTTGTAACCGGCTGGGATTTCAAAAGGAAAAGTTAATCTTGTAGGAAAATCAATATTTGTAAAATCAATAACTAAAGATTTTAAACCTCCTTCATGAATTAGAGAAATCCTTATTGTTTGAGGTATATTATTGTCTTCAATCTTTATATAATTGGCATATTGAATTCTCAAAACCTCGGATATGTTTGGTAAAAAAATTCTTTGTTCTTCCAAAAGAAAGTTAATTGGATTAAAAAAAAGAGTTGGATTAAATAAATTCTTTCTGCCTTGAGACACTATAATGTAATGTTTAGAATTAGATATCTGCTTCCATGATGACTTTTCAAGATCAGCAACAGCTCTTCCCAACAATAAATTTTGTATTTGTTTAAAGTCCAATTTATTATTTAATAAAGAATTAAAAGAATTTATGTCTCCTTCAAAATATGTTTTTTGAAATTTCTCATAAAATCTTAGCTTATTAGGAATAATTACAGCTTTTGCAATTGGAACTAACATTGTTGCGCTGAGCCATATAATCTCATTAGATTTAATTCTTAATTGAACTATAACCTGTTCTTTGTTTTTTCCATCATCATACCTTGCACGAATTCTTGCTTTAATATTTTTAAAATTTAATGAATTAGCATTAATCTTATCAATTAATCCATTAATACTTACATTTGAAACAGGTTTGTTTGTAGGCAAAACTACTATTGATTTACAACCAACTAACAATAAAATTAAAATACTGATAAAACAAAAATTCTTAATTCTTTTGATCATTATTTTAAACCTTGTTTATAAATCATATAGCTTAATTAATTATTTTTTTCCGGTACTTCCAAAACCTAATTTGCCTCTATTTGAATCTGGAAGTTTTGAAACTATTTCCCATTCAATTTTTTGATATTTAGCAAAAACTAATTGAGCTATTCTATCGCCAGGGTTAATTTTATATGTCTCTTTAGATAAATTAATTAAGATTACCCCTATATCACCCCTATAATCAGAATCAATTGTCCCAGGAGAATTTAAAACAGTTATTCCATGTTTAATAGACAACCCGCTTCTAGGTCTTACTTGAGCCTCATATCCTTCAGATATAGCAATTGATAATCCTGTTGGTATTAACTTTCTTTCAAAAGACTGCAACGTAATTTCCTCTAAAATATTCGCGCGAAGATCTAAGCCTGCAGATTGATATGTAGAATATAATGGCAGCTCATAATGACTATTATTAATTATAGGAACTTTAATCATAAACTTAATGTTTATTCAAAAGTACAAAAAGGTATAATCGTTTTGGAAAAATTTTTTATTATAAATTATCACTTAAGCGCTTCAGCACCTCCAACAATTTCGAGTATTTCGTTAGTAATAGCAGCTTGTCTAGCTTTATTATATGACAATTTTAATTGATCTCTTAACTCAGTTGCGTTATCAGTAGCTTTATGCATAGCCGTCATGCGAGCGCCATGCTCACTTGCAACTGAATCTTTTATGGCTTTTAACAATTGAATTTTTAATGATTTAGGTATTAATTCATTTAAAACGGCTTCTTGTGAAGGTTCATATATATAATCTTTATTTTCTAATTTTTCTTCTGAACTTTCTTTCTCTAAAGGTAAATATCCTTCTACTTTTATTAATTGCGTTGCAACATTCTTAAGCTGATTATAGACTAAAAGAACCTTATCAAAAGATCCGTCAGAGTACGAATCAATTATTTTTTGTGCAATTTCAGCCACATTCTCATAACTTAAATTATCATAAATTTCATCATGACTAGAAAAAATCAATTTTTTTTTATAATAATCTGTTCCTTTTTTGCCAATAGTAATTAAGTTTATTTTTTTTTCTTTGAATGATCCATCAATTAATGATTGTGCTTTTTTAATAATATTAGAATTAAAAGCTCCACAAAGCCCTCGATTTGATGAAATTACAACAATTAAGACCTTTTTTATTTTTCTTTTTATAGCTAAAACATTTTCACTATCAATACTACTTGCTGAAGTTAAGGATTGTATTAATTCAGTTAATTTATTAGAATAGGGTCTTATTGCAATAATAGAATCTTGAGCTTTTTTAAATTTTGCAGCAGAAACCATTTTCATTGCACTAGTAATCTGCATCGTAGATGATACAGAAGTAATTCTATTTCTTATTTCTTTTAAATTTGGCATATAAAACTAAGAGAACAGTTTTGAAATATCTTTAGAAACAGAGTCCAATGTATTTAATACATCCTCTGTAAGCTTACCCTCCTTTAAACTCTTTAATATTTTTTTGTGATTTTTTTTCAATTCTTCCAAAAAACTTTGCTCAAAATCTTTAATCTTTTTAACAGGGACTTCTTTTAAAAGATTTTTTGATCCTGAATAAATAATAGCTATTTGATCTTCAACTGCATATGGATCATTCTGAGCTTGTTTCAATATCTCAACATTTCTTCTTCCTTTCTCAATAACATTAAGAGTTACAGCGTCTAAATCAGAACCAAATTTTGCAAAAGCTTCAAGTTCCCTATATTGAGCTTGATCTAATTTTAAAGTTCCTGCAACTTTTTTCATAGACTTTATTTGAGCTGATCCTCCTACACGTGAAACAGAAATACCAACATTAATTGCTGGCCTAACACCTGAATTAAATAAGTCTGATTCCAAAAATATCTGACCATCTGTAATTGAAATTACATTAGTAGGGATATAAGCAGAAACATCACCCGCTTGAGTTTCAATAATTGGCAAAGCAGTTAACGACCCCCCTCCCTTAACTATAGGTTTCAAAGGATCTGGTAAATCATTCATTTCAGTTGCAATATTGTCATTATTGATTATTTTAGCTGACCGTTCTAATAATCTTGAATGAAGATAAAAAACATCTCCTGGATAAGCTTCTCTTCCCGGAGGTCTTCTAAGTAATAAAGAAACCTCTCTATAAGCTACTGCTTGTTTTGATAAATCATCATAAATAATTAAAGCAGGTCTTCCCGTGTCTCTGAAAAACTCTCCAATTGCTGCTCCTGCAAACGGGGCATAAACCTGCATTGCTGCTGGATCAGATGCATTAGCAGCAACAATAGTTGTATAGTTAAGAGCCCCTTTCTCTTCAAGAATCTTTGAAATTCCCGCTACGGTAGAAGCCTTTTGGCCAATAGCAACATAAACACAATAAACTGGATTTCCAGCATCATAAAACTCCTTTTGATTTAATATTGTGTCAATACAAACCGTTGTCTTGCCTGTCTGTCTGTCTCCAATAACTAATTCTCTTTGACCTCTCCCAATTGGAATCATTGCATCAATAGCTTTAATTCCTGTTTGCAAAGGTTCATCTACAGGTTGTCTGAAAATAACCCCAGGAGCTTTTCTCTCTAGAGGAAGTTCATACATTTTCCCTTTAATTTCACCTTTACCATCAATTGGATTTCCTAAAGTATCAACAACTCTGCCTACAATTTTTTCTCCAACTTTAATAGAACTAATTCTATTAGTTCTTTTAACAGAATCTCCCTCTTTTACTTTCTTAGATGAACCTAACAAAACAACGCCTACATGATCTTCCTCTAAATTCAAAACCATCCCTTCTAAACCTCTATCAAATGAAACTAATTCACCATATTGAACTTCAAATAAACCAAAGACTCTAGCTATTCCATCACCAACTTCAAGTACTGTTCCCACTTCATCTAATGAGGCTCCCGATTCAAAGCCCTCTAGTTGTTTTTTTATTATTGCTGAAATTTCAGCTGATTTTATTTCTGCCATATTTAATAATCTTTTTTTTGCTTTTTATTTAACTATCTGTGATTTCAATAATTTAAATTGATTTTTAATACTAGCATCATATTGAAGCCCTCTAAAATTGATAATAAAACCTCCAAGAAGATTAGGGTTAATTATATTTTCAATTTTAATTTTTCCTTTTTTAAATGTTTTTAATTTGTCTAGAATTTTTGATTCTAATTCTCTCGATAATTCTACTACAGTAGTAATTTTAGCTACTGATATCCCTTTTTTAATTTTATAGGAACTAATAAAACTGTTTGAAATTTCATAGAGCATAAATAATCTTTTGTTTTTTTCCAATAGGTTAACTACCTTTTTTGTCTCATTAGTATGTTTTCCAAGAATTTCAAAAATTATTTTCTTTTTCTTTATTGTTGAAATAATCGGGTTTTTGAAAAGATTGGAAATCTTGTTATTTTCAAAAAAAACCTTTGAAATAATTTTCATTTCATCAAAAACTTTTTCTAAAACATTATTGTTGTCAGAAAAATTAATCAAAGCTTTTGCATATCTACCCGCTGCAAGACTCCCCTTCATAAAAATTTATTTAAGAGTTGTTTCATCTATTAATTGATTTAAAAAATCTTGTTGCTTACTTTTATCATCAAGTTCTTTTCTAATAACCTTTTCAGCAATTTCCATAGAAATAGAAAAAACTTGATTTTTCAATTCTTTAATTGCTACTCTTTTTTCATTCTCAATAGTTAAATTAGCTTGACTCATAATTCTTTTAGCCTCAATTTTCGCTTCCTCTTTAGCGCTGTCAATTAACTCTTCTTTCGTTTTTTTCGCTTCCTTTAAAAGCTTCTCTCTCTCCAAAAGAGCTTCTTTTAAAATTCTGGAATTATCTTCCTTTAAGGATTCCATCTCTTTTCTGGCCTTTTCAGCAGAAGAAATTGCTTCCTTTATAGAAGTTTCTCTTTCATCAACCGCGTCAAGAATTGGCTTCCAAGCATATTTCTTTAACAAAAAAATCAATCCAATAAAAATTAATAATTGCCAAAAAAATAATCCAAAAGAAAACTCCGTAATTAATTTTTCCATTTTTAAAATTTTAAATCAATATTGAATTCTAATATTTATTATTTATACTATAGCACAAACATTGCTGCAAAACCAATACCTTCAATTAGAGCTGCTAAAATTAACATCGCTGTTTGTATTTTTCCATACGCATCTGGTTGACGGCCTATAGCCTCCATAGCCCCTCTTCCAATACCGCCTATCCCAATACCTACACCTATTATTATTAAACCTCCTCCTACTATTGCTGGAATTTCCATATCTATTTATTATTTAATTTAAACATTCATTTTAAATTTTGATCTTAATGATCCTGTTCTTCCACAGCAAAACCAAAATATAATGCTGATAAAATTGTAAAAATATACGCCTGTAAAAGTGCAACTAAAATTTCAATTATAGAAATGAAAAAAGCTAACATAAACGACAAACTTGACCCTATCCAATTTCTAAAAACAAAAATCATAGAAATCAAAGTCATCATTACAATATGTCCTGCTGATATATTGGCATATAATCTAATCATCAAAGTAAATGGTTTGATAATGACTCCTAATAATTCTATTGGAACCATCAAAATTTTCATTGGCAAAGGCATGCCAGGCATCCAAAAAATGTGTTTCCAATAATTTTTGTTCCCAGATACAGTTGTTATAATAAAAGTTAATAAAGCCAAACAAAAAGTTACAGCTATATTCCCTGTTACATTTATTCCCAAAGGTGTTAATCCAATCATATTACAAAACCATATAAAAAAAAATAAAGTCAAAAGAAAACTCATATATCTTTTATAATGTTTTTCGCCTATATTTGGAATGGCTATTTCATCTCTAACATATAAAACTATGGGCTCAAAAAATCTCCCTAGGCCCTTGGAAATCATTCCGTTTTTATGATAAGAATTAGCTAAATTCCTAAATAACAAAAACATAATAATCGAGACTAAAATTATACTTACAACACCTTTAGTCATTGAAAAATCAAGTGGAGCTTTATTTTGAACATGTTTTTCTTCATCATAACTAATTTTTCCAGCAGAATTTGTTTTATAAATTTTGCCATGATATAATCTATAATAATTCTCTCCAAATTGCGCTATATTTTCGCCATGATTAAATTTAGATGAAGAAAAAACAACTAATCCTTCATCCCATAAAATTACCAGAAGGGGTATTCCAATATAAACTTTAGAACCATCTGCTTTAGTATAGCTTAATAAATTATAATCGTGTGAATCTAATACATGGTGATTTATATACTCTTTTATTTCTTTTTCTAATTCTTTTTTATCTTTTTCCTGATTACTTGAATAAACACTGAAATAACTCATAAGCATTAGAAGAAAAATAGAATATCTGCTTATGAATAAAGTCATTTAAACAATTTATTTTAAAAGATGTAAATGTAAGGCATTAGGTTAAAAAATAAAATCATTGTAACGAATTTTTAGGACTAATTTTAATTAATTTTTAAAACTTGGTATATTTTTTTAAACGAAAATATTTCAATTACTAGACCAGCAAAATATGGAATGAAAAAAATCATAAATTCTTTTTTATATAAAATTGAATCTTCATAAAAAATTGGATAAAAAAAGATAAAATAGACTGAGCCCTTAAATAAAATAGTTAAAGAATATGTAATTATAAGATTAAGTTTATTTTTAAAAATCCATAACAAACTATAACTGCTCAAAACAAGCAAAACATTTATAAGATAGCTTTGAAACAATAAAGGGTTATATTTAAAATTATACCCTATTCCTAAATGTGCAAAAAAAACTATTCCCATACAAATCGATAGTTGTAATGATAAAAAAAATACAGCCCTTATCATGCGCTATTTGATTCTTTTTGATTGACTTGATATTAGATATAAAACTAATACTATTCCTATAACAGAAAAAAGCAAAGAATATATATTTTCGCCTGAATTATACTTTGAATCAAGAAAAGATCCTATCTCAATTGAAAAATACATTATAATAGCAATCTGGAAAACAAGAGAAGAAAAAACCAACCATTTATTAGGCTGTTTTTTCATGATTTTTAGTTAAAGTTTTAACTCCTTCATAATCATTACTCATAGAACATGTCGCATTAAATAAGGCCCCCGCTTCTACAATTAACTTTCCAACTCTAACGTCTCCTTCAACATTACAAGTAGATTTTAAATTTAAACGATCAATCACATTAACCTCCCCACTAAAAGAACCTTCCACATCAGCATTTTGACAATTTATAGTTCCTTTTACTTTTGCTTCTTTTCCAATAACAATTTTTCCTTTAGTAGTAACAGTTCCATCCATATTACCATCTATTCTTAAATCTGTTTCAGAAATAATATTTCCTGTAATAGTAGTCGCCTTTTCTATCCTACTATACTGCCCATTTGTGTCATTCATTTTAATAACTGTTAATTGTTAATATAAATCTTGTTTTTAATAAAATTTCTATATTCGGACGATAAAGCTACAAAATTATTTAATTCCTTTATAAATTTTGTGTCTTCTGACCAATCAATCATCCATTTATCTTTGTCTTTTTTATCCTTTAATCCATGAATTACAACAAAAGATTGATCAATACTATAAAAGTCTTTACTTATAGTCCATTTAACTTTTGTGTCAAATAATACTTTTTTTAATTTATCATAAAATAACCTCAATTTGTCAACATCTTTATTGTCAAAAACAAAAATCCACTTATAATTTTTATAAATTATTTTATTTTCCTCAAGGTCATTTAACTTTAAAATATTCAAAATTAAATCTTTGGAATACTTCCCTTCTTTAGATTCCGGATAAGTTAAAGAAATATACTCTAATTCTTTTTTCCAAATTGTAATTCCATATATTCTTCCCATTGTATTTGCTCTTAATAAAGCTAATTTTCGTTCTATTTCAGTTCCACTAGTGATCGCTCTAATTTCACTTATTTTAATCAATAAATCAATATATTCCCCTCTACTGTACATTTTATATAAATTATAATATAAACTTTCATTTGTTTGTATTTCTAGATTACTATAATTATTAGAGATGCTTAATAGAATTGCAAATGGTGTTTTAGGGAAATTGTCTAATATCTTAGATTTGTAATAATTTGCTAATGAATCATCTTTATTTTGATTTATTTTATAAAGATGGTACAACGCTTGAACTTTAATCTCAGATCTAGGATTTTTACTTAACAATTTTTTAAATCTATCCCTTGCTAAATTATAATTGCTAAATTTTTGTTTATATATCACTCCTAATTGTAAATAGGCATTTTCGTTAAGTTGTAAAATACTATCAATTTGCTTTTTGTTATTAGGTGCTTTAGACATTAAAAATTCAGGGGTGTCATAAACAATTTTATTCTTAGCTTTTAAATTATTTTCATCTTTTAAAAGAGATTCCGATCCACTACTTATTTGACTAATAATTCTCCAATTATCTAAATTAGGTCTGTTTCCCCAAGATGATTTGAATTTTTGTTTTCCTAAAAGAACTAGATTTGAGTTATAAAAATAAAATTTCTTGTTTCCATTAAAGTTTAAGAAGGATAATTTATTCTTCTTTTTTTTATTTAACAAAGAGTCTAACTGCTTTTTTTTTCTTTTATTAATATAAGACGAAAAAAAAGAATACCTCTCGTCTAAATTCATGTTAATTAACTTAATCATACTGTCTGTTTCATGAACTATTTTTTCATATCTAATTATTCCCGATAAACTTTCTTTTCTTCTACTTAATATTTTTCTTTTAATATCTCCTGAATTATATAATAAAATTAAACTGTCAATGTATATTCCAGAATTTATATAATCTCCTTTCTCAAAATTATAATCTATAATAGATTTATAATTATATATTTTCGTGTGAATATCTGTTTTTGAAAATTCCTGAGATAAAAGAAAGTAATTGTTTGCCAAACTATCGTCTCCATTATTTTTAAATATCTGTCCTAAGCCTGTATATAAATAATGCTTAAACCTTTTGTTTTCATAATTTTTTAATAGCCTCTCTAGTTTAATCTTTTTCTTTTCTAGACCATCATCTTTATCTAAAATAAGACCCTTTATAATTGAATTAATATAAAATTTTCTTGGAATTTTTTTTCGTATTAATTTAATCTGATTAAACGCCCAAATTGCCGAATCTTTATCATTAAGTTTTTCAAAAAGCTGTCCAGTTATATAATAATATCTAGCTTTTGTGTTTGATTTTTTTTCATTAATTGCAGCTTTTTTTATATAATATTTTGCTGAATCTAACCTATTTTTATTTAAATAGGCTTGGCCTATAGATGCGTTTAAAATACCTGAAAACTTACTTTTATTTATCAACCTTTTTGAAAACACCCTCAAATTATTTATTGCTAAATCATTATTTCTTAATCTTATATTAGTTTTTTCTCTCCAAATTCTAGCTTCCAAAAAAGTCTTAGGCTTAGAATAATTTTCCATTATATAATTAAATGCTTCAAGAGCAGGAAAAAATCTTCTGTCATAATATCTTGCCTTGCCTAATAGAATATATGAATCATCAATTAAAGGGTTTTTTTGAATATTTTGTATTTTCATTGAATGCTTTTGAATTGCTTTAACTGCTTTTTCTTCAGCTCGTTGAAATCCGGGAATAATCGTAGAATTATCAATATTTTCTCCTCTTAATAATATTGGCTCAACTGAAATCACATTAAAAAAATCATCCTGATATACCTCTTCTAAAATTTTTTTTCCAACTTTAAGGGCTTCATTACCATTAAACAACACATTATACTTTGTGTTTATTCTATGATACTTGCGATTTAAAAAGTTGTCTTTTGAAGTTGAACAAGAAATAATAAAAATAAACACTAAAAGAAAAGATATCTTTTTCTTCACTTTATTGATTTATCATAATAACTAAAAAAGATCTTTTTTAGTATGTTAAATTCAAAAAAATTATTTAATTGCTGTTTTTTATATAGATGAATAAATTCCATGAGTTAAAAATTGTCTCTGTTGAGAAAAACACTTCTGATTCAATTCTTGTTTCTTTTGATATCCCCAGTAAAATAAAAAAAACTTTTTTATTTTATTCAGGACAATATATTACATTAGAAAAAGAAATTGATAATGTTAAAATAAGAAGAGCATATTCTATCTGTTCCTCTCCAATTGAACAGCTGTTACAAGTTGGAATTAAAAAAGTTAATGGAGGTCTCTTTTCAACCTATGCTAATGAAAAATTTAAATCAGGGGATTTCGTTAAAGTCTTTCCTCCTGAAGGTCGCTTTATTTTTAATAATACTTCTAATCCTTCAATCATTGCAATTGCTGCTGGAAGTGGAATTACACCAGTTATATCAATCATAAAAATGGCGTTAAATAAAAATAAAAAAAATAAAATTCATTTATTATATGGAAATAAATCTCCGAAAAAAACAATGTTTTATGACTTATTAAAATCTCTTGAATTAAAACATGAAAATAGATTTAAAATTAGCTGGTATTTTAGCGAAATCAAAAGAAAGAACGCTTATAAAGGAAGGATTGACAAGACTGCAATAATGAACTTAAATCCTAATTTACATTCAAACAATTTATATTATATATGTGGTCCAGGAAAAATGACTGCCCTTTTATCTAAAATCCTAATCAATAATACTATAAATAAAAATCAAATTTATACTGAGTTATTCATTAACAATAATTCTAAAATCATTGAATCTAATAAAAAGAGTGGTATCCTAAAAATTATTTATGATAACACTACCCATAAAATTAACTTTAAACCCTCTGAAATACTCTTAGATACAATTTTAAACAATAACATTGATGTTCCTCATTCTTGTCAAGGAGGAGTTTGTTCAACATGTATTTCAAGAATAAAAGAGGGTCAAATAAAAATGAAGACAAATCAAATATTAACTGATGACGAAATTAAAGAAGGTTTAATATTGACTTGTCAAGCAATTCCAAAATCAAAAAAAATTACTATTGATTTTGATGATGTTTAATCTTTAATATTTGTTCTGCTCTTTCTATTATAATCAAAGGAGATATAGATCGAAAGGCCTTTTCATATCCTTTTGGAATTTTATTTCCATAAACAGAACTAGGGATATGACTATATTCATTTCTATTAATACCAATCTGATTTAATTCTGATTGTAAAAAAGGAGAAAAACCTAAAAAAGGATGTGTCATACCCCATATTGTTATAACTGGAACTCCTGCATTTGTAGCTAAATGTCCATTAAACGAATCCATTGAAATCATTAAATTTAAATTTGAAATTAATTTTAACTGCTCTTCAAGATTAAGATTAGTAGAGCAATTATAAACATTAGAAAAAGCTTTTTCCCAAATATCTAATTTCAATATCTCTCTTTCACCGTATCCAAAAAGAAAAATTTGATATTCTTTTTCTAAATACCCAATAACTTTTTGCATTAGATCTAAAGGATATCTTTTTCCAATATGAGATGCAAAAGGAGCAATTCCAATAAAAAGCTTTTTACTTTCATTAAACTTTTCAATTAATTTGTTAGGCAAACTTAATCTATCAGGAAATTCGTGATTTAAAAAATCAACTGGAAACCCTAATTTTCTAAAAACATCCGAATACCTATATAAAGTTGTTGTCAATGGTTTAAAAACCTTTTTTTTTCTCCTAGTTAAAGCTTTTTTTTCTTTTCTTCCCTTATTAATTCGTTTTAATCTATATAGCTTTATTTTAAAAAAAATTCCCAAAACATAAGAACGAATAACAGCATGTAAATCTGCAACTGCGCTTGTTTTTAAAGCATTTAATTCTTTAAACAATCTCCATAAACCTAAAAATCCTTTATGCTTATTATTAAAATCAACTAAAAAAACCTTTATTCTTTTAAATTCATTAAATATTGGAACTATTTTTTTATTCGTTACAATTGTTAAATTAAGATCTGGATAAGTTTTAAAAAGGACTCTTAAAAGAGGAATCATTATTGCTATATCTCCTAATGATGAGAAGCGAATTACTAGTATATTCTCATTTTTTTTCATTTTATTTTAAACCATCCTTTTTATTGTAAAGTATTGGATTAAGAGAATTATCATTATACATTTTCATTTGCTTATAAACTTTAACATATTTTATTCCCTTTTGAATATCAATAATCAATTGATCTATTGCCTGTGATAAATCTTTTTTTTGAAGATTTAATATTTCTAATTTCATCTTACAACTCTTTTTGTGTTCACTTGAAGCCCCCTCTCTTTCAACTTCTTCGTTCATATGATATATTTTTAAAACTAAAATAGATAATCGATCTATAGCCCAGGCTAAAGTCTCTGAATTATAAGTGGCCTTTTTTTTGATCTCAATATTTCTAAATTCATTTAAAAAATAATCATCAATATATTCTACAAGATCTGTTCTTTTTTGATTTGAAAAATCTATCTTTCTTTTTAAAACCATCCCCTTTTCATAATTAATTAAAGGGTCTCTAATCAAATCCTCCATATGCCATTGTATAGTATCAATCCAATTTTTTTCATATAACAACTTATATAAACTTTCAAAAGGATAAGGGTTATTGAATTTTTGATCAATCTTATCTATTATATGATATTTTTCAACTGATTCTTTAAAAATTTCTATAGCTTTTTTGCTTAAATCTAAATATTTCATAACAGCCTATTATATGATTTGATTTTCTATTAATTTAAATATTACAGCTGTAATAAACAACAAATAAATAACTATATTTTTAATATTATTTAATTTTATTTTATCAAGAAATATTCCAAAAAAGTATGCTACAGGGATAAAGCTTAAAAACCATTTGACATCACCTTTATGCAGACTAAAATATCCGATAATTATACTTATATATAGCCAAAATGTCATATAAAGAAATCCTTCCTGTCTATCTTGAGATGAATTTTTTTCATATCTTTTTGGTCTAAATAAAAGGCTTGCTATAATAGCAATAAAGATTGCGGTAAACCAAAAAACCTCTGAATAATATAAATTTTCTTCAATTTTCCATGTGTTTACTGAATAATAAAAATCAAAAATCGATGTCGTTTTATCTAAAAAGAATTTCTGAAAAATTCTAAAAATTACTGGTACCGCAATTAAAGGAGTTGCCAATGAAACCAAGTGCTTTGAGTCTCTATATTTTTGAGAAAAAAGAACACTTATAGGAATTATTAAAAATAAAAAGAAAATTCCATTATATAATATTAAAAGACTAATTACAAAAGATAAATCAAATAAACGCATATAAGATTTTTTTTCAATAAAAATTCTGCTAAAACTATATTTTCCAATAATTAATAATATCCCAATAAAAACTTTTATAAAAACTACTTCTTTTCCATGAGGAAAAAATAAATACACCAATGGAAAAGACAGTAAATGAATTGCCCTAAAATTATTTACAGAATTTTTGTTTTCTAAATACCCAATTACCCAGATAATTCCTAAAAATAAAATCCAAAAAAAGATTGTTTTTGGAATTAACTCTAAATTTAAAGTTCCCTTGTTTTTACAAAAATGAATAAAAAAAACTGTCACAAAACAGATTATAGAGCTTGTAAAATATGATTTTAAGGTAGTTTTTTCAAAAAATATAGCGAACATAAAATAATTAAACTAAAATCAAAATAAGTAATCTAAATAAAATTTTCTTAAATGTCATAAATCAAAACCTATATCTTTTCTAAAATAAATTCCTTCAAATTCAATATTTGTTAATGATGAGTATGATTTTTTTAATGCCTGTTTAAAATTTTTCCCTTTTGAAGTAACTGCTAAAACTCTTCCTCCATTGGTTAAAACCTTTTTAGACTCTTTTAATGTCCCACAATGAAATAAAATACTTTCTTTAATGTTTTTGAGCCCTTTTATAACTTTTCCCTTTTCATATTTATTTGGATATCCTTTAGAGACAGCAACTACTGTCGCAGCAGAATCCTCAGAGATTTCTATTTCAACAAATTGTAAATTATTTTTGACAAGAGAATTCAATACTTCTCCAAAATCATTCTTTATTCTCGGCAAAACTGCTTCCGTTTCAGGATCTCCCATTCTAACATTATATTCTATTACTTTTGGTTCATCTCCTACCTTTATTAATCCAATAAAAACAAACCCCCTATAAGGGATTTTCTCTTTATCAAGACCCTTTATTGTAGGTTTTATTATTTTTTCTTCAATTTTTGATTTAAATAACTCAGAAACAAAAGGAACAGGAGAAATTGCTCCCATTCCTCCAGTATTTAATCCTGTATCACCCTCTCCTATTTTTTTATAATCTTTTGCCATAGGAAGATTCACATAGGTTTTCCCGTCTGTAAGAACAAAACAAGATAATTCAATACCTTCAAGAAATTCTTCAATTACAACTGTTTTTGATGCTTTCCCAAACTTGTCCTCTAACAACATATTCCTTAATTCTTTTTTAGCTTCCATTAAATTATTTAAAATTAAAACACCCTTTCCTGCAGCAAGACCATCTGCTTTTAAAACATACGGGGGTGATAATGACTCTAAAAATTTTTCTCCTTCACTTATATTATTAGATTTGAATTTTGCATATTTCGCTGTAGGAATTCTGTTTCTTATCATAAATTCTTTTGCAAAAGATTTACTTCCTTCTAATTGAGATCCTTTTTTTTCCGGTCCAATAACATGAATGCCTCTTAAAACTTTATCGTTTAAAAAAATATCGTGAATTCCTCTGACCAAAGGCTCTTCAGGGCCAACCAAAACCATATTAATTTTTTTTTCTAGAACAAGAAATTTAATTTTCTCAAAATCATTTACATTAATATTATGATTTTCAGCATATCTCTGAGTTCCTGCATTACCTGGAGCTGCAAAAATTTTATTTATTACTTTGCTTTTGGACAATTTCCAACAAAAAGCATTTTCTCTCCCTCCGGAACCCAAAACTAATATATTCATGAATTATAATTAAAAAATCTCTAATACTGTGAAACTACTAATTATGTTAATGATTATTAATAAAATTTTTGATTTTAGTTTTCATTTTTTCAACAAAACTTTTATGATAATCATTTAACAGAATCTTTTCGATTGAAATTTTATTAAGCTCCTTAGATTTTACGATAGGAAAAAAATTATCCAATCCTAATAAACGGCTTCTTTGATTAATATGATCAAGCCCATCTGATATAAACAAAACTGGAGTATTTAAAGCAACTGCAGGAAGTGCTGAATGAATTCTTGAAGTTAAAACAACCTCAGAATTAGCTATAGCATAAAGTTGATCATGGGCTAATTTTTCTCTTTCATAAGTATTTGTTTTATTACTTTCAATTATTTGTGATAAAAATTTGATCTCTTTTTTTTGCTTTTTTAAAAACCCCTTAATTCTTCTCATTGAAATAATATAATTGATAACCTTAAATGGAGACTTAATCAGTTGAATACTATCATTAAAAAAATTTTTTACAGTAGCTTTTTTGTGAAATAAAAATTTAGGCAAAATTCTGTCTATAACATTAATGACTAAAATTCCTTTTCTCAAATTAAATTTAAACTTTAGTTTTTTCCTGTTTATAGCTAAAGTTAAACAGCCAGAAAAATAAGCTTCAATTCCTTTTTCCTCCAAAATTGTTTTTGTATAAAAATCTCTACATCCTATAGGCTCGTATTTCTTTAAATATTCAATTCCCTTTTTGTTTAATATAAAAGCTTTAATAGACGCATTAATATGAAAAGAAATAAAAAGAGGCGAAATATTTATTGAGGGAGGCCAATTCTTTGGTTTTCCCATAAACCACCCATTCATAATTAATTTTATTTTTTCTCCAGAATAATTATTGAGATTATCTCTGTCGACCTCTATTATATTCCCTTTTAAAAACTGCTTTGAAGCTATTTTTTGTATATAATCTCCCAAATTATTTGAATCGGGATAAGATAGCACGGCATTATTAAATTTTTCTTTCATTAAACAAATGATTGAATCTGTCTATTCTTTTAAATAACGGATACTCGCTTTTTATTCTTTCTCTCGCTTTTTTTCCATCAAAAGTAACTTCTCCTACCAAAAATTCTTTTACTTTATCAATTTCTTTCTCGCCTTGATAAATTAACCCTGTCTTTCCAATTACATCTCCAATCCCAAAAACATCATTTCCTATAGGAATACATTCACATAACATTGCTTCACATAAAACATTAGGCAACCCTTCTATTATAGATCCTTGGAAATAAAAATAATTTTTTGAATATAATTTAACTAACTGGTTTGTAGAAACTTTTCCTAACAAATCCATGTTTTCAGGTTTATCAATTTTTAAAATCATTTTTTTAGAAAGCCCTGCAATTGTAAATTTAAAATCCTTAAGTTTATTTGCCAAAGAAACAAACTCCGACAATCCTTTCCTTTTAAAAGTCTGATCATTATCAATATTAGCAACTGTTAAAATTGTTTTTTTGTCCCTAATCTTGTTTTTTGATCTCCAAAAAGAAAAATCATATCCAGTTGGAACTTCATAAATACTGGTTTTTAAATTTGGCAAAAAAGTTTTTATGCCTGAATCTATGTTTAAGCTCTTTTTTGAATTTATACAACCATTACTAAGACTTTTATGCACAACCCATATTTCAGAAGCATAAGAATAAATAAGTGATGCTATTTTCATTCTTAAATTTTTTTTTAAAAAAACTCCATAATTTAATTTCTTATAACTTACAGCATCAAATCCCCCAACAATTACAATAAATTTTTTCTTGAATACTTTTGAAATCAATAAAGGAAAAAATCCATGATAATCACTAAACCAGCATATTACTACCTGAGATTTTGGAATATAAAAAAAAGAATAAACAAACTCTTTTAATCTATTAATTATAAAATTAAAAGGCCTTTTATAAGGAGCAGATTTAATTTCATTTACATCAATATTCAAGTTTTTTAAAATTTTTAAGTCATTTTCAACAAAAGATGTAAGAACACTATAAATAAATGTTGCTTTTAATTGTGCCATAAGCTAATCCTTATTAATAATAAATTTTTTTAAAAACTCCGCAATTTTACGGTCATTTGAAAGTCTAGGAACTTTGTTTTGACCTCCTAATTTTCCAATATTCTTCATATAATTAGAAAAACTATTTTTTTTAACAACTCTTATAACTAATCTTTTAAGAATTTTTCCTGTAATCAAGTCTCTGTAATATATATTTTGTTTTTGAAGAAAATTATCTATATTTTTTTCAAGATTATTTAACTCGTCAGGTATTGTATCAAACTCTATAAACCACTCATGAAAAGAGCGTCCTTTTTTAGGGTTTATTTTAGGCGCTACGGTAAACTCTCTAACAAAAATTTTTTTATTAGATCTTTTAACTCCAAAATTTAATGCTTTTTCAACTTCAGATCCAATAACATGCTCTCCAAAAGCAGAAATAAAATGATTAATCCTTCCTGTAACTTTAATTCTGTATGGTCTTAATGAAACAAATTCTACTGTGTCCCCTATATTATATGCCCAAAGACCTGCTGTAGTTGATATTATTATTACATAGTTAATTCCTTTCTCAACTTTAGATAATGGTAATCTTTTAGGCTTTTTGTTGAAAAAATTTGAAACTTCAATAAACTCATAAAAAATTCCATTATTAACTAACAGCAACAAACTGTCATTATTTAACTGATCCTGATATGCAATAAAACCTTCTGAAGCAGGGTAAACTTCAATGCTGTCTAGCTTTCTTCCAATTAATTTGTCAAAAATTGATCTATATGGATCCATATTTACTCCTCCATAAATAAAAAGAGAAAAATTTGGAAATTTCTGCCCTACATTTTTTTCTGATTTATCGGAAATTCTTTCAAAATACATCTGAACCCAAGAGGGTATTCCTGCAATTATTGTCAAATCCTCATTAATTGTTTCTTTAACTATTTCGTCTACCTTCTTTTCCCATTCTTGTATACAATTAGTTTTCCAACTAGGCATTCTATTATTAAGCATATATTTTGGCACATAATGCGCTGCTATTCCAGATAATCTTCCTATTAATATTCCGTTTTTCTTATTTAAAACTGGAGATCCTTGTATAAAAATGTGTTTTCCGTAAACGACTTTAGTATTTCCGCTTTTATAAATATAATTTAATATAGCATCTCTTGCAGAAGTAATATGCGTTTTTATGGAATCTTTAGTTATAGGTATATATTTCACTCCAGAAGTAGTACCGCTCGTTTTTGCAAAATATAATGGCACCCCTGGCCATAAAATATTTTTTTCTCCAGCTAAAATTTTTTCAATATAGCATCTTATTTCTTCATAATCACTAACCGGAACCTTTTCTATAAAGTCATTATAAGTTTTTACATTTTTAAAATCATGATCTCGACCAAATTCTGTTTCACCTCCTTTTCTTAGTAACTTCTTAAGAATTAAATTTTGATATTTTATAGGGTTCTTTATCCAATCTTTATTTTTAAATCTAATAACCCTGGCAAAAATTTTAGCTAAAAAGCCTTTTGTCATTTTTATTCAAAATTTAAAAAATTCGTCGGATCCATTGGATACCCTTCAAGCCACAATTCAAAATGTAAATGCCCTCCTGTGGAATATTTACCAGTATTTCCGGAATTCGCTATAACTTCTCCAGAAGAAACAAATTCTCCTTGTCTTTTATTTAGACTAGAATTATGCTTATACACTGACAAAAAGCCATAATTATGCTTAACAATAATAACATGTCCGGTTTGAGCTGTCCATTCAGCTAAAATAACTATTCCATCAGCTATAGATTTAATTGGCGATTTTTCTTCAAGAACAATGTCTACCGCATAATGCTCCTCGCTTAAATTAAATGCTTGGGAAATCGGTCCCTTTGCGGGAGAATTTAAAAATCCCTTTAGATTTAAAGATGCCTTTTTATCAAAATTGTATTTATCCTCTTGGTCAACTACTCTTCTTAATAAAGAATCGGCTTTATTTACTTTTATTAATCCATTAATTTTATTCTTTAAAGAATCCTTTTCTAATTTATTAAAAGAGAAAAAAGATTCATCAAGATTTTCTCCAATCAAAACATTTCTAACTGAATTCAAATATTGTAAATTTTTTTCATAAAGATCAATTAAAGAATCTGTTGTGAACAAATTTTCTATAGCACTTTTTCTTATATGACTTGAGTCATAGCCTGGAATATACTCTTTTAGAGGAGAGTATGAAATAATAATAAAAAAGCATATACTAAAAGTCGCAATTAATAAAATTGACGCAATTATAACATTTAATCGAGATAATCTAAATTGAACTTGTTCTTCAAAAGTCTCTTCATTGACTATCACCATTCTATAGTGACTCATCAATTTTTTTAACAGCTTATTTAATCCTGTGTGTTTTTTTGACATAGTTTTTCAAATATAAGAATTACTCAAACTATAAATTATTGATTACGTCAAATGATATAGAAGAAATTAAATAATTCAGTAAATTTGCTTTAAAGATTACTAAAATGAATTTTAATTTCTTATATTTAGCTATGATCGGAGCTCCACAAATCATTCTTATTATTGCTGTTGTTCTTTTGCTTTTTGGTGGAAGAAAAATTCCTGAGCTTATGAAAGGCTTAGGCAGTGGTATCAAAGAATTTAAAAAAGCTACTAAAGAAGATTCTGAAGAAAAAAAAATCGATGAAAAACCAAAGTCTTAGTTTTTCACAAATTCAATAGTATTCAAAATCGTCTCTAACTCAAACATAAGCTCTCGTTTTTTGCTAGAGGGGGCAAAAGTAAACCCCTCAATAACAACCCATCTTTTATTGTTTAAATCTTCAATAAAAAAATTAACAAATGGTCCGGCCATAAAGTCCTTATAGACTTCCCAGGTTCCTTTCGTAATGTATGAAGTGTTATTGTCTAATTTTGTTTTATAAAAAAAAGGCCTATATGCTTTTTCTGTTATCATATAGCTTCCTTTTAATCTGCCTGGCACATATACTTTTCCAATTGAATCCCTAATATTACTTATTCTTTTACTTGTAAACTCTTTAAAAGAGTTTTCTGGCAAAGAATATACAATAATACTCATATGTCCTTTTGTAATATTCTTTTGAATCCATATAAAATTCGTAGTGTCTTTAACAGTTTTATAAGCAGAAGGATATTTTATTTTTACCCCAAAACGATTAATTAAATCTTTAGATTTTGACAATGATTTTTTAATTCTTCTTAACTTTTCCTTCTTTTCATTATTAACTATAGCTTTTAAAATCAAATCAGTATTTTCTTCAAAATAAAAATTATGTAATTCCTTCTCTTCAAAAGAACTTTTAACAATAATTTGAGGGTTTGCAAATTGATTTTCAATTACTCTGAATTGATTTGAATTATCATTAATAACCCAAACAATATTTCTGCTTTGTTTGGCAAAACCTGAAAAAGCTGCTGGATTTAAATAAAACAAACTAAATATTGGTTCATCTGTTGGAAGACCTTCATATGGCTTACTTAACAATTCTCTAACTTTAATTCCTAAAGAATTTTTCCAATCATTTTCATCCATAACAATCGTAACATTATTTATTCTTCCATTAGATTGCGGAATATAAGGCTTGTTTTTTCTAGAATTACATGAAAAAATTAAGACAACTACAATTAATAACGACCTCTTCAAAATTAATTAATTAATGCTTCAATCCCTGGAAGGTGTTTTCCTTCTAAGCTTTCTAACATTGCTCCTCCTCCTGTACTTACATAGCTCATTTTATTTTCAAGGCCAAATTTTTTAACTGCAAAAACAGAATCTCCTCCACCAACAAGAGAAAAAGCACCCCTCTTAGTTTGTTCAGCAATCATTTCTCCTATTTTAATAGTCCCTTGAGCAAAATTTGAAAATTCAAAAACTCCCAAAGGACCATTCCAAAGTATTGTATTACATTTTAAAATTATAGACTGAAAAAGTTTTAAAGATTCAGGCCCAGCATCCAATCCCTGCCATCCTTTTTCAATATTTTTTACATCAAAAATTTTTTGTTTCGCTTCATTTGAAAAATTATTTCCCGCAACAATATCAATTGGTAAATGAATAAAAACATTTTTTTTCTTTGCTTTATTAATTATCTCTAACGCCATTTCTGTATAATTTTTTTCACATATTGACTCTCCAATTTTGCCCTTTAAAGCCAATATAAAAGTATAAACCATTCCTCCTCCAATAATCAGATGATCTATTTTATCAAGCATGCTTTCAATAATTGTTATTTTGGAAGAAACTTTAGCTCCCCCAATTATCGCTAAAACAGGTTTTTGTCCCGATTTTAATACTTTATCAATTGCTAAAACCTCTTTTTCCAATAATTTTCCAAAAAATTTATTTTCCTTAAAGAACTTAGAGATGATTGTTGTAGATGCATGAGCTCTATGGGCCGCCCCAAAAGCATCATTAATATAAACACTTCCATGTCTAGCTAATTTCTTTGCAAACTCAATTTCCCCTCTACTTTCATCTTTATAAAACCTTAAATTTTCTAACAATAAAATTTCTCCTGGTTTAAGGGAATTAGATTTTTTTTCAGCTTCTTCTCCAATACAATCTGAATGAAATTGAACCGATCTGTTTAAAACCTTTATAACTTCTGAAACAATATTTTCAAGAGATAATTCAGGCGAAATGCCTTGAGGTCTCCCCAAATGAGAAATTAACACACAACTTCCCCCATTATTTAAAACATAATCAATCGTTGGTTTTGCAGCATGAATTCTTGTGTTGTCAACTACCTGTAACTTTTGATTTAAAGGAACATTAAAATCAACTCTTATTAATACTTTTTGATTTCTAAACGATTGATTGTTTAACCTTTTCATGTTATTCAAAAATAATAAAATTGTTTTCTTTAAAAACAACAAAATTGATCTTAAATCATTAAAAAAAACTAATGGTATCTTTGAGATATGTATTTTAATGCTGTAATTGGTCAAGAAAAAATAAAAAAAGCCATTAAAGACATGTGCAAATTTGGCTATGTCTCTCATTCTCAATTATTTATTGATGGGAATGGGTACGGCGGCTTACCAATAGCGCTAAATTTTGCTCTTCTTTTAATTTATGGAGAAGACAGCCTTAATATTTTTATTTCAAAAGGAACTAAAACTAAAAAACTTCTTCAGAATCCAGACTTGCATTTTATCTACCCAATTTATTCCAATAAAAAAAGCAAAAAATCTTTAGACTATATAAAAGAATGGTTCTTGTTTATTGAAAAAAACATATACGGATCATACAGTGACTGGCTTAGCGAAATAAGTTTTGAGAATAAAGAAGGAATAATTGGTGTAAATGAAATTGAAAACCTTCAAAAACACATTCATCTAAAATCTTTCTTTGGCGGAAATAAAGTGGTTTTAATTTGGGGGATTGACAAAATGACTCTAGCTGCTTCAAATAAAATTCTTAAATTATTAGAAGAGCCCCCAAAAGACACGTTTTTTCTAATGGTTGCCGAAGACAACTTCAAATTATTGCCAACAATTTCTTCAAGATGTCAAATAACTTATTTAAACCCTATTGAAGACGTTTATATTAAAGATTATATTAAAAAGAACAATATAAATAAAATTAATTTTAATACTGCATTAGGAAGTGTCAGAAAGCTTAATTCAATCATAAAAAACAACTATTATTCTGATTATGAGAGTCTTATAATAGAATTACTCAGACTTTCGTTTAATTTAAATAAAGAAAAAGTTAATATAATTCTTTTGTTTGATTGGGTTGATAAAGTTTCATTATTAGGTAGAGAAAAAATTAAAGATTTTTTTTATTATTCCGTTGATTTTTTAAGAGATGCTTTTCTCCTAAACTTTAATTTAACGGAGCTTGTACATTTCCAAAGTTCAAATAATTTTGAACTAAAAAAACTGTC
>Ga0310121_10000615_pt1 | contig 38618 bp, 36 predicted proteins | sample CB27_Tmax_986_MG_FD_203504 | JGI IMG/M metagenome (GOLD analysis project Ga0310121, IMG submission 203504) | Marine microbial communities from Western Arctic Ocean, Canada - CB27_Tmax_986 | ecosystem: Environmental > Aquatic > Marine > Oceanic | place: Canada: Western Arctic Ocean | collected...
AGCTGGGCTGTGGAGCTGGGTGCGGCGGGAGACATCCACCCCGAATCATAGGGGCGTCAGTTGGACGATATGCCCGCCGACCACCTGAGCGACCAACACCAGATTCCCCGGCCGCGTAATCCGTGTGGGACACCGCGCCGAGCGAGAGGATTTACCGCGAGTTCGTCTCCGTCGGCCTAGCGCTTACTAGCGTCGCGTAACCACCTCGGCAGGTCGAGCGCTCTTGCGTGAGAATAGGCGCAATGCTCGACCGTGAAGAGATCGAGGCCCACTTCGCGCGGGGCGTCAGCGAGCTTGTCCGCTGCAGCGAGTTCGTGGCGGTCGAGAGCGGTGAGGCCTCGCGCGACGAGTACGATCGGCTCATCGCGAACATCATCCGTTCGCATCTGCACTCGCCTCAGCTCGTCGCCTTTCTGTTTGCGCTGGCGCCGCCGGGCGCCAAGGACAACGTCGAAGGGAACCTCCTCGAGGAGCTCGGCCAGGGCAGCGAAGGAGAGCCGAGTCACCCGGCGTTACTGGTCCGCCTTGCTGCGGCGGCCGGCTTGAACATTGAGTCAATCGACGATCTCTCGGCGAGCGACCTCCGCAACATCGTCGTTGAGCCCCTGTTGTTCGCCACGCTGCGGGAAGCGGGGCTGTCCGCCCTTGTGCAGGTCAGCGCTTTCGAGTGGATGCTGTCACGGACGGCGGGAAGGCTTGGACGAGCGCTCTCGACCCATCGGGGATTGAGCGACGAGGCGCTGGAGTGGTTCGCGCTGCATTCGGAGGTCGACATTCGCCACGCCGAGGAGGCGCTCGACAGCATCCTCGAGTACGTCCGCGCCTACGACTTCGAAGACGACGAGGCGCGCACGCTCATCGAGATGGCGCTGCGCGAAAACCTCTTCATCAAGCGCTATTTTGGCGAGCTGGCGCTTGCGCGAGTGCGGCTCGGGCCTTCCCCATGAAGCTGGTGAGCGCGACCATCACGGCCGTTCGCATCCCCTTCGTGGAGGCCTTCAGCCACAGCGCAATGGGGAGGTCCTGGTCGGACTCCGTAATCGTCCAGGTCACGAGCGACAGTGGTGCTGAGGGGTTCGGGGAGGGTGCTCCCCGCCCTTACGTGACCGGCGAGACCGTCGAGCTCATGCTCAGCCACGTGGCCCACGATCTATGGCCCGCGATTGCAGGCCGCGAGCTGCCCGACATCGAGGGGGATCTCGGCGTCGTCGACCGCTTCATTCCGGAGCGACCGGTCGAGGGGTTGATCGCCGACAACGCCAGCCGCGCCGCCCTCGAGCTCGCGGTGCTCGATTGCGCCCTGCGCGCCCAAAACCGCGGAGTGGGGAGCGTCCTGATTCCCAAACGCCAGTCGGTGCGTTACAGCGGCGTGGTCACCGGGGGGTCGGTGGAGCAGGCGACGCAAGTCGCGCGCCAGATGAAGTTCATCGGCTTCGATGCGGTCAAGATCAAGGTTGGCCAGGAGGAGGACGTCGACCGGGTTGGCGCTGTGAGGCAGGTGCTCGGGCCCGATGTGTCACTGCGGTTGGACGCCAATGGAGCCTGGAACGCACACGAGGCGGCCGACGCCCTCGACGCCCTCGCCCCCTACGACATCGCCTGTGTCGAGCAGCCGATCCCCCGAGGGGATCCGGCTGAGCTGCGTCGTTTTCGCGAGGCCAGCCCGATCCCGATCATGGTCGACGAGTCGCTCACAACGCTGGCCGACGCCGAGGCACTCATGGCTCACGATGCCGCGGACTACTTCAACGTCCGCATTTCGAAGTGTGGCGGGCTCGCCCGATCGCTCGAGATCGCAGAGCGAGCGAGGGCCGCGGGGGTAGCCGTCCAGGTGGGAAGCCAGGTGGGCGAGACAGCCGTCCTCTCGGCTGCGGGGAGGCACCTGGCGGCCACGCTTGAGGAAGTCGCTTTCACTGAGGGCTCCTACGGCACACTTCTGCTTAGCGAGGACGTGAGCGCCGAACCGGTCCGGTTCGGGCATGGAGGGCAGGCGCCGTTGCTGCGTGGTCCAGGACTGGGTATTCGCGTCCTCGAGGAAAAGGTACGGAAGTACGCGGTCGAGACCGTCGTTCCGGGATGCTCCTAGAAGCAGCGCTCAAGCTGTGGGGCCTCAGCTACCGCCCGCGCTTCGAACATGCTTGCGCAGATCCCGGCCTAGCCCAAACTCAGTTGCTCCACTCCCTCCTACAGCGTAACGGGATGACGGCTTTCGGCCGCGAGCACGAGTTCGCCTCGATCCATTCTCCGTCGGAGTACGCGACCCGGGTGCCAGTACGTGACTACGAGGGCTTCCGCCCATACGTCGATCGCCTCGTCGCGGGCGAGACAGGGGTCCTTACTCGCGATCCCGTCACGATGTTCACGACGACGAGCGGAACGACCGGTGCACCCAAACTCATCCCCGTCACCGAGGTGTGGAGGCAGGAAGTGGGGCGCCTCGCGCGGCTCGCGCTTCTGCGGGCGATGCGCGACCACCCAGGGCTCCTCCGCGGAAAGGTCCTGAGCATCGTTAGCCCAGCCATCGAGGGGTACACAGCAGGTGGCATCCCCATCGGATCGATGTCAGGGGTTACGCAGCGGAGCCTGACTCGCCTCGTGCGCCGGCAGATCACCCCGGCGTACGAGGTCGCGCTCATCCCCGACCCCGACATGCGTTACTTCCTCACCATGCGGCTGGCACTGGGCGAGAACGTTTCGTTCATTGCGACGCCCAACGCGAGCACGCTCCTGCGCCTAGCGGAGACAGCCGCGACCCATGGGGACGAGATCGTCGAGGCGGTCGCGCGCGGCACGCTGGGGATTCCGCCCTTCGAGGGCATCGCCGAACCCGTCACGGGTCACGGGGATTTGGTTGCTCGCCTCGAAGGGGGTCTCCACCCCAACCCCACCCGCGCCCGGGAGCTAGAGGCGGTCCTCAGAGAGCACGGGCGCCTGTTGCCGGGGGCCTGCTGGCCAGCGCTCGCCATGATCGGCTGTTGGTTGGGTGGGGGCAGCGGAGTCCACGCGCAGCGGCTTGCTCAGCACTACGGCGAGCGGCCCATGCGCGACCTGGGCTTCCTTGCCAGCGAGGGCTCGATGTCCGTCCCCGTCGAGGACGGTACGCCCGCAGGAGCCCTGGCCGTGCACTCAACCTACTTCGAGTTCATCCGCGAGAGCGAGATCGAAGAGCCATCGCCAGCCACGCTCGGTGCCGCCGAGCTCCAAGAGGGCGAGCGCTACTACGTCCTCCTCACTGGTGGGAATGGCCTCTACCGCTACGACATCAACGACGTGGTCGAAGTGCGCGGCTTCTACCGAAGGACACCGCGCATTGCCTTCGTGCGGAAAGGGCGCGACATGCTCAGCATCACAGGCGAGAAGCTTCACCTCAACCACGTCCAGGACGCAATCCAGCGGGCCGAGGCGGCAACAGGCTGGGACCTGCTCTATTACCGCCTCATCCCGGACGTCGAAGACTCGCGGTACGAGCTGCTCGTCGAACCAGCCGGCCCGGCGCCCAGCGGCTCGAGGTTCCTCACGCAATTCGACACTCGTCTCGGAGCGGTGAATCAGGAGTACGCCGCGAAGCGCGCCAGCGGCCGGCTCCATCCACCGCTGCTGCACGTGATGCGAAGGGGCTGGGGCGAGCGCCTCTGCCGTGAGGACTTCCGCGCGGGGAAGCGCGATAACCAGCACAAGTGGGTGGTCATGACGCCCCAGTGGGATGAGCAGAGTCGTCAGGAAGTGGAGCGAACCATTGACTTGGGCAATCTCCTCCGAGACCCGGGCGAAGCTTGACTGAGAGCGATGCGCGGTCGGGCCGGTCCCGCCGGCGTCGCTTGAACCCTCTCCGGAGCTGGAGGACAACTCTCCCGCTCGCCATCACGCCCCACAGGTAGCGGGGCTGCTGTCCCCAGGGTGTGGCGGCGATGATCTGACGCCAGACCCACTGCGCGCTCGGATGCCGGGTGACGTTCCAGTGCTCGATCTGTCGGCGCTCGTGGCCAATCACGAGAAAGACGTAGAAGGTCCCAAAGGTGAGCGTCTGTACGGAGAAGAAGTCGCAGGCCCAGATCTGGCGGGCATGCAGGCGAAGGAAGGTCTGCCACGATGGTGACGGAGGCCGACCGCGCTGCACGTAACGATGGACGGTGACCGAACTCACGCTAATCCCAAGGGTCTTCAGTTCATCCGCAATGCGGCGCACACCCCAGGTCGAGTTCTCTGTGACGAGGCGCGTGATCAGGGCGCGGGTCTCGGCATCGATCCGTGGGCGGCCAGGCCGAGGGCGGCGGCTCTTCCAACGCCAGTAGCTTCGCCACGCGCTGCGATGCCAGCCCACGACTGTCGCAGGTTGGACGATCTGGACGTGCGAGCGCCACCGGACCCAACCGCGCGCCGTGACTGACCAGAAGCGCCGATCAGCCGGCTCGAGCTTCGCGCGATGGCCGCGACGCTCGTGGATCGCGAGCTGCTGGCGCAGAACGACATTTTCGAGGACCAAGTCCTGCCGCTCGCGGCCAAGCAGCCGTAGCCCGACGAGGAAGAGTCGCCAGTAGAGCCACATCGCGTCCTCCGGCCGCGAGCCTCACCTGCAGACGGCCCTCAAACAACCAAGATGGAGTTTTGTAACACCACAGGGCTACCAGGTGGGATAGCCTCCTGGCTTGCAGCCTCGATATACCCCTGACTCGGTTCTGCGGCTTGCGGCAGCGATCGCCTGTTTCTTCCTAGTTGCGAGCTGCGGAGGGGCGGCTGCAGCGTCGCCGCTGATCGAAGGCTGCGTCCCTGCACGCGACTCAGAAGCCTCAGTCGCGCGGCTTTGGAACGAGGCATTGCTAGCCGCGATCCGTCGCGACTTCCCTGCCCCAACGGTCCACGCACGGAACCTCTTTCATGTGTCGGCCGCAATGTGGGATGCCTGGGCCACTTACGACCCGTCAGCACGAGGGTACTTCGTAGACGAGTCACTGAGCTCCAATCACCCTGAGTCTGCGCGCGAAGAGGCGATGAGCTTTGCGGCTCACCGTGTCCTCACCCATCGCTACGAGAAGGCGGTGGGTGGTGACGCATCCGTGGACGAGTTCGATCACGTGCTCGCCTCGCTCTGCTACGACAACGAGTTCGTGGAACGAGGTGGTGACCGACCCGCCGCCGTGGGCAATCGCATCGCCGCAAGGATCATTGAGCAGGGCCTCAACGATGGCTCGCTAGAGGAAGATGCGTATGAGGACTCAAGCTATGAAGCAGCTAACCATCCACTGATTGTCGTTTTGCCGGGAACGGAGATGCTTGATCCCAACCGTTGGCAACCGCTGGCGCTTGAGGTGAACGTCTCCCAAGGCGGGCAGGTTCAGCTTCAGGCGCTCCAGTCCTACGTGGGCCCGCACTGGGGGCACGTCGAGGCGTTCGCGCTGCCGCGTTCCGAACAAGGCCTCCCCCTGGATCCGGGTCCGCCTCCGCGGCTGGGTGATCCGGAGAGCGGTGCCGCCTACAAGGAATCGGCGGTCGAGGTGATCCGCTACAGCGCCGTCCTCGACAGCACCCTCCCTAGCATGATCGACATGTCCCCTGGGGCACTCGGCAACAATCGCTTGGGTACCAACGACGGCGAGGGCTATGCCGTGAACCCCGTCACGAATGAGGTCTACCGGGAGAACTTCGTGGCGCTGGGTGATTTCGGACGCGTGATCGCCGAGTTCTGGGCGGATGGGCCCGACTCGGAGACGCCACCCGGGCATTGGAACACTTTGGCGAATGCTGTCAGCGAGGACGAGCGACTCGCGCGGCGGATCGGCGGCGTCGGCCCTGAGGTGAGCCGGCTCGAGTGGGACGTGAAGATGTACTTCGCGCTGAACGGAGCGCTACACGACGCAGCCGTGGCCGCATGGGGCAGCAAGGCCTATTACGACTACGTGCGGCCTATCTCGATGATTCGTTACATGGGCGGCCTCGGGCAGTCCAGTGCCGCCTCTTCGCCGTCGTACCATCCAGACGGACTCCCACTCGTGCCGGACCTCATCGAGGTCGTCAGCGAAGCCTCGAGCGTACCGGGCGGCAGGCACCAGCAACTCGCTGATCACGTCGGCCAGGTAGCAGTCCGTGCCTGGGCGGGGAACCCCGGCAACGATGAGGACGCGGTGGGGGGTACCGCCTGGATCCTGGCAATCGACTGGGTGCCTTATCAAAGGGATACCTTCGTTACGCCCGCGTTTGCCTCCTACGTGTCAGGCCACAGCACTTTCAGCCGGGCGGCAGCGGAGGTGCTCACGGCTCTCACCGGCAGCCCGTACTTCTCTGGTGGGCTCGGCGAGTGGACGGTCGTCCGGGATGGCTTGGAGTTCGAGGCTGGGCCCGACACTGACGTAACGCTCCAGTGGGCTACCTACTACGATGCCGCCGATCAAGCCGGCATCTCACGAGTCTTCGGTGGGATTCACATAGCCGCAGACGACTTCCGTGGTAGGGAGATGGGCTCAACCTGTGGCATCGCCGCATGGAAACTCGCCACGCAGTATTTCGATGGGGCGGTCGGGCTCGGTGCCGAGTAAGCCTGGGATTTGAACATCGCCGTTGGCCTGTGAGCGACCCCGGCTCAGGCAACGAGCGTCGCGGCTCCGCCCCAATCGGGGCGCGTCTGCCATCGCCGCGTAAAGGCGGGGCGCCGGGACCCCAGCCCAGGCATAGTTCGTTGTCGAATGCACCGCCCCTCAGGGCAGAGCCGCTCTGAGCGCATGGCGAGGGTGACAGCCTGCTTGGAAGGCAGGCGTTCACCCAAGCGGCGATCACGACCGTATGCGTAGGCTCTCGAGGCCGCTCAGGTCAGATCGACATCGAGGTCATCAAGGAGGCCTTCGAAGCTCGACCGATGCGCAGCTGCACCCATCCAGTGCAGGTCGATGAGCCGGGCCATCTTGGGCGCGCGCTCGGTAGTCGCCCTCGGCCCTGGTTGCGGTCGCGCCTTGTCCTGATCGCCCCGTCGCGCGCGCGGAACGCCAGCTCGCAAGTCGAGATTCTCATCGGCTCCCCCGCCAACGGGCTCCGCCCCGTTCTCGTCATTGCCGTTCAGGCAGCCTCCGACACTGAAGGCATGCGCCGGACCGTCGGTTGAGTGATAAGGAAGAGAACGCCGAGCAGCGCTACTGCTTCAAGAGGGAAGTCCGGGGCAAGACCACCTGGCTGCGAACTAATTAAATAATTGGTGGCGTCACCCGGTCGGTAGCGCGCTACCGACTTTGCGATGCCCTCGACCTCGCCGTCGCCTAGCGGCGGATCGCAGTACTCCTCGTTGTGGATCAGCAGGGCGCTTTCGATCGCCCGTTGGGAGAGTCCAAAGCGACGCATCGCGCCGCCGGCAGACGCGAGCGTACTGTTCCGGGTGCCTTCTTTGATGTGTTGATCACCGCCGAGAACCTGAGGAACCTCCCTCCGTTCTGTGACGGGGACGATGCCGGCGTCCGTAAACGAGTCGAGGCTGTACTCGTAATCGTTGCTCTCTAGCAAGGTGACGAGATGGTCTCGCCCGTCTTTCCGTTTTTCGAAGGAATCAACATTCATCGTGCCGGGCACGCGCATGATCTGCGTGACGAGCGTGGCCGCTGGATCGCCCCCGAGTTGTGCGGCTAAACCCTTCACAGTGCCAATCAGGACGTCGTGGTCCTCTGGGCCGACCGGCTGACCCAAGCGCCAGTAGGCATGTATGCCGTGGCCTGAGTCGACGATCACACTCGGCGCGAGCTCAAACTTGGCCAAGACGGCGACGGCGTCCTCCTTTGTGGCGAAGGGCTTCTTCGCGCCAACGTCGAGGTCTGCCCAAACGACGGCGAACCGGAGGGCGTGCTCGGCTCGGCGGTCCGTGCCCTTGGCAGGGAACGTCGCGAGCGCGACGTACGCGTTCCGCTTCTCCCCGTGCTCAACGAGGTGCTGCGCCATAACATCGACGTCGAGGTAGTTCTTGGAATTCTGCTTCACGGGCGGGAGTACCTCGACGCGGTATACCTCGCCCTCAACGCGTGATGGAAGGATCGCTCGTAGGAACGCCGCCGCGGCGGTGGCCGGTTCTGCGCTAGTCATCGGGGCTCCCGCTCGGATCGGGCGCGGGCTCATCTCCCCACAACTGTGGCTGCACGGATTCGCCGGATTGCCGGGGAGCGTCCCTGCCACGTCGGCCGGCATGCCGCCCCTGGCGCTGAACATCCTTCCGCACCCACTCGGCCACTAGCGCCCGTGATACCCACGTCAGCGGCGCAGCCGACTTGCCCCCGAAGAACTCGATGAGGTCGACCTCATACAGTCGACGCTTACCTCCCACCTTGAGCATGAACGGCACCGGGGGCCTTCCTAGGCCGATCCAGGTCGCGAGAAGATTCAGCTCCGGAAGCGAAAGGTGCCGCGGGACGACTGCGGCGAGGGAAGCGATCGTGGCCCAACCCGTGCGCAGCAGCTCACCGACGTCTTCGACGACGACGGTCTGGCCGTTGATCGTGCAAACCCCAGCCGGTGGATCTAGCCCCCGAGGGTTTCGATGGAGCTTGATGGGCACATGGGCGAGGTAGTAGCGGCCACGCGGGAGGTAACGTCGCCTGGGTCGGGGCTCAGGAGACTCTTCTAGTTGCATTCCGAACCTCCTCCTGGCTCGGAGGAAGGCTTGGCGATACGAGCTCGGTCGTCCGCGAAGATGCGGCGAAACAGCTCGTGGATAAGGTGAGGGCTCTCACCTGCCTGCCAGTTCGCGACTAACTCAGGCGCTCCCCCTCCGTCGCGTCCAGTTGCGTTAGGCGTTCGACCGTCTTCGCGGGAACTCGCCAGCGGCCACTCGGAAGCCGAACCCCCCGGAGCTTCCCGCTCTCGAGCCAGCGGAGGACCGTCCTCGAGCTCACGCGGAAGTGCTTGGCGGTCTCGGCCACCGTTAGCCGTGACATCTAGTTCCCTTCCCGACATTGTGATGATTTCACGATCTCGAAGCTGATGGCCTCCGAGAATCTAGAGCCGAGAACATGAACCGCATTACTCGATGTTGAATTCACCCTGTCGAGAAGTCCTGGCCACCCCTGGCTGAGCGTCAACAAGCGCCGCCTCACCGCGTGCCGGGTCCCAGGTTCGACGAGTCACGTGGGCTGGCGGATCCGCGTTTTCGGGCTTCGCTCGATCAGTTCCGCAGCGACGAGCCTACGGAGCCGCGGCGAGAGACCGCTCTATGCGGAAGGGGATGCCTCGCGGTTTATCACCATTGAACAAACATCGGCATGACCACATGTACGTAATCCGTCTCGCCGACGGGGCGGAAGACGCCTTGACTCGACGGGCTTGTCATTTCGAGGGCAACGTCGCCGGCAAGGGCGTTGAGCACGTCCTGGAGATAACGGCTGTTGAAGGCGATCTTTGACGCCTCGCCCTCCACGGCGGCGTCAACCTCGCCCTGGTTGTCGCCGACCTCGTCCGCGCGTGCGCTGACGACCAGCCTTCCCTGCGCCCCGTTCGAAGGGTAGACCTGGACTCGGACGATGCCGCTGCCATCGCGGGCGAAGATGGCGGCGATGCGCGCTTCGCGCTTGAACTCGTCCACGCCGACAGTCGTGCGGGTGGTCCACTCGCCGGGGATCAGCTGGTTGTAGTTCGGGAAGGTGCCCTGGATCAGCTGCGCGACGAGTTCAATGTCCGTCATCGAGAACAGAACCTGCGTCTTTTTTTCGTTCACGCGCAGCTGGACGGGCTCGGTCACGTCACCGATGAGCCGCGAGACCTCCCGCGTCGCGCGGGCAGGGACGATGAGGTCCAAAGCTTCGCCGGGGGGCGTGCTCAAGAGCACGTCCGCGACCGCTAGGCGGAAGCCGTCGGAGGCGGCGAAGGTGAGGCGGCCCTCCTCGCTCTTCACGCTCACGCCGGTGATGACCGGCCGGGAGTCGTCGGTCGCGGCTGCGAACTCGACCCGATCGATGGTGCGACGAAGCACGGCGGGGTCGAGTTCAATCGCCGTCCCGTCGTCGATCGTTGCGATCCGGGGGAAATCCTCGGCGTCCATCGTGTTGATGGTGGACTCGTTGCGCGCGCACTCGAGCTTCGCCTGGCGGGTGCGCTCGGGGACTTCGATCGAGACCGTTGCCGGGGGCAGCTGGGCGACGAAATCGGTGATCAGGCGGGCCGGCACGGTCGTCGCGCCTTCCTCTTCGACCTTCGCGCCGATCCAGGTGCTGATGGAGATATCGAGATCGGTGGCGGAGAGTCGTAGGCGGCCGCCGTCGGTGGTCATGAGGATGTTGGCCGTGATCGGCAGCGTCGATCGCGTCGCGACCGCTCGCCCGACAATCGCGAGGCCTCGTTGGAGGTTCTCCTGGAGGACCTGAACCTTCATCCGCCTACCCACTTACTCCGTACTGAGGCGCGATTATAGGAACCGCGCCCTATCTTCGACAAGGCGAACGCTTAGGCGGGTAAACAGTTCTTCCGGCTCGTCTGCCGCCACGGTTGGCACCACCGGACATAACCCCCCGCCTCGTAGGGGTATCGCCTATACTGGGATGGCACCGGATCTGCGAACGGAGGGCCGCCCTGGCCACTCGGTTTCCGGCGGCGCTCCTAACTGAACCGTGTATATCTCCGATCTGCAGCTCACGAACTTCCGGAACTACGCCCAGGTTGGGCTGACGCTCGAGCGCGGGCTCAATCTGATCGTGGGCGATAACGCCCAGGGCAAGAGCAACCTTCTCGAAGCGATCTATCTGCTCTCGACGCTGCGTTCGAGCCGCGCGAGCAGCGATGCGGATCTGGTCCGGCGTGACATCTTCGACTCCGACTTCCCCGTCGCCCGTCTCCACGCCGAGGTGCGTCGCGCTGCTGGCAATCTCAATCTCGAGATCGCGATCGTGGGTCGCAGCACCGAAAGCCAGCGGGCGGGCAAGCGGGTGCGGGTGAACGGGCTCGCCAAGCGAGCCTCGGACGCCGTTGGGCAGCTCGCCGCGGTCCTCTTCAGCACGCTCGACATCGAGGTCGTGGCCGGCCCCCCGATCCTGCGACGGCGCTACCTCGACATGATGGTCTCGCAGGTCGACCGCGGTTACCTCCGCGCGATGCAGCGTTACCAGCGTGTGCTCCAGCAGCGGAACGGCCTGCTCAAGCGCATTCATGCACGCGAGGCTTCGCCTAGCGAACTCGGGTTCTGGGATCAGGAGCTGGCGCACGCGGGGGGCATCGTGATGAAAGGGCGGGCCGATGCCCTGGGGATCCTCGTTCCCCAAGCCTGCGATCAGATGATCCGTCTCAGCGATGCGATGGAAACGCTGGACATGTCGTACAAGCCGGCGTTGGGCGAGGTCGTCGAGCACGACCTGCCCCTGGATGAAACCGAGTGGACGGCGCGAATGCTGCGTGCGCTCGAGGACGGGCGGCAGCGCGAGATCGGCGCGGGCGTCACGCTCTGTGGGCCCCACCGCGACGACCTCGAGGTGTTGGTTGCGGGCTTGCCTGCGAGTTCGTTTGCATCGCGCGCGCAGCTGCGGACGGCGGCGCTCTCGTTGCGGCTCGCAGAGGCGACTTACCTCCAGACCAGCCTCGGCGACGAGCCCGTCGTGCTCCTTGACGACGTCCTCAGCGAGCTCGACGAGCGCCGCCGCAAGGGCGTCGTGGAGTACTTCAAGACGTTCCAGCAGGCGATCGTGACAACCGCGGACCCGGACCGGGTTCGCGATGTTCTCACAACCGCGACCGGCCGCTTCGTCGTCTCCGGTGGCGGCGTTACTCGCTTCGAGGGCGAATAGGCTCCGCGTCGCGGAGCGTTGGAGCGACCGAGCCGCTGGGCACGCTCATGTAGAGCGCCTGCTTCTGAACGGTGAGGGTCGTTGGCGTCTCGCCGATGACATCTCCGTCGACCTGGACCAGGAGCCCCGGCGTGTCGACGGCAAAGCACGAGGCCCGGAGCTGGTGCACGCGGGCGTCGCCATCGGCGCGGTGGGCGAGGACTTCGACCGCGAGGCGCGCGGTCTCACCCCAGCCGCGGGGCGTAAACAGGCGGATGTCGAGCTCGCCATCGGTCGCGCGCGCGTCCGGGGCGAACATCAGCACGCCCCCGTACACGCGCGTATTGCTCGCGACGATGAGCGCCGCGTCGGCTCGTCCCGAGGAGCCGACGACCGACCACTCGACGGCGGTCGTTCTCAAGGTTGGGAGCATGCGCAGGCCGTGGACGACGTATGCCAGCGTGCCCAGGCGGCGCTTCAGTTGGGGTGGGACCCTGCTCGCGATCTCTGCATCCCAGCCGATACCGGCCATGAGCAGGAACGGCTCTTCGTTGGCTCGCCCGAGGTCCATCGCCAAGCGCCGGCCGCTGAGGTGCGCGTCGATCGCGGTACGGAAGCCGCCCGGGATCCCTGCCTCCTTCACCCACACGTTTGCGGTACCACCGGGGAGGGCGGCGAGGGCCGACTCCGATCCCGCAAGTCCGCCGGCGGCCAGCCGCAGCGTGCCGTCGCCGCCAACGACGAACACGAGGTCGTCGCCACGCTCGGCCGCGGCCCGCGCCGCCGCCGTTGTCGCTTCAGGCGTTTCCGGCACCTCGAGGTGGGTGCGTACGCCGCGACCTTCGAGGTAGCGAATCGCAGCGTCCGCGTCGAAGCGCCCGGCGCCTCGCGCGAACCGGTTGAAGAGGATGCTCGCGCTCGTCGCTGCTGGCATCGTCGTTGCTGGGCTGCTCCTGCGCGCCTACCATACGGGCCATTCAGCTGGCGCTCAGGTTCCGTGCTCACCCTCACCCGTTTTGATCACATCAGCATGGCCGCGCCGGACTGGTCCGAGCAGCGCGAGCGCTTCAGCCGGCTCTTTGGGTTCCGCTTCCTGCGCGAGTTCAAGGCCAGCCCTGGTACGCCGTTCGCGGGCTGCGTCAGTCGCATCCGCAATACGCAGATCGAGTGGGAAGTGCTTCAGCCAGACGGTCCCGGGAGCTTCGTCCAGAAGTTCCTGGACGAGCGCGGTCCCGGTCTCCACCATCTCACGGTCCAGGTGCCTGACATCGAAGCGGCGGTCGCCGAGCTGGAGCGGCTCGGGCTGTCCGCCTTCGGGGGCATTAGCGAAGACACGATGTGGTGGATGGCCTACGTCCACCCCCGCGACAGCGGCGGCGTGCTCTGGCAGCTCTATCAACCGAAGCGCGACGAGTCCGGAGACCAGGTTCGGGGTGAGGGTGGGGCGGTTGGGTTCAAGCGCCTCGACCATGTCGCCCTCGCCTCGCCGGACCTCGATGCTCAAGCCGAGTGGTACGTGCGCGTGTTCGGGATGGTGGTCGAACGCCGCTGGGAGGTGCCCGCGGGGGGCTACAAGGGCTGCTTGCTGCGGATCCCCAACACCGAGCTGAAGTTCGAGATCCTCGAGCCCCTGGGCGACGAGGGCTTCCTGCAGACCTTTCTCGCCAAGCGCGGGCGGGGGCTGCACCACGTCTCCTGCGAAGTCGAATCGGTGGACGGCGCCGTGGCAGCCCTCGCCGGCGAGGGCATCACGCCCCCGGGCGGGGTCGCCGATGACCGCTGGAAGCGCAACATCTTTCTCTCCCCGCGCGATACGAACGGTGTCCTCTTCCAGCTCTTCGAAGAGGCCGAGGGATAGCCCGTCCGGGCGCGGCCGCCGCCGGCCGTGTTGACAAGGAGGAATCTATCTTCCTATAAAGGACGGGATGCGCCGAAAGCCGGGCACGCTCCTTCCCCTCGAGATAGAGATCCTCAGCGCCGCAGTCGACCTCCGTCGCAGCGGAACGGACGAGTTCTACGGCTACCTCATCGCGCGCGAGGTGAAGGGCAACACGGACGCGAAGTTGCTGACCGCGCATGGGACGCTCTACAAGGCCCTCGACCGTATGCAGAAAGCGGGTCTGCTCGAAAGCCGCTGGGAGGACCCCGCGATCGCCGCAGTCGAGGAGCGACCCCGCCGCCGGCTCTACCACATCACCGCCGTCGGTCAGGCGGCGCTGCTACGGCAGGCGGAGCGCGCCCCCGCGAACGGCTCCCTCCGCGAAGGCCTGCAGCCCTCATGACCGTGGCAACGACACCCTGGGCGGCGAATTTCGCGCGGCGCTGGGTCTGGCTCTACACCCGCGGGCTCGGCCCGGAGCTGCGCGACGGTCGCCGGGACGAGGTCGAGTCCGATCTGTGGGAGCAGGCGAGCGAAGCCAAAGCAGGCCCAGGGCTGGCACTCGCGCTACTCGCGCGGTGCCTGGGCGGGCTCACCGCCGACGTCTCGTGGCGGATGGAGCACGCCCAGATCAGCTCGCGGGCCGCGCTGGCGGCGCTCGCGGCCGCGCAGCGCGTAGCGTCAGCCGGACGCTGGACGGCGCAACGGGGGCTGCCCCGCCTGACGGTCGTTGCGGCGGTACTCACGATGGTCCTGGGCGCGTTGGTGCTGCTCAGCACCGCCGGCGATCAACGCACGCTGAGCGAGTCGCTCACGGGAGGCTCCGTGCTGCTCGTGCTGGGGCTTCTCACCATCGGGGGCGCACGTCTGCTGCGTTCGTGGCCGCGATTGGGCGCGGCGCTCATCCTCGCGGGGACGGCGCCGATTGCGCTCATCCTCTGGGCGACGGTCGTGGCGCCGCTCCTCGGTGTCGCCATCGCGGCGTCGGCGCTCACGCGGGCGCGCGCGATTCGGGCGGCGAGCCGCCGGGGGGCTGACGGGGCTTGACTGCCCTCCTGGTGCTTATTGGAAGATAGCTTCCAATAAGCACCAGGAGGCCGCCATGCTTCGTCCGTTTCGCTCCCTTCGCCGCATCTGGGTGCGTCCCGAGGTGATCGCTCGCTTCGACGAGAACGTTCGTGCCAACCCCCACGGCGTGCGCTACGCGATCCTTTTCGGCGCGGCCGTCGGCCTTTCGTGGGCGCTTCTCGGCCGCGTCTGGATGCGCCTCATCTCGGACGATCCCGTCTTTTCTGTCGGCGGCACCATCTTCATTTTCGTCGTTGTCTCGGGCTTCGGCGCTGCCGCCGGCTACGGCTTCTCGCAGCGCGGGAAGCCAGCTGCCGGGCGCTTGCGCGGCTTGCTCAAGCGCGTCCTCGCGTTCGTGCCGTTTCTGGGGATGGGCCCGGGGCTCATCTTCTACGGCGGCCTCTTCCCGCTCGCACTCGTCAGCGCGAAGCGCGGCTGGCGACGGCTGTACCGCGTCCCCCTGCTGCTCGCGGGCGGGCTCTTCACCGCGCTGATCGCGGTGGTGATGTTGTCCGATGGGCTCCTCACAGCGGTCCTCTTTGCGGTCCTCGGCTACATCCTCTTCTTCTCCCTGCGCCTCGCGCTCGAAGCGCCCACCCGCGGGGACGAAGTCGGTGACGGCGCGACCCAGATCCTGACCGCCTAACCCCCCAGGAAGCGGGCAAGCCCCTGGTCCGCTACCATCGTCCGCACAGATGTTCGACCGCAATCCTGTGCGGACGACGGCCTCCCCCTCGGAGGGCTTGGCCGCGTTCCACCCCGCCGTTCGCGCCTGGTTCGAGCGCCGCTTCGAAGGCCCGACGGACGCGCAGGCTCTCGGCTGGCCCAGTATCCAAAGCGGCGAAACCACCCTCGTGGCCGCGCCCACGGGCTCCGGCAAGACCCTCGCCGCCTTCCTCGTCGGCATCGATCAACTCATTCGCGAGGCCGAGGCGGGCACGCTCGAAGCCGCCACCCGCATCGTCTACGTCTCGCCGCTGAAGGCGCTCAGCAACGACATCGAGCGCAACCTCCAGGAGCCGCTGGCCGAGATCCGCGAAATCGCGGCCGAACTCGGCTACGAGCTGCCGCCGATTACCGTTGCCGTTCGCACGGGCGACACGCCCGCGTCGCGGCGGCAGAGCATGGTGCGCCGCCCACCCCACATCCTCGTCACCACCCCGGAGTCGCTCTACCTCCTCCTCACGGCCGAGCGCAGTCGCGCGAACCTGCGCGGCGTGCGCACGGTCATCGTCGACGAGATCCACGCGCTCGCCCGGGACCGCCGCGGCAGCCACCTCGCCCTGAGCTTGGCGCGCTTGGACCACCTCGTGGAGGGGCGCCCGGTTCGCATTGGGCTCTCCGCCACGCAGCGCCCCATCGAGGAGATCTCGCGCTTCCTCGCTGGCTCCGGCCGGACCGTCGACGTCATCGATTGCGGCCACCAACGCGATCTCGAGCTGTACGTCGAGGTGCCGCCGAGCGATCTCGAGGCGGTGCCGCCCAAGGAGCAGTGGTCCGACATCTTCGACCGGCTGGCCGAGCTCGTGGAGTCGCACAAGACGACGCTCGTGTTCGTGAACACGCGCGCCCTCTCCGAGCGCGTGGCGAAGGAGCTGGCCGAGCGCCTCGGCGAGGACGCCGTCGCGAGCCATCACGGCAGCATTGCGAAGGACCGCCGCCTGCGCGTCGAGCAGCGGCTCAAAGCCGGTGATCTGCGCGCGCTCGTGGCTACGGCCTCACTCGAGCTGGGCATCGATATCGGCTCGATCGATCTCGTCTGCCAGGTCGGCTCGGCGCGCAGCATCGCCACCCTCCTGCAGCGGATCGGCCGCTCCGGCCACGCGCTGGGGTTGCGACCGCACGGCCGCCTCTTCCCTACGAGCCGTGACGAGCTGCTCGAATGTGCCGCCCTGGTGCGGGCCGTACGCGCGGGGCGCCTCGATCGCATCACCGTGCCCGTGGCGCCCCTCGACGTGCTTGCCCAGCAGATCGTCGCGGAAACGGCCTGCGAGCCCTGGTCCGAGGACGCGCTCTTCGACCTCGTGCGGCAGGCCGTGCCCTACGAGGCGCTTACGCGGGAGGCCTTCGACGAGATCGTCGAGCTTCTGGCCACGGGCCTCGGCGATGGCGCGGGCGGCTCGCCACCCCTCATCCACCGCGATCGCATCAACGGCGTCGTCCGCGGTCGCCGGGGCGCCCGCCTGATGGCGCTGAACAACGGCGGCACCATCCCCGAGATGGGCGACTACCGTGTGGTTGCGGAGCCGGAAGACATCCCCGTGGGCACGCTCAACGAGGACTTCGCCATGGAGAGCGCGGCGGGCGATATCTTCCTGCTGGGGTCGACCTCGTGGCGGATCCGGCGCGTGGAGCAAAGCACCGTCCGCGTCGTCGATGCGCATGGCGCGCCGCCAACGGTGCCCTTCTGGCTGGGCGAGGCGCCCGGCCGCACGATCGAGCTCTCCGAGGAGGTGGGCCGCCTGCGCCGCGAGATCGCCGGCGGCCTCGGCGAGCCCAAGGCGCTCGTGGCGCGGCTGCAAGAGGAGTGCCTGCTTTCGGAGGTGGGCGCCCAGCAGATGGTCGACTACGTGCGGGCCACGCGCGACGGGCTCGGCGTTGTCCCCTCCGATACCGATGTGGTCTTCGAGCGCTTCTTCGATGACTCCGGCGGCATGCAGCTCGTGGTGCACGCCCCCTTCGGCGCGCGCGCCAACCGGGCCTGGGGGCTGGCGCTGCGGAAGCAGTTCTGCACGACCTTCGACTTCGAACTGCAGGCGGCCGCGAACGACGATGCGATCCTGCTTTCGTGCGGTCCCCAGCACTCCTGGCCGCTCGACGATGCGTTCACCTGGGTGAACCCAGGCAACGTCGCGACGCTCGTGGAGAAGTCGATCTTCTACGTGCCCCTGTTCCCGACGCGCTGGCGCTGGAACGCGTCGCGCGCGCTCGCGATCCCGCGGCAGCGTAACGGCAAGCGCGTGCCCCCGTTCCTGCAACGGATGAAGGCGGACGACCTCATGGCCGCTGTCTTCCCCGCGCAGGTCGGCTGCCAGGAGCACGTCGACGCGCCCCTCAGCCTCCCCGACCACCCCCTCATGCGCCAAACGCGCGACGATTGCCTCTACGAGGCGATGGACGTGCGCGGCCTCGAAGGCGTGCTCGCTCGAGTCGAGGCGGGCGAAATCCGGCTCCACGCGATCGACACGGTCGAGCCTTCGCCGATGGCCCACGAGATCGTCAGCGGCCGGCCCTACACCTACCTCGACGATGCACCGATCGAGGAGCGGCGGACGCGCGCGGTCACGCTGCGGCGGACGCTGCCCGCGTCGGCGCAGGACCTCGCCGCCCTCAGCCCCGATGCGATCGCCCGTGTGCGTGGTGAGGCCTGGCCCGACCCGCGCGACGCCGAGGAGGTGCACGAGGCGCTCCTGAGCCTCGTCGTCGTCGCGGATGGAGACGCCGGCCCCTGGCAGGGCTGGTTGGCGGAGCTGGAGGGAGGTGGCAGGGCCGCGCGTGTCTCACTCGACGGTCGCGGGTTCTGGTTCGCGGCAGAGCACCTCGCATCGGTTCGCCTGCTGTTCCCCGACGCGGAGGTGCCCGCGCTGGACCTCCCTCCCGGGGCGCTGATCGAACCAGACGATCGCGAAGCGGCGCGCCTCGCGCTTGTGCGCGGCCAGGCCGACTGCCTCGGCCCCGGGACGGCGGGCGAGTTCGCCCGCCGCACGGGGCTCGCGGAGCGTGACGCGCGCTGGGGGCTCGAGCAGGCGGAAGCGTCCGGCTACCTGGTGCGCGGCCGGCTCACACCGAACGCGAGCGAAGACGAGTTCTGCGACCGCCGGCTGCTTGCTCGCATCCATCGCCACACCCTCGAGGGGCTGCGGAAGGGCGTCGCGCCCGTCTCCCGGGCGGACTACGTGCGCTTTCTTACGCGCTGGCAGGGCCTTGCGCCGGGCGCCGTCCTCGGTGGCCGGCCGGGGCTGCGCCGGGCGCTCGAACGCCTGCAGGGCTTCGAGGCGCCAGCCGGTTCCTGGGAGCGCGATCTGCTCATGCCGCGTGTGCGTGATTACGACCCGCGCTGGCTGGACGAGCTCTGTCTCTCTGGGGAGATTGGCTGGGCGCGACTGAGCCCGCGCCGCGCGGCCGCCACGACCGGCCAGGACGACCCAGAAGCGACGCGGATCGCCCCCGCGACCCGCGCCACTCCGATCGCCCTGGTCGCTCGCCGCGCCCTCCCCGACTTCCTCGCCGCCGCCCGCTACGACCGGGAGGGCATCGCCGCGCCGCCAGGTGCGGCTTCCGTCATCGTCGAACTGTTGCAGGCGCGCGGCGCGCTCTTCTTCGACGAGCTCGTGCGCGAGTGCGGCCGCCTCGCGAGCGAGACCGAGGAGACCCTCCGGGAGCTGATCGCCGCGGGGCTCGTCGCCTCGGACGGATTCGAGGGTGTGCGCCAGATCTTCTCCGGCCCCCGCCGCTCCGCGCCCGGACCGCGCCGGCCGCGCGCGAGCTACCGGCTCGGGCTCGTGCTCGGCGGACCGCCCGGCCGCTGGTCGCTCCTCGAGGCACCGCTGCTCGCGGACGACGACGAGGAAGAGCTCGCCGAGCTCGTCGCGAGCGTGCTCCTCGAACGCTACGGCGTCGTCTTTCGCGATCTGGCGCTCCAGGAGCGCTTCGCGCTCCCATGGCGCCAGGTCCTGCGCGCCCTGCGGCGGATGGAGTCGCGTGGCGACGTGCGCGGCGGGCGTTTCGTGAGCGGCGTCGTGGGCGAGCAATACGCCCTCATCGAGGCGGTCGAGCAGCTGCGCAAGACGCGCAACGAGCCGAAGACCGGCGAGCGCGTCACGGTCAGCGCGGTCGATCCGCTGAACCTGACCGGAAGTGTCCTGCCGGGCCCGCGCCTCCCGGCGCAGGCGGGCCACTACCTCGTCCTCATCGACGGCGTGCCCGAGGAGGAGGCGAAGGCGGCGGAGGCGTTCGCCGCCACGGGCGCGAAGTAGCGGGGCCGAAGTGCGCGGGAAGGCGGTGCTTCGCGCCCTCCTGAGGGCATCAAAATCGAACCAGAATGCGGGCTCGCGATTCGGGCGGCGGCGGAACCGTGAGGTCCTTCGCAATTACGAGGTGAGATCGGCAATCACGACGTTCGAGCCGATGCCCAGAGATCAAGAGATTCTCGACAAGGTGATCAGCTACTGGGAGATGTGTGCCCCTGCGCGAAAGCGCGGAGAGATCGACGGAATGTGGGCCAAGATCGTTGGCAGGAGACATCGTGGGCTGACCTCGGCCCTGGCGGGGCGTGACCGAGGCGAGCTCTTGAAACTCCTCAGCAACTACTGGGACGAAGAGTTTTCGTATGGCTTTGCCCAGGGCAAAGAGCCCCACGAGAGATTCGCAGCCGATGGAGAAGCTGCTGTTGCCGCGAGGGCTGCCCGCTGTGTCGAGTCGATCGTGGCGGTCGCGGAAGCAGTTGGCGCGATACGCCGTTCGACTGGCCATGACGCTCCCGGAAGTGTCGAAGAGCTGGCAAGAAAGATTTCGGAAGAGACGGGCGTCGCGCTGGGCGTGGATGGCGAGCGAACCGGGGGGATGTACGGGTTCCATATCGGCGGCAAGATCATCTCCATCAAGGATATCCAGTCATATCTGTTCGCCTACGCGGCCGGGAAGCTGCGCAACGATGACGCGATCTGTGAGATCGGAGCTGGGGCTGGACATTCCGCGTACTACCACCACGCGTTCGGAGCAGAGCGCGTGTATCTCTTCGATCTCCCGAGCGTCTCAGTAGTGGCGATATGGGTGCTCTCCAGAATAGAGGGTCCCGAGAAGATCTGCGTCTATGGGGAGGAGCCCAACGACGATCACGTCTACTTTGTGTTTCCTCATTGGAGCTTCGGGAATCCGGCTACGAGATTTATGAAGTTCAGGACCCTGGTCAACAAAAACTCGTTCCCGGAGATGAGCGAGAACGTCGCCTCAGATTACTTTCGGAAGTCTCAGGTGTATGGATGCGACACAGTCTTCAGTACCAACCAAGAACACCATCGAGGGCAAAGCCGGGTCTCTGATGCAGCGCGCAGCGCGGGATGGAAGAGGATCGACCGATCGCTCAATTGGATCCGGCCGAGCTGGATCGATGAGATCTTTGTTGCGCCCGGGGCCCGCTCCTTGTAGGCGGCCGGAGCGCGCGAGGTCCAGAGGTCCGGCGGCTCCGTGTAGTGGCTGTCGATATCGATCACGGGCACGCCGTGGACGGTGAGGGGTGGTGGTGGCGTCATGGGGGTGCTCCAAGGGGCGAGAATTGCGTCGCGCGGCGAACCGCGCTCATGCTACCCCGCGGGCAAGCCCCGGAGTGCGGCTGCTCCTGGCTGCGCCTTGCGATGGGTGCTAGCGTCGACCGACCCTGAGGCCGGAGGCGTTCCGTGCAGCCAGAGCCGTTCACCATCGACGTTCCCCAGGCGAGCCTCGACGACCTCGCCGAACGCCTCCGCCGCAGTCGCCTGCCGCTCGACTTCGCCAATGACGATTGGCGCTACGGCACGAACCGCGACTACCTCGAAGAGTTCATCGAGTACTGGCTGAGCACGTACGACTGGCGCACGCACGAAGCGGCGATGAACGCCTTCGCGAACTACAAAGTCGAGATCGAGGACGTGCCTATCCACTTCGTGCACGAGCGCGGGGTCGGACCCGACCCGGTACCGCTCATTCTCAGCCACGGCTGGCCCTGGACCTTCTGGGACTTCAAAGAGGTGATCCGCCCCCTCGCCGACCCCGCCGCCTTCGGTGGCGATCCCGCCGACGCCTTCGATGTGGTTGTGCCCTCGCTCCCCGGCTTCGGCTTCTCCTCGCCGGTGACGAAACCCGGCGTCAGCCCCCAGAAGACGGGCGACCTTTGGGATCGGCTCATGCGCGAGGTGCTCAGGTACGAGCGCTACGGCGCCCAGGGCGGCGACTGGGGCGCGATCATCACCGGCATGATGGGGCACAAGTTCGCCGATCATCTCATCGGCATCCACGTGAACTTGCCGGCCTTGCCCGGAGGCGCCCTCGGCCGCGTGAAGCCCGAGGACTACGGCCCGGGGGAGGAGGAGTGGCACGAGCGCATGACGACGCGCATGAAGAGCGCCCAGTCCCACCTCGCGGTCAATACCAATGATCCGCAGTCGCTCGCCTACGCCCTGAACGACTCCCCGGCGGGCCTGGCGGCCTGGATCCTCGAACGGCGTCGGAACTGGGCTGACACTGACGGTGACGTCGAGAGCCGCTTCTCGAAGGACCACCTCATCACGACCGTGATGATCTACTGGGTCACGCAGTCGTTCAGCACTGCGATGCGCTTCTATTGGGAGAATGCGCACGACCCCTGGCGGCCGGTCCACGACCGCCAGCCGGTGGTCGAGACACCGACCGGCATCGCCGTCTTCCCGAAGGAGCTGCTCTTCCTTCCCCGCAAGATCGCCGAGCAGGAAGCGAACCTCGTGCACTGGAGCGTCATGCCCTCCGGCGGCCACTTCGCCCAGGCGGAAGAGCCGGAGCTGTTCGTGAACGACGTGCGCGAGTTCTTCCGCAAGGTGCGGTAGGCTTCTGCTCCTAGTCTCGCGACTCAGCGGCAGTTGAGGCGAAGTCAGCCAAGCCCCGCATCAGCTGATGGATCTCAACGGGGACATCGCTTGCCCGCAGTTGACCTGCGATGCCGAGGAGCGTGACCCGCGGACTGCCGGCCGATCGAAGCTCTTTGTTCAGTTCTTTGAGCACATCTTTGCCCGGCACAAGCCCGAGTCGGGATCCCAGCAGTTCCCACCCTGCCTCGAAGCGCTGGAGGGCCTCCTGATGCAGCGTGACTTCGTCGATGGACGGCCTTGAAACCTTCCCGTGTCTCACGTAACCCGCGACCCAGCGGCTTTGGGTCTCGGTCCTGAGGTTTTCTGTGACTTTGTTGAGGATGCCGGTGACATCGGGGCGCTCGACTCCCCGACTCCTCTGGACGGCGCTAGCGACCGCCCGCTCGATTGCATCGACGACCAGTAGGTAGTTCTCAATCTCCTTCTTCCTGAGGATGTGGGCGACCGAAAAGTCGGGGCCGAGGCTAGCTTCCGTTGCGAGGACCTCTTCATCCGATCGATAGTCGCGATCGAGAATTAGAGCCAACGAGACATCGCCACCGATTAGCTGCTTGAATGCGCGGGCAAGAGCTTTGGCCTCCTCAGGACGATGTCCCCCTAGAGATATCACGGGCGGCGCCGCAGGTGGCGCCAGCGCCCGCGAACCTATCGCACGCCCGATCCCGCGAAGGACCTTGAAGTCGCTGTCTCCCTCGACGAGCAATGCCTTGCGGCGGCGGAGCACATCAGTGAGCGCAAAGTCAAAGGTCGAGCCAATTGCGTCGAGAGCATCGTGGAGGCCTCCCGACGCCAGGCGCTTCGCGCTGCGGCTCTTCTTATCTACTAGCAAGATCTCGGAGGAATCTGCGTCACCAACGATCTCAGGTGAGTGGGTTGCAAGTAGGCAGTCCTGGGTACCGTCTCGCAGCATCTGGAGCAAGTATCGCTGAAGCTGCGGATGGAGATAGTTTTCGGGTTCGTCGATTACCACGACTGTAGCGCCATCCGATCGAAGGATATGGGTCATTATTCGGAGCCATATTTGGAATCCAAAACCCATCCAGCACAGCTCTCTAGTTATCCGATCTTCCTCGCACATCATGTGGACCAAGGGCGGTCGTTTCCACGATGTCGCATCTATTTCAGGATTCCTGACGACAACGCCATCCCATGAAGACGAGACCTTTTCTTGGAATCGCTCAAACGCCTCTTCTGGCTGTCGGTACCAATAGTTCCGGAAGTTTCGGGAGGCACGGTGGGTCTGGAGTTTTCTGAGCACGGTCTGCTCCTGAACGAGCTGCTCGTCGTGCTCCACGGGTCCAAGGACAGGCACAACGCCGATAGTGATGGGGAACTCTCTCCGGAAGTCACTGATGTTTCTGATTACAGGACCACCTTCCCGATCGATTATTAGCTCACATCCTCCCCCGTAGGGGAACCGCAAGGTGAGGGACCGGCCGTTGGACAATTGGAACTGAGCGAGCGCGTCATCTTCATTGTAGTCAGTCTGAGCGTTCTCCAATGAAATGGGGATTTCTTCTGGCGGGATTACGTAGCCACGCGCTGCAGCCGTAACCAATCTAGTTGGCGCGCGAGACCGGGCGGTCCGGAGTGCCGCGCTGAGCGCTCGGAACGCGCCGATGATCGTCGACTTCCCAGAGTTATTCGGGCCGACAAGGAGGGCCACGCGATCGAGCTTGACGGTGTAGTCGCGGAAGGCCTTGAAGTTCGTCAGTCTTAGGCGCTCGATGCGAACAGGGTCCGCGGGCGTAGACAAGGAGGAACCTCAGTTGCGGGAAGGCTGTTCTACGCGAAGCGTAGCACGCTTGTTCTTTCCTGGGGTCGGTGGGTACCACACCCCACGCCGTTAGACCTGTTTCGGTGGGTACCAGACGGTCTGCTTCGGCTCCGGATCGCCGTGGCCCTTCGTTTCCGTGTGCATGCAGCGCTCGATGAAGAGTTCGAAGAGCTGCTACTCTTCGAAGCCGGGGGGTGGTTCCTCGAGGTCTCGCTCGGCGAGGTAGCGCGTGCGCAGGAGGCCTCCGCGGTTGATGTCCGTGAGGAGCTCCGCGCGTCCGCTCAGGTAGAACGCGTCTTCATCCTCTTCGCGGGGGAAGGTGTGCAGGGCGTAGCGGCCGTCGTTGTGGAGGTCGCCGCGCTTGAAGCTGCGCACGATGAAGGCGAAGAGGCCACCGTCGGCGAGGAGGGGTGCGATCGGGAAGACGCGCGGGCCACCGTCGGAGAAACGGACGGTGCCCAGGAACGCCAGGCCGAGGCCGTACTGATAGAGCAGCGCACGTCCCGCGGCGGCGAGCTCCGGTCTTGCTTCCTCGAGGTCAGCCCAGGTCGTCGCCAAGGTCGATCCGGGTCGCTCGCTGGGAATTCCCTGCCAACGTTACTCCATCATCCCCGCCGTCTTCGCCGCCGCCGTGGCCGCGTTGCGCCCGGCGATGCGACCGAAGGTGACGGCGGGGCCGTAGGAGCCGCCGCCGCCGATGTAACGATCGCCGTGCAGGGTGCCCATCGCCTCGCCCGCGGCGAAGAGGTTGTCGATCGGGAGCTCGCTTGTCGCGATCACATGCGTCTCCGCGTCGACGCGGAGACCACAGCCGGTCCAGGCGATGATCGCGGGCCGGACCTCGACCGCATAGAAGGGCGGCGTCTCGATCGATCGCAGCCCCACCGGCTTGAGGTAGGCGCTATCGACCCCACGTGCGCAGTCGGCGTTGTACTTCTGAACCGTCCCGGCGAGCGGCGCGGGATTGATCTTCGTGAGCGCGGCGAGCTCCGCGAGGGTGTCCGCGCGGAGCACCTCGCCGGAGTTGGCGCGCGCCTCGAGGGCGTCGCTCGTCCAGCTCGCGCCGGTGAGCATCGCGTCCGCATCGACGCGCGCGGCCTCATCGAAGATCGCGTAGGCCATACCCCCGTTCCGCTTGAAGAGCCCCGCCATCACCGTGTACGGCGACATCTCACTGCAGAAGCGACGCCCCTCGCGGCTGACGAGGATGACCCAGGGCGGCACCGCCACCTCCAGGTCCTGGGTGAAGCCGGGAGTGAGGAGCAGGAGGCCGCGGTTGTGGCCACCGAGGGTGCCGCCGACCTGCTCGCCGAGGGTGATGCCGTCGCCCATCGACTTCGGCCCCGAGATCGCCCAGACGCCGTCGCCCTGCTCGTGCGCGTCCGGCCAGTACTTTTCGATGAACTCCTTGTTGTGGCCGAATCCGCCGGAGGCGATGACGACCGCGCCGCAGCGCACTTCCTGGCCGCCCGCGGCCACGCCCACGATCTCGCCCTCCTCTTCGATCAGGCGGTCGGCGCGGGTCACGAGCGCAAGGTCTACTTCGCGCCTGATGCGCTCGGAATCGAGCACTTTGACAACGGCGAGCCCTTCGCCCTCGGGCGGGTGGCCGCGGGGAACGGTATCGATGCCAGAGATGTAGACGCGCTCGGCCCTGTATTCGACGCCGAGGCTGCGAAGCCACTCGAACGTCGGCGCGGCGGTGTCGCAGTACCGGCGGGCAACGGCCGGCTCGACGTTCCACTGATTGAGCGTCATGTAGTAGTTGAACATGTCGTCGGCGGTGTCATCGAGGATCCCGGCTTCGCGCTGGATGCTCGTGCCGGCGGCGTAGAAGTGGCCGCCGGAGAGGCGCGAGGAGCCGCCCACCTTGTCGTCCGCTTCGAGGACGATGACGCTCGCGCCCGAGTCGGCGGCGGTTACCGCCGCCGCCAGACCCGCGGCCCCCGAGCCAATGACGACCACGTCGTAGTCGCGCTCCATACAGCACTGCCTCCTGAGGGGCGGGAGGGCCGGGCCCACCGCGCCCGCGAATGGCCAGCATCCTGGGCTGGCTGGGAGGGCTCCGTCAAGCGAGCGTGGTGGTCGGCGAGGATGGCCCCTGGTGCTCGCTCGACCGCTGCCCGATAATTCGCGCCAGCAACCCCACAAGCGCGGCCGTCCCAGGAGGATGATGCGATGAAACTCTCCGTGAACCACGACCGCTGCATCAAGGCGGCCGAATGCTCGAGCTACCACCCGGACCTGTTCAAAGCCCGCGAAGATGGCTTCCCAGTCGTGACGGTGGAAGAGCCGACGGGGGATCAGGTGGTGGATGCCGAGGAAGCCGTGCGCGTCTGCCCAGGCAACGCGATCAGCCTCGCCAAGGACGCCGGCGAAGCCTAGCGCGGCCGGCTTCTTTCTCGCGGAATACGAAAGCGGCGTCCCGAAGGGGACGCCGCTTTGCTTGCCTCTGCCGAATCGGGCGCTAGGCCCGCTGGTCGAACTCGAGGTGCAGGTCCCAGAGGCCGAGCATGATGCCGGGCTGGTGGGTGAGGTCGTTCTTCCCCGGAGCGAGCCGCAGGTTGTCGAGGCGATCGAGCATCACGTTGACCGCTATGTTCTGCTCGAGGCGGGAGAGGCCCGCACCGGGGCAGACGCGCGGCCCCATTGAGAACGTCAGGTGGCGCCCCGGATTCTTGCGCGTGAGGTCGATGCTGTCCGTGGCGGGACAGAGGTCCGGATCGCGGTTGGCGGCGCCGTAGCGCAGATGGAGCATCGAGCCGGCCGGGATCTTCACCCCGCGGATCTCGGTGTCCTCGGCCACCAGCCGGGTCGAGAGGCCCTGGGTGGGCGCATGCAGGCGCAGGGCCTCTTCGACGAAGAAGCGCACCCTCGTCCGGTCCGCGCGGAGCTCCTCGACGAGCGCGGGTTGCTGCGCGAGCAACATCGCCTCCGCCGTCAGCGCGTACTGCGTCGTCTCGTTGCCGCCGATGTGCATCCCATAGACGACGCCGATGATTTCCGCATCGGAGAGGCGCCGCTTCTCCGGCCCGTACTCCACGTTCAGGAGGAACGTGATCATGTCGTCCTTGGGGTTCTGGCGCTTGTCCTCGATCTGTTCGGAGATGTAGTGCTGGAAGGCGACCAACGCCTCGGCGTTGCTCTTCTCGTCGTCGGGGCTGAGTAGATTCTTGTGGCTGAAGCCGTAGACGAAGCGCTTGACCTGATCCTCTTCCCAGCCCCGCGTTGTCGGCATGTCCGCGAGGGGGAAGCCGAGGATCGTGGTGATCACGATCTGGGGCAGGGGCGCAGCGAACTCCTTCACGAGCTCGACCGAACCGCTGTCGATCCACTTGTCCATGAGGTCGTTCGCGGCCTTCGTGATCATCGCCGTGTGCCGCTCGGCTGCGGGCAACGCGACCCAGGGGTCCGTCAGCTCCATGCGGTGGCGCTTGTGCTCTTCGATGTTGGGTCGAAGCGTGTCCCAGGTGTCCTGGGTGGTGCCGAAGCCCTGGTCGCGGAAGATCTCCTGGGCGGCCTCGTCGCCCTCGCTCGCGTTATAGAACTGGAACTTCTCGGGGTCGCGCACAACCATCGCGATGTCGTCGTACTTGCTCAGGATGAACGCGTCCGTGCCTGGGAGGCCGCCCTCGCCGGCGATACGGTGCACGGGTGCCTGGTCGTGCAGGATCTTGTACGAATCGAACCAGAACTCCTGCGCTCCGGGCGAGAAGAGATCGACATCGTCGAGATTCACCGGACACTCGGTGATCTGGTCGGCGCGGTGGCCGCTCGCGTGCGGTGCTTGTGCCATGGCCATGCTCCTCTGCGGCCCGCAGATCCAACTGCGGTGCGAGATTTCGCACATCCTACCAAGCGCGTGGTGATTCGAGCACCGTCGTCATTGCCTGCGCTCTCAGAGTGGCCGTATCGTCCCCCGCAACCAGCTTCGAACGCAGCGAACGAAGGAGTCCCGGCATGGCAACCGTGCTGATCACGCTCAAGATCAAGGAGGGCATGGAGGCCCGCTACGAGGAGATCCAGAAGGACCTCTACGAGAAGACGCACAGCCTCGAGAGCGATGTCCTCCGTTACGAGATGTGGCGCGGTGCGGAGCCCCGCAGCTACTACTGCCTGCTCTCCTTCCCGGACTACAACACGTTCATGATCAAGCACCAGATCAGCCCCCACCACGAGGACGCGACGCCGCCCCTGATGGAGGTGATCGAGGAGGAGGGCATCGAGTGGGTCGACCCGATCCAGGGCGCCTCGCCGCTGCCGCCCACGAACGCGCAGGACCTTCCCGCGGACGCCCCCGAACTCGCGCGCACCTACGGCGAGATGCTCAAGGTCGTGGCGCCGAACTGGTGGATGAGCCTGCGCTAAGAACGCCTAGGGCGAGCCGCTAACGAGTCCGATGATGTTCCCGTCGGGGTCGTTCAGCGTGACGAAGCCGTCGGCGCCCCCCGGGATCTCGACCGGCTCCTCGTTGAAGGCGTAGCCCCGCCCCCCTGAGTTCGTCGTAGGACGCCTTCACGTCGTCGACGCCGAACCAGACGCTCGTGCCGCCGCGGCCGGTGCCCTCCTCGGCGGGCGCAAGAGTGAGGCTGGAGCCGTCGCCCCAGCCGAGCGTTGGCAGCTGACCGCGCTCGACCTTCGCACCGAGCAGGTCCTCGTACCACGCGATCGACTTCTCCACGTCGGCGACGTACTGCATGACCATGGTGATCCCGTTGGCGGCCATCCGGCGCCTCCTGCTGCCCGGTCGGGCGCAGGAACGTTAGGTCGTGCTTACGCGGCGGTCAACGGGAAGCGGCTGGTAAAATGTTTAGGTGCTTGAGCGTCTGCGTCAACGATTCAGCGGGAACCCCCGTGTGGGCGTGGTCCTTGTCGTGGTGACGGTCTTCAGCTCCCTCTGGCGCGCAGTTGAGCTCGCCGGCGATGTCCAGTTTCTGGTTACTTCGTGGGACGACGGCGGCCAACGGATTGTCACGGTGATCGGTGATCGGTGAGTGGGGATGGGTGGTGGGTGTTGTCTTGCTCGGCGGCATCGCTCTCTGGCCGCCCGTGGTGTCTAGGGTTCGGTTTCCGTGGATATTGTCTTCCGGCCGGAACAACGCGACCGGCTCTACTAGCAGCGAAGTCGCCCAGCCTGAGATTGATGTGGCCATGAGCACAGGCGATCCCGATCTGGATCGGTTCAACAGGCAGTGGCGAAACGGGAAAACGAGAACAGAGGCAAAGCAAGCGGCGACAGCCTACGTGGCTGCCCACCCAGACATGTATGCGGACTTCGCCGGGAAACCCATTCCGGAGCTAGTCCAACGCGTGGATACGCATCGAAGCAATGCCCAGGGGGCGGAGCGTGAGCGCACCCGCGTAGAAGTATGGTTACTGGCGATGCATCCGCCGCAGCAGATCGAGGGCAAGGGCAACGTATTGCTTGGCAACCCTGCATCTACCGGCGAGGGAGCGAGCTCACCAACTCCTCCTAGGTCAAAGGATCAGCAGTAGCAACACCCGCAAGGTCTCGCGGAAGATATGGGGTTTGGGGGTGTTGAAGGCTCTTTCAGCCCTCGGCCTGTGGCGACCGCACCGCTCACTCGCGAGCGTCTTGGTTACGCAGCGCGCTCGATCGGTGCCGGCGCCAGCAACATCGGGACCGGCGGCGGGGTGCGCTCGAGCAGGCGCGAGTTCGCGAGGCGGCGAATTGCGAAGAAGCAGACCGCGTAGAAGATGATGCTCAGCGGCAGCCCGATCAGGCGGCTGATGATGACGTATTCGTTCGTGGAGAGGCCTTCGAGCAGGAACATGCGGACGATGCCGCTGAAGATCTGCGTGCCCGCGAGCCCGAGCGTGAGGACGGCGAAGAGCGCGTGCGGCAGCTCGATCAGCGATTTCAGTGCGGGGATGACGTCCCGCGCGACCGCCCCGACGAGGGGCCGTCCCGTAAGCACGCTCCCGACGCAGACGGAGGCGAGGACGAAGTCGCCGGCGATGTTCTGCGCGGCGAACACCTTGGCGCTGTTCGCGGCCAGCCCGACGATCGCCGCTCCCCCGGTCACAACGAAGGCCATGATCGCCATCGCCCGGACGACGCCGTGGTCGCGGTTGCGCACGAACACCAGCAGCGACGCCAGAAACGAAGCGCCGATGGCGAGCGGTGCCGGCCCCAGCCAGTTCGCCAAGAGGAAGACGATCATCGGCAGCATGCTTTCGACCATGTGAAAGTCGACGGTCTCGAAGTCTCCCTTCAAGACCTTCCGCACCTCCGGGAGCCGTAGGTCCGCTGGTGCTCCCGGATAGGTGCTGTTCGCTGCCTGCATAGCGTCCTCCCCTGCAGGGTTACACCGATGAGTTACGTCACGTCCTGCCCCCCTCTTGAGCGCGGATCGGGCCTTTGGCGCGACCGACCCCAAACCGACACTAAGCAGGCGACGCGCACAACTCCCAAACGCTATCTTGGGGCCGTGGATCTGGAACTTGCGGGAAAGGCCGCCATCGTCACGGGCGGGAGCCGGGGCATCGGCAAGGCGATCGCGCGCGCCCTTGCCCAGGAGGGCGTCGATGTCGCGATCGCCGCCCGATCGCAGGCGCCGCTCGAGGAGGCGGCCGCGGAGCTAGCGGCCGAGACCGGCCGCCGGGTCGTTCCGATCGTCGCGGACACCGGCAGGACTTCCGCGGTCGAGGCGCTCGTCGCCGCGGCCGTGCGAGAGCTGGGCGGTCTCGACATCCTCGTGAACAACGCCGCCCGCCCCGGTGGAGGCGGCCCGATCCCTGGGATCGAGGGTGTCACCGACGAGAACTTCGCTGAGGAGATGAACACGAAGGTGCTGGGCTACCTGCGTTGTGCGCGGGCGGTAGCGCCCCTTTTCAAGGAGCGCGGCTGGGGCCGAATTATCAACGTCAGCGGGCTGGCCGCCCGCCAGTCCGGCACTGCCATCGGCAGCATGCGCAACGTCGCGGTCGCGGCGCTCACGAAGAACCTCGCGGACGAACTCGGGCCGCACGGCATCAACGTCACCGTCGTCCATCCCGGGCTCACCTGGACCGAACGGATGCCCGCGATGATGGAGCAGCGAGCGGCCGAACAGGGCATCTCCGTCGAGGAAGCGAAAGAACAGGCGAGCCAGGGCAACGCCGTGCGTCAGATCATCGACGCCCGCGATGTTGCGAACGTCGTGGCGTTTCTCGCCTCGCCGAAGTCGATCGCCATCCAGGGCGACACCATCGCGGCCGGGGGCGGCGTCGGCCGGGCCATCCACTACTAGCAGCGCCTGATTCGGGGGCCCGCGGCAGCTCAGGGGCTTTCGACGCTCCACTTCTCCGCACCGACCTGCTGTGCGAAGCGCTCGACGGCGTCCTCCAGCGAACGCTGTTGTGAGCGCTTCGCACCGCTGCCCTCCTCCCACCAAGGCCCACGTACGGCCAGCCGGCCCTCGTTGCGGTGGAGCTTGGCGTCCACGCGGCCGGTGAGCGCATCGCCCGCGAGAACGGGCATCACGTAGTAGCCGTAGCGGCGTTTGGCGGCCGGGACGAAGGCCTCGAAGCGATACTCGAAGCCGAAGAGGGCGCGGGTACGGTCGCGGTCGCGGAGCACCGGATCGAAGGGGGAGAGCAAGCGCATGCGATCAGGCGGGTTCGCGGCCCTGCGCGCTGCCTGCTGCCAACCCGTGCGGGCATAGCAGCGGCGCGGCGACGATCCCTGCGCGTGCTCTACCAGCACCGGTTCGATCTCCCCGCGGCGTTCGGCGCGCGCACACCAGGCTTGCGCCTCAGCGATCGTGACGGCGTCGTAGAAGTGGGCCAGCTCTTTGGGCGTCGCGAACACGAGCCGGTCCAGGGCCTGACCGCAGGCCCACGCGATCGACTCGGCGCGGCGCGGGCGGGCCCGCCGCTCGGCGTCCGGGATCACGCGTTCGACGAGGTCGTACTGCTTGTGGAAGTTCAGGCGGCCGCTGATTGCGAGCTTCCCTGCGTGCCAGAGGTATTCGAGCGCCGTCTTCTGTGGCTTCCAGTCCCACCACTTCCCCCGGCCTCGTTCGCGCGCGTGCTCGAAGTCCGCGCTCATCAGCGGGCCTTCCTTGCGGATGCGCGCGACCACGTGCCGCAGGACGGCCTTCGGGTCGTCACCGATGCGACGCCCCCAGTGCGAGTCAGGGGGAGGCGCGCCCGCTGGAAACTGGCCGAAGCGGTGGCGCCAGTGGGGGAAGGCGTCGATGGGAATCATGGCGGCGTCGTGGGTCCAGTGCTCGAAGAGCGTGCGATCGCGCTCCAGGAGCTTCGTCGACATCGCCGGCCGGTAGCCGTCGAGCCGCGACATGAGGATGTGGTGATGGGCGCGTTCGACCACGTTGATCGAGTCGATCTGGACGTAGCCCAGGCGCTCGACCTCGGCCTGCACGGCCGCCGGCCCGGCCTTCCGCGCGGGGTCCGCCGTGAGCCCCTGGGCCGCCAGAAAGAGCCCGCGGGCGACCTTCGCGGAAACGATGGGGATCGCGGTGCGGCTGGCAACCATGGCCGCAGCTTACGGCTGACCGCCGGCCGGCAGGAGCGAGTTAGCGGCCCGCGGCCGGGCGTCGATCGTGGGGGACGGACCGGGCGGGGCCGGGAGCTCGCTACTCCTCGATCGTGATTGCGTCCACGGGGCAGACCTCGGCCGCCTGCTGGGCCTCGAGGACGAGGTCGTCGGTGTCCAGCTCGTCTGCCTGGACGACGGGGAAGCCCTCGTCATCTACTTTGAAGAGCGAGGGGTGGTTGTAGTAGCACTCCCCGCTCTTCGTGCACTTCTTCAGGTCGACCTTCGCCTGCATCGCCGCCCCCCTAGCTCACGTCGAACTGGATCCAGAGCTCCTCCGGTGCGCGGAAGCCTCCGGAATCCACGGTGGGGGAGGTGATGCCGGGGTGGTCGGGGAACTTCGGCCGCGGGTTCTTCATCGCCTCGAGGAGGCGCGCGCTCCCGATGATCGCTTCCTGCCGGGCCATCGCGTAGCCCATGCAGAAGTGCTGGCCCATGCCGAAGCCGAGGTGGCCCGCCTTGCCGTCGCCGTAGCGGCCGGAGCGAAGCTCGCGGCCCATGTGCAGATCGTCCCTCAGGATGTCGAAGGTGTTGGGGTTCTTGAAGACGCGTTCGTCGCGATTGCCGGCGGCGAGATACATCATGACCGAGGCCCGCTCCGGAATCACTTCGTCGTGGATCTTGATCTCGTGGGTCGTGCGCCGCCCCTGGGTGTGGACCACGGGGTCGTAGCGCATCATCTCGGTGAAGACGTTCTCCCAAAGGCTGGGGTCGCGCTGGACCTCGTTCTCGAACTGATCCGGGCGTGTGTAGAGCATGTGGTACCACATGTTGGCAATGGCCTTATCGGTGGTGTCGCCGCCGGCTGCGAGGAGCAGCGCGATGAAGCCCTTGATCTCATTGGTCGTCATCCGCTGGCCACGGAGGTCGGCGGTGGCGATGCGCGAGACCAGGTCCTCGCCCGGGTTCTGCCGCCGCTCGTCGATGATTGGCTCGAGGTAGTCCCACATGTCGTTGCGCGCCGTGAGACCGCGGGCGAGGTGCTCGCCGCCGAAGCCGAGCCCGGCGATAAGCGCCTGATACCAATCCACGAACGTGTCTTCGTCGTCCCGGGGCAGCCCGAGCATGTTCGAGATGACGCGAATCGGGAACTGGTTCGAGAACTGGCTCACCAGCTCGACCTCGCCAACCTCGGAGAAGCCCTTGGCGATGTCGTCGGCGGACTTCTGGTAGATCCCGCCAAGCAGCTCGCGCGCGATCTGCTCGATGAAGGGGAGGAAGTTCTGGAGCCGGTTGCCGACGAACTGGTCGGCGACCACATTTCGGAGGAAGCGGTGCTCCTCGCTGTTGCCGTACTCGAGGATGTTCGGCCCGAACACATGACGCTTGCCGAATTCGTAGTCGCCCTTCGGGTCGTAGGAGGCACGGTCGTAGCTCTCGTTGTCCTGGAAGACCGCGACGATGTCGTCGTAGCGGCTCACCACCCAGCGGCTGTGGAAAAGATCCTGGTAGATGGGGTGGTGATCGCGCAGCCGTTGGTAGAGGGGGAAGGGATCCTTCTGGAATTCAGGGCTGTCGAACTCGCGCGGGTCGATCGCGAGGCGTAGTTGGTCTTCGACGCTCGTCATCTGGGCACCTTGCTCCGGGGGGGCGACGCCCAGGCGTCGCCGGGTTGGCCCAACGATAGCCCGCCTGGCGATTGGGCCACAACCTCGTCCCACCCCTGGCGGATGGGGGCGCAAGAGCGGAGACTACGGCTCCATCTCAGTGAGGGAGTCCCTAGCACCATGCCAGTGACCGTGAACGTGACCTATCCCGCCGACGGGGTGGGCCTCATCGCCTTCTCCGATCCGCCGATGAACTTTGGGGGCGGTGAGCTCGGGGCCGGCATCCTCGATGGCATCGAACAGGTGGAGGAGGCCGGAGCGCGCGTCTTCGTCCTCGCCTCCGATACCCCCGGATACTTCATCGCGCACTGGCATCTGGGCGGGATCGTGCGGGGGATGGAGGCGATGGCGGCCGCGGGCAACCAGTCCCCGCCGCCCGGGGGCCCCAGCATCTTCGAGCGGGTGGGCAACAGCCCCCTGATTTCCATTGCGGTGAACAACGGCCAGGCCTGGGGCGGCGGGGCCGAGCTCTCCTGGGGCTGCGACCTGCGCATCGCCGCCGAATCCGCCACCTACGGCCAGCCCGAGGTGGCGATCGGCATCCCGCCGGGCGCGGGCGGCTGTACCCGCCTCGCCCGCCTCATCGGCCCGACGAAATGCCTCGAGATGATCCTTGACGGCCGGCCCATCACCGCTCAGGAGGCGCTCTCACTGGGCGCCATCAACAAGGTCGTTCCCGACGACCAACTCCGTGACGACGCGATCGCCTGGGCGGCCCACATCGCGCAATGGCCCGCGTTCTCGCTCGACGCCTGCAAGCGCAGTTTCGTGGGTGGCCGTGAGCTCCCGATCGTGGACGCGCGCCGTAACGAACAGAGCATCTTCGGCAGCATCGCGCGGCGCTCGGACGCGATCGAGATCATGAACGCCGCCCAGGCGAAGTACGACGCCGGCATGGACTCCTACGACGCGCTCGGCATCCCCAGGAGCTGACCGTGTCCAGCGCGCCAGGTGACAGCAGCGAACAGCGATCGGCCGAGCAGGTCATTTTGGACCTTGTGGGCGATGTCGAAGGCGTGACGCTCGAGAGGTACCCGCTCCTGCTCGAAGACGGTTCGCGCATGGAACTGGACGGCTTCTCGTCCGATCCACTAGTGCTGTGCGAAGCGTGGGCCCACATCGGCGCGCCGATGTCTGCTCAGAAGCACAAGGTCATGACGGACGCACTCAAGCTGGTAGTGGCCCGCTCGTCCCTTGGCCCTTCGACGAGGTGCAAGGCGATTTTGGCCTTTTGTGATGAGGATGCTGCGGGCCATTTCAACGGCAGCACGACCTGGATGGCCCAGGCGCTCCGGCAACTCGATATCGACGTTTCGGTGGTGGAGGTACCGCCGGAGGTTCGAGAAAGCATCATCGCTGCGCAGAAGCGCCAGTACCGCTAGGCTCCGGCGGGTCGCCGGCGCTCAGGTGGATGGACGCTGTCCTGCCATGGCGCGGACGAGACATGCCCCGACTCGAAAGGCTGCGAATGGGCCTGGGCCACAAGGCCCACCTTCGCGGATAAGCGCCGTCGCGACGACTCCAGTAGGCTCGTCCCGATGAGGGGTCGTGCTCTGGGGGCGGCGGTGGCCCTCCTGGTGGGGGTCGCCTGCGGCGACGGAGCCGATAGCGGCCAGACCGCCCCACCCTTGGTTCCGCCCCCCGGCACCACTCCGACCGCCACTGTGGAAGTCGCGGCGGCGTCGGCCCCGCTCGAGACCATCGCCGATGTCCTCGAATGCATCGATCCCGGCGCGGCCGGTGGCTTGGCCGACGGTCGTGAGGACCGCCCGCTCATTCGTCACGATCTGGACCTAGGGCACTTCCCTGAAGCCCGCTGCAACGACGGCACGGCAGCCGTTTTCTACTTCAGGCCGTATGAGGGCGAGGGGAATCGCGACCGCTGGGTCGTGCAGCTCCAGGGCGGTGGCGCCTGTTCGAATGCCACAACCTGTGCGCAGCGCTGGTGCAGCATCGACACGAACTTCGGCGCCAAGCAGATGAGCTCGCGGTTCGCTCCCTCCACTGACATTGATGGAAAGGGGATCCTGCGACGTCGCCCAGAGAACCCGTGGGGGGGCTACAACCAGGTGTTCGTGCGCTACTGCACGTCGGATGTGTGGTCCGGGACCAATGCGAACGTCGAATTGACCGTGCCCCATCCGGGAACTGGCGAGGACGTCTCCTACGCCGCGAGCTTCCTGGGCGCACGCGTCTTCGACGCCGTCGTCTCGACCCTCCGCGCCGATCGTGTTGCGCCGCTGGTTTACGACCGCCGCCGGTCCCTGCCGATGCCGGACCTGGACGATGCCGAGTTCGTCGTCCTCGCCGGCGCGTCCGCCGGCGGCGACGGCGTGGTGGGCAACCTCGACGCCTTTGCCGAGACGCTGCGTGCGATGAACACCGGCTGTCAGGCCGGCGATTGCACGCTCGAGGTGCGAGGGCTGATCGACTCAGCCTACGGCCCGGCCCTGGAGAACCTCGGGTTCGAGGAAACTGAGGTCTGCGAGGCCGGCCTCTGCACCGCAGACGCCTTCCTACAGCACCAGCACAGGCAGGGGCCCGCAGCTCTGCAGGGGCAACGCAAAGACACGAGCTGTCTGGACTGGCACGCGCGCAACGCGCCCGGTACGCCGTGGCAGTGCACGAAGAGCCACATTGTCGCCAACCACCTGGCGACGCCGTTCTTCCTCAGGATGGGTCTCTCGGACTCGCTGCTCTAGCGCACTGCGGTGGAAACGCGGTACACCGATGGCGCCGGCGAGCGGCTGGATGTCCAGAGTTTCGCGCTGATCGTTCGTGATCAGCTGATCGCGCTCCCCGAAGCGCAAACGACGGCGCATGAGGGCGAGGCGATTGCGGTGGCGCCGGGGGTATTCGGCCCGAGCTGTTCTCGCCACGAGACCCTCCGTAGCAACGAAGCGACCTACGAGGCCACCGTTGAGCTGGACGGCGTTGCCTACCACATGTTCGACGTGATTCTGAACTGGCTGGCGGGCGACGGCCCCGCCGCGGTCGTGACCGCTGACCCGGGTTCGGACCATTGCCCCTGAGGCTTGACTGCGCTGGCTGAGCGGGGGGGGGGGCAGCCGGCCTCCCCCCGCGGCCAACCGACTTCATGCGCCGCCGTTGCTGGCGGATGCCTCAGGCCCTTCGGCAGCTCGACCAGTCTACTTCTGACCCTCGGCCACCTCCTGAAGCGTGGGCTTGCGATGCTCTCATCGGTGCGTCCCGACGAGATCGGGTCGAGCAGCGTCGCGGCGCAGAAGCGCCAGGACCGCTAGGTCGCCGCGACTCTCCCAATGCCCCTCCAACTTCACTCGCGGCCACGAGGGTCCGCCGGCCTTCGCGAGCCGCAAGTCCGACCGTGGGTTATATGCCCAGCGGGGAGAGACGGAAGCTCAGTTGCAACGGCACTAGGTCCGTTGCTCGGACTCAGTGACGGAGAGGGCGTCTCAGAGCCCCAGCGAGTCCGCGGCAGCCACAGTTTGCTGGGCAGCTGTGACCGTGGGCCGGTCCACGGCATGTCCGCTCATGACGACCATTCGCTGACCCTGGGCTTGGGCTGCCTCAGCGGCTGCGCAAGCCCTCCGGGCGGCTTCAATCTCCACCGTGGTTGGCGAGAAGACGTCGTTGATGATCGAAGCCTGCCCCGGCGTCATCGCCTGCTTCCCGTTACAACCGAGCACCTTTCCGCGCAGAGCAGCCACCCGGAGCCCTTCGGGATCGGCGTCATAGTCCTCAGGGTGTACCCAAGGGCCATCGATCGGCCGCAGCCCAGACGCCCGCGACGCCATCACCAACCGCGCCACGTTGTGGTGCCAGAGATCTCCGACAACGGCGCCGATCTCCGGCTGCGCAAGGGCGTAGTCGCTGTGGCTACCTCCGACGGTTTCAACGCCCATATGCGCCGACTGGGCGTAGTCGTACGTGCCCAGGTGCAGGGCCTCCAGGCGCGGGCTTGCGGCTGCGATCTCCTTGATGTTCGCCATTCCCGCAGTGCTCTCGATCATCGCGTCGAACCCAACCGGCTCCGCGCGGCTCACGTCGCGCTCGACTTGGCTCACCAAAACGTCGAACGCGTAGACGTCGGCGGCGACCCCCACCTTCGGCAGGAAGAGGAGATCGATGCGGTCCGCGGTCGGGGCCTCGAGGAGGCTGATCACGTCCCGGAACGTATATGGGCTGTCGAGTGCGTTCACCCTGACCGTGATGGTTTTGTGGCCCCAGTCCAAGTCACCAAGCGCCTCGGTCACATTCCGTCTCGCCTGAGCCTTCGCGGTGACAGGGACTGCGTCCTCCAACTCGAAGAGGACCACGTCAGCACTGGATGATGATGCTGCTTCGATCGTTTGGGGCTGGTCGCCGATCGCATACAAGACGGATCGGGAGAGGCGAAACTTCGCTGGGTCCGCGACGGTGAAGCTCATATCAACTCC